>Ga0163200_1000563_pt1 | contig 15806 bp, 19 predicted proteins | sample PL_2010_200m_FD_113535 | JGI IMG/M metagenome (GOLD analysis project Ga0163200, IMG submission 113535) | Freshwater microbial communities from Powell Lake, British Columbia, Canada to study Microbial Dark Matter (Phase II) - PL_2010_200m | ecosystem: Environmental > Aquatic > Freshwater > Lake ... | reverse complement strand
TACAAGAAGCTGACGGACGGCAACGACACGTACCTCTTCAGCGGAGAGGTGTACAACAAGTACTCGCACATCTCAGGCACGCTCAGCAGGGATCCGAAGAGCAGCAGGTGGTACAGGAAGTACATAGCAGATCTGGAGATGCAGGGGCTCATCATGACTTACGAGTCGGGAAAAGGCATAAGGGGGCATACGAAGCTGATAAAGCTCGCGTACCCGGCTGAGAAGATAAAGGAAACTGTGGAGAAGAGCCTGTTCATGGCGGAAGAGGCCAAGGGAGACGCGGCGCACGCCACTACCACTTGATCAAATGCAGTTTTTTGACCTTGTAGATTTCGATGAAGGTTCGCTAGCCGAGCTTACATCCAGGCTTGGCTACAAGAAGGCGTTTCACGTTGGAAAAGACATTGAGATGATCGAGAGGATGCAGGGAGGAGGCAACGAAAAGGTCATGAAGATAGTGCAAAGCAGCAACGACGAAGTGGTAATGAAGGCTCTTCGCCAGAACGACGTCATAGGCGCAATCGCAGCAAATGACACCATAAGCAAGAAGGCGCTCGAGGTGTTGAAAAATAACGAGAAGCTGCTCATAATCCCGCTCTCGCCTGTTGTCTGCGCCGAGGAAGGCGCCAGGACGCAGAAGCTGATCAGGACCAGGCTTCTGGTCAGGGCTGCGCTGATGTCCAAGGCAAGAATAGCGATAGTTTCAATGGCGCAGTGCAGGGAGTGCCTGATGTCAACCTTGCAGATGCTTGAAGTTGCAAATTTCCTTGGGATCGAGCAGGAGCGCGCGAAGGAAGCGCTAGGCGTTTTGGGTGGTGCGCTATGATATTCAGGAGGAAGCTGCGTTATCTTCTCGTAGAGGCGAGCGAGAGCATCAACCTGAGCATCCCTGCAACTCAGACTGAGCTGAAGAGGGAGCTGCAGGCATTCATGGGGCATCTTCCGTGCTTCAAGGCGAACCCGCAGGTCGCGGCCCAGCTCAATGAAAAGGTTTTCATAATAAGCCTAAACAGGGGGTGTGAAAGAGGCGTGGCCTTGGCGCTAGCATTCACAAAGCATCTTGAAAACAAAAGAGTAGGTTTCTACACGATAAGGACGTCTGGAACGATAAGGAGCGTAAAGGAGCACTTCGAGAAGAATTATTTATAGCAGCGAAAGCACAATTCTGATGCGGGTACCTGATGAAACGATGCATTTGTGATTGTGATCAAGAGTTGCCCGCCCTGTGCCTGCCATTTTATTTTCTTACGCATCTGCCTTTGGCACCAACTCTACAATGCCGCAAGTGCCCGTTTTAAAGTACTTGCTGGCGGCCTCTCTCACATCGTCGATCGAAACTTCTTTTATGGCGGCAATAGAGGAATCAAGCAGTTCAGGCTTTCCTATAAAGCCGAAATACGATAGGGCGCGTGCAGTGTCATATGTATTTTCAAACGCGAATGCCTTTTGGATAAACAGCGCTTCTGCAGCATCAGAAACCTCCTCTTGGCTGATCTCTCCCCTTTCAACCTTTTCGCATTCCTTGAGCATAAGCTCCTTTACCAACTCCTGGCTCTTTTTCTTGGTGCCCGCCGAGAACACTGTACAACCGAAAGAGGAGCACGTGTCTTCTCCCTTTCCAACGCTGTAAGACAGCCCCCTTTTGTCTCTCAATTCAGAAAACAACCTGTGTCTCAGTATTTCTGCAGCTATCCTAGTAGCGACTTTCTTGCCTATGTTCTTCATGTGGATGCCGTAGCCTTCGGTGCTGAAAACCAGTTTAACCAGAGCGTCGCTTGTGCCTCCTTTTTCAATCCTGATCCTTCTTGCTACTTTCCTGGGCGTAACTGGTGCATTTGCTTTCTTCAATCCGCCGGAGTACCCAGAGAATTTCTCCGCCACCTGCTTTAACGCAGTACGCTCGTCCACCGCGCCGTAGACCGCCACATGCGAATTCCTAGCCCTATAGTTTTCCGCATATGCTTTGCAAAGGTCTTCCCTCTGTATGCTCTTGACGGAACCGGCGTCTCCTTGGCCCATATGGCCAAAGCGCTCATCTTCAAACAAGGAAACCTTTGTCTGCATGCCAGCCAGGTAATTCGGATCCTGCTCCCATTTGCATATCTCGCTCAACACAGTATTTCTCTCGTTTTCAAGCCCTTCCTTCTCAAAAGTAGAATTTGAAAGCATGTCTGAAATTATGCCCAAGGCAGTTTCAAAGTAGTTTTTATGGCAGCGGATGATGTAATCAGTATACTCGTACATAGTCGCGGCGTTGGCGTTGTTCCCTATTCTCCTGAGCCCGTCGTTGATTTCGCTGCAGCTCCTCTTCGCAGTTCCTTTGAACATCATGTGCTCCAAAAAATGTGCCAGGCCAAAAGCTTTCTTGGGCTCTGATAGAAGGCCGTAGCCCACGCAAACGTCTATGCCTATAGATTCCATTCCCTGCTTCGAATAAACAGAAACGCCAAGGCCGCCATCAAGCAATTCGTTTAGCATATGCTACTATATAAAAATCAAAATAATAATCTGCCTTTGCTTTGAACCGCAGCGCATAAGCGCTCAAGACAACCAGGCAGCTTTCCCCTTGTCTTCAGCTAGTTCTTCTTCAGCTGGTCTGCATAAATGAGCCTGTAAGAGTTCTCGCTCTCCTTTATGACTACTATTTTCCTATTGCTGTTTTCAGCGTCAACGTTTGTTTTTCTTCCAAATCTCATTTTTGCACCCACTGGCCAAGCGATAAACATTTGATAAAGAAAAAATGCGAGATGCGCGGAAAGGATGGGATGTTTAGGAGTGGGCATCACAAAAACGAGCCCGCGCACCTCAGCAACATGATTTGTGAATTGCATGAATCCACAGTTAAGTGTATATGATTAAAGGGGTATATATAGTTATTGGAATAGAAATGTAAGTAAATAAGGAAATAATAGAAGTATCATACTAAAATAGTATTATTTTGAGATTGGTATCATGCCTGCGTCTCGACAAACCCAAGATTACATTGAAAAAGAGCTTCCATACAAGATACTGATGAGCATTTACAAGAATTCCAGGGCATCCTTGCGCGAGCTGGGAGAAAATCTAGGCATATCTTATCATGTGATACAGTCCATTCTCAAACGAATGGAAGAAGAATACAAGATCACCTACTCCTTGGAGCTCGATGAATCCAAGCTGGGATTCACTGAAGGAAGGATGATAACTATAAAATTCGGGAGGATGCCAAACGTGGATTTCCTGAAAGAGAAATTCCAGAAGGACATATTCGTGCAGAACGCTTACCTCGCAGAGGGTGATTTTGACGTGGTCTTTTACGTGGTAGGCTTGTCAAGCAAGGATTTCAGCATATGGTACCACAAACTGCGCGTCGATCTGGCAGAATATGCGCCTGTGCTTAAGTTTTCAGTGGTGGATGCCAGCGGAGTCGGATTCCTGCCATTAAGGAACGAGCTCATGAACGAGAGCACCGTTCTTTCAAGCCAGGAAAAGAAGGTGCTGACTCTTCTCAACTCCAATTCAAGGATGCGCTTGAAGGACATCATCACTGCAAGCGGTCTGAACCAGATGAAAGTGCTTTACATCATTAAAAAACTCAAAACGATGGGCATAATAAAGAAGTTCTCTGCCCTGACCCAAAACCCGGACAAGAGGCTCTTCTTCATGTACACCTTGTCAAATACGCCAGGCAAAACACACAGGGAACTGCTTCTGAAGTTTTTGAAGGAACTGGTAAGCGAGGATCTGCACGAAGTATCCAATGATTACTGTCTCATCATGGACGTTACAGGAGCTTTTGATGCTATTTACTTCTGCGACTTTCTCAACGGCGAGATACTTTCAAAAAGAGGCCCGGGCCTGATACAAACGCTGTGGGCAGAGGAGACTCCCGCGATAGAGAAGGCAATACTGACGAGCGTACTGGTCGGCAAATGGCCCTTCCATCTGGTAGAATACGAGGTTCAGAACAGGGTGATAAAGGCAATTTCCAAGGAAATGAACCTACAGATTGACCAGGTTTCTGAACAATGACTTTGCCAGCTTCATGCTGCCTTTGTAGTCGTCTCTTACTAGCAATTTGTTTTGAGTCAGCTTCAGCCTAGGGCAGTTTTCCTTATTCTTATCGTCAATGCCTGACGCTACAAACACCACTGCATTTTTAGTTTGGCTTACTCTCATGCGCGACTACCTTGAAACGTATGAATATCAGACCTTTAAATACATTGGCGTTATGAGACCTTTACAAGTAGTTTAGTTTTAAATTGCTAATGCTCACAATGAGTCATAATCCTTCCACTTTAAGGCAGTGCACTCTCCAAACGCCTTACTTATTTCTTTTTTAATAAAGTCTCTTGTTATGAATGCGTGCCCGCTGCCACCAACCATCACCACCCTATCACTTTCTTTTAGAGCTTTGATAAAAGACTCAATCATTATAAGATCCCTATAGGCTTCATGTAAGGTGTTAATCTTATTTATCTTATAGTCTCTGCAGTAAGGAAAAGGGGCTGTTATCTTGCGCTCGAGGAATGGCATAATTCCTGCCCGTTTGCCAATATATTTTTTGACAGTTTCTTTGATTATCTGGTTAATGCATTTTTTCAAGGAACCTTTTTTATAGTCCTTCTTGCGCATCTTTAAGAGCTCCGTCTTCATGGTTTTATTGCTAAGCACGTCTACCATCAACTGGCCTTTTGCAGCTTCATAATAGTCCCAGTAAGAGAGATTATCCCCTCTTTGATAAGAGCGGAATATCGAATTGAAGATCACGCTCAGGTACTCAAGCAAGTATACTTTAAAACCATCCTTCTTCACATTTTTAATAAAGAAACTAGCCTTGTCTTCCTCTGATGTGTCCACACCGTAAAAATCAATTTCGCTCTTCAACGCAAGAGAAATAGCATAGTCATACTCATTCCAGTACTTCTTGTCCACAGACCTTGTATTGCGGCTAAGCTGAGGCTTGGTCAAATCATGAGGCAATTCTACAAGAAGCTTTGTTGGATTTAATTTCGCAAACAATTTGTCGAGCATGGAAGTTACAAGTGCGTCATTGTTCTTGTGAGATACTGCAACAAAGACAAAAGTCTTTCTGCCAGATTTAAACACAGTAGTGTTTCTATACTGAACTGGTTCAGAATCGTTCCCCATCACATCAAGATCTAGCCTAGAGATTTGCCTGTACAAAGCAGCTATTGCTTTCATATAACACAATTCTTCTGGTGCATTGAACTTTAATAATCTTATGGGATCACAAATTGTTGATTTTGCCCGAGGTTTACTCAACTCCACATAATTTACCCAACCTTCAATAAAAAACCTTAAATATCAGATTGCGCATATTAATATCTGGTGGCGATATGACTGAATTGGTTTTGGTAGGAAAGCGACAAGAAGAAGTCGTAGATGAAGAGCAGCTAAAAATAGAACTGTATGCGACTAGGCCTGACAAAGAGTATGCTGACCTGATTAGAAAGGCATGGAATAACACTTGGGATAACGGACTTGGCTACAGTGATTGGGGGTACCAAGACAAGAAATATGCAGATGCAAGCCTTTTAAGGAAAGATGATGGCTTAGCCTCTACAAATGATAGACTCTTTGGTGAAATGCTTGTCCTAAGGAAAGACGGCTTTTTGTTCAGCCACATAACTGATTCTGTATTCTGTGCCGATGAGAAAGCAATGGCTTTTCTAGCTACGCTTAAAGACAGAACGGTAGCGGAAGTCAGAACAGAGCACCCTGCGATAGCCAAAAAGCTAATGTTCTAGGATGATGCACGCCAAGACGAGTGATCCCTCAAATCTACGTTTGCCAGGGTTTCCCTTCAGGGTTGAATTTGAGGTAAACAGCATCTGCAACCTTAATTGTAGATGCTGTTATGCACAGCCTTTTAGCGGCATAATTCCGCCTTTTGAGCAAATAGAATACTTACTCAAAAAAACAAGAGCAGAAGCCGATCCTTTCGAAATAGTCCTTCTTGGCGGAGAACCATTTATGCGAAAAGACATCGTCGATCTAATAGACCTTTCAACAGAACTGTTCCGGAATAGACGAATTGGAATCAGCACAAACGGAACCTTGCTGAGCGATCTCAGTGAGGAGAGTTTAAACCGATTAAAGAGAGATTCAGAAAATGGGTTCTCTATACAGGTCAGTCTAGACAGTATAAACCCACAAATAAATGACTTTTTACGAGGCAGAACCCATGAAACCCTAAAAGGGTTGCATTCTTTGAAGGACCACAACATACCTTTTGTCATAGGAGTGATGCTAACAAAATACAATGCAGAGGATGTTGTTAGCACAGTCAAAAGCCTAGTATTGAATTTCGATAACCTTGTGCACATCAATCTGGAATTGTTGCAGCCTCCAGCAACAGGAGATGCAGAATACCAAAAACTCAGATTAAATGACAATGAATTAGCACTTATTTATTATAAAACAAAAGCCCTCCTGAAAGGGTTGGGTAAGGAGAAACGCGTTAAAATTTCAGGAATAGTTGACGAAAGCTGTGAGAACATCGGAAAGGTATTGCCTTTGCTTGATACTTATGAAATTAAATCTTGCCTTGCGGGACTAACAAGAGCTGGCGTTTTCCCTGATGGAACGGTCACGCCGTGCACAACGCTGAGGAATGTTAGTTTAGGAAATCTTCATTCTGAAAGTTGGGAAACTATATGGAATAGATCTAGAGAAAGATTTGTTAAGTTAGAACTTTGTGGAAGCCAATGCAGAGAAATCAACAAACAAAGAGTCACAGTACCCTTTTCATAATAGTGGAATTTTTACACTCCGATCAAGAAACATTTATTATACCTTGTCAAACATACTCTATAAAACAACGGTGAAAGAATGAAGATAAGCGAACTCAAGGCTGGTGCTACCAACGTAGAACTAGAAGGCACGATAACAGAGAAGAGCGACCCTAGAGAGGTCATAACAAAGTACGGAAAAAGGCTCAATGTTGCGGACGCTGTCATCAGCGATGACACAGGAAGCATATCGATCTCCCTGTGGGAAGACAACATAAACCTGGTAAACGTAGGAGACAAGGTCAAGATAACGAACGGGTACGTCAGCGAATTCAAGGGCAACCCGCAGCTCTCGACCGGAAAGTACGGAAAGATAGAAGTAGTGGCAGGAGAGAAGGAATAATCCTTCTGTTTCTAAGCATTTTATCGCACCTAGCCGAGCTGGCGTTTGCAGGAAACAAAGCAGAACAGAAAACCCCCCCTACTGTACAGTACCACTCAGGTAGTGACATACCCCCGCTCTGAAGGGCGGCATCTTTATAGAAAGTGAAAAATATGGAAAATAAAAAAATAATTCGCACGCCAGATGAGCAGAAGTTTCTGGACGACAGCAAGGAATATCTGAAAAAGCTACAAAATAAACCAGAATCTACTGCAAGTTCCCCTCTCCAAGCTAAAACAGCAGAGCATCCGAACTTACTAAGAAGGAAATGAATGAGGAAGCTGTTTCTAAGTTTTTATCGCACTGATTGAGCTGCGTTTTCCATGAATCATGCCTTCCCGGCAGCCGGAGGTATTTTGTTTGCTGGCCTGGCGCGTAGCAGGAAATATGAAGCGCAGATAATTATCACAGCGCCAAAGAACAGCATCAGAGCACTTGCCATGTCAAACTGAATTTGCGCTTTGCGCCATCCATCAAGCGCCATGACAAGCCCGAATATGAAAAGCAAACCTCCAAAAAGCACAATGAAGATTCTTGTGATTGTGTTTGTCACGATCGCGCCAAGGCGAGTTTGAGGCTTGACTACAGGAGCTGTAGGCAAAGGCGCCTGCTGCACTTTCAGCTGAATCCCCAAAAAATCAGCCATCTGGTGCGCTTCCTTAATTGTTTCATCATCATTAGGAGACTTTTTATTCCGCCCCATTGCAAAAGAGGGCCCAGCACCGCCCTTCAGATTAAAAGAAAGGATATAATCAAAATACGTATTCGTGACTGCGCGGTGCCCCTCGCTTGGGCTGGAACGCGTTGACCAGCTGTTTATCTTAAGATTCATTCCCTTGATGCTTGCGATATCGAATTCCTCTTTTTCCTTTTTGATCATGCTCCATGATGCGATTGAGCACTTCCCGCTGTTCTTGTCGATCAAGAGCATGGTGTGTTTGTTAAACAATATTAGAAGTATGCCGATAATCGCAAAGAACAAGCCCCCTGCCGTCCCAAGTCTCGGGTCGCCAGTTACTGTCCATCCTCTAGGAGGAAACATGAACACGTAAAAAATCACGAGCCCCATGAATAAAGGTATAAGGGGCGCAACATATCCGCTGTACTTGTGGTTTTCCACAGCAAGCATCTTCGTAGGGGTCTCAAACATTATCTTCATAATATCGCTTCTGATACGAAATTATTATTGCTATCCGTAACGCAGTTATATGCTAAGTTGGTGCAGTAGCTAGAAATCTAGCTTGATCGTTTCCCCGATTGCTGGCACGTACGCCTTGAATCCCTCTATCTTCAGTGTTTCTGCGAACTCTTCCGCACCCTCCTTCTCCCCGTGTACGCAGACCACCACCTCCGGGTTGCTCCTCTTGACATATTGGTACAGATCATTCTTTCCAGCGTGCGCGGAGAAGTCGTAGAACACGAAGGGAGTCCTTATCGCGACCTTCTGTCCGTCGATTATGAGAGGCTTGTTGTCCATGAGTCTCCTGCCGTTCGTCCCGTCGACCTGGTAACCGGTAAGGAAAATCTTCGAGTTGTGGCCCAGCTTGGTTATGTAGTTGAGGACCGGTCCGCCGTTTAGCATTCCTGCGGTTGTAAGTATTATGCTGCCTCCGTCAATTGCGCTGCCCCTGTGCTCTTCGCTGCCAATCCACGTGACCTGCTCTATCGCTTCCTGAAGGAGTTCGCTGTTTGTTATGAATTCGGGATGCCTCATGACTATCTGCGTCGCCTTCCTTGCCATGCCGTCGATGAAAGTGCGGTCTGCAAGCCTGTTCTCCTGAAGTATCGCAAGCAGCTCCTGCGCCCTCCCGACCGCGAAGCTGGGTATAAGCGCAGTTCCACCCGAGTCAAGCACCTGGCGCACGTCGGCTATGAACATCTTGATGAGCTCCTTCCTGTCAGGGTGCTCCCTGTCCGCGTATGTAGTTTCAGTTATCAGTATGTTGGTCCTGATGTCTTCCGCGCTGCCCTGCAGGCTCTGCGGCTCGATCTTGTAATCTCCTGTGTACACGAGGCTCCTGTGCGTGGGCTTGTGCTCTATCTTCGTCATCATGCTGCCGCTCACATGCCCGGCATCGTAGAAAGTAAGCGTGTAGTCGCCAACATGCTCCTCCGAGTTGAAGTCGCATGACCTGTACCTGTTGAAGAACGTCTTCATCTGCTGCTTTGCGAACTTGGCCGGCTGGTGGTTCTTTTTGCCTATCTTTATGGAGTCTTCGAGAAGCAGCCTGGTAAGCTCGAGCGTCGGCGCGGTCCCGTATGTTGTCGGGAACGCGTACTTGTACAGAACAGGGAGGTTTCCGCAGTGGTCCAGGTGCGCGTGGCTGAGAACGCACGCGTCCACCTTTTGGGCAGGAAGAGGGTATTGTATCTTGACATCCAGCTTTATTCCGTAATCCATCAATATGTTCTTGCTCCCTTTCATCAGCACCGCTGACCTTCCCACTTCTCCGGCTCCGCCTAGAAAATGAAGTTCCAAATAGATCGACCGATGCTAGGAAACATTATAAGTTTAACATTAATAAGAGTAAACGATTGCATGGATTCTGAAGATAACATAAACTTCCTCGATGTCGCTTGCCTTTTCAAGATAGCCGCCGAAACCACGCTGGAAAGGTTTGGAAGCACCATAAACGCAAGCGTATTCGACGCTGCAAACCTTACCGGAACACTCAAGCAGAAGGGGCTCATAGACTTCACTGCCTATTATCCAGGTCCGAACAGCATAATACTCACCGAAGCAGGAACGAAACTAAAGGTAGACATGGATGCGAAGGCGGCAGACCCTCTCGACACTCTAGACGATGAGATACTCAGGCAGATGTCCGGAGGAAAGAGATACCCCCTGGAACTGCAGAACACGCTGAACATAAGGTCAAGGGACCTCGCTTTCAGGATACACAAGCTGTGCAAGCAGAACTTGCTCAGCTTCGAGCTGAAGAACGGAAATGTGGAGCTGATGCTGACCGAGCAGGGTTTCCTCAAGGCGAAGACGCCATCGCAGCCGGCGCAGGCTCCTCAGCCGCAGCCTGGTCAGGCTCAACCTCAGGCGCAGCAGCAGGCGCAAGCCGGGCAAGCGCAACCTCAGGCAGCAGGCGCAGCAGCAGGCACTCCCGGATCACCGGAACAGGCAGCAGCCCAGGTACCGGACCAACCCAAAGCGCCAAAGAATAAAAAAGTGCTCAGGATTGCAATAGCAGCAGTCCTTTTGCTGATTCTGATAGCGCTGTACTACGCGGTTTTCTACGCGCACCTCATAAACGTATGATGTGAGCAAATGCCAATGCTGGACTACCTTCAAGCAAAGCGGATACTAGACAAGTACGGCATAAGCAGCATTGCAAGCAGGTATGTGACATCCGGCGAAGACGCAATCAGGTTTGCAGGAAGCAAGGCGATAGTGCTGAAGGTGATTTCAAACAGGGCGGTGCACAAGTCAAAGGCAGGTCTCGTGAAACTCAGGCTAAGCAAGCCGGAGGAGATAAGGGCAGCGTTCAAGGAGCTTGCAAACAAGGGGAAGAGGCTCACCCCTTACAAGATACTCGCGCAGGAAATGGCCAGCGGAGGGGTCGAAGCGATAATAGGCGGAAACACGGACGAGCAGTTCGGAAAGATGATACTTGTGGGGCTGGGCGGCGTGTATGTGGAAATATTCAAGGACGTGCAGCTCAGGCTGTGCCCGATAACCAGAAAAGATGCTGAGAGCATGCTTTCAGAACTCCAGTCGAGCAGTATAATAACCCACAACGGAAAGGCATCCGCCATGCTTTCATCGCTTCTTCTCAGGGTATCAAAAATGCTGACTGAAGAAAAGAAAATAAAGGAACTGGACATCAATCCAGTGATAGTGAAAGAGGACTCGTACGAAGTAGTGGACATAAGGATAATGACGTGATCAGATGCGCGCAAAAATGAATCTTACACCGATGCTGAAGCCGAAGAGCGTAGCCATAATCGGAGCGTCAAGAAATCCGGACAAGGTAGGAAACATAATACTTCAGAACTACTTGAGCGTGGGATACTCGGGCAAGCTTTATCCTGTCAATCTGAATGCTGAAGAGGTCCTTGGCCTCAAGGCATACAAGAGCGTTCTGGACATAGGTAAGGATGTGGATCTTGCTGTAATAGCGATACCCGCTCCTGCGGTGCACATCGCCTTGGAGCAGTGCGGAAAGGCAGGAGTAAAATCTGCGATTGTTGTGAGCGGAGGGTTTGCAGAGATAGGGGAGAAGGAACTTCAGGACAAACTGACCGCGATAGCAAGGAAGTACAACATGCCTACGCTGGGACCTAATTGTCTCGGTGTCGTAGACACCAGGTCAAGGACAGACACCATGTTCCTTCCGTCCTACAAGATAAGCCATCCGCAGGTGGGTTTCGTCTCATTCGTCTCGCAGAGCGGAGCCGTAGGAAGCACAGTCCTTGACGTGATAGGCGGGGAAGGATTCGGCCTGTCAAAGTTCATATCCTATGGAAACGCAGCCAACATAGACGAGGTCGACATACTGGAATACCTGATGAATGACAATGAGACAAAGGTGATCGTTCTCTATATTGAGGGACTGAAGCGTCCAAAGGAGTTCGTTGAACTGGCCAGGAAGATAACAAAAAAGAAGCCTGTAGTCGTGCTGAAGGCGGGGAGGACAAGCGCTGGCGTTTCCGCGGCGCGTTCGCACACAGCATCGCTCGCAGGCAATTACGCGGCGCACGAAGCAGTCTTCAGGCAGTTCGGATTTACTGTGGCGAACGACCTGAGCGAATTGCTTTATTTCACAAAAATATTCGCGTCGGAGACTGCGCCAAGCGGTCCCAGAGTCGCTGTAATAACCAACGGAGGCGGTGCGGGAGTGCTGTCCGCGGATGCGATAGCGTCCTCAAAGCATTTGAAGATGGCAGAGTACACGGATGCGACAAAGAAAGCGCTGAGGAAGGTAATGCCGAAGCTGGTCAACATAGCAAATCCGCTTGACCTCGCGGGAGACGCGGACAAGAAAAGGTATGGAGATGCGATATCGCTTGTCAGCAACGATCCCAACATTGACATGATACTGTTAATTGTGCTATTCCAAACGCCTGGAGCGGATTCGGCCGTAGCGGCAGAGGTGATACACCTCAAGGAGACGCTAAACAAGCCGATAGTGGTGATGAGCGTGGGCACGGCATACACGCAGACGCAGAAGATACAGCTGGAGAGCGGGGGAGTGCCCGTCTACGATTCGCCGGCAGCGATAGTCAATTCCCTGGAAGCGCTGTTCCAATATGCGGAATACAGAAAATAGCGAAGCGCCAAGGAAAACTTATTATCTTTGTTTTGCGATGCTTCCCTGAGCTTTATGCTTAGGGAAAAACGCCATAGGGACGCAAAGTCGCAGTCCGCCATGGAGTACCTGATGACCTACGGCTGGGCAATCTTGATAATCGCGGTAGTGCTTGGTGCTCTATTCCAACTCGGAGTTTTTAATTCATCCTCTTTTTCACCGAGGGCCCCGCCTGGAGCCTGCCAGGTATTCAGGCCAAGCGGGCCTGGAACCACGACGAACATCAACCTGATGGGTGTTTGCACTGGGCAGCTGCCACAATACGTTTCGCAGTTCAATGGAAATTCGTACATACTCGGCGGGACAGGGGCGTCGGTAACGAGCATCGGTACCATGACTGTGCTTGTCTGGATAAATTCTCCTCTGCCTACGCAAGTCTACGGCCCACAAATAATAGAGAACCTGGATGGCTGCCTCGGTAACGGGTATTTTTTGGCATTCGGAACGCTTGGAGGCGGCAGCTCAACCTTGCATCTGATCTCAGGTACGGGTGGGGCAAGTGCGGGGCAGTATGATTTCAGCAACGTATTTGTGCCAGGAAAGTGGTATCAGGTAGGGTTTGTCTGGGCTTCAACTGGAGGAGCGACATCAACTCAGCAACTCTATATAAACGGCAACATAGACAAACAAAGATCAATCGGAATAGGAGTTCCTGCGCCAAGGACTGCTGGACTCCAGATTGGAAAAGAAACAAACTGCTGGAATCCCGCCTTCTTCACGGGTCAAATGGCAAATATCCAGATTTACAATACCTCTTTAACAGCTAACCAAGTTCAAGCATTGTATTTTGAAGGCATTGGCGGATCTCCAATGCTTCTTCAAAATCTTGCTGGTTGGTGGCCCCTCAACGGCAATACTAATGATTATTCAGGTAACAATAACAATGGCGTTCCGACAAATGTAGTGTTTACCTCACAATACGGTAAGTAACATGAAGAAAACATCGAAATTGCAGTCAGCGATGGAGTACCTCATGACCTACGGGTGGGCCATCTTGATCATTGCAGTCGTACTCGGTGCACTTTTCCAACTCGGTGTCTTCAACTCATCCTCCTTCTCACCCAGGGCGCCTCCGGGTGCCTGCCAGGTCTTCAGACCGGGCGGACCTGGCACAGTCACAAACATCAACCTCATGGGAGTCTGCACCGGGCAGCTGCCGCAATATGTCGGAGGTTTCAACGGGCAAGCAAGCCAGATTGACATATCTCCTTTTCCAAATCTAGATCTACAAAATTCTCTTTCCGTTTCCGTATGGGTAAACTACAGAGCCGTTCCACAAGCGGGAGTCATCCTGTGGAAATCAATTGCACTTAACCCCCAGTATGGGTTAGGGGATATATATGGCGCGCAAAGCGGTTTCTCCTATTGGTGGACTAAGGGAGGTATACGATACCAGTCTCCATACTTGTCGATCACCACGGGAACCTGGACCCAAATAGTTTTGACTTACGACGGCTCCAACTTTAGGCTTTATATGAACGGCGTTGACACAGGAGTAACTACTGCCGTAGCTGCGCCGCTAGATTCATTTATTGCATCAAACTTACTTATCGGAAAACGCAATCAGGTTGCATACTCCCCATTCAGCGGAATAATATCAAACATCCAGATATACAACGCCTCCCTCTCTGCAAACCAGGTGCAGGCGCTTTTCCTTGAAGGAATGGGTGGTGCACCGATGAAGCTCCAGAATCTTGTCGGATGGTGGCCTCTGAACGGCAACGCTAATGATTATTCTGGTAACAATAACAACGGCGTGCCAACAGCAGTAACGTTCACGTCGCAATATGGTAAATGACAAGAATGCTGTTTTCTGCCAGCGCCAAAACCTAGTTGGAATAGACTTTGTCATGGTGCTCAAAATCCTTCAGAACCACCACTTTCTTGGCGTCGTCAATCCCATAAACGAGCACGAAGGAGCCTATGTGCACCCTGAAGCTGCCCTTCATCACATTGCCCAGCGGCTTTCCCTGGTACGGAGTCTCCTGATGGGGATGGTTCAGTATGTCGTTTATCTTCTTCAGCAGCCTGGCGTGCAGTACGGGATCGCCCCTGCCTAGCTTCTTCAGCTTCTTTTGGAGGCGCTTTTCTATTTCTATAGAATAAGCCATGAAAAGCACCTTCAGCTTACTGCCTTTACAAAATCAATGAAGCTGTTGTAGCGGATCACGTGGCCGGCCTTCACAGATTTCTCTATTTTCTTCAGTTTATTCATGTAGCTCTTCTTTATCTTGCTCTCCGGAGGATAGCTGAGTTCGAACTCCAATCCCTCGACTCTCTTGAGCACCTCCTCTATCTGCTGTGCCATCTTGTCAAGCTTCCTTACTATCTGTACCTGAACGGCGCCTTGAGCCATCTCCTTCACCTGCATTTCTTTTGCCCTTCAAGATATTTAAGGAGTGCGGTCATCGCCCGCACAGAAAATAGCGGGGCTCCAAGGAAAAGTTATTATCTTTGATTTGAGATGCTTCCCTGAGCTTTATGCTTAGGAAAAGAGGCAGCGCCAAGGCGAAACTGCAGTCCGCGATGGAATACTTGATGACCTACGGCTGGGCCATACTCATCATTGCAGTTGTTCTAGGTTCGCTTTTCCAATTGGGAGTTTTCAATTCCTCTTCGTTTTCACCAAGGGCTCCACCAGGAGCCTGCCAGGTCTTCAGGCCGAGCGGACCTGGAACCGTTACAAACATCAACCTGATGGGCGTATGCACTGGTCAGCTGCCGCAGTATGTTGGGCAGTTCAACGGGCAGAGCAGTTATGTGAATGTTGGAAATCCTACAAGTTTAGCTATTGCACCTTCCTTTACTATTGAGGTATGGGCAAAGCCAAATAAAGCATCAAGCAGCGGAATGGCCATTAGCTGCTATTATGCGCATAGCAGCGGTTTCTTTTTAGGCCAAGGCGTTCCATGGAGTGCCAGCACCAATTGGGGCTTTAGAATGGCAGGAAGTTTTGGATACAAAGGGATAGATATGGGTGTATCTTCCGTGGGTGAATGGGTTCAACTTTCTGTAGTGGTTAATGGCACCTCACTAAAAGGGTATGTAAACGGAAGACAAGTGGTATCTGACGTATCGGGAGGAAATGTGGTTAATCCAGTAAACAACTACAACATAGGGCGTGACCCCTCCTACGGTTCATATTTCAATGGCACGCTCGGCAACGCCCAAATCTACAACACATCCCTCTCAGCGAACCAGATACTGGCGCTCTATCTCGAAAGCATCGGAGGCGCGCCGATGAAGTTGCAGAACCTAGTCGGATGGTGGCCTCTGAACGGCAACACTAATGATTATTCTGGTAATAATAAC
>Ga0163200_1000561_pt1 | contig 15897 bp, 17 predicted proteins | sample PL_2010_200m_FD_113535 | JGI IMG/M metagenome (GOLD analysis project Ga0163200, IMG submission 113535) | Freshwater microbial communities from Powell Lake, British Columbia, Canada to study Microbial Dark Matter (Phase II) - PL_2010_200m | ecosystem: Environmental > Aquatic > Freshwater > Lake ... | reverse complement strand
TGAGCGGCGAGAACGCATTGCTCTATGCCGCCGATAGCACCACTTGGGAGGCGATGACCGAGCTTGCCAGGCAGCATCACGCTTCGCTGGCAATCAGCGCGGAAAGCCTGGATGCGCTGGCTGACCTGACCGAGAAGGTCAAGGGCAAGGGGCTGGAGGATATCGTGCTCGACCTGAAGGCCGCCAAGCTCGGCCCGCACCTGGCGCTCTCTACCCAACTTCGCCGCTTGGCGCTCAAATCCAACTTCCGGCCGCTCGGTTATCCGGTCATTACCTTTGCCGAGGGTGAGGACGGACGCGACGCGGTCGTCGCTGCGCAGGCCATTGCCAAATACAGCGGCTTCATCGTCCTCGACCGCTTTGCCCCGGAACTGATATACCCGCTGCTTGTCCTGCGCCAGAATATCTACACCGACCCGCAGAAACCCATCCAGGTGCAGCCCGCCATCTACGAGATCAACAATCCCAAGCCGGAAAGCCCGGTGCTCATTACCACCAACTTCAGCATCACTTACTTCAGCGTGGCCAACGAGGTCGAAGGTTCTGGCTTACCGGCCTGGCTGGTGGTCTGCGATGCGGAAGGGATGAGTGTGCTGACCGCCTGGGCGGCTGGCAAGTTCGACGCTGAGCGCATTGCCAAGACGATCAAAGGCTTCAACGTTGCCGACAAGGTCAGCAAGAAGCGCGTGGTGATCCCCGGCCACGTGGCCGTCCTTTCGGGCGAGTTGGAAGCAGAGTTGCCCGATTGGGAGATCCGCGTTGGGCCGCGCGAGGCGGTGGACCTGCCCGCGTTCATGAAGCAGGCGCTCAATTAGGTAAAAAGGTACACAAGTAAAAAGGTAAACAAGTAGACAGGTAAATAGGTAAACAGGTTCGTGTGTACTTGTTTACTTGTCTACTTCACCCCATGGAACACACCGTTACTTTTACAATTGCCGAAACCGGCGCAACTGCGATTGCCACGGTCCCTACCGGCAGCCTGCTGGTCGAGGCGTTGCAAAAGGCCGGTGTGGACATCGGCCAGCCATGCGGCGGGCAGGGACGCTGCGGACGCTGCATCGTCCAGGTGGCCGCAGGCGGGAACGTGCGCAGGCGCAGCTCCTTGCGCCTATCTCAAGAGGATATTGCCCAGGGATATGCGCTGGCCTGCCAGTCGGTGGTCGAAGGTGATTTACAGATCACCATCCCGCTGCAGGAGAAGATCGAACGCCGTCTGACGACGGATCGCGTTGCGGCTGAAGTCAAGGTACCGGATGGCTACGAGTTTACCTGGTCGCAAACCATCCGGCGCGTCAGCGTGAGCCTCAACCCGCCCAGCATGGACGACCAGACCGACGACTGGAGCCGCCTGCAAACTGCCTTGCGAATACAGGCAAATATCGAACAGGTCAATTGCTCCATCGCGCTGCTGCGTCGCATTGGGTCTGTTTTGCGGGAATCGGATTGGAACGTAACGGTTATCCTCGATACAGCAACAAGCGAGGCTGGGGGGCCGGCCAGGCTGATTGATCTGCGACCCGGCCCAGGGTCCGAAGAGGAGCCGCTTTGGTCAGTCGCTGTTGACATCGGCACGACAACGGTCACAGTCTGGCTGGTGGATTTGATCAGCGGCCAGGTCAGGGCGCAGGTGGCTGAGTACAACGGACAGATCGCACGCGGCGAGGACGTGGTTTCTCGCATCATTTTTGCCAGTAAGAATGGCGGCGCGGACGAGATGCAGCAGCGCGTGGTCGCTACCATCAATGGCTTGGTCGAGCTGGCATGCAAACGGGTCAAGGCAAAACCGGAGCAGGTGGTCAAGGCGGCAGTGGTCGGTAACAGCACGATGACGCATCTCTTGTTGAAGATCCCCGCCGCCAGCATCCGCCTTTCGCCGTTCATTACCGCCGTCAACCATCCACCGCTGGCGACTGCCAGTGAAATCGGACTGAACCTTTGCCCGGACGCGACGGTGGACTGCCTGCCGGGTGTAGCCAGTTACGTGGGCGCAGATATCACGGCGGGCGTGCTTTCGAGCGGCGTCAATGTGACTGAAGAAGTTACGCTGTTCCTGGACGTGGGCACCAACGGCGAGATGGTCTTGGGCAACCGCGACTGGATGGTGACCTGCGCCTGCTCGGCCGGCCCGGCCTTCGAAGGCGCGGGCGTAGCGGACGGGATGCGCGCAACCGAGGGCGCCATCGAAGAAGTTTGGATCAACAACGAAACCTATGAGCCGACTTTTCGCGTCATCGGCGGCGGCAAGCCCCCGAATTACGGGGGCAAGCCGCGCGGCATCTGCGGCAGCGGCTTGATCTCTCTCCTGGCAGAGATGTTCCTGACCGGTGTTTTGGATAAGGCCGGGAATGTCAATGTGGATTTGAAAACGCGGCGCGTGCGCGAAGGGGATCACGGCGGGGAATACGTCGTCGCCTGGGGCGCAGAGACCGAACACGGCAAGGATATCGTCATCACCCATGTGGATATTGACAACCTGCTGCGCGCCAAGGCTGCCATATACGCCGGTTTTACCATCCTGGCCGATCAGGTTGGGGTTCCGCTGGAGAGCGTTGCCAAAATGCTGATCGGCGGCTCGTTTGGAAAGTACATCAACGTCGAGAAAGCCGTGCAGATTGGCCTGTTGCCGGATATGCCCTGGGAGCGCTTCGATTTCTTGGGAAACACAGCCATCCGCGGCTCGTATTATGCTTTGTTGAGTCAGCAATCGCGTGAAAGCGTGGCAGATATTGCCCAGCGGATGACGTACATCGAGCTTTCGGCGGATAATACCTTCTATGAGGCTTTTATGTCAGCCATGTTCCTGCCCCATACCGATATGGGCCGTTTCCCGACGGTGGAGGCAGCGTTGCGTAAAACGTGAGACATGATGCGTGAAACGAGCGCACGAAAGGAGCGTTTATGTTGCCAGACCAGATCAAAAATTTTCGCGAAGTTATCACACTCAAGGATGGCGTCTATGTTCTCCTGCGGCCACTGGATAAAGATGATCGCGAGCACCTGGAGGAACTCTTCCATCCACTTTCAGACGAAGACTTACGCATCTTCCGCAGTAATGTAAAGGATGCCGAGGTTGTCCAGGCCTGGTGCAAGGATCTGAATTACGATGAGGTCCTGCCGATCCTGGCGCTGGTCAAGGACCACGCCGTGGGGCTGGGAACCCTGCATTTCTCCCACGGCTCGCGGCGTCACATCGGCGAAGTCCGCATCTTCCTTGCCAAGGATTTCCGCCGGCGCGGCCTGGGTATCAAGCTGGTGCGGGCGATGATCGAATTGGCGCGCAAACAAGGATTACATTACTTGATCGGCGATGTGCTTGCCGACCAGACGAAAGTCATTCGCGCCTTCGAGCAATTGGGCTATAAAGTACAGTGCACGCTGGAAGATTACTTCATGTACCCGGACGGCGATTGCGCCGACGTTGTCTTCATGACCTTGCCGTTGAAGAAAAAGATCGAGGAGTTCTAACTCAAGTTCCAGTGGCTTGCCGCTGGGAAAAGGAATTCTTTCTTTCCAACCGTTTCGACTGGCAAGCCGGTTGAAACACAATAAGTAAGGAGGTCGCTATGTACATCATCGGTGAGAACATTCATATTCTTGCGGATAAAGTCAAGGAAGCCTTGAACAATAAGGACCGCGAGTTCTTCATGGATTTGGCGGTCAAACAGGTCGAGGCCGGGGCGAAGTGCGTGGACATCAACCTCGGCCCGCGCAAGAAGGATTACGCCGAGGTATTTCCATGGATCATCGAGTCGGTCGAAACGGTGGTGGATGTGCCGCTTTCCATTGACACGACCAACGTGGACGGCATGGAGGCCGCGCTGAAAACCATCAAGAAAGCCCAGCCCATCTTGAACTCGACTTCGGCTGAGCCTGAGCGCCTCGAAAAAATTCCGCTGCTGGCGAAGAGGTACGGCGCGAAGATCATCGCCCTGACGATGGGTTCTTCGGGCATCCCGGTGGCGGCCGAGGAGCGCGTCAACATCGCCGTGGGAACACTCATCCCCCATCTGGCCGAAATGGGATTCAACATGCAAGACCTCATCATTGACCCGCTGGTGCTGACCGTCTCCGGCTGCCAGGAATACTGTCCGCAGTTGATCGAGGCGGTGCGCATGCTGCCATTCTCGTGGGACCCGGCCCCGGCGATCTCGGTCGGCCTGTCCAATGTCTCGAACGCGGTCCCGCCGGAAGGCCGTCCATTGATCAACCGCGTCTACCTGGCGATGTTGATGGGCGTGGGCCTGCAAATGATGATCGCCAACCCGCTCGACCAGAAGCAGAACGATGTCATCAAATGGATCGAGACGAAAGACACATCATCGGCGCTGGCGCGTCTCTACAACAAGATCGCCGAGCGCACCACTGCCAGCGAGGAACCTCAATACGAGGACTTCGACATGTCCGACCCGGAGCAGGCTGCCATCTGGAAGACGGTGCAGATCCTCTTGAACAAAGTCATCTATGCCGAAGGCTATCTGAATCAGTGATCGGTGGGTGGGTCGAACGGATTCGCTTGCTGGTTATGGTTGGCGAGTTCCCAACCATTATTGATACTCATTTATCAAGGAGAAACTTATGTCCGAAGAAAAGATGAACGTCGAGCAACTCCTGGCTAAGGCGACCAAGCCAGCCGCCGACGCCATGCTGCTTCACCCGTTCTATCGCGGAAAGGTCGAAACCGCGCTCAAATGCACTGTACGCGATTTCAATGATTTTGCCATCTGGTACACGCCAGGAGTCGCCGCGCCTTGCAAGGCGATCGCGGCCAACCCGGAGCTGGTGTATGAGTACACCAACAAGTGGAATACCGTGGCCGTGGTCAGCGACGGCACGCGTGTCCTGGGCCTCGGCGACATCGGCCCCAAGGCCGGTTTGCCCGTCATGGAAGGCAAAGCCCTGCTCTACAAGTACCTGGGCGGGGTGGACGGCGTTGCCATCATGGTCGGCACCAAGGACCCGGACGCTATCATTGACCTGGTGCTGAATCTGCAACCCGGCTGGGGCGGCGTGAACCTGGAAGATATCTCGAACCCAAAATGCTTCTACATCCTCGATACGCTGCGTGAGAAGGCCGAGATCCCCGTCTGGCACGATGACCAGCAAGGCACGGCCACCGTCACGCTGGCCGGACTGATCAATGCGCTCAAGGTGGTTGGCAAGAAGATGAGCGAGGTCAAGATCACCTTCATCGGCACCGGCGCTTCCAACGTGGCTATCTCACGCCTGATTTTCGGCTGGGGCGCTGATCCTGCCAGGTGCCTTATGGTGGACAGTAAGGGTATATTGGGTAAACATCGCAATGACCTGGAAATGCGCAAAGCAGAATACGTGGACAAGTGGAAGCTGTGCAACATCACCAACGCCGAAGGCCGTGAGGGCAATATTCCAGACGCAATGAAGGGTGCAGATGTGGTCATCGCCTTGTCCAAGTCTGGACCGGGAGTCATCTTACCCGAATGGGTAAAGGGCATGGCCAAGGATTCCATACTCTTTGCCTGCGCCAACCCCGTACCCGAGATCTGGCCCTGGGAGGCAAAGGAAGCTGGCGTAGCCGTGATGGCGACCGGACGCTCCGATTTCCCGAATCAGGTCAACAACTCGCTGGGCTTTCCAGGCATCTTCCGCGGCACGCTGGACGTGCGCGCTCGCACCATCACCGACGAGATGTGCTTTGCGGCTGCCCAGGCTTTGGCCGATCATGTTGGCGACAAACTCGATCACGAACACATCATGCCAACGATGGATGATTGGGAAATATTTCCACGTGAGGCGGCGGCCGTAGCGATGAAGGCCATTGAGCAAGGTTTAGCTCTCAAGCCGGTTACCTACGAAGAAGAATTCGAGAATGCTACCAAGATCATCCGGCGCTCACGCCAGTTGACACAAATGATGATGGCGCAGGGTTTCATCCCCGAAGCGCCGACGGATGTAAAGCCGCCCGAAGTGGATGTGGAAACGGTCAAATCCGCTTATTAACATAAGTAACCATCCAATATCAATCGTTGAGGAGGTGTTCTATGCCAGTATTTACTCCTGGACGGCGTTGGCAGCCGCCCTTCATGCCTTTCAAGCGCGATACGTTTGGCAACCGGCTGTTGGAGACCACGGAGATCGTTGTAAAGGGGCCGCTCTGGGGTTGCCGGATGTGCGGGAACTGCCTGTTGCAGGAAACGGCGTTCATCTGCTCGATGGAATGTCCCAAAGGCTTACGCAACGGTCCATGCGGCGGTTCCACAAAGGAGCATTGCTATGTGGACGAGACGCGCCCGTGCATCTGGTATCGCATCTATGACCGTGCTTTCAGGATGGGACGCCAGGAAATGCTTTTGGAAGTTCTTCCGCCACTGGATTGGAGCAAGACCGGTGGGGAGACGTGGGGCGATGTGGCTCGCCAGGTGAAAAAGGTCGGAACCGGAAAATTCATCTCCGGCTTGTTCTCGTCAGACCCGGCGAAGCGCGCCGAGAACTGGAGCTCGGTCTTCCGCCCCGTCCGCCAGCCGGACTGGTGGCAGGGCGATGCCGAATACCATGCCCCAAAGTCCGCAGAACCGGCCTCGGCGCTGGAACGGCGATTGAAGGCGGGCGAGTTTGTGGTCACGTGCGAGGTTGCCCCGCCGATGACTGTTTCCACGAACAAACTGGGCAGTAATATTGATTTGGTCAAGCCCTATGTGACGGCGGTTAATTTCACCGATTGTCCCTCGGCCTCGCCGCGTATGTCATCCTGGGCATGCAGCGCGGTGGCTGTCCAGCGTGGGGCCGAACCTGTCATGCAAATTGCAGCCCGCGACCGCACCCGCGTCGGCTTGCAGGCCGAGGTGCTCGGTTCGAATGCTTTGGGCGTGCGCAATATTTTGTGTCTCTCCGGCGACAGCATGAAACTGGCTCCCGAGCCGCGCGGCCGCATGGATATTGTTGACCTCGATGCCGTCCAGATGTTGTGGGTCCTGCGGCGTATGCGCGATGAGGGCAAGTATCTGGATGGCCGAAACATGAAATTCCCGCCCCAATTCTTCCTGGGTTCGGCGGCGTCTCCGTTGACTTCGGAACCGAAGTTCCAGGCATTGCGCGAGCACAAGAAATATAACGCTGGCGCACAATTCTTCCAGACCAACCTGGTCTACGATGCTGATCGGTTGGATGATTGGCTCAACGAAATGGCCAAGCGTGGTATTTTGGGGAAGGTTTACATCCTGATCGGCATCACCCCGCTCAAGAGCTATAAGGTTGCCAAGTACATGAACGAGGAAGTGCCTGGCGTGAACGTCCCCGAGGTACTGTTGAAGCGAATGGAAGCTGCCGGGGATGGCGCAGCCGAGGAAGGTGTGAAAATCACGCTGGAATTGATCGAGAAGATCAAGACCAAACAGGGTGTGAACGGTTTCCACATTATGGCAGTTGGCTGGGAAGAGATCGTGCCGCGCATCGTGACCGAGGCCGGCTTGCTGCCCCCCGACTTTGTCCCGCCCGCTCCGAAAGAACCCGCTCCAGCGAAGGCCTGAACCCGTGTTACAGTAGTGTCCGGAAGACACCCGGTGCTCTTCACGGCATCGGGTGTCTATGTTATACATCAGGCTGGAAATGGTTTGCTTGAAAGGTCAGTGACTTGAAATGACTCCTCCTCGAATCCCATCTCTTCGCTCCGCTGTATTTGCCGAAACCGGCCAGGATTTGCGTCGCTGCCAGGGATGCCTGGATTGCGACGCGATCCCGGCCTCGGATGTGGATATCCCGCTTGGCAGCCTGATCCAGTTGGCGTTGCTGAATGACGAGGAAATATTGACCAGCCGCACCTTGTGGAGTGAAACTGTACTGGAATCCGCGCACGCTGCGTGTGCAAAGAATCTCGATTTGGAGCAGATTATTCTGGCCTTGCGTCGAGAGGCGCTTAAAAGAGAATTGAGGGGGGAATCTCTTTAATAGAGTTACCAGCATACCGAGAAAGGCAGAAGAGATAGTATGTCGCAAGAAATACGAATTGATGCTTTACTCCCACAGGAAATGGCGACGCGCGCTGAATATGTTGGCGTGCGCAAAGCCGAAGCGCCAGCATTGACCTTGTTAGCTCTGTCCATCATGGCTGGCGCATTCATTGCCCTGGGCGCGGTCTTCGCCACTACCATTTGGGCAGGTACGGCTACCGAATGGCCTTACGGCGTTTCGCGCCTGCTTGGTGGATTAGTATTTTGTCTGGGCTTGATCCTGGTCGTCGTGGGTGGTGCGGAGTTATTTACGGGTAACAATCTCATCGTTATGGCCTGGGCGTCCGGAAAAGTCAGCACGCGGGCGTTGCTTCGGAACTGGGGGATTGTCTACGTTGGAAATTTCATCGGTTCATTTGGCACAGCGGTGCTGGTCTTCCTGGGCAGACAGTATACGGCTGGAGGCGGGGTTGTGGGGGAGATGGCCCTGAAAATAGCGGCTGGCAAAGTAAACCTGGGATTTACCCAGGCTCTGGCGCTCGGTGTGTTGTGCAACCTGCTGGTTTGTCTGGCCGTTTGGTTGACCTTCAGTGCTCGCAGTGTCGTGGACAAGATTACTGCGATCATCTTCCCGATCGCCGCGTTCGTCGCGGCTGGCTTCGAGCATAGCGTCGCCAATATGTACTTCGTCCCATTTGGGTTGCTCATCAAGACCCTCGATCCGGGTTTTGTCGCCACGGCTGCCGAGCATGGGATAGAGCTTTCGAAATTGACTTGGAGCGCATTTCTTGTCAAGAACCTGATCCCGGTCACAATCGGGAATATCATTGGCGGCGCCCTGTTGGTGGCTGCCGTCTATTGGTCAATTTTCTTGCGCCGAAAAGAGAAGTGATCTAAAAGGATACCACTATGAAAGCATACGTTTTGATCAGCATACGTACCGGAGAAGTTCGCGACGTAGTTCGCCAGTTGAAGAAAATCGAACAGGTCAAAGAGGCCAACATGACCTTTGGCCCCTACGATGCAGTTGCCATTATCGAATCGAAGGATGTCAATGATTTGGGACGCACCCTGGCAACCGTCATTCAGCCCATCCCTGGCATCCTTGAGACACTGACCTGCCTGGCGGTGGAAATCTGAGCCGTATGTCGAATTCGCAGCAGCAATTGGCCGGTCGCGTCGAGGAGTTGCGTCTCGCGTTGCGCAAGAAAGGCAATCCACAAAACCTGGCGTTTCTTAGTGGGGTAGAATTCCAAGGCGCGGGGACTGGTGGATTCCGCCTGCCCCTTTTCGGTCGAACAGTAAACGTCTCATATCCGGACCTGGTGGCCTGTGACGCACAAACCGGCGTCTCCCTGCCTGTGGCGACTCAGGCGCTCTTGCTCTATTACCTGAATATCGCGGATGGGACTCCGCTAGCAGGTCGTTGGATTGCCTTTGCCGATCTACCGGATGGACGTTTTTATAACCAGGCATTTCAAGGCTATACTGGTCAGGAGCTGGCGCGGCATTTTGGGGACGATTTGGGCACATTTGAACGCGCAGCGCACAAACTGGATGGGATGAAACTGGGCTACGGCGACGCAGCCTTTGCTTTTCACATCCTTCCGCGCGTCATGTTGGCCGTTGTTTACCATCTCGGTGACGAGGATTTCCCGGCAACCTGCCAAATCCTGTTCGACGCTTCGGTCAGCCACTATCTGCCGACCGATGTGTGCGCTATCCTGGGCAGTATGCTTACGAGGAAGTTGCTGAATGATTAGCGACGTTCTCTAACGTCACCGGATGCGCAAGAGAGCGCATCCTAATCGCAATGAAAGAACCCTACTTCACCCCTGAGACCATCCAAGCCAAAGCGCAGGATATGCTGGCTTCCGTCAGCGAATTCCGGCGCAGGCATGAAAACATTGTCTTTCATCCCGACCGCGCTGCGCTGCTCGTTCTGGATATGCAGGATTATTTCCTAAACCCAGACTCCCATGCTTTCATCCCCAGTGCGACGGCCATTCTGCCTGGCATTCGGTCGCTGATCAAGGTTTTTGCCGCATACGCACGGCCTGTCATTTTTACGCGCCATGTCAACACGCCTCAGGACGCGGGTTTGATGGCAAAATGGTGGCAGGAACTGCTCCGCCCGGACGCAGCAGAAAGCAGGATCGCTGCCGGATTGGACGTCTCAAAGGGAAAGATTATCCGTAAAAGCCAATATGACGCTTTTTACGGAACTGCCCTTGAAGCGGACTTACGCGCCAGCGGGGTAGGGGAGGTGGTCATCGCTGGCGTAATGACCCATCTTTGCTGTGAAACTACGGCGCGTGCGGCCTTTACACGCGGTTTTGACGTGTTCTTTGCCATTGATGGAACTGCGACTTATACCGAGGCGTTTCATCGCGCTGCGCTGCTCAACCTTTCACATGGCTTCGCTGTGCCGGCTCTCGTCGAGGATTTCCTCGACGCGTTCAAGGATGTTGAAATCTAGCAAGCTGCGCATAGCCAATATAACACAACAAATTCACCACCAAAACACCACAAAATGAACAACCCAAACATTCTCATCATCGGTGCAGGCCCAGCCGGACTGACTGCCGCCATTCAACTCAAGCGTTATGGCCTCGCGCCTATTCTATTGGAAAAGGACAGCGTAGGTGGGTTGCTGCGCAATGCCAACCTGGTCGAGAATTACCCCGGCTTTCCGAATGGCATCCCCGGCCCAAGGTTGATCGCATTGTTCGAGAAGCAGATACGGCGGATTGGCGTCGAGATTACGTTTGATGAGGTTACTGGAGTTGACTTCGATGGCGGCCAATTCCATGTAGTGGCGAAACGCAACCCATATCACGCCTCATGCATTATTATAGCCAGCGGTACGAAACCAAAGCCATTTCCAATCGAGATTCCTATACAGGCAAAGGAAAGGGTTTTCAGCGAAGTCTGGCCTTTGAGGAATGTGCGAGGCGGGCAAATCGTCATCGTCGGGGCAGGGGACGCGGCTTTCGATTACGCTCTCAGCCTTGCCGGGCGAGGAAACACTGTCACCATTCTTAATCATGGCCATAAAATCCACTGCCTGCCTTTGCTTTGCGAGCGCGTCAGAGCGATTCCGTCCATTACTTATCGTGACCAAACCACAATTCAACGTATTGAAACCGATGTACATACCAATCACTTAATACTGATCACTGATAACTGTTCACTGAACACTGATTACCTGCTCTTCGCTATTGGACGCGAACCACAGACAGATTTCCTGTCTGAACGTGTCAAAATGCAGGCGCCCTTCCTCGTCGAAAGTGGTAAACTCTATTTCGTTGGCGATGTCCACAACGGCTCGTTCCGCCAGACGGCGATTGCCGTTGGGGATGGCCTGCGGGCCGCCATGCAAATTTACGGGCAACTGTCATTGCGAGGAGCGTAGCGACGACCGCGAAGCGTACCCGAAGGGTAAGCAATCTCCTCGCAGGCGGGGATTGCTTCGCGGAGTTTACACTGAGTGCAACGAATGTGCTCGCAATGACAGGTCGGATGGAGGATTTGTTTCATGAAAGTTTTCGCGGTTGCAGGCGCGTCGGATATTGCCACCGTCTACATGGCTGACATGGGCGGGGGACGGCTGATCGAGTTTGTCGAGGCGCTGCAGCTGCCGTACACGCGTGACGAGCGCTGGATCCTAATGGTATCCACTCTCTTCGGCTGCCCGGTCAAATGCCAGATTTGCGACGCGGGCGGACAGTATCGCGGCAAGCCTTCGGCGGAGCAAATTCTTTCGCAGATTGATTACATCGTGGACAAGTGGTATCCCGACCGGCGCGTCCCGGCGCGCAAGTTCAAGATCCAGTTTGCACGCATGGGCGAACCGGCGCTGAACATCGCCGTGCTGGATGCGCTGGAGCAACTGCCGCGCCGCTACGACGCACCCGGCTTGATGCCGTCCATCTCGACCATCGCCCCGCACGGCACGGATGCCTTCTTTGAACGTCTGGCGGATGTCAAAAACCGGTTGTATGCTGATGGGCGGATGCAATTCCAGTTCTCCATCCACACCACCGACGCAGTGCTGCGCGATCAACTGATCCCGGTGCGCAAATGGGACTTTGACCGGATGGCCGCGTACGGTGAGCATTATCTCCGCCCGGGCGACCGCAAGATCACGCTCAACTTTGCCCTGGCCAAAGGCGCGCCGGTGGAGTCGGACGTGCTGCTGCGCTACTTCGACCCGGCCTGCTACCTCATCAAAATCACGCCGGTCAATCCAACCTGCCGCGCGGTGCAAAATGGGCTGGTCTCGTATATGGATTCTCTGCGACCCGAATCGGCCCAAGCGCTTGCCAGTCAGTTGAACGCGGCTGGTTACGAGGTCATCGTCAGCATCGGAGAGGTGATCGAGAACCAGATCGGCTCGAACTGCGGGCAGTATGTGTTGACATATCTCAACGGCAAACATCCTGTAATAGATGGATATTCATATCAGGTTCAAACACTATGAAAAAAGCCAGCCCTGTTCTTCGAAAAGCTATCTTCAAAGCTGTCGAGAACCAACAACGAAACCCGCTTCCTTGCTGCGTTGAAGCAATTGCCAAAATTGCCGTTCGACGAGGGGAATGAATGAAACTCGCGATCACCGGTAAAGGCGGCGTGGGCAAGACGACCCTGACCGCGCTTCTGGCGCAAGTCTATGCCGACGCGGGCCGCGACGTTCTGGCTGTAGATGCGGATCCCAGTCCCTGCCTGGCTGGGGCGTTGGGCTTCCCGGATGGATTGCGTGCCCAGCTACATCCCATCGCCGAGATGGACGAGCTTATCGAGGAGCGCACCGGCGCCAAGCCCGGCACGGTGGGCGGATTCTTCACCCTCAACCCGCGCGTGGACGACATCCCGGAGCGATTCAGTGTCGTTCACCGCGGCGTGCGTCTGCTCGAAATGGGCAGCGTGGACATGGGCGGCTCCGGCTGCATTTGCCCCGAATCGGCCATGCTGAAGACCCTGTTCACGCATCTGCTCTTCCGCAAAGACGATGTCCTTTTGCTGGACATGTACGCGGGCGTGGAGCACCTCGGCCGCGCCACTGTGGACTTCGTGGACGCTATGCTGGTTGTCGTCGAGCCGACGCGCCGCAGTCTTGGCACCGCCGCGCAGATCAAGAAGCTGGCGAATGATATTGGCCTGACCAAGTTGTGGCTGGTGGGGAATAAAGTGCGGAATGACGATGAAGCCAGATTCCTCGAAGCCGAAACCCCTGGCCTGCCGCTGCTCGGCTGCCTGCCTGCTGACCTGAAGGTGCAGGAGGCAGACAGGTTGGGAATACCGGTGTATGACCATGTTGTATTGCTAAAAGACGCTGCGCAGACTATTTCCGAGAATCTTGCTGGGGCAGGTTTTGAAGTAAAATGAGCCAGAGTTATCATGAAGCGTGATCCAATTCCTGAGCATTTTATGAGTGTCGAAGAAGCGGGCGAATTCTGGGACAGCCATGATTTGGCCGATTATTGGGATTCAACCAGCGAAGCGTACTTTGATGTGGACATTCAGCGGCGCGTGTTTCTCGCGGCCTTAGAGCCACAACTGGCCAAAAAGCTGACTGTTTTTGCCCAGAAGCAAGGCATATCTACTGAAACCCTCATCAATGTTTGGTTGAGCGAGAAAGCAAAAGAAGCCACATAGAAGCCGCCCCGGTTTGCCGTTGCAAGGAAGATTGAAGTGACGCTACTGGAACGTGCAGCCACACGTTTGAATGTCGTACCTGAAAAATTGGAGCGGGAGAGTCTTCAAGCCTACTTGGAACGCAATCTACGACTCGTGGAGAGCGAGCTGTTCATGCTTGCCCATCGCTATGGGGTGCAAACGGTAGAAGAATTGGACAGCGCCATTCAATCCGGGCGTTTTCATGAGAAGGATACTTTTAAAGAATTCTTCCGTTTCGACTACCTGGAAAATGAGCGGCAAACCCTCCGGGAACTTCTGGAGCAATTGTGACCACCTCGCTTCGAGGAGGTATGAGTTATGGTTGCCACACTGAGCAGAGAGGTCTTACAAGATGATATTGCTGTCTCGATCGCGCGGGTTCTGGCCGCGGCGAATAAAAGTGCGCGTCAGGCAGGCGTTGACGTACCAAAAAGTCTGATTACCATTACACAACGCTTTTCCGGCGAAGGAATGACCTGGCAGGTGAATTATGGGATGAAGAATTACATCGGGCGGCGCGGGGGCGATGTTATCGTTGAGGTTGATTCTCATGATGCCAGCGTGGAGCAAATCCTTCGAGGGCAATAACTCCCATGACAGTTACCATCGCATTGGCCGGCAAAGGCGGCGTGGGCAAGACCACCGTCGCCGGTATGGTCATCAAATACTTGGCGCAGAATCAAACCGGCAGCATCCTTGCCATTGACGCGGACCCTTCGTCCAATCTCAATATGGTGCTCGGCCTGGAGTTGGAATGGACGGTCGGCGACATCCGCGAGGATATGCTCCAGCAGGTGAAATCCTCGCTGGCGCAGGGCGGCGCGGCGATGGGGTCGCTGCCCGGCGGGATGAATAAACGCGACTACCTGGAATACCACGTCCGCTCCTCGCTGGCGGAAGGGTCGCGCTTCGACTTGATCGCCATGGGGCGCGGCGAAGGTACCGGCTGCTATTGCGCGGTCAACCACAACCTGCGCGAGGTGGTGGATGGCTTGAGCCGTCACTACGAATACGTTGTGATTGACAACGAGGCGGGCATGGAGCATCTCTCGCGCCGCACGACGCGGGACGTGCAGCACCTGCTCATCGTCAGCGACCCGACCCAGCGCGGGCTGGTCGCCGCGCAGCGTATCGTCGAGATGAGCCGCGAGCTGGATATTCGCATCGAAAAGGCTTATCTCATCCTGAACCGCCTGCCGAATGGCGTCCCGCCTGAATTGCAAGAATCGATTTCAAAGATCGGCGTGCCGCTTCTAGGGGTGATCCCTGACAACGCCGAGTTGACTACCTTCGAGTACTCTGGCCGCCCGCTGGTGGATTTGGACGATGCCTCGCCGGTTTACCAGTCTGTGGTGGGGATGATGACGCAAATTCTCTGAGAAGTGTCATTGCGAGCCGCCGCCCTGAGCGGAGCGCACTCCGGCGAAGTCGAAGGGCGGCGGCGAAGCAATCTCCTCGCTGTAGTGGGGATTGCTTCGCTCGGTCTCGATAAGCTGCGCTACTCGACCTTCGCTCGCAATGACAGGGAACCAATGGATATTCTTTTCTTGGCCCACTTCCTCGATGGCTTTCTGATGATCGCCATGCCAATCGGCCTGGTCATCTATTTGACGCGCAAATTTAGATTCACGTGGCGCTTATTCTGGATCGGCGCGGCGACATTTGTGCTGTCGCAGGTTGGGCATATCCCATTCAACTGGGCCGTTGGCAGGCTGCTCAATCAAACCAGCATGGTGGACTGGCCGCAAACAGCTCGGTTGATCTTCAATGCGGTATTCGGTGGTCTGAGCGCCGGCCTTTTCGAGGAATCATTCCGCTATGGCATGTACCGCTGGTGGGCCAGGGATGCGCGCTCCTGGGGAAAAGGTCTCCTGGCTGGTGCAGGTCACGGCGGAGCAGAGGCGATCCTGCTGGGCGCCCTGGTGCTGTACACTTTTATCCAATTGGCCATCCTTCGAAACGTGGATTTGTCCACGCTTTTTTCTGGCGACAAGCTCGACCTGGCGCGGCAGCAGGTTCAGGTTTACTGGTCGGCTTCGTGGTACGATTCGCTGATGGGGGCGGTCGAGCGATTGTTCGCGATACCGGTGCAGGTTTGTTTGTCCGTGCTCGTTCTGCAAACCTTCATCCGCAAGCAATGGTTCTGGGTTTGGCTGGCTGTACTTTTTCACGCGCTCACCGATGCGACAGCCTTGATTCTGTCGCGCTATCTGAGTGTATATTGGACGGAAGCTGTCATCGGCGGTTTCGCCATCCTGGGCCTGATTTTTATCTTTGTCCTGCGCCAGCCCGAACC
>Ga0163200_1000558_pt1 | contig 15964 bp, 5 predicted proteins | sample PL_2010_200m_FD_113535 | JGI IMG/M metagenome (GOLD analysis project Ga0163200, IMG submission 113535) | Freshwater microbial communities from Powell Lake, British Columbia, Canada to study Microbial Dark Matter (Phase II) - PL_2010_200m | ecosystem: Environmental > Aquatic > Freshwater > Lake ... | reverse complement strand
TTCCATTCCCGTGGTAACGATATGATCAGAGTCGGCGCTACGAATGTAAATGCCGCTGTTTCCTTTGGAACACAGCTTGAATTCCAATTTCAAAATGAAGTCACGATACTGACGGTCCGACCGCAAACAACCATGGGCGCCAGTCACACACTGTAGCTCGCTATTCCGCACCTGCCATCCGCCTTTGCTCGGCTTGTGAATGTCGTTGCCAGAACCTGACGCTTCCATCGGCGTCCAACCGGCCAAATCACGGCCATTGAATAGAGGTAGAAACCCAGCCGTCGGCTCAACTACTTGTGGCGCAGACACGCTACCATCAGTAAGTGCGCGACTGAGGTCAGACGTGCTGGACTTCTGAAAGTTCGGGTCTTGCCGCAAAGCGTCGCGATAGCGTTTGTACAACTCGTCCAAATTTCGGCGCAATGTTGCAACGCGGGTGGCCCATTCTCCGCGCACCACTTGCATGGACAGCGCGACTTGGTTGTTCTGTTGCCGCTGGATTTCGGTGCGCTGGTCACGTTCCCGCTCGTATTGCGGCCAGTCGCCGGTGGTGCCGCGTCGAAGCCGAACGGCAGTGCGCGTCGCTTCAAGGTTGGCACTCGTTATCTTCGTGTTGGCGTTGGCTTGGGCGTCCCGGTAGCCGGCACGCACGCGAGCCTGATCGCGCTCGTCGAGCGCGGCAATCAGCGAGTTGCAAAGCTCACAACCGAGTTTGTAAGAGGCAGCGTTGGTCTGTGACGCAGACTTGCCTTCGTCCAACAAATCCTCCCGCAGATAGGTGAGGTTCCGTCGGATGTCCGGCGGCACGCTCTCGTCCAATCCGGCCAATGCCCAAGCGGACACGTTCAGGGCCTCCCGGGAAAGTGTTTCGCGGGGTGATGGCGCCGCGGCACCAAAGGAAGCCAACGAGAAAGTGATGACGAACAAGCCGGCCAAGAAGTAAGTGGATCGTTTCATGATTCCCTTTCGATTTCTGCGCAGTTCTTAACAAACCCAAGGCCACCAGTCAATGTCGGTGTTTGCATTTACCTGCGCAAAGTCGTCTCTGTCAGTTGCAAGCTTTGCAACCTCGACTAAGGTTTCGTCCAAATGACCCGCAACCGCAGGAACCGTTTTGGCGCGTCCTTGAGCGACACAGCATCGGTGGCCAAGACCGTTTGGAGTGTGCCGCTGTCGCTGAGAACAGTCTCGCTGATGCCATTCGTGCTCCATCCACCGGTCAGATCAGCGGTCGCCTCGACAAGGTATTGCAGATCAGTCAGGGGCTTGCGACGTGTATAGGTCAGTGTGAGAAAATTGTTTGTCTGTCCCAGCGACGGAAGACCGGCCGTTGAAGCTGCGAGTGGGTTGAGGTTCAGGGCGTACTCCAACAAGTTGGCGATGCCGTCGCCGTCCGGGTCTGCCGTCATGTCGCTGATGGCTGGAGTCGCCAATTGTTCGGCGGTGAATCGTGTCGGGCGCCACGCTTTCCATGACGACAACAGGACGTTGATCACCACTGGCGCGGAGGTGTTGGCGGAGATGCGCACCTGTGTGGTCGGGTCGGACACGATGGAGGAGATGAAGTGCGTACCGAGGCCGAGGTTGGTGGTGGACAGCGAGCAGTTCATGGCGACCTGGCCTCGGTGCTCATACAAGTCCCCAAGATTCTTCAGCACCCGGCCCACCTCCGGATGGTCGTCGCCCATCACCGCGATCCAGATCGCCAAGGATTCCTTATACAACGGCTCGGCGGCGGCGTGTTGGCGTTGCTCTTTGTAGAGCACGCCCAGAAGTCTCAGGCAAGAGGCATAGTCCGGGTGTTCCGGGCCCACCTTTTTCTCCCAGATGGCGAGCGCTTGAAGCAATAGTTTCTCCGCCGCATTGTACCAGCCGCAGTCCGTATACAACTCCCCCAGATTACCCAAGGTGCGCGCGAACTCAGGATGCTTGTCGCCGAAGTTCTTCTGCCAGATCGCCAAGGATTGCTGGTAGTAGCGTTCCGACTCGGCATTCTGGCCGAGTTTGTGGCTCAGGTCGCCGAGATTATTGAGCACGCGCGCGACTTCGCAATGGTCCGGCCCCCTCTGCTTGCGCCAGATCGCCAAGGATTCCTGATACAACGGCTCGGCGTCGGCATAGCGCTCTTGGTTAGCGTAAATGACGGCGAGATTGTTGAGGCTGCGGGCGACCTCGGCGGCCTCGGGACCCAGCGTGCTTTTGCGGAGGGTGACCAAGCTCCGCGCCAGCTCTTCCGCCTCCTGATAGTGTCCCGCCATGCGCAACGCGATGGCCGTCTCGTTCATGAGGTGCGGATTATTCGGATTTGCTCTCAGCTCCTCGCGCCACTTGTCGAGACCGTAGTAAAGATGGCCTGCGTATCCGGAACCATCGCCAAGGGGCGCGCGCCTCGACTGGGCAACGCGGTTGGTCAACACCAACTCAGAGAGGGTTATTGGGGCGGCTCGCACGACCGGCGGCGCGCTCAAGCAGAAGGCGACTGCGACCACGGCGACAATCAGCATGGTCGCCCTACCTGACGGTTGCTTGCTGAAGCCACCGGAGATGCGAGGTTGGTTTAGCATCCTCCTCCTGACTACACGCTGTATGTGTACGCCTCCGGAGGCGCTAAAGCAACCGGAGACATTCCCGCTTACTCGCTGCTCATCCGGAAACGCTCGAGGTTCCACGCGGCGGGCACTTATTTCCGGCTGTTGTCTGGAGTTGGCCCTGAAATCCTCAATGATTCAGTGGTATTGGGGTCATCTCTTGAAACTTGAATTTCATAGTCCCTCCCTTGGTTGGTTCGGAGAATCCCACGCTGCGTAGAATTTGCACGCGCAAAGTCGTTTCTGTTAGAGTGAAAAACACTGGCGATCCCAAGGGTGCTAGTTGCCGGCGCCGATTGTAAGCTTTCCACGCTCGACTTCATGCCGGTATTGGTTACAATACCGCCCGTATCAGGAGCCATCCTTATGAAAAAACACTTGCGGTACGGCCTTCTTCTTCTGTTCGCGCTGGCACCGGTGGTCCGGGGCGCCGACCAAGCCCAAGCGATTCTCTCAGCCTCCGGCGTCAAGGGCGGCCTCATCGTTCACGTCGGCTGCGGCGATGGAAAGTTGACGGCGGCGTTGCGCGTCAACGATAGTTTCATCGTCCACGGCCTCGATGCCGATGTGACCGCGGCCCGCAAACACATCCAGTCGCTCGGCCTCTACGGCCCGGTGTCGGTCGCGCAATGGGACGGCAAACGGCTGCCTTACATTGAGAATTTCGTCAACCTCCTCGTCGTCAGCGACGGTTCCCGCGTACCCGACGCCGAGATCATGCGCGTGCTGGCGCCCAATGGCATCGCGCTTGTTGGCGGCAAGAAAATCACGAAGCCGCGCCCTAAAGAGATTGACGAGTGGACGCACTACCTGCACGACCCCAGCAACAACGCCGTCGCGCACGACAGCGTGATTGATTTCCTCGCGCGGATGCAATGGATCGCCGGGCCGCGCTACTCACGCCATCACGACCACATGTCCGGCGCCAGCGCGATGGTCTCGGCCAACGGACGGAACTTCTACGTGTTCGAGGAAGCGCCGCGCGCCTCGATTCTGATTCCACCGGAATGGTATCTCTACGCCCGCGACGCGTTCAACGGCACACTGCTCTGGGAAGCCGAGCATTTGCCGTCCGGCCACTCCGGCAGCCCGAAAGATATCCTCGTGCTCAACGGCGTCGTCTGGTCCGGCGCCACCTCCGACAGCGCGGGTTCCGGCATTACGAAAGGCTACGACCTGCACACCGGCAAGGTTGTGAAAGAATTTCCGCCGGACGTGAAGACGCACTGGTTCCACCAGCGTTGCTACCGCCAGAAGGCCACCGACAAGTACCTGCTCTACTCGCGCACGGGCATCGAGTTCGTGGACGTCGCCAACGCCCATTGGACCTGTCATCACTGGACACGCGGCGGCTGTCTCTACGGCATCATGCCCGCCAACGGCATGATCTACAACCCGCCACACCCATGCGCCTGTTACCTCGACGCGAAACTCTACGGCTTCCACGCGCTCGCCCCGGCATCGAAGTTGTGGCAACCGCTGCGCGACGTGCCTGACGCGGGCCGGCTGGAGCAGAGCGGGATTTCCGATTTCAAACTTGAAACTTCCGACGCCGACTGGCCCACCTATCGTGGCAATGCAGCACGCAGTGGTTTCGTGAAAACAACCGTGCCCGCGACTGATTTGAAGCGCGCATGGCAAACCGAGCTGGGCGGCAAGATCAGTGCACCCGTCATCGCCGGCGGCAAAGTGTTCGTCGCCGCCGTGGACCGGCAGGAGGTTATCGCGCTGGATGCGAACACGGGTAAGAAACTCTGGAGTTTCACTGCCGGTGGCCGCGTGGATTCCGCGCCCACGATCTGGCAGGGTCGCGTGTTGTTTGGCTGCGCCGACGGTTATGTTTATTGCCTGCGCGCTACTGACGGCGCGCTGGCGTGGCGGTTCCGCGCCGCGCCCGAAGACCGGCGGCACTTCGCGTTCGAGCAGATCGAGAGCGTCTGGCCCGTCAGCGGCAGTGTGCTGGTGCAGAACGACTCGCTCTACTGCATCGCCGGCCGTTCGATGTTCCTCGACGGCGGCCTGCGAATGCTCCGGCTCGATCCGAAGACCGGCAAGAAACTCTCCGAGATCGTCATGGACGAGAACGACCCCTACACAAAGACCAACCTGCAATCGCACATCAAAGGCCTGAACATGCCCGTCGCGTTGCCCGACGTTTTGTCCAGCGATGGTCGCAACGTTTACATGCGGACACTGGCCTTCGACATGGAAGGCAAGCGCAAGATGATCGGCTACACCGACGTGAAAGACCAGCAGGGCGACGACCGCCATTTGTTCAGTCCGACCGGTTTCCTCGATGACACGCTCTGGCATCGCACCTCTTGGGAATACGGTCGCGCGTTCGCCTCCGGCGCCGGCGGCTACTACCAGGCCGGCCGCATTACGCCGGCGGGGCGGATCCTCGTCTTCGACGACCAGAATGTTTACGGCTACGGCCGCCGCTGGCAATACTATCGCTGGACCACGCCGCTGGAGTTTCATCTTTTTGCGACCGCCAAGCAGCCGGAACAAATTCGGATGGGCACGGAGCCGCCGAAGCGGCCAAAGAAAAAAGACGGGAAACCGAAGGGCAATATGGGCCAAGCGCCGTTGATGCGTTTCGGCTATGCGTGGTCGGACGAACTCGCCGTGCAGGCCACCGCGATGACGCTGGCCGACAAGACGCTGTTCGTCGCCGGCCCGCCTGATCTGGTGGATGAGGAACAGGCCACCAAGTCGCTTGGCGATCCCGAAACGAAAAAGAAGCTTGCCGAGCAGGAGGCCGCCTTCGAGGGCAAACGCGGCGCATTGCTCGCCGCCGTCTCCGCCGCCAACGGCCAGAAGCTGGCAGCGTATCGGCTCGATTTCGTGCCGATCTTCGACGGCCTTGCCGCCGCGAACGGCCGTCTGTATCTGACGACGATGGACGGCAAAGTCATCTGCCTCGGCGCCGGTGGTGGCCAGCCGTTGCCGGCCGCGGCTGACGCGGTGGTGACGCCTCGCGGTCCCGATGCCGACAAACCAACCGGCGTCGTCCCGGCCGCGACCACTTCGAAGGCGAAGACCGGAGCCAAGCCGCAAACCCACACGCATCCCGACTTTCAAACCGTCTCTGCGGTCACGGTCACCAGCGGCGGTCTCGGCTATAAACTCGTCGCCGACGAAGGCGAAAACGGTTTCGCGTTGAAGCAACTCGCCGCGCCGCTGACCAAGCCGGTGACGTTCAAGCTGAAGATTCAGCCGACCGCTGAAGGCAAACTGCAGACGGGTTTCCTCGCGTTTGGCGACGGCGCAGCGGTGGACCAACTCGTCAAGTGCGGCCTGCGCGTGCGCACCAAGAAGTGTTACATCATGCAAGGCCCCGCCAAGACCGGCACCACCTCGGAGGATTTCACCTGCGAGTCCGGCAAGCCCGTCGCTGTCGAAGTGACTGTGGACTTCGCCGCCAAGAAAGTGAAAATGGCCCTGCCCGGCAAGACGATCGAGGCGCCGCTGGCTTCGCCGTTAAAGCAAATCACTCACGTCGGCTATTGCGTGATGCAGGCGGTGACCGAGTTCAGCGCGGTGGAAATTTCCGGCGGCAAGTAACGCCTATGAAGACGCTGTGTCTGTTTCTGGCGCTAATGACCGGCGTGTGTGCCGCACAGGAGCAGGGGGCGAGAGCGTTGGGATCACGGCGGGACGCCCGCGATGTGCCGTCCCTGATCGAGGCGTTGAAACACAGCGACAGGAACTACCGTTTCTACGCCGCTTATGCGCTCGGCGAGATCAAGGACGCAGCGGCCACGGACGCGTTGTTGCGCGCGCTACGCGACATCGAGTGGTGCGTGCGTGACCAGGCGGCTTGGGCCTTGCGCGAAATCAACGACACAAAGATCGTCGAACCGCTCGTGGCGATGTTGAAGGAGAAGAACGCCGACGTGCCGCATCTCGTGTGGCTGTTGCAGCACTACGGTGCCACAGAAGCGATTGCGCCGTTCGTCGCGCGCAAGGTGGAAACTAAGAAGCAAACGCTGGCGGCGCATTGGAGTTTCGACGATAAGAGCACCACGGTGGCAAAAGACGTGAGCGGCCGGGCAGTGGATGGCGAGATCAAAGGTTGCACGGTTGCAGAAGGCAAAGTCGGCGCTGCGCTTCGATTTGGGAAGGGCAAGTTCATTGAACTTGGCCGCACGGCAAAACCGTCGATGGTCAACCGGCCGTTCACGATCATGGCGTGGATCAAGACCGATGCGCCCACCGGCGTGGTCGTGGCGCGCGGCGGCGCGTTCTGTGGCATCTCGCTTTACATCAAGGATGGGTTTCCCAAGTTCGGCATCCGGCGGTCGAAAGCTGGTTCTGCCGACATCGTCACGGGCCGCGAGAAGGTCGGCGCCGGCTGGACTCATCTGGCCGTCGTGGTCCGGGACGATCGCATCGAGTTGCATGTCAACGGCACGCTCGTGGCGACAGCCAAGACCGACGGCGTGATGCGGAGCAATGGCGGGCAAGGTATGGAGATCGGTTTCGACGCGGGTAACAGCGCCATTGAGATCACCGACGCTTTCGAGGGCGTGATTGACGAGGTGAAACAGTTCGACGCCGCCTTGTCGGAAAAGGAGATCGCCAAACAATGCCAATGAAATTCCTCGTTACTCTGCTGTTTGTTCTGTTGTCGAGCGCACATGCAGATGTCGCAGGAACCGCAGCGCAGATGGTGCGCGCGAGCGGCGCCTCCGGCGGCGTCTGCGCCATTGTCGGCGCCACGGATGCAGACCTTGCACTGGCGATTGCCAAGCAGGGCAGCTTTGTTGTTCACTGCCTTGCTCCGGATGCAACAACCTGTGACGCCCTTCGCAAGGCGATTCGCGCCGGCGGACTATACGGAACTGTGTCCGCCGTCGTGCTCGACGCCAATCAGCTTCCCTACACCGACAATCTGGTGAACCTGCTCGTCGTCAACGGCGAGAACCGGATTCCAAAAGAGGAATTGCTGCGTGTGCTCGTGCCGAACGGCGTCGCGTTGATCGGCGGCAAGAAGATGGTGAAACCGTGGCCGAAGGAGATTGATGAGTGGACGCACTTCCTACACGGCCCGGACAACAATCCGGTCGCGCGTGACACACGGGTGGCGCCGCCGAGCCGCCTGCAATGGTGTTGTGAACCGCTTTGGTCGCGCAGCCACGCATTCACTTCGAGCTTCTGTGCCATGGTTTCGGCCCAAGGGCGGTTGTTTTACATTCTCGACGAAGGCCCTACCGGCGTGGCGCAGGAATCGGTTCCCGAAAAATGGGTTCTGATCGCCCGCGACGCCTTCAATGGCGTCCTGCTCTGGAAGCGTCCGCTGACGCAATGGGGTGCCCACGGGTGGAACAGCTCGGCCTTACGCGCGATTCCTGCACCGGCTCGCCACTGTTTGGTTGCCGAAAACGACCGTGTCTTCGTGACGTTGAACTACGGCGGCGCAGTCTCAATCCTCGATGCGACCACCGGCGCTGACGTGGCGGTTTGCGAAGGCACCGATGCGGCGCAGGAGCTTCGGTGCGTCCAAGGTGTTCTACTGGTCGATAAGGGCGGAACGGAATTGATCGCGTTCGATGCGCGAAGCGGGCGTCGCTTGTGGAATGTCAGCATAAAGATTCGACCGCAATCACTGGCTGCCTCCGGCGAGCGACTCTTCTATCAAGACCAGAAGAAACAGGCGTTGGTCTGCCTGCGGATCGCCGATGGCAAGCCGGCGTGGGAGACGCCCAGCAAGGAATTCGTCACGGTGCTGGTGCACGGCGACCGCGTGGTGCTCGTCAATGGAAACGAAACGCGCGCCATTGCCGCCGACACCGGCCAGACCTTGTGGCGTGTGAAACAAGGCGTGCGGCCCGGGAACCTGTTCGTGGCTGGGCAGACAATCTGGTACCTGGGGAGCGAAGACGTTTATGCCCGCGACCTATTGACCGGCGAAACGAAGACGAAGATCGAAACATCCGACGTGTACAGCGCCGGGCATCATCACCGCTGCTATCCGTCGAAGGCGACGGAGAATTTTCTCATCACGCAGAACCGCGGCGCCGAGTTCATCAGCCTGACCGGCGGCGAGCACACGCAGAACGATTGGGTTCGCGGCGCGTGCACCTTCGGAATCATGCCGTGCAACGGACTGCTCTACACGCCGCCGCATCCATGTTTCTGTTATCCGGGCGTCAAGCTCACCGGCTTCAACGTACTTGCACCAGCCGGAACAAAGCCGGAACATTCGCCGGCGAGCAGTGAGCGTCTCGAACGCGGTGTCGAAGTCGTGGAGCGCGGTGAGTCGAGCACGGAGGACTGGCCAACCTACCGTCACGACGCGAGTCGCAGCGGCACCACGGCTGGCGAAGTTTCGCCACAGTTGGGGCTTCGATGGAAGACGGCTCTTCGCGGTCCGTTGACGCCGCCGGTTGCAAGCGATGGCCGAGTGTTCGTCGCCGCCAAGAACGAACACACGCTTTACGCGTTGGATGCGAAGTCCGGACAACGGTTGTGGGAGTTCACTGCCGGTGGACGCATTGATTCACCGCCCACGCTCGATGGCGCGCGAGTGTTGTTTGGTTGTGCCGATGGTTACGCTTACTGCCTGCGGGCCAGCGATGGAGCGCTGGCTTGGCGGTTCCGTGCGGCGCCGGAAAGTCAACGCATTATCGCGGATGGACAGTTGGAGTCGCCGTGGCGCGTTCACGGAAGCGTGTTGTTGCTGGATGGCGTGGCGTATCTGACCGCCGGGCGCTCGTCGTTTCTCGATGGCGGGATTTGGATTTACGGGCTTGATCCGCGCTCCGGGCAGGTCCGGTATGAAACTCGTTTGGACACGCGAGAGCGGTTGCGCGACGACGCGAAGGGCAAACCGTTCTACCCGTCCTTCCACATCGAAGGCGCTGCGTCCGATATCCTCGTCAGTCAGGACGGTTTTCTTTATCTCGGCCAGTTCAAGTTCGACGCCAAGCTCGTCCGGCAGGAAGCTCCTTACCTGATGCCGGCTCCCACTCCGAAACCAGCGACAGTCGCCAAGAAAGCCCCGGCAGACACAGCGAAGGTGCCCAAGAGGAAAACGCCGGAGTTCCGCGAGAATCCGTTCAACGTGTACATGGAGCATTCGCATCCGGGACTGTTGGCAGAGTATCAGAAAGCTTTCGGCGGCCTGACGTTCGGCGAGCGTCGCATGGGTCTCCACTTGATGCCGATTTCCGGTTTCCTCGACGACAGCGCGTTCAATCGAACTTACTGGACGTACTCCGATGTGCGTCCCGGCTCCGATTACAACCGCAACGACCGCGATCCTCGAAGCGGCGAGTTGTTGGTGATGCAGACGGATCGGACCTTCGTGGTTCGCGGCCATCCAGAACGGGCGACGACGACCACGTTCGTGCCCGGCCAGAAAGGTTTTCTCGTAGCCGCGATAGCTAATCAAGACTTGGCCACCGGGGAGAATGCCTTGGCACACGCGTCGCGAGGTGCAAAGCGCAAGACGGAGCCGCCGTCGATTTGGTCCAACACGGTTCCGCTGCGCATCCGCAGCATGGTGTTGGCGGGAAAGACGCTTTTTGTGTGTGGCGCGCCCGACGTCGTTGACAAGGCCGATCCGATGGCCGCGCTCGAAGGCCGCAAAGGAGCCGCACTTTGGAGTTTTGCCGTGGCTGACGGCAAGAAACTCTCCGCGTGCGAGATCGAGTCTCCGCCGGTGTTCGACGGCATGATCGCGGCGAGCGGCAAGCTTTACATCGCCGCCACGGATGGCAAAGTATTTTGTTTCGGAGAACCCAAATGACAATCCTCGCGCTTATCTTCTTGGCGGCGACAATGCAATCAGGTGGCCTCGTTGTTCACCTCGGCTGTGGCGACGGAAAACAAACCGCCGCGCTGCGAACGAGCGAGAACGTCATCGTTCACGGTCTCGACACCGACGTGACGGCTGCCCACAAATACATCCGGTCGCTTGGCGTCTACGGGCCGGTGTCGGTCGCGCCGTGGACGGGCGAGCGATTGCCGTACACGGACAACCTGGTGAACCTGATTGTCGCCGATAGCCTCGGCAAACTGCCGATGAGCGAAGTGATGCGCGTGCTTGCACCGAATGGCGTGGCGTTGATCGGCGGCAAGAAGACCGTGAAGCCGTGGCCGAAGGAGATTGACGAGTGGACGCATTACCTGCACGGCGCCGACGGAAACGCGGTTGCCAATGACCGTGTGGTTGGCCCGCCACGGCATTACCAGTGGATCGAGGGGCCGATGTGGCTGCGCGATCACGAAACCGATTCGAGCGTCAGCACACTCGTCACTGCGCAAGGCCGGCTCTTTGCCATCGTGGACGAAGCTCCGATCGGCCTCGCCGGGCAGCATTCGCTTCCGGACAAATGGTCTCTCGTTGCGCGCGACGCGTTCAACGGCGTGCAGCTCTGGAAAGTGCCGATCCGGCGCTGGGGCTGGCGAGAATGGAAAGACACATGGTTCACCAGCCGCCCCGGCGACATCCCGCTCAACATCCAGAAGCGGCTCGTCGCAGTCGGCGACAGGGTCTATGTGACGCTCGGCTATCAGGCGCCCGTCTCCGAACTGGACGCCCGCACGGGCGAAATCCTCCAGACCTACGCCGGCACGGAGCGAACCAACGAGATTCTTTACCAGAACGGCACGCTGATCTTGTCCGTCTTGTCCGGCGACCAGGTCAAAGTCGTGGCGGTGAACGCCGCCACCGGTAAAACCCTCTGGACGAGCGCGAAGCCTTTCAAGGGCACCACGACCGATTACATCAAATGGGTGATCACACCGGTCAGCCCCACGATCCCGAAACTTGATCCCGCGCTCAACATCGCGACCGACGGTCGCGTGGTGGCGCTGATTGACGGGACGGAAATTGCCTGTCTCGACGCTCACACCGGCACCGAGAAGTGGCGTGTGGCATTTCCTGAGGATGAAGATGACAAAAAACGCGCCGGTGGCAGTGGAGACTTGTGGGTCGGTGCACTGATCGTCCGCGACGGCGTCGTCCTCAACGCGAGTCCGGGCAAGCTCGCCGCGTTCTCGGCTGACACAGGCAAGCTGCTTTGGAGCCAGCCGAAGAAATACATCGGCCATCTCTGGTATGAATGGAAGGAAGTCTTCGTCATCGGCGACCTCGTGTGGACGTGGAGCGCGGAGTTGGAAACGGCGACGTTCGAGGGCGGCCGCAAAGGCGTGCAGCACGAATTCTGGCCACGCACGGTGAACGGCTACGACCTCAAGACCGGCGCACTGAAGAAACAGGTGCCGACGGGGCCGATCTTCAAGGCCTATCATCATCATCGCTGCTACCGCAACAAGGCGACCGTTCGCTACATCCTCGCCAGCCGGCGCGGGACCGAATACGTGGACTTGGAGGAAGGCAAGCACACCGTTCACAACTGGGTCCGCGGCACCTGCCACGTCGGCATGATGCCTGCCAACGGCCTCCAATATGTGCCGCCGCATCCGTGTGCGTGCTACATCGAAGAGAAACTCAACGGTTTTCTCGCTCTCGCACCGGAACGCGCCGCAGACGTCAAGCGTGAAGCATCGAGCGTCGAGCGTCTCCAACGCGGCCCCGCCTACACGGAAATCCGAAATCCGAAGCCGAGTCCGCGAGACCTGCGAAGCAAATCCGAAATCCGAAATGCAGAAGACTGGCCCGTCTTCCGCCATGACTCGGCGCGCACCGGATCGGTGAACACTCAGGTGCCCGACAACATCGCGCCTCTGTGGAGCGTCAAGGTCGGCAACGACACGACGCCTCCGATTGTGGTCGGCGACCGGGTGTTTGCCGCGCTTCCGGACGAGCATCACATCGTCTGCCTCGATGCGCGCGACGGCGCCAAACGCTGGGAGTTTGCCGCCGGCGGGCGCATTGATTCGCCGCCGACGTGGCACAACGGCACGGTGTTGTTCGGCTCCGCCGACGGTTGGGTCTATTGCCTGCGAGCAAGTGATGGCGCGCTGGCGTGGCGGTTCCGCGCTGCGCCGGAAGAACGGCTCATCGGCGCATTTGGCCAGCTTGAATCGGCGTGGCCCGTCCATGGCAGCGTGCTGGTGCAGGACAACAAAGCTTATCTCTGCGCCGGCCGCTCGTCGGAGCTTGACGGCGGCATTTATCTTTACGCACTCGATGCCGCCACGGGTAACCTGCTGCACGAAACCAAACTCGAAGGCCCCGACTACGCCGTCAACACCGCCGGCAAACTGGTCATGCGACCGCAACCCGACGGCGGCCCGGCCGAGTTTGACTCGAACCACAAACTGCCAATGGGCGCGCTCTCCGATGTGCTGATGAGCGATGGCTCGCAAATCTACATGCGGTCCACGGCGTTCGACGCGGAGTTGAAACCGCAGCGCGGCAAGCCCGATGTGTTGCCCCGCAGCGGTTACCTTGACGACACCTATTTCAAACGGACGCCTTGGTCCTACGGCGGCGAATACGGCAACCTGATCGTCCGCGACAAGGAGTCTGTCTATTTCGTGCGTCAGTTCGATTCGCTGAAGGGCCTCGACCCGATGGTCTTTTTCACGCCCGGCGCGAAAGGCTATCTACTGTTCGCCAAGAACGCCGGCGCGAAGAAGGACACGTGGTCGTTGCGCGTGCCGGTGCGCGTGCGCGCGATGGTGCAGACAAGCAACCGTCTCTTCGTCGCCGGCCCGCCCGATGTTGTGGACGCCAAGGATCCGCTCGGCGCGTTCGAGGGCCGGTTGGGCGGGCTGTTGTATGCCGTGGATTCAGCCAGCGGAAAGAAGCTTTCCGAACAGAAACTCGACTCACCGCCGGTGCTCAACGGCATTGCCGCCGCCGGTGGCCGGCTGTTCATTGCCACGACCGACGGCAAGCTGGTATGCATGGGCCGTCGCTGAAAAGCACAGGACACAATGAAGTTTTGCATTTGGATCCTCAGCGCCACGCTGGTTGCCGCCGCTTCTGCACAGGAGGCGCGGCAGATTCTTGAAGCAGCCGGCGTCAAAGGCGGTCTGATCGTCCACGTCGGCTGCGGCGACGGGAAACTGACGGCGGCGTTGCGTGCCAACGACAGCTTCATCGTGCACGGTCTTGACGCGGACGTGACCGCTGCTCGCCGCCATATCCAGTCGCTTGGCCTCTACGGCAAGGTCTCTGTCGAGCAGTGGAACAACGAGCGGCTGCCTTACACCGACAACCTCGTCAATCTGCTGGTGGTGAGCAACGAGGGATCGGTGACGAAAGAGGAGATGCTGCGTGTGCTTGCGCCCAACGGCGTCGCCGTCGCCGGCGGACGCAAGATCGTCAAGCCGCGCCCAAAAGAGATTGACGAGTGGACGCATTACCTGCACGACGCCAGCGGCAACGCGGTGGCCGGGGACTTGCGCGTTGGCCCACCGCGAAGTTTGCAGTGGCTCGCCGGCCCGTGGTGGCCGCGCAGTCACGAATACACGCCGAGTATTTCCGCGGCGGTCTCGGCCCGTGGGCGGATTTTCTACATCATGGATGAAGGCGTCCGGGGCATTTACGATCCGCCGATGCCGGAGCGATGGGCGGTGTATGCGCGCGACGGTTTCAGCGGCGTCCAACTTTGGAAACGGCCCTTTTCCGGCTGGGGACCTTCGGAGTGGAAAGCCGCCAAACATTGGAGCACGCCGATGTCGCTGCCGCGACGACTGGTCGCGGTGGGGGACAAGGTCTATGTGACGCTCGGCTACCGCGCGCCCGTGACGGTGCTCGACGCGCAGACGGGGGAAACGGTCCGCGTCTGTCGGGAAACCGAGAACACCGAGGAGATTGTTTGGAGTGACGGCGTGCTGCTGTTGCGCCGGAGCAAGGAAGTTCCGGATTATCCTGCTGGCGCAACCCCGTGGAACGTTCAAGTTCGCCGGGCTGCGACGATGCCATCGGGAGGCGAAGAGACCGTCGTCGCGTTGAATGCCGATACGGGCGACACGCTCTGGAAATGGTCGGACAAGCAGATGGTAACGCTGTCGCTGGCCGCGCTGGCCGGGCGTGTCTGCTACCACAATCTCGACGAGATCGTCTGTCTCGATCTCCGCACCGGACGGTTGCTCTGGCGGACGCCATGCAAAGTCTGGCCTGACCTGACCGGGACAGCCGGCACGCTGGTGATGTATCGGGACGTCGTGTTGCACGCCGGCGACCAGGGATTGGAGGCGTTTTCGGCGGCGACGGGCAAGCCGTTGTGGAAAGGCCCGCGCAGTCTCTCCGTCGCGCCACGGCATCCGGCGGACGTGCTGGTTGCCGATGGCCTGGTGTGGGGCAGCATGACCGACGAGATGACGGGCAAGATACATTTGCCAACCGTGGAATCGCCCAATCCCGCGCCGGCCATGACGGGCATGATCGCGCACGGGTTCGACCCGATGACCGGCGAGATCAAACGACGGATTGACATCGCGCATCTGGTCACACCGGGCCACCACGTCCGTTGTTACCGGAGCAAGGCCACCGAGCGATTCTTGCTCTGGCCAAAACGCGGCATCGAGTTTGTGGACATCGCCGACGGGAAGCAGAACATGCGTAACGATTGGACTCGCGGCGAGTGCAGCTACGGCGTGATGCCGTGCAACGGTCTGCTGTACGTGCCGCCGCATCCGTGTCTGTGTTTCGTCGGCGTGGCGCTGAACGGCTTCAATGCTTTCACCGCGGAGCGGAAAGACGTGGAGCGTGAAGCGGAGAGCGTGGAGCGTCTGGAACGCGGCCCGGCCTACAATACGCTTCACGCTTCACGCTCCACGCTCCACGATTCATCCGACTGGCCAACATATCGGCGCGACCCAGCGCGCAGCGGTTCGACAAAATCCGCGGTTTCCGAAAAGTTGAAAACACTCTGGTCGGCGAATGTCGGCGGCAAACTGAGCAGCCCGGTGATTGCTGGTGGCAAGGTATTCCTGGCGTCGGTGGATGCGCACACGGTTGTCGCGCTCGACGCGACGGACGGACGGACATTGTGGCGTTATACCGCCGGCGGGCGGGTGGACTCGCCGCCGACAATCCACGACGGGCTGGTGCTGTTCGGCTGTCACGACGGCTGGGTGTACTGCCTGCGCGAATCCGACGGAGTACTGGCGTGGCGGTTCCGCGCCGCACCGGCAGAGAGGCGGATCGTGTCGTTCGAGCAAGTCGAATCGGCGTGGCCGGTGCCGGGCAGCGTGTTGGTGCAGAACGGCGTGGCGTACTTCGCCGCAGGACGGTCTAGTTATCTGGACGGCGGACTTTATCTTTACGGCTTGGAGCCGCGAACCGGCAAGGTGCTGCATCGCGCGCGTCTCGACGGCCCGTGGCCGGATGTATCGAAAGACATCAGCCGTCCCTTCGACATGGATGGCGCCAAGTCGGACATTCTTTCCAGCGACGGCGACTCGCTCTACCTGTTCCAGAACGCGTTTGATCTGCACCTCAAACC
>Ga0163200_1000554_pt1 | contig 16013 bp, 13 predicted proteins | sample PL_2010_200m_FD_113535 | JGI IMG/M metagenome (GOLD analysis project Ga0163200, IMG submission 113535) | Freshwater microbial communities from Powell Lake, British Columbia, Canada to study Microbial Dark Matter (Phase II) - PL_2010_200m | ecosystem: Environmental > Aquatic > Freshwater > Lake ... | reverse complement strand
GTCAGCAAAGCGATAATTTTATACAACCACCGAGATGATGACGTATATTTAACATCTATTTTAGCAAAACCTACCGACTTCAAAGCTTCTTTTAACCAAGAGATTGTGGCTGCGCCAGATATTCCCCAGAATCTGCCTGAAGCATTACCTTCTTCATCACCAGGGTAAAATGCCATCATTGGGAAATGCTCATGGATGAAAGGTACCATGATCACTGTCTCTAGAATCAGATATCCATCGGTTACAGAATGAATCCTTTCCAATACTTTCAAGGGATATCGTAGATGGTAAAGCATACCAGCAAAAAACACGATGTCGAATTTTCCTACTAAGCTCTGATCTAAGTCATGGACATCCATTTTCCTGTATTCCACTTTGCTGTTTAATTGCTTTCTTGCAAATAAAAAAGTGGCTAATTGCTTTTCGTCATTCCAATTGTCAATAGCAAGAACTTTAGCTCCGCGACGTTCAAATTCAAAAGCAAAAAAACCGTCCCATGTACCGATATCTAAAACTCTCATATTCGTCATGTCTTTAGGAATCTGGAGCAACCGCAAACGACGAGCAAAACGTCTTTGAGTTTTCCTTCCCGCGGTAATTACGCCATGCCCTAAATTAATCGGGGAGTGCCAAGACCCTTTTAATTTTTCCAGTTCTTCTCGTAATAATTGAGCTTCATTATCTTGCACTCTTTCACGTGTTTTACTCGTTATCATAATGTATCTCTTTTCCTGTTTATAATTGGTAACGGTTCAAGTGATAGGAATTCGGTTTTGCGGAGGGGGTTAAAAATTAGATTGCCGAGATAGGCGAACACCCGGATTTCCGTCCCGATCCAACGGATCAACACCAGTTCGAGAAAAAGAATCAGCACGCTGACGAGGAAGATTCCCGCATCCCACCGCGCGAGCGTGCCGGCCCTATTGGACATCATGCCCCTTCATATAGCCCACCGCCGCAACAGATCCGCGCTCAGCTTGCCCGTGCAGACCTCCTCCACCGGCCCTGTCATTACCAGATCGAGGTCGCGGCTGACTTCGATGGTCAGGTCGCCGCCTTCCATGTGCACCGTCACATTGCCGTCCACCAACCCCTTGTCGTAACAGGCCACCGCCACCGCACACGAACTGGAGCCGCTGGCCAGTGTGTGGCCTGCGCCGCGCTCCCAGATCAACGCCCGCACATCGCCGCGCCCCAACACCTGTGCGAACTGCACGTTCGTCCGATTCGGAAACGCCGTGTGATTCTCGATCAACGGCCCCAGCCGCATCAAATCCACCGACGCCAAGTCCGGCACAATCGTCACGCAATGCGGATTACCGACCGACAACGACGTCACGTTCAACGTCTGCCCGCCGACTTCCAGCCGCGTCAACTTCCGGTCAATCACCGCGCGTCCCATGTCCACCCGCACCGCCACGCACCGGCCGCGTTTCAGGATCAACTTCGACCGCACCACACCGCCGAGCGTGTGGATGGTGAACTCCGTCTTCTTCGTGTAGCCGTGGTCGAACAGAAACTTCGAGAAGATGCGAAGCCCGTTGCCGGATTTCTCCGCTTCCGAGCCGTCGGGGTTCAGGATGCGCAACGCGAAGTCCGTCCCCTTCCCTTTTGCCGGCACGTTCAACAGGATGCCGTCGGAACCAATGCCCGTGTTGCGATGGCAAATGTTCCGGATTTGTTCCGGCTTCAAACGGAAGCCCAACCGCGCCGCGTCCATCACGAGGTAATCGTTGCCGAGACCGTGCGACCTGACAAAATCAAAATCGTTCTTCATGCCGCAGAGAAAACCACAAACCCTTCCCAACAGCAAGCCCGCGCGCCATGTTCCGGTATTGTTCCGGTCCAGTTAACGTTCGCGTTCAGCGGCGCGCGGCTTCATGCGCGTCCGCTGCGACGCATAGTTAGGAGAGTGCGCTGAGGAATACGCTTCTCCAGGTGCCGGCGTTCTCGCTTGGCTGCGTGGAGCAGCAATAGCTAGCTATGTTCTGCGAAAACCTTGGGTTTTTTGACACGAGCGTTTTGTGTGTCCAGTCAATGTAGAACTGTTTCGCATTTGGCCGATTACTATCTTGAAGCTTGCTATAGCAGTCTTTGAAAAAGGCGGACGGGAAAAGGACAAAATGACTTGAAGAATTTGTTTGGTAAATGAAGTAATCGACGCCATTCATGATGCTTTTGCTGATGTCATACCAATAAACTGGACCCGGTTTCGTCGTGGTCCTGATGGATACCTCCTTGTCATTCATGCGATAGACCGATCGGGTGCGGTGGAAACCTTTGACATCGTTTTTTGCCAGTTCTGCCAAAAAATTGTCCATTCTTGCGGAAGACATTGGATTCACCGGCATTTCTCATCTCCTAACGCTGCGGGTGAGCCGCCCGCGCCTGAAAGGACACTATGAAAACACGACCGACCAAACGAAATCGAAGCGGCGCATCGCAGCCGGACAAGCGGGCGCGGGTTGGCTCGACCCGCTTGTTGGGCGCTGCGCTCCTCGAACACATCAAAGGCGGAATCGAGGCCGCATGGTACGACGAGTGGGACAAGGTGAAGAAGGAACTGCGCGGCGAAGTGTATGCCCACCTGCGCGGCTTCGATGAGGTGTGGATCGAGGTCATAGATGGATGCGCCGGTGAAACGTGGTGGGAAATCCGACTGCGCGACCTCGTGACCGAACTGATGAAAGACAGAGATGGCAAATACGATGCCGCCGAGCAAGCAGACTGGCACGACGCGCTCGCTGCCGACCTCGAAAGACAGGCGACGCGGCTACGAAAGCACGCGGCGAAGATACGTCCGCCCAACTTATAATTAGGCGACCTAAAGTCGTAATTAAAGGCGACCGACAGTCGTCTAATTCCGTTCGGTTTTCGTCGCCGGGTTTGGCAGTCAGCCGCTTCATGGACAGCACGTTACCGGCAACCGCGGCAGGGGGCAAGCCCGAAGTCGCCTGACTCATCCCAACCAAAACCGGCTTGTCCGCCGAAGTGTTCACGTAGGCGGAAACTTTTCCTCTACGTTCGCTTGGTCTTCGACTGTTTGTAGGCTTCGAATTCTTCGGCGTCGGAATAGACTTTCTCACCGCACTTGGGACAGGTGGTCGCACCGTAGCCAAACGGCGTGCTGCACTTGGCGCAGGTCCAGCGGGTCTTCATATTCTGTAACCATTTCGCATGGCCGTTGGTGCGAATGTCGTTGAGGTATTTTTCGCGGAGGCCGTACTTGGGTTTGTCGTTGAAGAAGCCGTCGAACTTCGGACAGGGAAATTCCTTGCAGAGTGCGCAGGAGACGACGTTCTTGGTGGTGGCGCATTTGCGGACGACGCACTTGGTGCGGTGGGCGGGCGGTTTCTGGGTGCTCTTGCAGCCGAGACATTTCACGTCGGCTTGGCGTTTGGCTTTCTTGCTCTCCAGAAACTGCGGACAAGCGGCGCAGTAAAGCCCGCAATAGGCATCAGGGGTTCCCTCGGCGGCGGGCAGCGCCGTGGCGTCGTCGGACAGGAGGCATCGGGCCACGCAAGCACAGAAAACAGCTTTGCCGGTGGTGTCGAGGAATGTTCGCCGGGAGATGGTGTTCATGGTTTGGTTTGTCGCACAAACCGGGGCCGAGTTCCATCCTTTTCCACCGGGTGCAGTTGGAAGTTTTGGTCAGTGAGAGGAACGCCCCGACTCCGAGTCGGGGTTGCGGGGCAGACTCCGACCGCCGGGACGGCGGCGTTCCTGCCCAAAGGTTCGAACTGCATCCTTTTCCACCGGCACAGTTGCGCGAAGGTGCGGACGCGGCTAGAATCCACAGCACATGAACGAAACGAATGGCTGGCGGCGCGGTTTTTGGGCGCTGATCGTCACCCAGTTCCAAGGCGCGTTCTCCGACAACGCGTTGAAGACGCTGGTGACGTTCCTTGGCCTGAGCCTGGCGGCCACGGCGGCCCAGCGCGAGGCGGTGGTGCCGTTGCTGGGCATCCTGTTCTCCGCGCCCTTCATTCTGTTCTCGATGGCGGGCGGCTGGATGGCGGACCGGTTCAGCAAACGCACCGTCACCATCGGCGTGAAGCTCTTCGAGATGCTCATCATGCTGTTTGCCTTCTTCAGCCTCTGGCGCGGCCACTTGTCCACCGCGATGGCGGCGGTCTGTCTCATGGGCATCCACAGCGCGTTCTTCGGACCGTCCAAGTACGGTCTGTTGCCGGAACTGTTGCCGGAGCGACGCCTCTCTTGGGGCAACGGCATCCTCGAACTCGGCACCTTCATGGCCATCATCACCGGCGGCGCCGCCGGCGGTCTCTTGTTCGGCTTGTTCAAGGGACGGCAACAACTCTCGGCGCTGGTGTTTCTCGTGTTGGCGGCGCTCGGTTTCCTGTGCAGCCTCGGCGTCACGCGCGTGCCGGCCGCCAACCCGACAAAACCGTTCCGCGCCAATTTCCTCGGCGACCTCTGGCAACAAATCCGATTGATCCGCCGCGACCGTGTTCTCTGGCTGGCGGTCCTCGGCAACATCTACTTCTCGTTTGTCGGCGCGATGGTGTTGCAGAACGCCATCCTTTTCGGCACCGACACGCTCAAGGTGGACGAACTCCACACCAGTTACATGCAGGTCGCGCTTGCCATCGGCGTCGGGCTGGGCAGTTTCGCCGCCGGCTACCTCTCCGGCGGCAAGATCGAGTACGGCCTCGTCCCGCTCGGCGCGGTCGGCTTGACCGTGTTCAGCGCCACGCTCTGGTCGCCGTCGCTGGATTACCGGGGCGCGCTCATCCACCTCGCGTTACTCGGTTTCTTCGGCGGCTTCTTCATCGTCCCCATCTGCGCCATCATGCAACACCGTCCTGAGAAAGGCCGAAAAGGTGCCGTGCTCGCCGCCGCCAACCTCCTCTCCTTTGTCGGCATCGCCATCGCGTCTGGTGTCTTCTGGATGCTCACGGCCGCGCTGGGCTTTACAACCCGGCAGATCTTCCTCATCAGCGCCGTGATGACACTCGGCGCGACCGTGTACATCGTCGTGTTGCTGCCGGATTCGCTGCTGCGGTTGCTGCTGTGGATTTTCACGCACACGGTCTACCGCATCAAAGTCGAGGGCCGCGACAACATCCCGGAACGAGGCGGCGCGCTGTTCGTGTCCAACCACGTCTCGTTTGTTGACGCCCTGCTCGTGCTGGCGTCCACCGACCGGCCGCTGCGCGGGATCATGTTCAAGGACATCTACGACCTGTGGTTCGTCAAGCCGTTCGCGAAGGCCATGCGCTGCATCCCGATCTCGTCGCAACTCCGGCCGCGCGAAATGATCAAGGCGCTGCGCGAAGCGAGTGACGCCATCCGCAACGGCGATGTCGTCGTCATCTTCGCCGAGGGACAGATCACGCGCATCGGCCAGATGCTGCCGTTCCGCCGCGGCTTCGAGCGCATCATGAAAGACGTGGACGCCCCGATCATTCCCGTCTGCCTCGACAACGTCTGGGGCAGCATCTTCAGCTTCGAGAAACGCCGGTTCGTCTGGAAAGTGCCGCGCTATTTCCCCTACCCGATCACCGTCTGCTACGGCAAACCGATGCCACCGACCTCGACACCGTTCGAGGTCCGCCAAGCCGTCCAGGACCTCAACGCCGACGCCTGGCCCCACCGGCGCCGCACCCTCTGGCCGTTGCACCGCGCCTTCATCCGCAAAGCGCAACACCACCGCTGGCGTTTCTTCATGGCCGACGGACGCACCCCGCGCCTGAACTTCGGCGCCGCGCTCACCCGCACCGTGTTCCTCGCGCGACGGCTCCGCGCGACGTGGCGCGACCAGCAAATGGTCGGCATCCTCCTGCCGCCGAGCGTCGGCGGCGCGCTCGTCAACTACGCCGCGCTCCTGCTCGGCAAAGTGCCCGTCAACCTCAACTACACCGCCAACGACGAAGTCCTCGCCAGTTGCGCCCAGCAGTGCCACCTCAAGAACGTCATCACCTCCCGCGAGTTCCTCGCCAAGCTCAAGCTCACCGTACCCGTCGAGCCAATCTACATCGAAGACCTCGCCGCCAACCCGCGTCCCGGCGAAAAGATTGTCGCGCTCGCAATGTCATGGCTCCTCCCGCCGAAGCCGCTCGAACGCGTCCTCTCCGGCAAGACGGCAACACTCGACGACCTCGCCACCGTCATCTTCTCCAGCGGCAGCACCGGCGACCCGAAAGGCGTCCTGCTCACCCACTGGAACATCCGCTCCAACATCGAGCAGATGGGACAGACGTTCGCCTTCCACAAAGCCGACCGCATCCTCGGCCTCCTGCCGTTTTTCCACAGCTTCGGTTTCACCGGCACGCTGATGTCGCCCGCCGTGATCGGCTGCGGCGTCGTGTTCCATCCGTCGCCGCTCGACGCCCGCGTCATCGGCGCGCTCGTGCGCCAATACCGCTGCACGTTCCTGCTGGCCACGCCGACGTTCCTGCAACTCTACCTCCGCGGTTGCGAGGCGGCGGATTTCGGCAGCCTCCAATACGTCGTCACCGGCGCGGAAAAACTGTCGGAGCGACTCGCCCAGGCGTTCGAGGACAAGTTCGGCATCCGCCCACTCGAAGCCTACGGCTGCACCGAGTGCGGCCCCGCCGTCGCCGTCAACACCCACGATTTCCGCGCCGCCGGGTTCCGACAGGTCGGCGCCAAGCGCGGCAAGATCGGCCACCCGCTCCCCGGCATCGCCGTCCGCATCGTGGATCCCGACACGCGCGCGCCGTTGCCTGTCGGCCAGCCCGGCCTGATGCTCGTGCGCGGCCCGAACATCATGCAAGGCTACCTCGGCAAACCCGAAAAGACCGCCGAGGTACTCCAAGACGGCTGGTACAGCACCGGCGACGTCGCCTCCGTGGACGAAGACGGTTTCCTCACCATCACCGACCGGCTCACCCGTTTCAGCAAGATCGGCGGCGAAATGGTCCCGCACATCAAGATCGAGGAAAAGTTGCACGAACTCGCCGGCGCCACCGAGCAATGTTTCGCCGTCACCGGCGTTCCCGACGAGAAGAAAGGCGAACGCCTCGTCGTGTTGCACACGCTCCCCGACGACAAACTCGCGCCCGTGTTGGAGAAGTTGGCCGCCAGCGATCTGCCGAACCTGTGGAAGCCGAAGGCCGACCAGTTCTACCGCATCGAAGCGATGCCCTACCTCGGCACCGGCAAACTCGATCTTCGGAAGGTCAAAGAAACTGCCGCCGAGAGAAGCAGACCAGAATAGTGTTACTTGCCGACGCTGGATTCGAGGAGCTCCCAGAACTTCGGGTTATCCTGGAGAAGCTGGTCCTCGGAGATCGGCAGTTTGCTGCGGTAAAAGAAATCCTTCAGCGAGTTCTTGTGGAGAATGCAGAGGACGCGGATGACGCCGTCCTCTTTCTCGAAGTAGATGCGGTAGTCCTTGACCCGGTAACGGTAGATCCGTCTGCCGGCGCGCGTGAGCTGGCCGAATTTCTCGTCGGCGGCGTGCTCGAAGTCCTGCGGCAGGACCTGGAAGCCGTCAATCAACTCGATCTGAAGCGGACGCGACATCGCCGCCAGTTCCTTGGCGCTCACGGGGCTGAAGATGATCTGTAGCATGACCGAAGGATAACCGAAGCTCACCGCCGCGCAAGACAAGACTTCGCGCGGTCGGGGTAATTGGTGATGAGGCCGTCCACGCCCCATTCCACCAGCCGTTCCATGTCGCGCCGCCGGTTCACGGTCCAGACAAACAGTTTCCAGCCGCGCCGGTGAACGCGTTCGACATCGGCGCGCGAGCGGATGAGGCGTCGGCTCGCGCCGATGCCGCCGGCGTCGAACGGCAGCTTGTGCGGCAGACGGTTCGCCACGAGCGCGAAGCGCGGGATGCGCGGGTTGGCGGCGGCAAACGCTTTCATGCGCGGCATCGAGAGCGCGAACACGATCACCTCACGTTCCATGCCGCACGCCTCGATCAACGCCGCCACCTTGGCCGGGTCGGCGCGTTTGATCTCGACGAGCACGCGCGCTTTGCCCCGGCAGGCCAGCAGCACTTCGCGCAACGACGGAATCGTCGGGTCGAGCCGCTTCATCTCCGCCAACGTCGTGTCGCGCACGCGGCCACGGACGCCGCAGAGCCGGTGGAGCCGGTAATCGTGGAAGACGACGAGTTTGCCGTCGCGCGTTTCGTGCACGTCCACCTCGACGACGTCCACGCCGAGTTCGAGCGCGGCGCGGATGGCGGGCATCGTATTCTCGACGTGCCGGCTGCTGAACCCGCGGTGGGCAATGACGGCTGTAGTCATGGCAATCTCAGTGGGCGTTGATGTCGGCGAACTGGGCAATGTCCTCGACCTGCGCCAGCGATTGAAACGTCACCGGCAGGCCGGCCTCGCACAACGCGGCGATCGGGTTCAGTCCGCCGCGAACAACCAATCCGGCACGGCCTTCCCCGACAGGGATCTCGAACAACGGTTGGTTCGGCGTCCCGATGGCCAGGATCCCGTCAAGCCCCTGCCGTTCGATTTCCTCCTTGATCCGTCGCACCGCCGGCACGGCGGCGGCGGGAATCTCGCGGAATCCGACGCCGATCACTCCGGAGCCGGTCCGCACACAATCGCGCACGCGCGTCATGCCGGCACGGATGAACGCCTCCAGCGGATCCAGCGTGGTGCCGCTGTAATCAATCACCGCCACGAACCGCGTCGGCCGCCGGTCTTGAATCTCCATCAGCCCGCCAAACCGCGAGGTGACCGGAATCCCCTGTTTCAGCAGAATCCCGTTGGCCGTGATGCTGCACACGGTCCCCAACGCGATCTGGCCGGCCGGGACGGTGGCGGTCCCCAGTTTCTCCCCTTCCGTGATGATCGCCAGCCGGGTGCCCATGCCCAGCCGCCGCAGGAACACAGAGCGTATGATCTCCATCGCCGGTACCAGGTCGTTCTTGGAAATCAAGGCGAGATTGCTTATGATTGTCCCGGTCTCGGCGCGCAAATCGTAGCTCATCCGGTAGACGAGCGAATCAATGCGGGCCGCGATGAACCCGACTTTCGCGATGATGTTGGCGCATTCCAGTTCATGCCGGCCTGCCTCTGTCAATTCCCGTCCGGCCCGGCGGCTGACGCAGCGCGTGAGTCCTTCCCGGTCCAGTTCCAACAGGTAAAACCGAACCGTGCGCGGTTGCAGCCGGTGGCCCATCGCGTGCAATCGCTCCTGGATCCGGACCGCGCCGGCCGGGTGGCCGATTTCTTCGAGCGCCTTCAGGATCACCGCTTTGGCGGTTGTGTTGGGACGATTCATGTAACGGCATTTATGCCGTATACAATCGTGGCTGCAAGCTGTTTTTTGCTTTGACAGCAGTTTTCTCTAACCTTACAAACGGCCACGCTTTACCGTATGAGTCGAATAGTTCACCACCCCGCAACAACCAAAGGAGCCTCATGAGCTACATCAAAGAAGTGCTACAAGGCGTCGAGAAACGTAACCCCGGCGAACCGGAATTCCTCCAAGCCGTACGGGAAGTTTTCGAGACCCTCGAACCCGTCGTCAAACGCCACAAGAAATATCAAGACGCCCGGATCCTCGAACGCATCGTCGAGCCGGAACGCCAACTCATCTTCCGCGTGCCGTGGCAGGATGACCAAGGCCGCGTCCAGGTCAACCGCGGTTTCCGCATCGAGTTCAACAGTGCCATCGGGCCGTACAAAGGTGGACTGCGTTTCCACCCCAGCGTCAACATCAGCATTTTGAAGTTCCTCGGCTTCGAGCAAGTCTTCAAGAACTCCCTGACCACGCTCCCCATGGGCGGCGGCAAGGGCGGCTCCGACTTCGATCCGAAAGGCAAGTCCGACAATGAAGTCATGCGATTTTGTCAGAGCTTCATGTCTGAGTTATTCCGCCACATTGGTGACGACACAGACGTGCCGGCTGGCGACATCGGTGTGGGCGGCCGCGAAATCGGCTTCCTCTTCGGCCAATACAAACGCCTCCGCAACGAGTTCACCGGCGTGCTCACGGGCAAGGCCCTCAAATGGGGCGGCTCGCTCATCCGTCCCGAAGCAACCGGCTACGGCGCCGTTTACTTCGCGCAGGAGATGCTCAAGACCCGCGGCGAAGGCTTTGAAGGTAAAGTCTGCACCGTTTCCGGTTCCGGCAACGTCGCGCAATACACCGTTGAGAAGCTCAACCAGCTCGGCGCGAAAGTCGTCACGCTCTCCGACTCCGACGGCACCATCTACGACAAACACGGCATCACCGCCGACAAACTCGCGTGGGTGCTCGACCTCAAGAACGTCCGCCGCGGTCGCATCAAGGACTACGCCGCCGAGTTCAAAGCCGAGTTCCTCCCCGGCAAGCGTCCGTGGAACATCCCCTGCCAGTGCGCGTTCCCAAGCGCCACGCAGAACGAAGTCAGCGGCGACGACGCCAAGGAACTGCTCAAGAACGGCTGCTACGTCATCAGCGAGGGCGCCAACATGCCCAGCACCCCGGCAGCGATTGACCTGTACCTTGAGAAGAAGATCCTCTACGGACCCGGCAAGGCCGCCAACGCCGGTGGCGTTGCCACATCGGGTCTCGAAATGAGCCAGAACTCCATGCGCCTGTCGTGGTCGCGCGAGGAAGTGGACCGACGGCTCAACGAGATCATGGTCAACATCCACAAGAATTGCTTCGAGACCGCCAGGGAATACGGTCAGCCGGGCAATTACGTGATGGGCGCCAATATCGGCGGCTTCGTGAAGGTCGCCGATTCCATGCTCGATCAAGGTTTGGTCTAACCGACGCTCGCTCTGGAAACGCGGCTCCTGCGAAGGGGCCGCGTTTCTTTTTTCGCAGCTTGCGTTGGCGCGGCAGCTTTGCGACATTGCCGCCCTAATGAGCACCAATTTGACGACCGGGCTGCCGGGACTGGACCGCGCCCTGAAGGGATTGATCGTTGGAGATAACATCGTCTGGCGCGTGGACTCCATCGAGGATTACCGTGTTTTTTCGACACCGTACGCCCAGGCCGCGCTCCGTTCAGGCCGTCCCCTCGTCTATTTCCGTTTCACGCCGCATCCGCCACTCCTGGACGAGACGTGCGGCGCGGAGATCGTGCCCCTCAACCCGCGCGATGGATTCGAGAATTTCCTCGACAACATCCACGCTGTGATTGAGCGGACCGGGCGCGGCGCGTACTATCTCTTCGACAGCCTCTCGGGTTTGGCGGTGGACTGGTATTCGGACTCGATGCTGGGCAGCTTCTTCATGTTGACCTGCCCGTACCTGTTCGACATGGAGACGATTGCCTACTTCGCGCTGGCCCGCAACCAGCACTCCGCTGACGCGACTGACCCGATCTCCTCGACAACCCAAATCCTTCTCGACGTCTATCGCCACAAGGAAGAGCTTTACCTGCATCCCATCAAGGTCCAGCACCGGTACTCACCCACGATGAACATGCTGCACAGTTGCCGCGGCGGCGAGTTCAAACCCGTGACCTCCAGCGCCGTGACGGCGGAGATTCTCGCATCCCAACCTGAACCGACGGTTTCCTCCCCGGTTTCGCCGAAGGAACAGTTCGAGCGCAACCTGCGGATGACTGTGTCGCGCGATCCCCAGATGCTGGCGCTGCTCGAACAATACCTCGACTGCGACGAGTTGGTGAATATCCGCCGACGGCTGATCGGCACCGGGTTGATCGGCGGCAAGGCCGTCGGCATGATCCTGTCCCGCGCCATCCTCAAGAAACACGAGCCGCGCTTCCGCAACCTGCTGGAGCAGCACGATTCCTTCTACGTCGGCTCCGATGTCTTCTACTGGTTCCTCGTCCGCAACGGCATCTGGTGGCTCCGCCAGAAACAGCGCAATACCGACACCTTCCTCGAAGGCTCCGAGGAAGCCCGCCGGCGCATCCTCACGGGCACATTCCCCGACTCCATCCTGCGCCAGTTCGAGCGGATGCTGGACTACTTTGGCCAGTCGCCGTTCATCGTCCGTTCCAGTTCGCTCCTTGAAGACAACTACGGCAACTCCTTTGCCGGAAAGTACGAGAGCATCTTCTGCGTGAACCAGGGGCCGCGCGAACGACGCATGGAGAACTTCCTTGCCGCCGTCCGTTCCATCTACGCCAGCGCCATGAGCGAGCGCGCGTTGCGGTACCGCGCCCGTCGCGGCCTGCTCGACAAGGACGAACAGATGTCGCTGCTCGTCATGCGCGTCTCCGGCTGCATGTCCGGCCGCTATTTTTACCCCCACGTCGCCGGCGTCGGCTTCTCCTTCAACCCATACGCTTGGAGCGAAACGATTGATCCGCGCGCCGGCGTCATGCGGCTTGTGTTCGGACTCGGCACGCGCGCTGTGGACCGGTCCGACGACGATTACACGCGCATCGTCGCGCTCAACGCGCCCGAACGCCGTCCCGAATCCAGTTTCGACGAAGTCTGCCAGTACGCGCAGCACCGGATGGATTACCTCGACTTGGAGGCCAACCAACTCGTGTCCGGTTACTTCACCGATGTCACCCGTGACAGCCACGAGTTGCCGGTCGAGATGTTCGCCACCGAGGACCGCAGCGGCGGTTCCGACACGCCGCCGCATTGGGTGCTGACGTTCGACCGCTTGCTCAAGCAAACCGATTTTGTGAAGGACTGCCGCACCATGCTCCAGACCTTGGAGCAGGTTTATCAGAACCCCGTGGACATCGAGTTCGCCGCCAGCTTCCTCGACGACGACCAGTACAAGATCAACCTGCTCCAATGCCGCCCGTTGCAGGTGAAAGGCCTGGAGACCATCCACCTGCCCGAGTTCAACGTGCCCGACAACGACCGCATCATCGAGGCCCGCGGCGCCGTCATCGGCCAGAGCCGGTTGATCCCGGTGGACCGCCTCGTGTACATCGTTCCCGAACAGTACAGCAAGCTGCCCATCCGCGACCGCTACGAAGTCGCCCGCATCATCGGCCGGGTCAATTGCCTCGGCGCCAACGGCGGCCCGCTCTCGCTGGCGTTGATCGGCCCCGGACGCTGGGGCACGCGCAGTCCCGAACTCGGCATTCCCGTCACCTACGCCGAGATCAACCGGGTCAATGTCCTTTGCGAAATGGTCATGATGCACGAGCACCTGATCCCCGACGTCTCGCTCGGCACGCATTTCCTCAACGAGCTTGTCGAGATGGACATGCTCTACCTGGCGCTCTTCCCGAAACGTGAAAGCAATTTCCTGAATCAGGATTTTTTCCTTCGCGCCCCCAACCGCCTCACGTCGCTGGTCGAAGGCATCGAGCCGCGCTGGGCCGACGTCATCAAGGTCGTCAACACCGCCGACGTGGCCGGGCCGGGCCGGACCATCGCACTCAGCGCCGACGCCCGCGAACAGAAGGTGCTCTGCTTCCTCTGCGCCAACTCGGTGTTTGTCTCGTTGTGAAATGGCTGAAACTCTTTATCGCCGTCGCGCTGCTGCCCGCCTGCGGCGCGCTCACCCTCGCCGCGTGGGAGACCGTCCGCCACCTCATCCCCACGGCCTCTGACAAGACCTCGCTCGCGTTCCTCGGCGGTTACGGACTCTGGCTCCTCATCTTCGTCGCGCTCCCCAAACCGACCCGCACCTACGTCCTCGGCCACGAACTGACGCACGCGTTCTGGGCGCTGTTGATGGGCGCGCGCGTCGGCAACCTCAAGGTCGGCAAAACCGGCGGCCAAGTCCAGACCAGCAAGACCAACTGGTTTGTCACGCTCGCGCCGTACTTCTTCCCGTTCTACGCCATGCTGTTCATCGCGCTGTTCTTCGCGGCACACCTGATCTGGAACCTGACGCCGTGGTTCTGGGTGCTGTTCACATTGGTCGGATTCGGCTGGAGTTTCCACGTCACCTTCACCCTCATGCTCCTGTTCAGCGTCGCCCAGCCCGACCTGAAATCGCAGGGCTACCTCTTCTCCGCCGTCGTCATCTACCTGATGAACCTGCTCACCATGCTCGTCACCGCCACCGCGCTCTCCCCTGCCCTGCACTTCGCCGACCTCGGCGCCAGTATCTGGCAAAGCTCGCTCCTTTCCTACGGCTGGACGCTCGACAAGCTGTTCATGCTCTGGCAGCATGTCGTCCATGCAGTCCGCCATTGAAATCATATCCGCCGCCGTTGAACGCGCCCTTGGCGCACCCGCGCTGTTACGTCCGTGCGCCGACTCGCAATTCGGCGATTACCAGGCCAACGGCGTCATGGCCGTCGCCAAGCAAACCAAACAAAACCCGCGCGCCCTCGCCGAGAACATCGCCGCCCAACTCCAACTCGCCGATGTTTGCGAGCCGCCCACCGTTGCCGGCGCGGGCTTCATCAACTTCAAGTTGCGCCGCGAGTTCGTCGCCGCACAAGTCACCGACGCCGCGCGCGACCCGCGTCACGGCGTGCCAGCCGCATCCAAACCGAAGACCGTTGTTATTGATTTCAGTTCGCCTAACGTCGCCAAGCCGATGCACGTCGGCCACATTCGCTCGACCATCCTCGGCGATTGCCTCGGCCGCGTCCTGCGGTTCCTCGGCCACCACGTCGTCACCGACAACCACATCGGCGACTGGGGCACGCAGTTCGGCATGCTCATCGTCGGCTGGAAGAAACACCGCGACGACGCTGCGCTCCAGCGCGACGCCATCACCGAACTCGAACGCCTCTACAAGTACGTCAACGAACACGGCGACCGCGAGGAAGCCAAGAGCGAACTGGTCAAACTCCAGCAAGGCAACACCGAGAACCGCGCCATCTGGCAACAGATCATTGACCTCTCCAAACACGAGTTCGACCGCATCTACGGACGCCTCGGCGTCGCCTTCGATCACACCCTCGGCGAGAGCTTCTACAACCCGATGCTCGCGGCCGTCGTCGGCGGCCTGCGCGCGCACGGCATCGCCACCGAGAGCGACGGCGCGATGTGCATCTTCGTCGAAGGCAGCAAATCCCCGCTCATCATCCAGAAAGCCGACGGCGCGTTCCTCTACGGCACGACCGACCTCGCCACGTTGAAATATCGTCTCGACGAGTGGCGGCCCGACGAGATCGTTTACGTCACCGACGGCCGCCAGCAACTCCATTTCAAGCAGGTCTTCGCCGCCGCCGCGAAATGGTTGCCGAACGTCCCCGACCTCCGGCACGTCTGGTTCGGCTCCATCCTCGGCGAGGACGGCACACCGCTCAAAACGCGCTCCGGCGAGAACGTCAAACTCGGCGAACTCCTCGACGAAGCCGAGGAACGCGCCCGCGCCGTCGTCAACGAGAAGAACCCCGAGATGCCGGAACAAATCCGGAACACAATCGCACGGGCCGTCGGCATCGGCGCCGTCAAATACGCCGACCTCAGCCAGAACCGGACGACCGATTACGTCTTCAGTTGGCCGAAGATGCTCGCCATGAATGGCAACACCGCGCCGTACATGCAATACGCCTACGTCCGCGTCCAAAGCATCTTCCGCAAAGCAGTGGGGCAAGCTTCCAACTTGCCCAATCCGAAGACGGACAAGCTGGAAGCTTGTCCCACCATCCTGCTCGATCATCCGACCGAACTCGACCTAGCGAAGCACATCCTCCGGTTCACCGAGACGCTGCAATCGGTTGCCGAGGACGACAAACCGAACTGGCTGACCGCCTACCTCTACGATCTCGCCGGGAAGTTCAGCGCGTTCTACGACAACTGTCCCGTCATCCAATCCGCCGAGCCAACGCGCTCGTCCCGCCTCCTGTTGTGCCGGTTGACGGCCGACATCATGAAGCGCGGCCTCAACCTTCTCGGCATTGAAACCATCGAACAGATGTAATTCGTTTTTTCTCAAAACATTTTGGTGATTGCGGTGTTACAGTGTCTTGTGTATAGAATTAATTTGAAGGAAGGAGTCATGATTCCATGAAGAAATCGCTTGTCAAACTTGTCGCCACGTCCACCATCCTCGCCGCCTTTTGCTTCCTCGCCACCCTCACGACCCAGGCCAAACCCAAGCACCCCAGGCATGAGAGCGTCGTAACCGCCGTGGACACCATTGCGAAGACCGTGACCATCCGTACCGCCCCGGACAGCATACAAACCTACCATCTCACTGCGCTCAGCCAG
>Ga0163200_1000553_pt1 | contig 16027 bp, 11 predicted proteins | sample PL_2010_200m_FD_113535 | JGI IMG/M metagenome (GOLD analysis project Ga0163200, IMG submission 113535) | Freshwater microbial communities from Powell Lake, British Columbia, Canada to study Microbial Dark Matter (Phase II) - PL_2010_200m | ecosystem: Environmental > Aquatic > Freshwater > Lake ... | reverse complement strand
GCGAGGTATCTTCTCGTCCGCCCGGCCCATCAAGAAACTTTCAAGACCAGTAGCATCCATTTCGGTCGCCCGCACCTGACCTTTTAGGAAGGCAGCCCGCCATTGTGTTCCGGTCAGTTCCTTGCTGGGGATACCATTGAATATCGGCTCCGCTCGCAGATACCAAGTGGCAATCGCCTCTCTCTCTTGTCGGTATAATACTCCTAACCCCCTCATCAGGTCTGGATTGTACTCTGACATTGAGCGAATGTCCGCAAGGGTGTGTAAAAGGAAATCACTGAAATCCTTTTCGGGGTTCAATTTCAGCCAGGGCAACGCCATACTCTCCATAATGTCCATCGTGGAGTTGGCAACATTCCGCCACTCTGGTTCTGTATACTTGGCCTTGATTACACTCAACTCCGGTCTGTCCCGAAGTGAGATAAACTTCTTTGTCCAATCTGTAGTAATTGCCTGGGCATCTCGATATTGGTTCCGAATGGTATTCATCGCCATATCAAAAGTCTCACCAGAAAAATCACTGTGCAGCTTTCTCGTCCACGGCGTCGCCATCAATGCCTTTATGTCCCCAACATTATCCACCCTATCCCCAAAGAATTTCTTCAGGAACATCTCCATATCATCCCGCCCAACCATCATCTTTGGCTTACCTACCCCAGTCTCAATTACAATTTTGGATAGGGTATCACCCTTGTACTCAAAAGAAAATCCAACCTTCCCCAATAAATCAGATAGAGATGGAGCATATCCCTTACCCAATTCCTCTAATGACATACTCTCAATCTGCGCCATTATCCGATTGGCTTCGTCAGACATTTTGTTGTAAACATTCGTGAATGTTCTAAACCAGGAATCCCAAGCCCCCCGCCCTGCAAAACTCAGCGGCCCAGGCCCGGAGAATAACATGAATTGCTTCGTGTTGTCACGGGCTACACCCAGCCTGGAGATAACACTGTTCATGTATCCAGCCTGGGCAACTTTCACCGCATCCTCCGGTGAAGTGGCCCCAAGTCGGTTGGTGCTTTCTGCCAATTCCCCCAACCTGGCAAAACTGTCCGCTTCTTTCTTACCAGCCAGCTTGTAGAAGATGCCTCCCTTACTGTTGAAAAGCTCATCCGTACTCATGTGATAATGCTGCGCCAATTCCTTTGCGAACTCATCATCCGGCGCAAGCAGTTTCATAAACCCAAGTGCGGATACTTTCTCAATTCCCTGTACCCTGGCATATAACGTTGGATCATCCAGGAACTTCTTGGTGAAGAATTCAAACGCCCCCCGATCCGCCGCCCTCAACCCTTCAGGATCGGTGATAAACCTTGACATCTTTGTGCCATACTCAGTCGCATCTCTGAATAGGTCTCCGGCAGCAATCACAGCAGTATCCTTTAGAGCAGACACCTGTACAGTAATTTCACGTAAAATCTGGCGAGCCTCTACCTGATGCAAATCCCGAAATGCTTTCGATACTTCCACCTGAATCGTTCCATCCGCCGCTTTCGTAACCGTGTATAACTCACCCCCCGCATCCTTGCGGGCAATAAAGGTTACACCTTTGTCCTCATAATACGTCCCCCTCAAATCCCCGAAAAGCTTCCTTGAATTGTTTCCGGCGCTTAGATTCGACGCGTGTTGGGTCACAAGTTCGGGAGCATCAGTAGAATCAAGTCCCAACTCTTCTTGAACAACCGGATCAAAGTTGATCGGCTCCGGGTCTACTCCACTTCTGGCTGTTGCCCCAAGTACATCGTTTCCTAATTCCCTGGCATCCGCCACACGCAGGACATATCCATCATTGACCTTTCCAATCATCCTCCCAAAGAATTCGTCCAGTCCTTCTTGCGTAGCAGCCTTTCCACTGATCCTCACCGACTCCAGATAGATGTTGTACTCCCGCGCAAACCCACTGATAAAAGTCTCTCTTGCAGTCGGCTCTATACCAGATAAAATAATCTGTAACCTTTTATCCGGCATCAAGAAGGAAAGAAGCTCAGTCGTTCCCTTTGGATCAATCCGTAAGTTCTGCAATAAAGCATACTGCAATTCGGGAGATGATCCGGTCAAAGTCCATGATCTTCTGAATGTATCTAAAACAGACCCAGACGCTCCTTTCACTCCTTGCAGCCTCAGGAAATTTTCCAAGCCTTTCTGACCCCCCAGCGCCATGTTATCCACATAAAGTTTACTGAATAGGTTCGCACGCATCCCAAGCTCAACCGCAGAGTTCAAGTCCACAATCGTCTTGCCAAATGCCCGAACCCCACCCTCACCATACAACTGCACTTTACCAACAATTCCATGCCATACTCCCTGCCACCAGTTGTAATCCACTTCCAGAGGCGTCACCTTTACTTTACCTTTTGCAGATTCCCAGGCGTCCGCAACCAAATCCCAAGGGGTTAGCTTTCCTCTCGCCAACATTCTCTGGACAACGGTTGCCTCCGCCCGACCACTCCCCTCACCAACAAGATACCGAGATAGATCAGGAAGAAGTAATCCCTCATCCTGTAAACGTTTGATCACATCGCCCGACAAGAAGTTCAGCCCATCAAGAGGATTAACCCCATTGATCAATGCCCGCATCAACGTATCAACTAGGTTACGAGACACCCACGCAGGACGAAGTGACAATACCATGTACTTCCAAGCATCCATAAACTTGGAATAAGCATTCAGGATCGGCCCACCACCACCCGTATAAAAAGCACTTGTGTACGCCCGCTGATAATCTAACGCCATCTGAGCCACAACGTTTTCGGGATTATGAGAACGCGCCATTGCAATCCTGACCGCCTCTGTCTCCACCTTTTCAGATCGAGCCAAGACGACTGCATCCGCCTGGGCTTGCTTCAGAAAAGAAGCAGAGCGTGCAAGAACCTCTTCCGGGGTTCCACCAAGTAGAGCCGCCTCTCTCATCGTTGCCCTAACGTCTACGGACGCAATGGCTCTGGCTTCTTCCTCCATCGTCAAAACCACATCCTTCGTAAGAGCGGCCTTCGCGAGCTTATACTCAAACTTGTAGATCGTGTCTACAGCATCAGGTATACCCTTACTGCCCAGCTTGGCCGTATTCAGTATCGAAGTTCCGGTCGGTTTAGGTATGGTCATCTCTACATTAGACAACTTGTATAACCTCATGTCCTGCCCGGCCCCGAATAGTCCAGGAAGTTCGGAGGATAGAGTAGTATAGAGTTCCTTGTTATCTCCCATCTTGCTCAAAGCAAAACCTAACTGATCAACCACATCACTAAAACCTTTGAAGTCTCCCTTATAACTTTTGGCTATTGGGCTGAGAACACCATAGACAAAGTTCCCAAGTTCAGCCGCCGCCGCTCGCGTGGACAGATTACCAAAGAAATTCCCCACAACGTAGATGGGTTTCCACGTCGATCTTTTCATCGCTGATAGAGTCTCTTTTGTAACCCACTCAGGAACACCCATTACCCCCCGCGTTACAATTTCAAATGCCTTCCCCACCGGAGGGATAAGAAAGAGAAGATTTGAAAGATCAACCAAACTATCCCCGGCCATCTCTAACCAAGGATTTGTATAGTGATCTCGTATCTCTTGTATTTCTGGATAGTTCAACTTGCGCCCCCACTGTATCTCAACACTGGCTACAGCATGAAGGAACTGATCCTGTAATTTGGGACTAAGACTCTCTGTCCAAGACGAGTACGGGTCATAAAATCCAGTCGGCCCACCACCCCTTCTAACATCAATAATGGATTCATACATCAAGCCTTCTGCCTTCGTGTAATCCCCATTGGTTCTTGCTTCCCAAGCCAGACTTTCTTCTTTGACAGAAGCCTCTCTGCGCATCCGCGCCGCGGCAACCAAATCTGTCATTACCTGTGCCGAAGGAGGAGACACTCCATATCCAGAAGTAGAGGTATCTACTTCCCCTTTTGCATTATATTGGTTCATCCAATCCTGCGCCGCCTTGAATGACTGAGACCCAGCAAACCTCACCAATCCAGCCGGAGTGAATTCCTGAACATCGTGACCCAACTCTTTTTCTGACGCTACTTCTTCTGGACTTAGTTCTCGATCAAGTGTTAGATCGTATGTCGTCCTCTTTACTGGCTCCCACTGTAAAGGCGGCATATCCTGACCAAGAGCGCGGGCAGCAATATTTACCGATCCCAAGAAAACATTCTTGGAGAAATTGCTGACGGCTCCAAATCCCCCGGCGATTGGAGACGTTACCATATCAAAGATGCCAGTCAATTCTGCTACACCTGCATGTAACAAATTATCCAGTCCAAACTGAGTAGATAGTGCTGACATAACCCCACGGGATAGATCAGATAATTTGGAAAGAATTATTGGGAAACTCCAATTGCCAGTTTCCTCATGGATCGGAACCAAACCCGTCGGCGTCATCTGATAGGTGATCTGGCTACCCCCCATTGTCAATGGGTCATACGTGGCTTGTATGCCCTTCATGGCATACTGCCCAGTGATGTCTATTACCCAACCCCCCTTTAAGTCTCTATACAGTGGGAAGGATGTCACCTTGTTGGTGATATAGTTTGTCTCAGGATCAATGTAAAGCGAATCACCCGGCTTCAAGGACGGCAACCATTTGGGCGGCTCAGTCGTTGTCGTTGGAGTTTTGAATGTGGCTATGGTATTGAAAAATGTGTCCTTAGTTACACTCAGTCTGCCGGAAGCATCCTGATATAGACGGGTTTGGTTCCGATCCATGAGGAAACTGGCAACAGGAAGATAATCACCAGGGGCAGCGCCGACAGGAACATGATAAACTCCGCCGACTAATGATGTAGATTGTGCCGTATGATTGTAATAGGTATTAGTTGTAGCATTGTAAAACAATTGATCCCCCGGCTTTACCCCAGGATCAATCTTACTTCCAGGAGCCATCGCCAAGTAAGGATTACTTAGGATTTGCGCTCCGGGCTGCTGTTGCGTCTGTTCTTCAGGATACTGCCAGATTGCCTGCCCAAACTGCGTTGGAGTAAGAGACCAACCGTTAGTTTGGATTGGATCACGATAAATCGGATGGAACTTAGGATCATTCGTCACCAAATAATTTGCCGGGTCATAGAATAACTTGTCCCCGTTTTTCAGATATGGACTGTACTGTATCTCTGTACTACGTGTGACAGGGAGTTGTTGACCATCCACAGGAATATAAAAATCTCCCCGAAACGTGGCCTGGATCGTATCATTCGTGGGCGTCTTGGTGTAACCCTTTATAAAGTCAAAGTATAAAGGCACTCCTGTATCCACCGTGGTTGGCGACCCCCACTTATTGTCCCAGAACAATGCCTGTCCAGGGGTTGGCTTCTCTGTGCTCAGAAGCGGCGCACTTCGATATGGGGAAGTTTGATCCTGCCTGATCTGTTGTATATACTTGGCAAACTCCAGGCTATTCTCCCAGAAGTTTTGCCCAGGAACCTGCCTACTCCCCATCAACACTGTCGGTGGTTGTGGAGGGATCACCTGCGATGATAAGGGTGTCTGTGTCTCTCCAGGAAGCATCAACGTCGAAGTCGCAGTCACAGCCGGAATACTCGGCGTCTGTATCGCTGGTTGTTTTGACAACTGAGACTTCAACGGTGTTATCGGATCATTGATAACAGGAGGCGTAGGGTTTGGCGGCGGTGGAACCGGAGGCCCATACGTCGGCCAAGGAGGATTCGCCATTTTACCTCAACGCTTCTGGCACTAAATCAATAACTTCTTTCACTTCCTTTTTCTTTAATACGGAAGCTGGATTGCCTTTGAGTTCCACTTTGAATTCCACTTTTAGAACAGCAATCACATCGTTTCCGGTCTGGAACATCTGCAATAATTCCCACCCCTGACCCGACGTTTCATTCAGCCGATCCGCCATTGTCTGTACATTGCTCAATGGGAGTTTGATTACTTTGTATTGGTTCATTGTTTATCCTCACATTCCTTGGGCATTTGGAATACCCCATGTATACGTGCCCGCATACGGCCCCGATGTGGCTTTCATCATCGGATTGATCTGTCCACCACTGAAGAATGGGGAAATCAGCGACTTGGCTAGTGGGCCATAAGGTGACAGTACCCCACTCGTCCCGCTAGACTGTCCGAGTAACGGATCAAGTGCTGCCATCTGCTGCATCTGATTCATTCGGGTCTGTTGATCCAACATACTGTTACCCCCACCAAACGTCTGCATGTTTGTCAGTATGGTTCTGAGATATTGGAAACCCGGCCCAAGAGCATTTGTTCCCTTTCCCATCGCAGACGCCAGTTTACCAAGAGCATCTATGGCATTCTTCGCTCTCTCCGCACTTGTATAATAATCCCTATCCTGGATCGTTGGGGCAGTTACAGAAGGCATATCGGCCCCAATTCCTTTCAGGTAATTGAAATTCTTTGGGTCTTGCTGAAACAGGGTCGCCGCCACAGTCTTCTGATCCTCAGGAGATAAGAACGGGATCATCATGTTCATTGACGCCAACCACTCAGATGTTGGTGTGGATATGGATGGCCTCATTGCTTGCCACCAAGACGGCGCATTGGCTGGTTTATAGTTGAACTTCGACCAAGTTAGTCCCTGTGGCAAAGATGGCGCGGCTGGAGCCACAGGCGCTCCACCACCTACTGGGGCCGCTGGATAAGTTGGCTGCCATCCGCCTCCTGCCGCTGCACTCGCCTGCTGCTGCCAGAAGGGGCCGGTGGTTTGAATTGGCTGTGGAGTTGGTCTCCAATTGGCCGCATATCCAGCCAATGTTTGCCAAAATGGTGGGGGAGTCGGAGGCTTTGGAATACTCCACCCAGGAGAATTGCCAGGTTGACCATACCCCGCAGGAATATATGGATTTCCTGTTGCTGATTGATAACCAGTAGTCATATTATCCTCCTTTCAAACGCTGATGTTCCATCGTCTGAATGTAATTGATAACATTGTTTGCCCCAAAGTCCTGGGTCATCCTGTTGAAATCCTCTGGCTTCAATTGATTGTAAGTCTCCAAAGGCGATCCACTCTGAGGATTACCAAACGACTTGTCCCACCGAGCAGCCCCTTTACTAAAAGCATCCACCAGTCTTGTGTCTGACTTGTTTATATAACTCATTTTATCCCTCCCATCATTTGGGGAGCCTGCGTAGCCTGTTGGTTCTGATTGTCCATCTCACTCTGACCATAAGGCGGCTGTCCTATTGCCTGGGGCACTTCTTGTCCAGTTGGAGACGGCCCACCAAGCATCTGTTCAGGATTGTTTGGTTCTGGAGGACGACCTGGTGAGTTCTGCCCCACACTACCACTCATTGCTAAGGATTGAACCACATATCCAGCAGCAGTATCTCCACTTCTCGCTCTTGCTATCAACGTCTTCACCAAAGCGTACTGTTGCATCAATGGATGCTGCATTGCCATCTCCTCCAACTTCCTATCCTGCTCGTCAGACGGCTGATCCACATCCAAATACTTTTCCATAATAGTTTCTGTTGATAAGTATGGCCGGGCCTGAGTTGCCTCAGCATGTTTTCTGGACTCGTCATTCGGGAACTGTGGTTCTATCTTACAAGCAATATTATAATCCCCTAATTCGTCGGTTAGGACTTGATCCGCAAAATCTTGACCTTTTCTGGAACCGTAAACTCTGACCACCATTCCTTTTGCAAATTTTGTCGCAAAGGCTATTACTTTCTTCATGTGTCGCGACCACATCCCTTCAAGATGTGTGACAGGCTGTGTAAGACGTATCCGGTTCTGATCTGTCAATATGGATAGAGCATATCCCGCCATACGTGTCGGACCGATGCCATACATAATTCCAGAGAATGAGCTTTCTTGCATACGACTTTCAAGAAATCCAAGTTGCTGTTCCAGGTCTGGAGGATTACCCGTCCATCTTGCAAATCCAAAATCCTCATCCACCCCTAACTGTATCACAGTCCCAAGTGTAGGATCAACCGTAAATGGGGCGCGCCCCGGCTGCGTTTTCGCTACCATTGGCATCGAAGAATACATGGTCAACTGTCGTTGCCTTCGGTTGATGTTCTTTTCAACATAGGCTACAGTGTCCATCATAGGATCAATGATTGAATGACCCCACCCAGAAGGATCGCTTTTGGATACAGGCTTGAAGAAGCCGAGTGTGAAGGGCAGATCATCATAATTGTCCATTATCTGCATCGGCCAGATTTCTGCCCCGGCACACACTAAAGCATGAGACACCTGCGAAAGCATCTTGCCTGTTGGCTGAAATTTGTCGCTTCCTTCAATCGGCTTTTTCTCAGGAGTTTCCGTATACTTCCAATAATCAATCAACTCGACTTTAGTTACTGCCTTCTTCTCCAGAGACAACGTCGCATATCTGGGAATGTAAACACCATAAAGTTCTTCCACCTCCGTTACGGACATCAATTGCACACGCATGATATGAGACCAGCGAGATTTCCCCCCAGGTAGAACAAAGATCGTCATAGGATCAATGGTCTGCAATCGGATGGGAACCTCATTGTATCCATCCAACTTCTTTGTAGAATTCGATATAGTTGGATTTTTCGGATCGAAGTCTGGCTCCTCCAAAGGAACATCGACCGAGATGCGACTGCGCGCCGCAATGTTTTCATCCCAAACAGAATAAAGACAGGCCGAACCATCCCGAACAAAGTTGAAAATGGTTTCGTATGGAATGTTTACTTCATCTCGATCCGAATTATTATGTATCACTCCAAGTAGGAACTTCTCAACATGATCAGAGTTCCTGGTATTCCTGTCTGAAGATGTCCACCCCCTAACCTCAAACTCCAACTCGTTTGAGAGAATAATACCAACAGCCATATCCACTGCATTCATATAGGATGGATCAGTATATCGTTCTTCTTCCGGTTTGGGGGGTGTAACGTAATGTTTGCCATCATACATCTTCCGGCGAAGTAGTATCCCATCGTGCCAAGGTTTGTTCAGCATCTTGGCTCGACGGTAAAATAACTCAACCTCAGCAACCGTTGATAATCTTGGAGAACTTATTGTGTCAACCATTCATTTGCTCCTATGTTCTCAACGCGGGCGGCAACTTCATCTCAGATGGATTATTGATAGATGGCACTCTCATCGAAGACATATCCGAAAATGGATTGACCAAGACCACTGGCAAGGATAAATCAATCCCACCCACTTTCACCGCATAATAACATGCCATCGCCAATGCCACCGCCGCATCAATCTTCTTTGAGTTTGATCCCTTTGTCAATCGGTATCCTCTCGGTGTCGTCCTCACCGTTGAGAACCTGACATGATCTCGAAGATCATCTGCTAAATATGCCTCAAAGTTTCTGGTCGTTAGAAGATCATAAAAAGCCCCGGTCGCCAAGGTCATATTGCCTTCAGTTTGCGGAAACTCAATCATCGGAAGCCCCCTCCTACGCAGAGACACACCGGAACGTAAGAACTGAGATGGATCGAATAACACCCCAATCAATTTGAACTTCTTCCACATCTGGATAAGTTCAGCTTCCACAGTGTTCTCTATATCCAAGGTCTCTCCTTGTATTGGAACCCAAATCGCATGGAAGGCCAGCCCAACCTTATTTCTTTTGCTGTCATAATAGACTCCCACAATTGCCGAAGAGTCGTGCTTGGCCCCAATATCCACCCCAATTGTAATAGGAAGTGTGTGGGCAGGCAAGTCCTTCAAAAGTGTAAGCGGCCCCTCTATCTTTCCCGCCGCACGATCCCACAAGGCAACTGGAATGAAACTCTCATTGCTAGTAACCCATCTGTTTTTGTGCATCCGAAGGAAGTCAGATGGCCGAAGATTTGCCATCTCCCCTTCATAATACTCAGGAGTCTGCCAAGGCATCCTAGGAACTGTATCCCACATGACAAAGGTTCGTCCGTTAACTTTACAGATCGGATCATCATTATCATCCACAATATCTGCCAGTTCTGGAACAACCTGACCGTTGACAAACGCCTTCTTGTAAATGTCGTAGAGAAGATCAGACTCATCTTCGTATCCAGCGTAAGTAACGATTACTCTCATCGCATTTGGAACCGTGGGAGATAAGGTCATCTCGGCCCACATACGACGACTGCGCTCACTCACGTATGCCCACAACTCATCATACATGACCAAAGAAGGCCGACTTCCTGCGGCTGAACTATAATGCTGAGCGAGTGTTTGGATAAACGACCCATTATCGAATCTGGCTACTTTTGCCGTTGGCGCCCCAAGATTCGAATGGATTAGATGATGAGTAATATCCTCAAATGCTCTTTGCTGCGCCTGTTCCAAATCATTCGCAACTAAATATATCTCAGAGCCAGGAACTTCCTGTGCATACCATGTGGCAAGACTGGCCTCCACCGTAGTATTGTGGGTTGGAATTAATGATCTTCCAATTAAGTAAAGATGAGATGGAGAATCCACTTGGATACATCGTACCGGAACACTACCTATCGGTTTTATACTCACAATCCTAATAAGTTCTGACCGTTCAGTATCTCTCTTACGAAAGATCAGACGATTAATTTTTCGTTGCAGATGAAATACCGGTTCATCCTTATATGCCATAAAGTGTAACCGATATTTCTTTCCAACTACCCGCCCATATAAAGTAGCATTCTCTTCCAATACATTTACTTTATACCCAAGAGAAAATAACAAATCCCGTACATCATAAGCTAACTTTTTCCTACAAGATGTAAACTCACAATGACCTTTCTTACTTACATACCCATCGGTATCCATCAATCCGCGTAGTAATTCAAGCCTCTGAACTCTAGAACTCCTGAGATATTCAGTAGGGATATGCTTGTCAAAAAGAACTCCGATTGTCCTTAGATATATTAATATGCTTCCACTATCACCATCCTTATAATGATGACTCGATGCTGGCCCAAGACGATACGTTGGAGTACGATCCTTGTGACACATCTCGAAAGAAGCAACCCCCTCTTTCTCCATCTGTCTTAAAATCTCTTCGTCTCCCTCCCCAATCGTAATCCTCTGACCAGCACTAGCTCCGTCCCCTAACCACGCACCAAAAGTATAAGGAGGAATTAGAAAATTAGAGGTTGGCAACTCTAAAGGTTTAGATAGTCTTATACTGTAATTACAACAATCATAACTCCACCCAGTCTTCACCTTCTTAGACATTTCTCTCGTAGAAATAATCCCTCGGTAATCACTACTTTTCACAGAAAGAGAACCATCAAACGCAAACCTACTACTCACAAACCAAAGATGGCCTCCATCTGCTATGATTTCCTCCCCCGTTGAAAATGTTACTAGAAAACAATCATGGTCAGTCATTTCCTCGGTAACATAGGTCACATTACAGGGACTTCCATCATCCCCAAAAACAACATCCCCGACCTTTATATCTCCAATCATCGTCCATCCAGAGGGAGTTGGTAATTCGGTAGAAATCCAAAGGGCCTTCCCAGATTTCTTAATGGTGCTGTAGACCACTGTAGAATAAGGAAAAGACCCATCCTCGTTGGGCGTGAAACAATGACCAAGAATCCGGCGCTGGTGTGGAAAAAGTTGGAGCTTATTACCAAAACCCTCTATCCACTCATTCTTCTCAATACTCCACGCCTGCTTGATGTAGAACCCATCTTTATCCAACCAGTCCAAATATGACTTCACAGGTTATCCCATCATTGGCATCCCGCCCCGCCTGGGTCTTACTGGCATAGGCAACCCACCAGTCGGAAGACCAGGTATGCCTCCCATAGGAGGCCCCCCACCAGGAATTCCACCCATCGGTGACATACTTCCAGGAGGCCCTCCCGTTGGTAGGCCGGCCATTGGTTCTTCTGGAAGTTCGGGAGCCACCTTCTTTTTCGGAGTAGCTTTCGCCGCCCCAGCACCCTCCGCAGCATATAAAGCGCGCATGTACTTCACCGCTTCGCCGCGGGACTTATATGGCTTCTTGTTCTTTCTTTCTCCTGTGTCAGTATTTACCACAGTAAAACCCTCTCCATTTGATCCAGTAATATTATACGGCATAACAATACTCCTTATTCGACATCCATAATATCATGTTGACCCCACTCAAAGATGGGGTTCATTTTTAACATAATGGCTTTGATAACTTTTTTATTCGTCCAGCCCGCCGGTATGATCGCCTGGGCATTAGCCGTAAGCCAAGTGTTCACTTTATTTCGCATGGCCGGGGCGATGGCATTATCCAGCTCCGTCCAGTGCGCACCCTCCGCCTCGGTGACATACGCCAGGCCGTAGACCTGGGGCAGGGCGTTGATCGCTTGCAACTGGCTCTTAGTGCCACTGATGATATACCCCGCCCACTGACCGAATGCCCCGATATATCCATGTCCAGTGTACGGCGTCAGCGTCCTGTCTAACTCTGGATCGCTTGAAGTCTTTTTAACAATGCAGAACATTTTCATAATGGCCTCCTATGGTTGGATGTACCTATCCAACCCCGAATAGTTGCTGTTTTTGTCCCACACGACAAATGAGTTTACCAAATTTGAGGCATAGGTGCTGAACACCCCCGCCAATAGTCCAGTCGTGATAGTCGTGGTATATGACCCGATCAGCGTCATCGCCCCCGCCGCCGTGATATGGTACAGCCTCACCGCCGTACCCAGCAGGTCAAGCAGGAGATGATCCGAGGCCGTCCATGCTTTAGCAACGCTGAGTTTGTTGGTGTAGACCCCAGCGACGCAATCATCGCATTTGACATTTCCAGACCCGTCAAAATAGGCGATGATGAAATTGGCAGGAGTGATAGCACTATCCAATCTGCCCACACAACCGCATTGTGTGCCAGCAGTCAGCGCTGATACCTCAACGTCAATTTGGGCGTTGGTCACAGAGAGTTGGAGTGAGGAAAAGAGAGTGGTAAGAGCAAGGGTATTTAAGATAACGTTGTCAAACGATCCAGTAATACCACTAGCGATGATATACAAATACCCTCCACTATGACTAGTCCGCAACGTAAATGTCTTAGTCCCAGATGAGTTGTAACTAGGCGACCCATCTCCACCGCCAGTTACGTCTAATGAAAATGTTCCAACCGTAAGTGCTACGCAGTCAATACTGACAAAATACCACGTATGATTTCCCTGACCTAGCCCCCCCGAATTGGAGGGATTACCAGAGGATATTAGCGCGTTTAATGTCCCCCCAGATATTGTCCACCCCGAATTGCCTTTATACCAATCGGTATCTGCGTCAAATGTTCCATTAACAATTCTATTATTTCCCAACGTTGGGGTAATCGCCAGCGCATTGCCAGAGATCGCCGCGCCTGCCCCCGTCCAAGCCAATCCCGCCCCGCCAACCTCCGCCACAGCCAACCCATCCGTAGAGCCGAGAATAGCACGGTTGAAGGAGTCGCTGGCAATGGGAATAATGGAAATGAGGTTTTCTGGAACGCGAATAAACGAGGATGTGAACGGTGCAGTAGTCGAGGCCGCCGCCATCCCAGGAAAGCGTGCCGTCGCGGAATTGGTGTAGTATGGTAACAGGAGCGTCCAAGCGGCGAAGGCTCCGCCCTTGATAAGAAAGAAAAATCCTGCCCCCCGCATCACGCAGCATATCCAATGGTTTACAGCGGTGTATATTCCTACTACGACAACAGCCCCATTGTAGACAATGTTGATTACACCGCTCGCCCGAAAGTAGATCGAGTCTGCAATCGTGGTCGTCTGGTTGGTGTCCATCCCAACCATCGCCTGATCAGACGCAGCTACCGCTGGAGTAATATCCGCAAATACCGCCCTGCCAATTACGCGTGGAATACTTGGATACCATCTTCCAGGATTTCCTGATCCCACCCCGCCCGTGGCAAACACCGATAATCCGCCAGCCTGCGATAATTTGCCGCTGCCGTCCGTTGCTGTGCGCAGGCTGTGTCCGTCTGTTGCTAATGTGCCATTCACCGCACCTGCCGCCAGCGTGTCGGTAAATTCGTCATCTAGTATCCACTCAATCTTCGGTGGAGGTAACAGTATCGGAATAAGACTTGTATCCATCTAACCACCCAGGGCAATACCAGCCACTCTCAATGTAATCACACCACCACTAACTGGGGTACTGGCTGCTTCTGCTACAACACGGAAGTACAACCTTGTGTCACCAGCAGCGCATTTGAAGACTTCGTTTGGAACTTTTGCGGCGAAGGTCACATCCGAGCCAGCGCCTTCCGTCACAGGGTACAGATCGTAGTAGTCCCTTCGATAAACATCATTAGCATTGAGCAAAGTAAAAGCGGCTTGATCCACCAGAACGGTAGTTTGAGTATCATAAACATAAACTCTAATCGCCCCCAACATCGCAACACCCTGCGCAGCGATACTTAATCTGGATAAGATCACTCCCCCACCATTGACGCCAGCAATATCCACACTCAGCATCTTCGCAATCGTACCATGCGATGAGGTCGCCGGAGTACCAGTAGGTGTAAGTGCCGTAGTAAATACAACTGTAGTAGCATTTGTTCCTGCAATACAAATCCAATTACCATCAATGTTGGTAGCATTGGTAAAGAACGTATCTACACCAACTACGGTAATTCGATCTCCAACGGCAAAAGCATTGGCGGCAGTTAGCGTAACCGTCTTCGTAACAATCGAAACCAACGCGGTCACTAAAACATTACAATTGATCGACTGATTGATCGAGTAAGCAGTTGTGTTGGCCGGTCTGGTAATCGAATCAAACTGAGAGAATGTGGTTTGTTTCCCCGACGCCGGGTTCTGAAGCATGTAACTTATTTGCTTCCAAATCTGCATCGCCGTAATCGCCGTTGTGTCCGTATTTGCGTTTCTAGCATCAGCCTTCGCTCCAAAGGTAACATTTGCTCCATCACTTGTTGCACCCATTTTCTATCTCCTTATTATCCCTTCATGCTCAAACCAAAAGCGCGGGCGGTGGTTTGCGTTACATTCACTCCACCAGTCTCAGTCCAAACCTGGAACCACCCAGCAGCAAATAGTTCTTCTGGCAGCGCATACGCCCCCACTGCACTGATACTTACAGCAATCTCCACCAGTGCCCCAGATTGACTGTATAGAGGGATATATGTACCTAACTGAGTATTACAAACCTTGAAAGCGATCTTGGTAGTCGCTTCCAAAGCAGAAGGACAGTAAAGAATTCCCCCCGCCCAATCCCGATTTTCAATTGATGTTGATAAAGCTGTGTTGATTGGTACTGAAACGTTTACCCCTTGATTGTTCCAGTAATGACGACCGATCCTGGTATCAGGACGCTTTGGAACCGATGATAGTGCCATTTTATCTTCCTTTCTATTTATTTCAATCCACGTTCCCATAAAAGGAAACGACGTTAGAATGTATACTCATTTTAGCACAAATAAGGATAAATACAATAGAAGAGGGCAGCCGCCCAGATTTCGGCCACCCTCTTCAGAGGAGAAAGGAGGTACAAAATGATTATATCACCCACTAACTTCTCATCAATCCCATTTTATGTCGGCAATTATGACAGATCACATGATAAGCAACCAGGTTCTTATTCTGTTCAGGCCAATTCAGGGCCTTCAATGCTCTAATTGTTTGCACAACACCCTTTTTGGAGGATGGAATGATCACCAAAGCTATAATATCGGTCTCTCCACACTTGAAACAAGCCCCACCATACCTATCAAGACCCTCTTTCCGTACCTTTCGGCTCTCTTTTTGAGCCAAAGTCGTATGATCATGGTCTTCTCGATACTTTTGAGTGCAGGATTTACAATATCCGCCCGTAAATTCAACTTCAGGAGCAAAATGCTGACCGTAATTGCACCATTTCTGGCCCAAAGGAGCAATCCGCCGCCTATTTCGGTAAAGTCTTGTCATTCAGAGACCCAATTCCACAATCTTCTTCGTCTATACGCCATGTAAGATAAGAAACAATGCCTGCAAACACCGAAATTCCCATTATCCAGGTCAAGAAGCATAAGAGCGTTGTCATCAGAACCAAGAAATCGTGCATACCTACTATTATAGACACATCCAGACAGATGTCAATAGGGTACTTACGAAACGAAACCGGCTGACCGGCTGGGGGAAGGGGGGCGAGCGGAACTGGGG
>Ga0163200_1000551_pt1 | contig 16037 bp, 15 predicted proteins | sample PL_2010_200m_FD_113535 | JGI IMG/M metagenome (GOLD analysis project Ga0163200, IMG submission 113535) | Freshwater microbial communities from Powell Lake, British Columbia, Canada to study Microbial Dark Matter (Phase II) - PL_2010_200m | ecosystem: Environmental > Aquatic > Freshwater > Lake ... | reverse complement strand
TCGATGATCAAATGGGGGCTAAACGCAGCGTCGGTTTGATCGGTATCACTCCTTATGATGAGATAGTAAAAGTGAGGCATGGTTTTATTGTCTCGGCGTGGCTTTCGTTAAGGCAGACCTGGGAGCTGACCCGGATCACTTATCTGGGGCTCTGGAGGATGATCACCGGAAAATTATCCGTGCGCGATTCGGTTACCGGTCCGCTGGGAATATTTTACATTACCAGCAAAGCGGCAAGCCTGGGGATAATCGCGGTTCTGCATTTAATCGCTATCTTAAGTATCAGTTTGGGTTTGTTTAATCTTCTGCCGCTTCCGGTCTTGGACGGCGGGCATATATTTTTATTGGGGCTTGAGAAATTACGCGGGAAGGCATTAAGCCTGAAGACTGAGAATATTATCACCCAGACGGGGATTTATATGATTGTGGCCCTGGCTGTTTTTGTGACTTATAATGATATTGTGCGCCTCTTCGGCGATAAAATCCAGAAATTTTTTAAATGAAAATAGATAGAAGAACGACTAGAACAGTAAAAATCGGTTCAGTAAGCTTAGGCTCGGGGCATCCTGTTGCCATTCAGTCGATGTGTAAGTTTAAGACTTCGGATGTTTCGGCTTGCCTCCGGCAGATCAAGGGCCTGGAAAAAGCCGGGTGTGAGATCATCCGGTTAGCGGTCAAGGACAATGCAGACGCCGAAGCCTTAAAAAATATCAAGAAACACGCGAAGATCCCGCTGGTTGCGGATATCCATTTTAACTGGCGTTTTGCGATTATAGCCATCGATAGCGGGGCGGACAAGATCAGGCTTAATCCGGGAAATATCCATAAGTTAGGGGAAATCAGGGAAATAGTCGCGGCTTTAAAAGGCGCGCGTATACCGCTGCGTATAGGGCTTAATTCCGGCTCAGTTAAAGATAATCCGGAAAAATCCATGCCGGATAAATTGGTTGCCAGCGCCTTAGATTACATAAAGACGATTGAAAAACTTAAGTTCTATGATTTAGTGATTTCTTTGAAGGCGAATAATGTAATGGATACGGTCGAGGCCTACCGCAAAATTGCCGGGCTCTGCGATTATCCGCTGCATCTGGGGGTGACCGCAACCGGCTCTCCTTTTGCCGGAGCGATTAAATCGACGGTGGCTATCGGGGCTTTGCTTTTAGAAGGAATCGGAGATACGATAAGGGTATCGCTGACGGATGACCCGGCCAGAGAGATAGAAGCTGCCAGGAATATTCTTGAGTCTTTGGATCTGCGCCGCTTCGGGCCGCAGATAATCAGCTGCCCGACTTGCGGCAGGTGTGATGTAGATCTGGTAAAAATAGTTAAAAAATTGGAAATCGGATTAGCTGGTTTTTCGGTCAGCCGGAAGCCCGTCAAACCAATAAAAGTAGCTGTTATGGGCTGTGTGGTTAACGGTCCCGGCGAGGCGCTTGAGGCTGATATCGGAGTCGCCTTCGGAAAAAAAGAAGGGATGCTTTTTAAAAACGGTAAAGTAGTGCGTAAAATATCATACAAGGATTGCGTTGGCGTCTTATTAAAAGAAACGGAGAAGATGTATGGTTAAAAATATCAAAGACCGGGTGCGCAGGCAGTTCATCACCAAGCATATTAATGTTTTTTCCCAGGAGTCGGTAGATGAGACGGAGTTGCGCAATGCCATCACCCACGCCGTAGAAGAGGCGGTATCTTTCGAGCACATTGCTATTTCGCCTGCTGAAAAAAATCAGGTTATCGATGAGCTGATGGACGAGTTTCACGGTTTTGGCCCTATCGAGGGGCTGCTCAAGGACCCGGCGGTCACCGAAATCATGATCAACGGGCCGGATAAGATATTTGCAGAAAAAGAGGGAAAGATGCAGCTTACCCCTATCACTTTTGACAGCGAACAGCAGCTGATGGCCTTAGTGTATAAATTACTCGCTCCTACGCGCCGCCGCGTAGATGAATCCTATCCGTTTACCGACCTTTCTTTAAGCGACGGCTCCCGGGTCAATATCATCATTCCGCCATTGGCCCTAGACGGGCCGAGCATCACGGTCAGAAAGTTCTCTAAAGATATCGTCGGCGCCGATGATCTGATCAGGCTTAAAACTTTGGATAAGCGCATGGCAGATTTTCTCACTGCCTGTATAAAAGCAAAGGCCAATATGCTGTTTTCCGGAGCGACCGGTTCAGGTAAGACTACTACCGTGGCTGTACTCTCCGGATACATCAGTAATGACGAAAGGATAATCACTATTGAAGATACCGCGGAGCTGCACCTTAACCAGCAGCATGTGGTAAGGCTGGAGACCCGGCCTCCGAACATCGAAGGCAAAGGCGAAGTAACTATCAGGCATCTTTTTAAGAACTCATTGAGGATGAGGCCGGAGAGGATCATCTTAGGCGAAATCCGAGGCTCCGAGGCGCTAGATATGCTTCAGGCAATATGCTCCGGACACACCGGGTCGCTGGCGGTAATTCATGCCAACACGCCGCAGGAAGTAATTTACCGCCTCGAGACTATGATCCTGACTTCGGGTGTTCCCATAAATCTGGAGATCATTCACCGTCAGATAGCCGCGGCAATACATCTGATTATCCAGCAGGACCAGCTGGTCGACGGGGCAAGGATTATAACCCGCATCACTCAGGTTAACGGCCTGAAAGACGGCCAGGTGAATTTAGAGGATATTTTTGTTTTCGATATCGAGGGCGTTGACGCCAGCGGCAAGGTCAACGGAAAGTGGAAGGCCACAGGAATTAAGCCGGCCTTCATGCATTTATTTAAAAAAGCGGGAATCAACTTACCCGACGATCTGTTTAAAAAGGACTAAACTTATGTTTTGGACAAAGACTTTTATTCCGACTTTAAAAGAGGTGCCTCAGGAAGCCGAATCGGCCAGTCATCAGTTGCTCTTGCGCTCCGGGTTAATCCGCATGCTTATGGCGGGGTCATATTCTTATCTGCCTTTGGGGCTTAAGGTGCTGAATAATATCAAATGTATAATACGGCAGGAGATGAACGCCGCGGGCGGTGCGGAGTTGCTGCTTCCGGCGCTGCAGCCGTTGGAATTATGGCAGAAGACCGGCAGGGATAAAGATATCGGAGAAGTGATGTTCAGGTTTGAGGACCGTAGAGGCAGGAAGGTATGCCTTGGACCCACCCATGAAGAGGTGATCACGGATTTAATAAGGAGCCATGTTTCAAGTTACCGCCAGCTGCCGGTAATCCTGTATCAGATCCAGACTAAATTCCGCGATGAGATCCGGCCGCGCTTCGGTTTGATCCGCGCCTGCGAATTTGTGATGAAGGATGCGTACAGCTTTGATGCCGATGAAGCGGGGTTGGATAAAAATTATGCAGTGATGTTTGAGGCCTATGAGAGGATATTTAAAAGAATGGGCCTTGATTTTATTACGACGGTTGCGGATTCCGGGATTATGGGAGGCAAGGTCTCTCATGAATTCATGGTCCCTGCTCCCGACGGAGAAGACCTGGTCTTAGTCTGTCCGGAGTGTAAGGCTGCCAAGGTCTTCAAAGATGGGGAGAAAGAAACGTGCGCTAAGTGCGGTAAGCCGGCTAATAAAGTAAGCACTATAGAAGTAGGCCACATTTTTAAGCTGGGGACAAAATACAGCGCAATGCTCGGCGCTAACTTTCTGGACGCTACGGGTAAGTTGAATCCTATTATAATGGGCTGCTACGGGATCGGAGTTTCGCGGCTTATCTCTGCTGTGATCGAGCAGAACCGCGATAAAGACGGGATTATCTGGCCGAAAGAGGTTGCTCCGTATCAGGTGATCATCATACCTTTAGATACCGCTGATAACAAAATAATGGAAAAGGCATTAGAATTTTATAAAGAGTTAAAGGAAGCAGGGTTAGAGGTGCTTCTTGATGATCGTGACGAGCGCGCCGGCGTTAAATTTAAAGATGCGGATCTTGTGGGCCTGCCTTTACAGGTGATAATCGGCAAGGAAGCGCTAAAAAACAATACCCTGGAGCTGAAGGTGCGTAAGACCGGGGAGAAATTGATCAACCCTAAAGCTGAAACGCTAAAAGAAATAAAGAGGTTAATTTATGGATAGGCAGGAGCTGGCCGATAAACTAAAGCCTATTTTTGAAGATTATTTGAAGAAGAGAAACCTGGAGTTAGTTGATTTAAGCTTTCGTAGTGAAGGAGGGGGACTGGCCTTAATGGTCCTTGCCGACAGGCCTGAGGGAGGGATAACCCTCGGTGAGTGCGCCAGCTTGAACCGGGAATTGGGCGCGCTGCTTGATGAAAAAAACATCATGGATTCAAACTATGTCCTGGAAGTTTCCAGCCCCGGGATTGACCGGCCGCTTAAGACAAAAAGCGATTTTATCCGGTCAGTGAATAAAAAAGCAAAATTTTTCTTGAATGATTTAGTTGAGAATAAGCTTGAGTGGGACGGCATAATAACCGGAGTAAACAGCGAAGCGGTATTTATCAATAGCGGCATCTGCGCGCTTGAAATACCTTTGTCTAGAATAGTCAAGGCAAAGCTCTTGTTTTAGCAGAAATATAAAGGAACGGAGAAAAAGATGAGTCAGGAATTATTAGCGATAATCGAACAGATTGAAAGAGAAAAAGGGATAAAGAAAGAAGTCTTGATTGAGGCGGTAGAGAGCGCTCTGGTGAGTGCCGCTAAAAAGGTTATCGATTTAAAGCCCGAAGAAGAGCTTAAGGTCGAGCTTGACCGGAATACCGGAAAGATCAAGGCCTTCCGCAATAACGAAGAGGTGATCAATATTGATTTCGGCCGCATTGCCGCGTCAACCGCGCGACAGGTGATAATACAAAAGATGCGCGAAGCGGAAAAAGACGTGATTTTCGGAGAGTTTCAGGGCCGGGTCGGCGAGATCGTTAGCGGGACAGTCTACCGTTTTGAAAAAGGGAATATTGTGATAGATCTTTTAGGCAAGGCCGAGGGGATGCTTATAAAAAGGGAGCAGTCGCCGAAAGAGGAATTTAAGCAGGGCCAGCGCGTGCGGGCTTTTGTTTTGGATGTGCGTAAAGACGCCAAAGGCGCTCAGATCATATTGTCGCGGGCTCACCCCACTTTCGTAAAAAAATTATTTGAACTGGAGGTCCCGGAGATCTACGAAGGGATTGTGGAAGTGAAAGCCATCTCCCGCCAGCCGGGGGAACGGACCAAGATATCGGTTTGTTCTAAGAACGATAAAGTCGATTCCGTGGGCGCCTGCGTGGGTATGCGCGGCAACCGCGTGCGCAATATCGTAACCGAATTACAGGGAGAAAAGATCGATATTGTGCGCTATAATGAAGATATCCGCGAATACATCAAAGCCGCGCTCTCTCCGGCCAAGGTCTCTGAGATCAAGCTGGATAAAGAGCACAATAAGGCCATGGTGGTCGTTGATGACGACCAGCTTTCGCTGGCTATCGGTAAACACGGCCAGAATGTCCGCCTTGCTTCCAGGCTTATCGGTTGGGAGCTGGATATCCGTACTAAGGCCCAATTAGCCGGGGAAGCGGAGAAGGCCGGGAAGGTTCTCGCCGGAGAAACTCCTAAAGCGACAGAAGTCGCGCAGGAGGAAACGGCCGGGAAGCCCGGAAAGAAAGAAAAGAAGAAGAAAAAAAAGGAAGAAGCCTCTCTTGAGGCGCTGGAGGGCGTGGGAGAGAAGACTATTGAAAGCTTAAAAGAAGCGGGATTTAATTCTCCGGATGATATTTTGAAAGCAAAAATAGAAGACCTGACTCAGATCAAGGGTATCGGCGAGAAGAAAGCCGAAAAGATCATCGCTGCGGCGAAAAAAGCCAAGGCTTAAAATTTAGAAAGGTTTAATAATTATGGTAAAGGCAAAAGTCAAAAAAGTAGCGGTGAAGAAGGCGGTGGCCAAGATAAAGAAGCCTGCGCCTAAAATAAAGGCTAAGGTTAAAATTAAGCTTAAGGTTAAGAAAACTCCTCTTTATGTAAAGCCGGAAATTATCAGGCCTAAGGCCGAAATAAAATTTAAGCACGAAGTCAAGGTCGAGCCGAAAGTAGAAATAAAGCCCAAGGTTGAGTCCGGGCCGGTTATTAAGGCAGAGCCAAAGGCCGCTCTGAAAGTAGAAATAAAACCCAAGGTTGAAGCCAGGCCGTCAATTAAAGCAGAGCCGAAGGGCGCTGTAAAAGTGGAACTGAAAGCAGGGCCTAAGGTAGAGCCTAAGGTAGAGCCTAAGGTAGAGCCTAAGGTAGAGCCCAAAGTAGAACCTGCGGTCCAGTTAAAAGAATTAGAATTGGAGCTTCCTATCACTGTTAAGGATTTGGCGATCAGGCTTCAGGAAAAACCCTCGGTTATTATTAAGTATCTTATGGATATGAAGGTAATGGCGGGGATCAATCAATCTCTGGAAGAAGAAGCGGTCGAAAAAGTTTGTTCTAAATTTGGTTTTAGGATAAAAAAGGCGCCCGGCAAAGAAGAGCTGCTTGTGGGAGTACACCTGCAAGAGGATAATGCTTTAGATTTATCGGCGCGCGCGCCGATTGTGACTTTTATGGGGCATGTTGATCACGGGAAGACCTCATTATTAGATGCGATAAGAAAGACAAAAGTCGCCGAATCCGAACACGGCGGGATCACCCAGCATATCGGAGCGTATCACGTAAATCTTACCCATGGCGCTATAACATTCCTGGATACTCCCGGCCATGAGGCTTTTACGGCAATGCGCTCACGCGGAGCGCGCATCACCGACATCGTAGTCTTAGTCGTTGCCGCCGATGACGGGGTGATGCCTCAGACCCAGGAAGCGATAGATCATGCCCGCGCCGCAGGTGTCCCGATAATCGTAGCTTTGAACAAGGCGGATAAAGTAGGGGCTAATATTGATCGCGTAAAAAAACAGTTGCAAGGTTTTGACCTGGCATCTGAAGACTGGGGAGGGAAAACTATCGTTGTTCCGGTATCAGCTAAAACCGGGCAGGGGATAGATGATTTATTGGAGATGATCCTCTTGGAGGCCCAGATGCTGGAGTTAAAAGCCAATCCCGGGCGTTTGGCAAGAGGAGTTGTGGTGGAAGCTAAAATGTCTAAGGGAAGGGGCCCGGTAGCGACACTTCTGGTGCAGAACGGAACGCTTCACCTTAACGAGAATATTATCGTCGGAAATCTTTACGGAAAGATCCGCGCCATGTTTGATGACCGCGCGCAGTCCGTGACTGAGGTCGGCCCCGGTATGCCGCTGGAAGTATTGGGTATATCCGGAGTCCCCGATGCCGGCGAGGAATTTTTTGTCATCGCCGAAGAAAAAGCAGCAAAAGAACTTGCCGAAAGCCGCCTGGAAAAAGTCAGGCAGCAGCAGATTAAAACCGCTAAGAAAATCAGCCTCGAGGACCTGCACGCGCAGATTCAGGCCGGAAAGATCAAGGAGCTTAAAATAATCCTTAAATCCGACGTGCAGGGTTCTCTGGAAGCGATCAAGGATACTCTGCAAAAGCTCAACGTTTCGGAGATCAAGGTCGAGGTAATCCACGCCGGGACAGGCACGGTAAACAGCTCTGACGCGGTGCTGGCCGTAGCATCGAATGCCCTGATCGTAGGTTTTAATGTGAATGCCGATGACCGCTCTAAAGAGATAATCGCTAAAGAGGGCATTGATTTCCGGACCTATAATATTATTTATGAGCTGGCTAATGATATCCGGGCAGCGGTGGAAGGGATGCTCGCTCCGAAGTTAAAGAAAGTATTTTTAGGCCGGGTGGAAGTAAGGAAAGTATTAAGATTAACCCGCTCAGGGATGGTCGCGGGATGTTTTGTAGCTAAAGGTAAAGTCAACCGTAATTGTTTAGTCGATGTCATGCGCAACGGCGAGAATATTTTTGAGGGGAAGCTTTCGTCTTTAAGGCGTTTTAAAGACGATGTGCGCGACGTAGCCGAGGGCTTTGAATGCGGACTGACTGTAGCCGGATTTGACCAATTATTGGAAGGTGATATCTTAGAAGCCTACGATATCGATAAAATCGCCAGGAAACTATAACTATGAAAAAGAGAATATTGAGCGGTATGAGGCCGACAGGTAAGCTGCACCTGGGGCATCTATTGGGAGCGTTGGAGAACTGGAAAAAACTGCAGCTTGAATACGATTGTTTTTTTATGGTCGCGGATTGGCATGCGCTTATGTCAGAGTATGCCCAACCCCAGGATTTGAAAGAGAATATGCTGGATAATGTGGCGGATTGGCTGGCCTGCGGGTTAGATCCTGAGAAAGCCACGATATTTATTCAGTCTCATGTCCCGGAGCATCTGGAATTATACATGGCCTTTTCGTTGATCACGCCTTTGGGCCTGCTGGAGCGCTGCCCGACCTATAAAGAGCAGCTGCGCGAAATCACCAACCGTGATTTAAGCACCTACGGATTCCTGGGTTATCCGGTATTACAGGCGGCGGATATCGCGCTCTATAAAGCTGAGGTGGTTCCCGTCGGAGAGGATCAGCTGCCGCATTTGGAATTAACCCGGCAGATCGTGCGTAAATTTAATCACATATACAATTCCGTTACCTTCCCCGAGCCGCAGGCGCTCCTTACTAAAGAAAAAAGGCTCCTGGGCCTTGACGGGCGCAAGATGAGCAAAAGTTATAATAATTTTATCGGATTATCCGAAGAGCCGGAGGTCATCCGGAAAAAGGTCATGAGCATGTTTACTGACCCTAAGAGGATAAAATTTACCGATCCCGGGCATCCCGATGCTTGCAATCTTTATAGTTATTACGCGGTTTTTGCTCCGGATAGAAAGAAGGAAATAGAAAAAATGTGCCGGGAGGCTCAAATCGGCTGCACTGATTGTAAAAAACAGCTTGCCGGAATTCTGATTGAATTTTTGGAGCCTATTCAGGAGAAAAGACGCCAGATCGTAAAGAATAAATCTGCTTTAACGGATATACTTCATGAAGGAGAGAAGCGGGCCAGAAATGTGGCCGGTGAAACTCTCGCGGAAGTAAAGAAACTGCTTAAAATCTAGTTATGGCGTATAAAATAAAATTACAGATGTTTGAGGGGCCGCTTGACCTGCTTTTGTATCTGGTTAAGAAGGACCATTTGAACATCTATGATATCCCTATCGCGCAGGTCACCGAGCAGTATCTGCAGTATATCAACCTGTTCCAGCTTTTAGACCTTAATATCGCCGGAGAATTTCTGGTCATGGCGGCCACCCTGATGCAGATAAAATCAAAGATGCTTCTTCCGGCCGAGGAGTTGGCGGTTGTTGAAGAGCAGGAAGATCCGCGCGCAGAACTGGTGAGGCGCCTTCTGGAGTATGAAAAATTCAAGGAGATCGCCGAGACTTTAAGGAAGCGCGAAGAAGAGCAGCGCGAAGTATTCAAGCGCCCGAAAATGGAGATTGAAAAAGAGCCGGCCGAAGAAAAAGAGGTTTATTTCGAGGCCAGCATTTTTGACCTGATCAATGCTTTTTCCCGGGCATTAAAAGACGTACCTAAAGAAGCCTTTTATGAAGTCATCAAGGATGAGTTTACCATCGAGGAGAAGGTGCACGATATTCTGCATATGCTTCTGCTTAGGCCTTCGGTGCGCATCTCCGAACTTTTTAATAAAGCCAAGCATAAGATAGAGGTGGTGGTGACATTCCTGGCGATACTGGAACTGGTGCGTATGAAAGAAATCGTGGCGCGCCAGACCGAGCTTTTCCAGGATATAGAAATCTTAAGGAATAAGGAGAATATTATTCCCTATGAACGAAGAGAAGAGAGAGCCCCTGATAAAGGGGAACAGCCCGCTAGCTAATCAGGCGCAGGTCCCGGATGAAGATGTTGTGCTTAATATATCTTTGCGCCCTAAGAAGCTGCTGGAGTTTGTCGGGCATAAAGATATAGTGGATAACCTGAAGATCTCAGTTCAGGCGGCTAAGCAGAGAAAAGAGCCGATGGAGCACGTCTTATTAAGCGGCCCTCCCGGACTGGGAAAGACTTCTCTATCGCATATCATTGCCCATGAAATGGGCTCTAAAATAACCGCGACTTCCGGCCCGGCTATCGAGCGGGCGGGTGACCTGATCGGAATTTTGACTAACCTGGAAATCGGGGATATTCTTTTTATCGATGAAATCCACCGTCTATCCAAAGTAGTCGAGGAATTCCTGTATCCGGCGATGGAAAGCTTTCAGATCGACTTTGTCATCGACAAAGGCCCTTACGCTAAGACTATCAAGTTTAACTTAAAGCCTTTTACCCTGGTAGGCGCCACTACGCGCACCGGATTATTGGCTGCGCCCTTGCGCGGAAGGTTCGGGATATTTTACAATCTGGATTTCTATAAGATTGACGAGCTGGCCAAGATTATAAAACATTCGGCCAGGATTTTAGGCATAGAAATTGAAGACAATGCCGCAGATGAGATCGCGCGCCGGGCGCGCGGGACCCCGCGTATTGCAAACCGGCTATTGAAACGTGTGCGTGACTATGCGCAGGTAGCCGGAATTGATAAAATTAACCTGGCCGGGGCGCAAAAGTCGCTCGCTGATTTAGGTATTGATAAAGCGGGATTAGATGATCTGGACCGCAAGGTCTTGAGGCTCATCCTTGAGTCTTATAAGGGCGGGCCGGTAGGAGTGGAGACGCTGGCGGCAAGCCTCAATGAAGAAGTGGATACTATCGAAGATGCAGTGGAACCGTTTCTTTTGAATGCCGGGTATTTAAGGCGTACTTCGCGAGGCAGGACCGCCACCAAACTTGCTTTCGAACACTTCGGAATGAAATACCAGAAACAGGAAGAATTGTTTTGATATGTTTAGTAAGCTTAAAAAATTTATCGGCAGGTATGAAACGAAGTTTTGTTTCGGCGCAACCTGCGCGATTATTACGAATCTTGGGTTAGTGGCGGGATTGCGTACCGGAGAACATGCTAAGGTTGGGATTCTTGGCGGGATGCTGGTAATTGCCGTTGCCGACAATATTTCCGATTCGGTGGGAATTCACATCTACCAGGAATCCGTGCACCTTAATAAAAAAGAAGTTTGGGTCTCTACTTTGAGTAATTTTTTGACCCGTCTAATCGTTTCTTTAACCTTTATTCTGCTTGTTTTCTTTCTGCCGATTCAAATCGCGGCAGCCGCCGTACTTATCTGGGGATTATTTTTGTTGGCTGTGATAAGCTACGCTATCGCCAGGGAGCAGGGGATCAATCCATATCTGGCAATAGCTGAGCATCTGGGAATCGCCATCGCGGTTATAATCGCCAGTAATTATTTAGGCCATTCGTTAATCCATAAATTCAATTTATGAAGCTCTTGTTGCATATCTGCTGCGCGCCCTGTGAAATATTTCCTTTGGAGCAATTAAGAAGCAAGGGATTTGAGGTTACGGCGTTTTTTTATAATCCCAACGTCCATCCGTTAAGCGAATACAAGAGTAGAAGGCAGGCGGTTGAGGATTACAGTAAGTCCGCAGGATTGAATGCCATATTTCCGGAATATAGCCCCAAAGAATTTTTACAAGCCGTAAACGGCAAGGAAAACAATCCCGGAAGATGCGAGATTTGCTGGGACTTGCGCTTAAGCCGCACGGCAGAAGAGGCCAGAGATAAAGGATTTACCAATTTTACTACGACACTTTTAGTCAGCCCTTATCAGGATCAGGATTTGATCAAGAAAATCGGTGAGGCTGCGGCGAAAAATTCGGGAGTCAGGTTTTACTATGAAGACTTCCGCCCCGGATTCCGTAAGGCACACGACGAAGCTAAGACTAAAGGCATTTACTGCCAGAAATATTGCGGTTGTATTTACAGCGAAATCGAGCGATCCAGGAAACAAGCAAAATAATCAAATGAAACCCTTAAGAGCCATATCCCTATTTTTCCTGATTACTACCTGCTTACTGCTAGCTACTGTTTCTTCCGGAGGAACTTCTGATATAGTGAGGGTCAGGATCTTAGCGCCTGCCCAGACTTTCAGCCTGAAAATAGAAGGCCGCTATGAAGTCAGGGATTCAGCTGATAAGCCGGTTTTGTACCGCGGTAAATATATCCACTCTACGGTCACCGCTCATCCTGGAGGGATTTTAATTTCCGGGAAAAATTTTCCTACCGACAGGTTGTCTATATCTACCAGAGACGGATTGATTCTGGTCAACGGCCGGGCATTTCGCGGGGATATACGGATAATAAGGGATGCTTCAAGCAGGATGTCCGTCGTTAACTATATAGGCCTTGAAGATTACGTTAAAGGAATATTGTATCATGAGGTTTCGCATTACTGGCCCATGGAAGTGCTTAAGGCCCAGGCTATTGTTTCGCGCAGTTATGCCTGTTATCAGATGAAGGAAAATTCAAGCGGAGATTTTGATTTGACTAACGACACCTATTCGCAAGTCTACGGCGGAAGCGTTTCAGAGCGCCAGCGCACCAACCGGGCAGTAGACCAGACCGCCGGAAAGGTATTATTTTATAAAGGTGTAATCATGCCGGCATTTTTTCACGCCACCTGCGGCGGGCGCACGGAAGACGCCTCGCGCTTGTGGAAAGTTGATATGTCTCCTTTAAAAGGCGTCCCTTGCGATTTCTGTAAGGATTCTCCGCACTACAAGTGGCACGAAGTGATGTTTACCGGAGAGATCCGGCAGAGGCTGGTGGATTCCGGAAAACGCCTGGGCGTTATTAAGGATATTAGAATATTAAACCGTGATAATTCCAACCGGATAATCGACCTTGAAATAATCTCTACAAATGGCAACCTTGTGATTCCAGCCAAAGATTTCAGAAATATCGTCAGCCCGAATACCATCCGGAGCACCAACTTTGAAGTCGGCATTACCGGGACTGACGCTGTTTTTGAGGGGTTTGGTTGGGGCCACGGGGTGGGGTTGTGCCAGTGGGGGGCTTATTTTATGGCCAAGCAGGGATATTCTGCAGATAAAATCCTCGAGTATTACTATCCGGGTTCAGATGTTAAAACTCGCTGATTTCGATTACTCCCTTCCTAAAGAACGTATCGCTCAATTTCCGCTAAAGCAGCGCGATCGAGCCCGTTTGATGGTCGTGGACCGGGCTAAAAAAACAATTGAGCATAGGTTGTTTACTGATGTCGTTGATTACTTTGTTCCGGGCGATATTTTAGTTTTAAACGACACTAAAGTTTTATCCTGCCGGATAAAAGCTAAACGGCAGACCGGAGGAAAAGCCGAGATTTTCCTTTTAGGCCGTATAAAAGGCCGGGTCTTTAAAGCTTTGCTTAAACCGGGGCGGCTGAAGATCGGCGAGAAGATAAAGCTTGGAGCCGGGACGCTTACGGCTGAAGTTATTTCCAAATCCGAAGTGGCTTTTAGTACTTCAGATTTGAAAAAGATCTATAGTTTAGGTGTGATGCCGCTCCCGCCTTATATAAAAAGAGATGCGGTTAAGGCGGATAATGTTGATTATCAGACGGTCTACGCTGCAAAAGAGGGAGCAGTGGCCTCTCCTACCGCCGGCCTGCATTTCACGAAAATATTACTCAATAAAATTCGTAAAGCGGGGATAACTCCGGTTTATTTGACACTGCATGTAGGATTGGGAACCTTTAAGCCGGTGAAGGCTGAAGATATCACTAAGCATAAAATGGATCCGGAGTCATTCAGTATCCCTGCTCAAACGTTAAAATCGGTTAAAGCGGCTCAAAAATCTAAGTCCAGAATTTTTGCCGTAGGGACTACATCTTTACGCGCCCTGGAGTCATATGCTTGCGGGAATATTAAAGGATCGACTAATCTGTTTATTTATCCAGGGTTTAAATTTAAAATAGCGGATTGTCTTCTGACGAATTTTCATCTGCCGCGCACTACTTTATTCATGCTGGTTTGCGCTTTTGGGGGAGAAAAATTGATGAAGGCTGCTTATCAAGAGGCAGTTGATAATAAATACCGGTTTTATAGTTACGGCGACGCCATGCTGATCATCTGATGTATACACGAATCCATAAAGATAAAAACTCACGCGCGCGTTTGGGAAAATTATTAACCGCTCACGGAGAGATCGAGACCCCGGTTTTTATGCCGGTGGGGACCCACGGAACGGTAAAGGGTATTACTCCGAAAGAGCTGGATGAATGCGGCGCCCAGATCATGCTCTCCAATGCCTATCATTTATTCCTGCGTCCCGGACTGGATATAATAAGAAAAGCGGGGGGTTTGCATAAATTTATTTCCTGGCAGAAACCGATTTTAACCGATAGCGGCGGTTATCAAATATTCAGCCTCGCGCTTTTGCGTAAAATAACCGATAAAGGAGTGGAGTTTCAGTCTCACATAGACGGAAAGAAACATTTCTTAACTCCTGAAGATGTTTTAGATATCCAGCTTACTTTAGGCTCGGACATAATGATGCCTCTTGATGAGTGCGCGCATTATCCCTGCAGCCGGGACCATGCTCAGATAGCTATGAAGAGAACGATTGCTTGGGCAAAACAGGCAAGGCAATCTTTCAAGCAGAAAAAAACCGGCAGGCAGGCGCTCTTCGGAATAATCCAGGGGGCGACTTATGAAGACCTGCGCAAAGAGTGCGCGCAGGTGATTATCGATATGGATTTTGACGGCCTGGCTATAGGCGGAGTTTCGGTTGGCGAGCCCAGCGATTTGATATATAATACTATCGCAAACGTGGCTGAGATGCTCCCCGAAGATAAGGCGCGCTATGTGATGGGAATAGGGTATCCTCCGGATATCCTGGAGGCGGTTGAGCGAAGCGTAGATATGTTTGACTGTGTTGCTCCTACGCGTTTAGGCAGAAACGGCACGGCATTTACCTCCCGGGGCAAGCTGATCATCCGTAACGCCTGTTTTCAGGAAGATTCCGGCCCGCTGGACGCGACCTGCTCCTGTTATACTTGTAAGAATTTCACCCGCGCTTATCTGCGGCATTTGTTTTACGCCGAAGAGACGCTGGGGATGATACTTTTATCGCTGCATAATATTTATTTTTACCTCGATATGATGCGTAATGTCAGGAAGGCGATAGCGGAAGACAGATTCACGGAGTATAAAAAAGATTTTTTAGAAAGATACAACAAGGGATAATCTCATGCGTATCGATATTTTAACAATATTCCCCGGGATGTTTGCCCCGGTTTTAAACGAATCCATAATCAAGCGGGCTCAGGAAAAGGGCAAAGTAAAAATATTTATCCACGACTTAAGGGATTATACCGGCGATAGGCACCGCAAAGTCGACGACCGCCCTTTTGGCGGAGGTTCAGGGATGTTGATGACTCCGCAGCCGATTTTTGACGCAGTGAAAAAAATAAAGGCGAAAAGTGCGAAGCGTAAAGCTAAAGTTGTGCTAATGTGCCCGCAAGGAAAGAAATTAAACCAAGGTGTAGTTAAAAAATTAGGTAAATTTAAACACTTGATCTTGATCTGCGGGCATTACGAGGGAATCGACGAGCGGGTCAGGATTAATCTGGCAGATGAGGAGATTTCCATAGGGGATTATGTGCTTACCGGAGGCGAGCTTCCGGCGATGGTCCTGGTGGATTCTCTGGTCCGCCTTATCCCGGGAGTTTTAGGGGATAAATTTTCCTTGAATTTTGAGTCTTTCGAGGGTAATCTATTAGAGTATCCGCACTACACCAGACCCGCTGATTTCAGGGGCATGAAGGTGCCCAAAGTACTCCTGTCAGGAGACCACAAAAAAATCGCCATCTGGAGGAAACTCGAAGCCTTAAAAAGGACCAGGCAGAGAAGGCCCGATCTACTTTAATAATCGTGATTCGAAAGGAGAAATAGAGAGATGAATAAGCTGAAGTTGATTGAAGAGCAGTACTTGAGAAAGGACCACCCTAAGTTTAACGTCGGGGATACCGTGAAAGTCATGGTTAAGATCCCTGAAGGCCCGGACAAGGTGCGCCTGCATCCTTTCGAGGGCGTAGTTATCGCTAAGGCCGGCGCCGGAATAAAAGAGGCTTTCACCGTAAGAAAGGTCTCCTACAGCGAAGGAATTGAGCGCGTTTTTCCTTTGTGTTCTCCGAATATCGAGCGCATCGAACTTATCCGTTCGGGTAAGGTAAGAAGGGCTAAGCTTTATTATTTAAGGGCCAAGGT
>Ga0163200_1000549_pt1 | contig 16070 bp, 13 predicted proteins | sample PL_2010_200m_FD_113535 | JGI IMG/M metagenome (GOLD analysis project Ga0163200, IMG submission 113535) | Freshwater microbial communities from Powell Lake, British Columbia, Canada to study Microbial Dark Matter (Phase II) - PL_2010_200m | ecosystem: Environmental > Aquatic > Freshwater > Lake ... | reverse complement strand
GTGTGTATCAGGCTCGGCAGCGATGACGGCAGCGGGCAGGAGAAGGACAAGCGCAGTTCTCATGGTGGCGTCGCCATTCTTGTAGCACAACAGTTGCCGATGCCGCCACACGGTTCTGGGCCGTTTGGTCGGCCGTTAATTCGTCTTGAGTTGGTTGGAGCGTCTGGTTAAGTTCGCCCCCGTCTTTAACCCCGTGTGCACTTAAGAGCCACTAACAAAACCGCAGGTAGGGACGAGCCGCCGGCTCGTCCGCGTCGTTCGCGTGCCAACCCGCGGGCGACCCGGCGGGTCGCCCCTACCTCAACCGTGCGGAGATTCTTGGTTGTGTTAGGCGCTCTAAACCAAAGTCTCCGAACTTCAAACATAAGGAGTCGAAATCATGGAAAAGTGGCCTATCGGAGTGTTTACCAGTATTGATGCGGGTCTGGGCGTGAAGCTCGAAGTCGCCCGTGAGTTGGGTGTCCCGACGATTCAGTTGCACGCGCCTGCCCAGAGCACGCGGACGCCGGAAAACGCGCGGCAGTTTCTGGCGAAGCTCAAGGAGGCTGGCATCACGTTGACTGCGGTCTTCGGCGGGTTCGAAGGCGAGAGCTACGCGGACATTCCCACGGTGTCCCGCACGGTCGGCTTGGTGCCTCGCGAGATGCGCGCCGCGCGGACACAGGAGATGAAAGAGATTTCGGACTTTGCCAAGCTGCTGGGCTGCCGCGTGATCGCGTTGCACTTGGGGTTCGTTCCGCACGACACGAAGGACCCACTGTATGTGGAAATCCTCAAAGTGACGCAAGAGTTGTGCGACCACGCGAAGCGCAACGGACAGAACCTGCACCTCGAAACCGGCCAGGAGCCGGCGGAGGGATTGTTGCAGTTCATCCGTGACGTGGGACGCGACAACCTGTTCATCAACTTCGACCCGGCGAACCTGATCCTGTATGGCACAGGCAAGCCGATCGAAGCCCTGCAAAAGGTTGGTCGCTACGTGCGGAGTTGTCACTGCAAGGACGCCAAGTGGTCCGCCAAACCCGGCGTGGATTGGGGGCAGGAAATGCCGCTGGGCCAGGGCGACGTGGGGATGGAGCAATTCCTGCGCACCCTCAAAGCGTTCGGCTATGACGGCCCGCTGACAATCGAGCGCGAGATCCCGCAGGAGCCGGCGCGCCAGAAGTCGGAGATCAGCCACGCGATCCGGTTGCTCACCGAACTGAAAAAGAAGATCGGGGTCTGAAGACCCCGTCTTGCCTCATCGGCGTTGCAGCGGGGTTAGGACAAGAAGTCCAAACCAGCGATTTTTCTTGGGTGGCCAGGAATCAAGATTCCTTTAATTTTGCGCTGACCTGATCCGGTGCATTGGCTACAATGGCGGCCATGCAACAACAGATCTTCCTCTCCACTCTCGTGTTGGTTTCATCCGTTGCGTTCGTTCCGGCAGCGGAGCCGGCAAGACCGCAGTGCCCCAACATGATCTTCATCCTCGCCGATGACCTCGGCTATGGCGATCTCGGTTGTTACGGACAAAAGAAAATCCAGACGCCATGTCTCGACCGGATGGCGGCGGAAGGACTGCGGTTCACGCAGTTTTATACCGGCGCGACCGTCTGCGCGCCGTCGCGGTGCGTGTTGATGACCGGCAAACACACCGGCCACTGCTGGGTGCGTGGCAACGCCGGCAAGAAGGACAACCCGCAGAAACAGATTCTGCAGCCGCAGGAGGTCACTGTCGCCAAGCTCCTCAAACAGGCCGGCTACGCCACCGCGCTTATCGGCAAGTGGGGCCTCGGCGATCCCGGCTCCAGCGGGTTGCCGACCCGACAGGGATTTGATTACTTCTTCGGTTATCTGAGCCAGTTCCATGCGCACAACTATTACCCGGCGTTTCTGTGGCGGAACGAGGAGCGTGTGTCCCTGAAAAATGTAGTGCCAGGCAATGATGAATTCGGGCAGGGCTGGGCGACGAAGCAAGTCGAATACAGCCACGACCTGTTTGCCGCCGAAGCGTTGCGCTGGGTCAGCGAACACAAAGGCGGACCGTTCTTCGTCTATTTGGCAGTCACAATTCCGCACGCCAACAATGAAGGAACGCGCGGCACCGGCAACGGTCAGGAAGTGCCCGACCATGGAATCTACAAAGACGAAGATTGGCCTGAGCCAAGCAAGGGATACGCGGCGATGGTCACGCGCATGGACGTCGACATCGGCCGGCTGTTTACGTTGTTGAAAAAACTCGGTCTCGACGACAAAACGCTTGTGATGTTCAGTTCCGACAACGGCCCGCAAAAGGAAGGCGGCAATCCGCCGACGTTCTTCGAGTCCAGCGGCCCGCTGCGCGGCATCAAGCGCGACCTCTACGACGGCGGCATCCGCCCGCCGTTCATTGCGCGCTGGCCGGGACACGTTCCGCCCGGCCGTGTCACGGACCACATCGGTTACTTCGGCGATTTCATGGCGACCGCCGCGGAACTCGCCGGTGTCGAGCCGCCGCCGGGCCTCGACAGCATCAGTTTTGTGCCGACCTTGCTTGGACAGGCGGAGAAGCAGAAGGCGCATGAGCATCTGTACTGGGAATTTCATGAAGGTGGCTTCAAACAGGCGGTGCGGATGGGCGACTGGAAAGCCGTCCGCCTCGGCCCGAAGCAACCGCTGGAGCTGTACAATCTCAAGGCCGACCTCGCCGAGCAACACGACGTCGCTGCGCAACATCCGGAGATGGTCGGACGACTGACCAAACTTCTTGCCACCGCGCGCGAGGATTCACCGAACTGGCCGGTGCGCGAACGGGGAAAATAAGGAGCCACGATCATGCAACTACTAAGCCTGATATCACTCGGTCTGGCCTGCACGACCGGCCAGTATTTTGAAGTCACCTACCCGCCGTCCACCCAACCCAACGAGCTGGCGCTCGGCGTGACCTACCGGCTCTGGGTGCCGGACAACACGAAGACGTTGCGCGGCGTCATCGTCCACCAACATGGCTGCGGCGTCGGATCGAACAAGGGCGCGGAAACCGCAGCGCAGGATTTGCATTGGCAGGCGCTGGCCAAGAAGTGGGACTGCGCGTTGCTCGGCCCGTCGTATCACCAAGGTGAGAAGGACAACTGCCGGCTCTGGTGCGACCCGCGCAACGGCTCGCACAAAACATTTCTGCGTTGCCTCAGTGATTTTGCCGCGCTGTCGCGGCATCCCGAACTGGAGCAGGTGCCGTGGTGTTTGTGGGGCCACTCCGGCGGCGGATTCTGGGCGAGCCTGATGCAGACGATGTACCCCGAACGCATCGTCGCGATCTGGTTCCGCTCCGGCACGGCGTTCGCGACTTGGGAAAAAGGTGAAATCCAGAAACCGGACATTTCCGCCGCGGCGCTGGCCATCCCGATGATGTGCAACCCCGGCACGAAGGAGAACGGCGACAAACGTTTCGGTGGCGCGTGGACCGGCGCGCTGGAAATGTTCCGCGCCTACCGCGCCCGGGGCGCGCCCATCGGTTTCGCGCCCGACCCGCGCACCAGCCACGAGACGGGCGACTCGCGTTATCTGGCGATCCCGTTCTTTGACGCGTGCCTCGCGATGCGGTTACCGGCGCGCGTCGGCGAACCGCTCAAGCCGGTGGACATGAAACAGGCGTGGTTAGCCGAGCTGTTCGGCGACGAAGTCCAGCCCGCCGCGAAGTTTGCCGGCGACCCGAAGCAAGCTGTCTGGCTCCCAAACGAACGTGTCGCGAAGGCGTGGCTCGAATACGTGCGGATTGGCGGAATCGCCGACACCACGCCGCCGCCCGCGCCGACAAACGTGACCGCCACCCGCACCGCGACCGGCGCGGTCGAACTGACGTGGGACGCCGCAGCGGATTTCGAGAGCGGCGTGCAGTCGTTCATCATCCAACGCGACGGCAAAGACCTCGCGCAATGGCCGGAGAAACCGACCAACCGGTTTGGCCGCCCGCTGTTCCAAGGTATGACGTACGGCGACACGCCGGAGAAACCGGTGCGCGAGATGAAATACACCGACACCACGGCGCAACCCGGCGAGAAACACGCCTACCGTGTCATCGCCGTCAACAGCGCCGGCTTGCGCTCGAAACCCTCACCCGTCCGGTAAGGCACCGTCATGAACCGACGAGAGTTTCTGAGAACAGCCGGGGCGCTGGCCGCGTTGCCGAAGTTCGAACGCATTGAATGGAGATCTCCCTCATGAAAAACATACTCGTGGCAGTGGTTGGATTATTGGTGACAGATTTGGCGATTGCGGCGGCGCCGCGAACCGGGCCGCTCGAAGGCGGCGTTGATCCGCAGCGCATTCAGCAGATCAGCGCGATGCTCGGCGATCAGCCGTTCGCGTTCGGCCCGAAGATTGATGACCGCGAAGGGTGGAAGCGCCTGGCGGCCACGAAGGCGTACGCCAAGGTGATCAAAGATGCCGGGAAGGATCTGGCCAGTCCCCTGCCGGAGATGACGGAGGAGCTTTACATGCTCTACAAGAAAACCGGCCGGCGCACGGCGGAGTACAACCGGGCCCGCAGCGAGCGTTACGGACGGGTCACGCATTACACCCGCGCCGAGTGCATCGAGAACAAGGGCCGGTTCATCAAGCCGCTGGAAACCGTCCTGCGTTCCATCTGCGAGGAGAAAACATGGATCTACAACTTCCACGATTCCAGCCTGGCCAACTACAACGGCAAAACCATCGCCATTGACCTCAGTTCGTCGGACCTCGCGGAGAACCTGGGCGCCTGTCTGTGCCTGTTGGGCGACCGGCTCAGCCCGGACACGCGCCAACTGGTCATGGCCAAGCTGCGCGAACGCATTTTCGATCCGTATCACAAGGCCGTGGAGGGCACAGGCCCGCGCCAGTCTTGGATCACCACGGACATGAACTGGAACTCCGTCTGCCACGCCGGTGTCGTCGCCGCCGCGCTGGCCGTGTGTCCCGACCGGCGCGAGCGGGCCTTCTTTGTGGCTGCCGCGGAGAAATATTCCCAGGATTTTCTGCGCGGGTTCGGTGGCGACGGCTACTGCGCCGAGGGGATGGGGTACTGGAACTACGGCTTCGGCCATTACATCCAGTTGTGCGAGACGATCTATCAGGCCACCAAAGGTGGCGTTGACCTGTACAACCTCACCGGCGCCCGCGACGCGGCCTCGTATCCCGTGCGCGTCCGGCTGATCAACGACATCTATCCTGCCTACGCCGATTGCGCCCTGAATTCCAAGCCGGACCGGCAACTCATGAGCTACATCAACCGCCGCTACGAACTCGGGTTGAAGGAATTTGCCGTCACCGACTTCACCACCGCGTCCGGCGGTCTCCCGAATTCGCTCATGTTCTCCTGCCCTAACTCCGCCACCGCCCGCCCTGCGGCCGACGGCAAGGAGTTCTACGAGATTCGCAGCTTCTTCGAGCACGGCGGCGTGTTGAACTGCCGGCCGCGGCCCGGCTCGGCCAGCCGCATGGCGGTCTCGCTCAAGGGCGGCCACAACGCCGAGCCGCACAACCACAACGACCTCGGCAGCTTCGTGGTGGTCGTCGGCAACGAAACGCTGATCCTCGACCCCGGCGGCGAAGTGTACACCGCGCGCACTTTCAGCAAGGACCGCTACCAGAGCGCCCTGCTCAACTCCCATGGCCACCCCGTTCCCGTGGTCGCCGGCCAGCTCCAGCGCTCCGGCGCCGCAGCCAAGGCCGTCATCGTCACGAAAAACTTTACTGACCAGTCCGACATCTACACGCTTGATTTGCGCAGCGCCTACGAGGTGCCGGCGTTGCAGACGCTGACGCGCACGTTTGTTTACCACCGCGCGGGCGAAGGCGCGCTGACGGTGACCGATGACTTCGCGTTCAACACGCCCCAGACGTTCGGTTCCGCCCTCGTGACCTACGGCCAATGGAAACAGATCTCCGCCCGGGAACTGTTGGTCTATCACAACCAGGAAGCGGTGAAAGTCGCCATCGACACCGGCGGTGTTCCCTTCACGGCCACCCCCGAGGTCATTCAGGAAGAGAATCACCACAAGACCCAGCCGACGCGGCTCGGCATCAACCTGACCAGCCCGCAGGCCAAGGGAAAAATCGTCTTCACGATCACGCCCGCTGCAATCAAGTAAGACTACATGACCGTGTCGCAATTTGGTACAACTCCACCATGAAAACGTTTCTGCAAACCTTCTTTGCCTACCTGTTGCTTTGCGGCACCGTCAGCGCCAAACCCAACATCATCTTCATCCTCGCCGACGATCTGGGCTGGGCAGACCTCGGTTGCTACGGCGCGGACTTGCACGAGACGCCGCATCTCGACCGGTTCGCCAGCGAGGGCGTGCGGTTCACCGCGGCCTGCGCGATGCCCGTCTGCTCGCCGACCCGCGCGACGTTGATGACCGGCAAACACGCGGCGCGACTGCACATGACCATCTGGTCGGAAGGCGCGATTGACGGCGGCCCGAAAAACCGCAAGCTGTTCGATGGCGCGTCTCTTCCCGACCTGTCGCACTCGGAAACGACCATCGCCAAACACCTGCACGACGCCGGCTATCTCACCGCACTCGTCGGCAAGTGGCATCTCGGCGACGCGAATCATTACCCGGAGACGCACGGCTTCGACGTGAACATCGGCGGCACGCATTGGGGCGCGCCGCAGACGTTCTTCTGGCCCTACCGCGGCGCGGGAAGGTTCGGAACGCAGTTCCGCTATGTGCCGCACCTTGAGTTCGGCAAGCCCGGCGAGTATCTCACCGACCGGCTCACCGACGAGGCGTTGCGCGTCATGGATAACGCCGGCAGCCGGCCGTTCTTTCTTTATCTGGCTCACCACGCGGTGCACACGCCAATCGAGGCAAAGCCGGACGACGTGAAGCATTTCGAGGCGAAGCTGCGCGACGGACTCAACCACCAACACGCCATCTACGCCGCGATGCTCAAGAACCTCGACGACAACGTCGGTCGCGTGCTCGCTCATCTCAAACAACGCGGCCTCGACCGCAACACCGTCGTCATTTTCGCCAGCGACAACGGCGGTTATGTCGGCCTCGACAAGGTCGGCGACCGGCGCATCCCGGTCACGAACAACACGCCGCTGCGTTCCGGCAAAGGTTCGCTCTACGAAGGCGGCATCCGCGTCCCGCTTATGGTCCGCTGGCCGGGCATAACGCCCGCCGGCGCAACTTGCACGGAGCCGGTCATTCTCACGGATCTGTTCCAGACGTTGCTGGGCGCCGCTGGATTGCCACCCGCCACCAACGCCACCGATGGCGTGGACCTCGCGCCGTTGCTGAAGAACCCCACCGCGAAACTCGACCGCGAGGCGCTCTTCTTCCACTACCCGCACTACTACGCCACAACGACGCCCGTCAGCGCCATCCGCACGCGCGACTGGAAACTGCTGGAGTATTTTGAGGACAACCACGTCGAGCTTTACGATCTCCGCAACGACCCCGGCGAGCAGCGCGACCTCGCCCAGCAGATGCCCGACAAAGCCGCCGCTTTGCGCCAACGTCTCCAAGCGTGGCGCGAGTCGGTCGGCGCTACGCTGCCGAAACCGAACCCGAACTTCAAACCCGGCAAGATGAGGCCGTCCCAACAAAGAAACACGCCTTGAGTTCGCTGATCGAAAGGAAAGGCACTTGAACATAAACACGAAAATCGTTGTAGCGGTGGCGTTGTTTGTTGCAATCGCCAACGTCGCCATGTCCCAGTCCCGTTACCCGAAGGTCAATCTCGCCGTCGGCTATCAGGTGGACCCGGTGTGGCCGCAGAAACCGCCGGAAATCAAGTGGCGCTACGTGACCGGGGTTTCGGTGGACGCACAGGACCGCGTCTGGATCTTGAACGCCGTCGCGCCGCAGGTGCAGGTCTATAGCACCGACGGCAAGCTGCTCGAGGCGTGGGGAAGCCCCACGTTCAAGAACCCTCACTATCTGTGCGGGTTGATCACGAAGGCAACGTCTGGATGGCCGACTACGGCGCTCACGTCGTTGAGAAGTTCACACCCAAAGGCCAGTTGCTGCTCACGCTCGGAACACTCGGAGCCGCCGGGTGCGATGAGACCCACCTGAACCGGCCGACGGACATGGCGATCACGCCGCAAGGCGACGTTTTCGTCAGTGACGGCTACGGCAACAACCGCGTCGTGCATTTCGACGCCAAGGGACGCTTCGTAAAAACCTGGGGCACCCTGGGTCAAGGTCCCGGCCAACTGAGCCAGCCGCACAGCATCGCCGTGGATTCCCGCGGCGTGCTCTACGTTGCGGAGCGGAACAACTGCCGCATCCAGCTTTTCGACCAGACGGGCGCGTCTCTCTCCCAGTGGCGCAACCTGATCAACCCGTGGGGCATCTGGATCGCGCCGCACGACGAGATTCTGGTGTGCGGCTCCACGCCGGCGCGGTGGACAACGCGGGGCAATCTGGGCAACCCGCCCAGCGACCAGATCGTGATGAAGTTCAACATCGAAGGCCGCGCCCTGGAACAATGGGCGTTCCCGTTGTGCAAGCCCGGCACGCAAGAGCCGGGCGAACTGGACTGGGCGCACGGCATCGCCGCGGACTCGAAGGGCAACCTCTATCTGGGCGATGTCGCCGACAATAGCCCGTCGCACCGCGTGCAAAAATTCATCCGCCTGCCGGCGGAGAAATAGACGATGAAGTTGTGGCGAATGTTGCTGGGGCTGAGTCTTGTCCACGTCAGCCAAGCGTGGGCCGCCCAGCCGCATCCGATCTCCTACTACGCCGATTTCGGCGATGACCTGATCTGGATGTTCATGGACCGCGAGACCGGCCGATGGCGATCGATCGAGAAGAGCGGGTTCGACCGCTACTTCCAAACGCTCCAAGCGCACCGGCTGACGCGGCTCATCGTCTGGCAAAGCCCGTTCCCCTACATGGCCGAAGCGAAGAACTATTCCGCCGAAGATTGGAGCCGCTACAGCGGGCAGGCGCGCGCCATCATCGAGAGCGAAGCGCTCAACGCCGCGTTTGAGAAACAGCCCGCCTACACGGCGTGGAAATGGATCCGCCAACTGATGGCGCTGCGGCTGACGCCGGCGTTTGGCGAAATGCTGACCCGCAGCGCCGCCGAGCACGGCATCAAGTTGACGGCGAGTTTCCGGCCGTTCGAGCCGGCGCTGAGCAAATACTATTACGTGCCGGCCTTCGATCACCGCGGCGAGTTTCTGTGGAACTTTCACCCGATGGCCTCGCCGGCGGTGAACTATCACCCGGACGAAGTCGGTTTCGCTCATTACCGGACCATCCTCGCCGCAACGGGCCGCGCTGACGCGGGAACACTCGACACGATCAAGATCGCCGGCCCGGCCAACGCCGCCGCGTTCCTGCAACGCTTCGCGGCCAAGCGTGACAATCTTCAGATCGTCGCCACGGATTTCCCGCCGCTGCAAAGCAGTTCGTTCGTGTTGGTGCGCGGCGAAGACAGGCGATTCCGGTTGTGCCCTTTCCAAGAAATCCAAGACCAAGCTGGGGCGCGACGACACCAAGTGACTGACTTTCGCGTCACCCAAGAAGCGGACGGTTCCGTCCAGATCACGTCGCTGAAGATGCCGTCGCGGTTTCGTTACCTCATCCTGTCCAATCCGGCCGGCGCAGCAGAGGCGCTCGACTTTCCCGCCACGCAACCGATCACGCTTTGGTCGCGCGCCGGCAACCAACTGGGACGCGAGAACGTCTGGTGGGTGACTTCGGACGAACAGACGCGAGTCGGGGCCATCACGGCCGGCGGCGGATTCCAAAGCGATTTTCAAGCCTCGGAAGCCAGCACCGATCTCTGTTGGAAAGGCCCGAAACGCCGCTCGCTGCGCAGCGATCAACTGGTGATTGACCTCGGCGCGCCGTGGTCAGTCGAGATGCTGGATTTCAACCAGGCCGCCGCGCGACGTTATGTCGTCAAGGAGCTGCACACCGTCCTGAACAGCGCGCCGTTCGACGAAATCTTCATCAACACGCGCTCGCACACGCAACTGGGTGCCTATCTCGGCGACGGCGACGAGGGCATCCAGCCGCGAGCGGCTTACCGCGCCACCACGAAGTCGTATGTCCACTTGGGAACCGATCGCGCCTACGCGCCGCGCACGGCTGCGAAGCTCCTCCGCGGTTGCGCTGCCGAGAAGATCACCACCTGGCAGACGGGCGAGTGGAACGAGACTTGCCAAAACACGGACAGCCCGTATCAGTGGCGTTACGCGCGCAATCGCGAAGTCGCCAACGGGATTCGCCGGCTGCTGCAAGACTTGGAGCAAGCGTTCCCCGGGACTCGAATCCGCGTCGTCCTGCCCGAACGCGCCACGGCGACCGAAAGGATCAAGGCGGCGCTGGACACGATGCCCAAGCCCGGCGGCGGCGTCTATGGCCGCGACTACTATCGCAACCTCTGGGCCTCGATCAACCACATCCCCGCCATCGGCGAAGGGATCGCAATGGCGGATCTCCACGGCTTGAGAGTCGAACCTGTCTTCCTCGGCATCCGGTCCCTGCCGGACATGGAGCCGTTCAAGCTTTTCGTGCGCGAGTGCATCGCCGACATGGCCGACAATCATGGTTCGTCGTTCCGCGGCCCGCGCAGTTTCTTCTACGAAGGCCACGAGACGCTCAGGATAACGGACAAGAACGCCGCCCGCCGTGGCCGCGAGGAAAGAATCTGCCACCTGCTCTCGCAGAAAGACGACATCAACGAAGTGATTCTCTACGAAGCCGCCGCATGGGTCGAACTGCCGCTGTCCGACCCGGACCTGTGCGGGCATGGTTTCCTGGATCGCTGCAACCAAGAAACACCACGATGAAACCGCTTCTCACGATCCTGTTCGCACTTTTTTGCGGCCAATCTTTTGCCGCTGACAAACCTAACGTAATCTTCATTCTCGCCGACGACCTCGGCTACGGCGACCTTGGCTGTTACGGGCAGAAGGAAATCCAAACGCCGCACATTGACCGGCTCGCTGCCGAAGGGATGAAGTTTACGCACTTCTACGCCGGCGCCAGCGTGTGCGCTCCGTCGCGCTGCGTGCTGATGACGGGCAAACACGGCGGCCATTGTCGCGTCCGTGGCAACGCGCCAATGGCGCAACGGCTCAAGCAATCGCTCACACGCGACGATGTCACTGTGGCCGCGTCGCTCCAACAGGCCGGTTACGCCACGGCGCTCGTCGGCAAATGGGGACTCGGCGACCACGACACGCCCGGTCATCCGTTGGCGCAGGGCTTCAACTTCTTCTTCGGCTACCTCGATCAGATCCACGCGCACATGTATTACCCGGAGTGGCTGTGGCGCAACCGCGAGAAGATCACGTTGCCCAACGAAGTGCGCTCCATCCCCGTTGGCAAGGACGGCGCGTGGGGCATCGGCGGCATCAGTACGAAGAAAACCGTTTACAGCCCGAAACTCATGCTCGACGAGGCGCTCGCGTTCATCGAGCAAAACAAGTCGCGTCCCTTCTTCCTCTATTTCGCCACGACGATTCCCCACGCGAACAACGAAGCTGCCAAGGAACTCGGCAACGGCGCCGAAGTCCCCGACCTCGGCCTCTACAAGGAAAAGCCGTGGCCGGAGCCGGAAAAAGGCTACGCCGCGATGATTTCATATCTCGACACACAAGTCGGGGCGATCCTCCAGCGCCTCAAGCAACTCGGCCTCGACGACAACACGCTCGTGCTCTTCAGTTCCGACAACGGGCCGGAGTCGAAACAGTCTGCCGGCTACGACACGACGTTCTTCAAGTCGGCTGATGGGTATCGCGGCTTCAAGCGCGACCACACCGATGGCGGCATTCGCGAGCCGTTCATCGCGCGCTGGCCCGGCAAAATCAAGGCCGGCAGTGTCAGCGGACACGTCGGCTACTTTGGCGACTTCATGGCGACAGCGGCGGAACTGGCCGGTGCGAAAACGCCGGCAGACTTGAACAGCATCAGTCTCGCGCCGACGTTACTGGGCCGTGCGAACCAGCAGCAGAAGCATGAGTGCCTCTATTGGGAGTACCACAGCGCCGGCTCCTCGCAGGCCGTGCTGCTCGATGGTCGTTGGAAGGCGTTGCGCAACGCGTCGCTGGAACTTTACGACCTGCAAGCTGATCCCGCCGAATCAAACAACGTCGCCGGCACACATCCGGACATCGTCGCAAGGGCCGAGGCCCGGCTGAAAAGCGAGCGCGAAGAAAATCCCAACTGGCCGCTGCGAAAGGTGACAAAACCATGAATCTACGTTTCTTCTTGAGCAATTTCCTTGCACTTATCGTGTGTTCCGGAAATGTTCCGGCCCGGCAGCCCAACGTGTTGTTCATTGCCGTTGATGATCTGAACACACGCATCGGTTGCTACGGCGACCCGGTGGCCAAGACGCCAAACCTGGACCGGTTGGCCGGTCGGGGCATCCGTTTTGAGCGGGCCTACTGTCAGTTCCCGCTCTGCAATCCCTCCCGCGTCTCGCTGATGTTGGGGCGTTATCCGACGACCACCGAAACGATTGACTTCGCGAGGCCGGCATTGCTGGGGCGCGATTGGGTCACGCTCAGCGAACATTTCCGGGCCAGCGGTTATCAAGTGCAGTTGCGCGGGAAGATTTACCATTACCCGGAACCAAAACCGTGGTCTGCCGGCGAAGCGGCTGTCCGCAAAGAGCAGGAAGTTCATCGCCAGAACATCGCCGACCTGACGCGCTGGGAGCCGTACCGGACGCAATCACCGCCAACCACGAAATGGGTTGAGAGTTTGCGGACGTGGGCAAACGTGTTCCGGCCTGTTCCGGAGTCTGAGCGGATTGATGCCGAGCAAAACCCCAAGAACTACGAATGGACAGCCGACGTGAAGAACGCCCGCGAAGCCGTGGAACTGCTGGAGGGGTTTACCAAGTCGGACAAGCCGTTCTTTCTCGGCGTGGGCTTCTACAAACCGCACGTGCCGCTGGTGGTTCCGCAAAAATATTTTGATCTCTACCCGCCGGAAAAGATGCCGCTGCCGCCGGACTTCGCGCCGACACCGACGGCTGACGACTCGGTGCCGCGATGCGCATTGCGTTGCAACCTTGATTTATTCTACGAGGAGCGCCCGACCCCGGATCGGGCGAAAGCCGCCATCGCTGCTTACTATGCGTGCATGACGTTCATGGATGAGAAACTGGGGCAGGTGCTCGTCGCTTTGGAGCGTCTTGGTTTGCGTGACAACACGGTGATCGTGCTCTGGGGTGATCACGGCTGGCATTTGGGCGAAAAAGGAATGTGGGCCAAAGGAACACTGTTCGATGTGTCGGCCCGCGCGCCGCTGATCATCGTTGATCCGCGCAAGAAGACCGGTGGCCAGACATCTCCCCGCACCGTGGAGTTTGTGGACATTTATCCGACGTTGGTGGAACTTTGCGGCTTAGCCACGCCGCCGGGGCTGGAAGGCACAAGCCTTGTTCCGCTTTTGGACCATCCCACCGCCGCCTGGGAGCGTCCGGCCTATAGCCTGGTCGCCCGCGAAGAATGGCTGGGGCGCAGCGTACGAACCGAGCGCTGGTGCTACACCGAGTGGGACAGAGGCCGCTATGGTGTGGAGTTGTACGATCTCCAAGCCGACCCGCGGGAATCGAAGAACCTGGCAAAAAATCCTCTTTTCGCACCCATGATCGCTGAACTCAAGAACCTGCTCCACACCGGCCCGGTGGCCAAGGAATCGCCGGTGCGGGCCGAGCGCGGTGCGCTACAATGAACCGCATGAAGAAAACCATCGGCTCGGCCACCCTTGAAATCATGCAGGGCGACATCACGACGCTGGCGGTGGATGCCATCGTCAATGCGGCGAACCGCTACCTGATGCACGGCGGCGGCGTGGCGTTGGCGATCTCGCGCAAAGGCGGCTTGGCAATTCAAGCCGAGTCCACTGCATGGGTGGCAAAACACGGTCCGCTGGCAACCGGCGACGCTGTCATCACCAGCGGCGGCAAACTCCCGGCAAAATTTGTGATTCACACGCCCGGTCCGGTCTGGGGTGAACAGAGCGATGAGGAATCCGATGCTTTGCTGCGCCGCTCGATCCGCAACTGTCTCGCGCTGGCGGATGAAAAAGGTTTGAAGTCAATCGCCTTTCCGGCGATCAGCACCGGCATCTACGGGTTTCCGGTTGAGCGCGCCGCAAAGCTGATGCTGGTCGAGGCGGAAAAGTATTTGCGCGGCGCGACGAAACTGGAGCGGGTGATCTTTTGCCTCTACGACGCCCCGACATTCCGCGTGTTTGAAGCTAGAATTGAAGCTGGAACAGGCCGCTGACGGGCCGGCGTTTCAATTCACTGGGACCGAGGGTGCCGTCCTGGTCGGCATCGAGCTGTTTGAACAGGCTCATGCTGACGCCGGTTTTTTCGAGGCCGGCTTTCCATTCGTCGGGGGTGAGCGTGCCGTCGTTGTTCGTGTCGAGCGAATCGAAATGCTTGCGGGTGTCCGGCGAGGTGTCGAATTGCTGCCATTCCTGCCAGGTGACGCTGCCGTCGCTGTTTTTGTCGGCCTTGGCGAATCCCCCGGCGCGCATGGTGCGGACGAACTCGGCGTAGGAGACCCTGGCTTGGTTGTCGCGGTCGGGCGCGTTGGTCGCGCAACCGGCAAGCGTGACGGCGGCGAGAAGGCAGAGAAGCTTGTTCATGGTGGCAGCAGTCTATCACGGTGCGCGGCTGAGCGTCCAGTCAAGGAATCGCGGGCACCAGCGTTTGAGGAAGGCGCCGAACTTGCCGGGGATGGTGAGGACGACTTCGCGGTTGCGTCGGGTGCAGGCGCGGAGGATCGCGCGGGCGACGGTGCGTGGGTGGACGCCCTTGATCGGGCCAATGCGGACGGGACCGCCGTAGCGGACCTGGTTCTCGAAGAACGGCGTGTCGGTGTAGCCCGGCATGATGAGGATGACGTCAATGCCGGTGCCGCGCAGTTCGATGCGAATCGCATCGCTGAGGGCGCGGACGGCGAATTTGCTGGCGCAGTAGATGGAGTTGCGCGGCGTGGCCAACAGGCTGAGGATGGAGCCGACGTTGACGATCTGCCCGCTGCCTTGTTTCTTCATGTGAGGCAACACGGCCTGAATGCAGCGGAGGAGGCCGAAAAAGTTGACATCCATGAGCTGTTGGGCGTCGGCGAACGCGGTGTTCTCGACGGTGGCGCGGATGCCGAAGCCGGCGTTATTGATGAGGATGTCCACGCGGCCGAATTTCGCGACTGTTATCTCGACCAGTCGTTTCACGTCTTCGTCACGGGTTACATCGGTCGGCACGGCGAGAATTCCGCTGCCTGCGAGTTCCTGCAAGCGTGCGGTGTTGCGGGCCGCCGCAATGACGTGAGCGCCGGCACCGGCGAAGGCGAGGGCAGTTTCGCGTCCGATGCCGGTGGAGGCGCCGGTGACAATGACGATTTTGCCGGTGAACTTTTGCACTTTCATTCTGGCGGGAAAGAGAATATAGGTAATCAGGGCGAGTGACAATGAACTTGAACAATGCCAACCGGCCGCCATCGGTGCTCGCGATTGATGACGATGCGAACATCCTCGACATCATCAAGACCTACTTGGAAGGCGAGGGGTTTACAGTGCAGACGCAAACCGATCCGCGTCAGGGCGTGGAATGGTACGAGCAACGGTGGCAGGACGTGGATCTCGTGTTGTTGGATTACATGATGCCGGAAATGGATGGGGGGGCGGTGTTTGAGCGGGTGCGGCAGGTGAATCCGCAGGCGCGTGTGTTGTTGTTGACGGCATGCGACGACGTGGTGGCCAAGAAACTGTTCGAGCAAGGGCTGCGCGGATACATCCAGAAGCCGTTTTACCTGAACCAACTGGCACGACAAATTCAGGATGTGATCGAATCGTCCTGAGCCAACCGAAAGGAGGCGCATCGTGAGCAAATCAACCGGGGTCAGCAACGAGTCGTTGGTGGAGATCCACAGGGCGCGCGATCCGTGGGAGGGACATATGCTGATCAGCTACCTGCAGGACAACGGCGTGGAGGCAGCCTTCCAAGGCCTCGCATCAGTGCCGTTGGTGGCGGGCGAACTGCTCGAAACCAGCGATCACGTCGTCGGCATTTACGTCCTGCAACACGACGCCGCTCAGGCGCGGGAACTGGTCAAGGAGTTC
>Ga0163200_1000546_pt1 | contig 16090 bp, 18 predicted proteins | sample PL_2010_200m_FD_113535 | JGI IMG/M metagenome (GOLD analysis project Ga0163200, IMG submission 113535) | Freshwater microbial communities from Powell Lake, British Columbia, Canada to study Microbial Dark Matter (Phase II) - PL_2010_200m | ecosystem: Environmental > Aquatic > Freshwater > Lake ... | reverse complement strand
GAGGAGGAGCTTCTTCCTGGGGAATATCCATCATTTGTGCACCAACGCTCTTATCTTCTTTGAGGATTCTTCCTTGTGTCACTACCGCAGTAATGATCGGATAAGCGACGATCCCTGCCATGATAAAAAATGAAATAATGAGTGAGATCGTCATGTACTTCTTGTACTTTTTCCGAAGAAAGTAGGCACCGTAGGCTTTATTCCTTTTTTTAAAGACCATTTCCTCGAGCGATTCAACGTGCTGATGTTCTTTTGTCATCGTACTCTGTTTTTACTGGTTGATCTTTCGCCTATTTCTCTTTCACCTGGATCTTCGGATACTCCGTCAGCTGCGTGCCCGCCCGGTAAGCCTGGATCATCATATCCTCTACCTGTCCGATATCCACCACGGCATAACTGGCAATATCACAGATGGCCATTTCGTCGATGATGTTTACAATATCCCGGTACATGGCGGATGTATCGGCCTTGATCAGGACAATCGGGCCTTTCTTGTCATCCAGCTTCATCTGTTTGACTGTTTCATCGTAGGTCGTATCCGCGACAATGATCTCACCGGTTAGCCGTTTATCCCGGTATTCCGTGATTTTAGTAAAGAGGTCACGGTTCCGGTCGAGTAACATCTTCCGGATTCCATCTTTGCTGAAATCACTCTTGATCAACTGGGGCATCGGACTACCAGGTGCGACCAGCCCTTTGTAATAGTAAACCTCATCATTCCCGGAAAGTAAAATATTCAATGTCCGTTCTTTTGAGATTTTTGGCTGCTCTTTTTGATCCTGGTTTTTATCTTTCTCCGGCATGGTGATGACCATTACCTTGGGTTTGGCAAAAGCGGTAGTAAGCATGAAGAAAGTGATCAGCAAGCACATGAGGTCGACCATGGGGGTCATGTCAATCCCGGTCGAATGTTTTTTCGCTCTTTTCTTTCCACCCTTTTTCCCGCCTTGATCCTGGGATTCTATTTGAGCCATAGTTGTATTTTTTTACATGAAAATTTTCTTCAACCATTACTTTTCCGGGGGGAGGTCTTTCATACCGATCTCCTCTTTTTGCATGTTAGTGATGAGATTAAATTTATTCACTTTATTTTCCTGCAGCAGATCCATGACCTTTTTCACAAGCATGTAATTGGTTTCGCCGTCGCCTTTGATAGCGACTTCGGCCTGAGGATTCACGATACGGGAATAGAGGATCCAGTATCCAAGCTGGTTGTCGGTAGAATCCATCGGCATTCCTACCTGCATTTTATCCCGTTCCTTCGATTCCTTTACATCGATCCATTGTTTCAGATCCTTCAATGGCATGCCAAAGGCGGAGAGACGCCCGAACAGGTCGTATTCCGTTTCAGTGAAGGTCAGGTTGTACCGTTCTGCCATTTTTTTCAGGATCTGGGCACGGAAATGCGTAGAGGTATCCCTGCCGTTGTCGATGTTGAAGAACACCTTTCCATCCTGGCTAATGAAGATTGTCATGAGGTTGAAATCGGGAGCCTGTTTTTCCGATATGGAAGCCGGGCTATCGATCTTGGCAACTTCCTGGGGACGGAATGAGGCAGTCAACACGAAAAAGATCAGCAGCAGAGAAAAGAGGTCCACCATAGGCGTCATGTCTATGCGCGGCGTTTTGACTGGAGGTTTTATCTTAGGCATTTACTTCAATTTTAATTGATGAATAACAGATCAAAACGTACAAACACGTTTGATGTCAACCAGGTCGGTACTACTTGGTCGAAGCAGCAAAGGTCTGAATCAGGCTGAATCCGGCTTCATCAATTTTATAGGTGAAGTTGTCTATCCGTGTGGAAAAATAGTTATAGAAGACTACAGCCAGTAGTGAACCAAGGATACCGAAAGCGGTGTTGATCAGGGCCTCAGAAATACCCGTTGCCAACGCAAGTGCATCAGGGGCACCGGCAGTAGCCAGTGCGGCAAATGCCCGGATCATCCCGAGTACGGTACCGAACAGACCGGTCAACACGGAAATGGTGGCAATGGTTGAGAGAATAACCAGGTTACGGGAAAGAATCGGAAGCTCCAGTGCAGTAGCCTCTTCAAACTCTTTCTGCAGAGCGACAAGCTTCTGGTCTTTTTCCAGTGTCTGGTCTTCCTTTAAGGCTTTGTACCGCAGCAATCCGGCCCGCATGACATTGGCAAGGGATCCCCGTTGGTTGTCACAGGCGTCAACCGCATCATCAATCTGATTGGAATCCAGATAATTCTGAAGATTTTTCACGAATATGTTGATTCTCCCTTTTCCTTTGGCACGACTGAGTGTAATCCAGCGTTCAACCGAGAAAATCAACAATACCAGGTTGATGGTTATCAGCACAGGAACAACCCATCCGCCTTTATAAACCATACCCAGGTAGTTCCCCGGTAACGGCGCACCTGCCGGGTTTCCTCCTTCAAAGTTTATGGGGTTACCCATGACAAACAGGTATATCAAAACCGCAATAACAAATGCAACGATAATAGCACCTGTTGTGAAAATAGACCTTAAGGCGTCACCTAAGCCTGCTCCACCTTGTTTATTCTTCTTGCTCATTGTTGAAGTTTTTAAGTTGATAAAATATTAATTACTTGATTTCTTCTTAGTTGAAAGGAAAGGCAAATTTATAAAAAAAATTAGAATGCAAATAGTTTATTTGATCACCCGCTTAAGTGCCTCGACCATTTGCTTGGCTTTTTCGTTTTCCGGATCAATAGCCAGTACATCATGGTTGTATTTCAGTGATTCACGGGCATAATCCAGGTTCTTTTTATCGAGGACATACTGGTGATAAAAATAATAGGCCAGATAATAATAAGCCTCCAGGCGCTGGCTATGGTATTTGACCGTGTCTTCCCTGGTAATCTCCAGGATCTGCTCATATACCGGTTTGGCCAGGCCTTCATCACTTTCAGGATCCAGGTTGAACAGGGTTCTTGCCCACCAGGTAAACCCGGGAATATAGGTTGGCTGTTCCTTGGCAAAGCGCTCGAATAAGACAGCGGCATTGGCGTAGTCCTGGACATTATAATAGGCTTTCGCCCAGTTGTAGACATCCAGCACATTGGCCTCAGCTACAGAATCCTTCAGCGCATAGATCCGGATGGCATGGGGATAATCCTTATATTTGATATAACTCATGGCCACCTCAGAAAGGAGATCTATTTTTGCGGTATCAAATTCCCAGGCTTCATACAGTGCAATGGCAGCCAGGGAGTCCTTCTCATTCTTGGAAAGCAACCTGCCATAATAGATGACATCCGTGGGGCGAATTTTATCTTTGGGGGAACGCTCAAAGAATTTTTCAATGGCTATAAGTCCTTTCTCATATTCCTCATTTTCGTATAGCGCATAGGCACGGGCCCGATAGAGATCAATGATCGTTGTATCCATGGCCAACACGTTGTTGATTTGCTCCAGGGCTTCAGGGTAGTCCTGCAGTTCCATCAGGGTATTGATGTACTGCAGCCGGGCAGGAATGTTTCCGGCCGACAATTCCAGGAATTTTATAAACATCCTCTTGGCATCTGCATACCTCCCGGCTTTGGAGAGCAGAAACCCCAGCTCTCTGTAAGCCGGAGCAAAAGTGGAGTCAATGGTAACCCCCTCCTCGTAGTAGTTGAGTGCCATCTGGTACTGTTTGGCCCGCATCCAGAGCTGTCCGATTCGCAATTTGGCCATCGAGGAGTTGGGATTAAGGGATTGCGCGATATTGTAATTGGATATGGCATTGGATCCATCATTCAGCAAGTAAATGTAAGCATCTCCCCGCACGATATACAATTCGACATCCGATGGATTTTTTGCTTCAGCTTCATGCAGGTACTTGAAGATCTGTGCGGTATCTTTCACATTAGACTTCACAAATGCATCGGCCATCTTCACCAGGATCCGGGCATGTTTCTCCGGAGTCATCGGAATCTTGTTCTTTTTTGTGGGAAGCAAAGAGTACGCTTTATCAAAGTATTGCTGAGCCTCAGACAGGTTGTTCTTCATCAGCGCCACTTCAGCCAGACCTGCGTAGTTACTGGGATTGGTTGGTTCGGCCTGAATCCCTTTTGTAAATAATTGCTGTGCCGCGTCGGTCATCTCCTGGAAAGAGACATTCAACGTATCGGCAAAATAGCGTTTGAGGTAGTTATCCCCATAGTAGAAATAGACATCCCCGTCGGAAGGATTTTCCTTCACAAGCGCACTGAATAGTTTATCAGCGGCACTGAATTGCTCACTTCGGGTCAGTTTGATCGCCTCGTCAAGGTTCTGGGATTGAGCTGTCGGGATAAACGGAAACAATAGCAGCATGAGAGCCAGCATGCCATACCTTTTCGCAACGCGTACCATAATTGTTATCTCCTTCTGATTAGTGTTTTATTTCGACGATTCTGATGGGCTGTGTAGCCGGAACAAGTCCTGAATGTAAAATGATAAGCTGGCCTTTGTCACTGGCAATGTAGGCAGAAAGGCCGAATGCCAGCCCACTGTATGTTTGACGGTTAATGCAGTATACTTCCCGGATGAATGGATATACCCCTTCAGCTATGTACGCCTGATAGGGCTGATAATAACTGGCGTCCGGGCCACTGTCGCCCGGAGTGCTTACTCCAACCACTTTGATCCGGTTCAGAAAATCATTGGAAACTGAATCCCGTTTATCGCTGATCCAGTTGACACTGATCACTCCAAGGACATTTACGTGACTCTCCACGTAACTGATCACCTCCCTGTTGGAAAGTACGGCATAACAATTGGCCGGGAGGCTGTCGAGCTCAAATTTCTCCCTGAAATACCTCGGATTTCCCGATTTGTAATGGTCGAACACCACGTTGACAGGGCCCAGCCGGGAAGAGGGATTGATCTGGTTCCAGGCTGTTATCTTGCCGGTGAAAATATCCCGGATCCGGTCATACGGGATATCCTCATCCGGATTCTCATTATTCACAATTAAAGCCACTGCATCATAGGCGATGAGGGTGGTCTTGGGGACGATCTGCCGGGAGGTCAAAATTTCGTTTTCCCGTTCGGTTAATTTCCGGTTCACTATAATAAGAGGAACACTGTCGTTCATAAAGTCTTCAAAAACCTCCGTTTCGGTATTGTAAATGGTATCAAACCTGGAATAGTGATAGATGGTTTCAAATGTGTAGATCTCTGACTCCATGAAAAGCCGGTAAGAGTCGTCGATAGCTACTTTGATGGTCCCCCGGGTGGGAGTATCCACCTGCTTGAAGGGGTCCCCGCCACAACCCAGGAGAAATAATGTAATAACAACTCCCAGAACAGGGAGTATGTTCCTTCCGTTACAATGATTTCTCATAAGGTAAATATTGCTTAACGCACTGGTATTCTTACTCAAGGAACACAAAGGTATACATTTTCTTATTTGAACGGCCAAAATTTTCCGCATGAAATTACAGAAAAAGACTGTTGTTATTCCTCTTCCGTGTTCTGTTTTTTATGTTTTGTCAGAATTCGTAAGATCCGGAAAGCTCCATAGAGGTACAGAAACACGGCAAAAACCACGCGTATCTCAGTGCTTAGATAAGAGAATGAGGGACTTATAAGTAAATAGGTAGCCAGGATAAAAAAACCCAGCACGATCAGGATAGAAAAGTAGAAGGTGAATTTTTCCATGGACAATTAACGTGGAACCTGCCAGTATGGTATCCCGGTATCCGCATTTTTTTGTTCCCAGTAGGCAGCGGTTACCACCTTACCGTCGGTCCTGAAAAGCTTTTGCTCGTACACAGCAATCATGGGATTAAAGAGGATATCCGTGACACCGGTGATATAGGTTTCCAGGACATTACCCTCTTTGTCTTTCCCCTGTTCACTCTTCACCTCAAAGCCATTATACGTAAGCAGTTCAGAAAGAAAATCCACCCGCTCTCCGGGAATCCCGCTTTCAACAACTGTGCACCTGACACCGTCGATTTCGGCTACATTGTGTTTTCCTTTTAATGCCATAACAAAGGGTTTTTCCGGCTCCTAGTAAATGCCGAAGGTGAATCGATTAATGAATTCATACACAGGGCTGTATATGCCGATAATGATCATACCAACCACACAGAGCGCCAACCCCAGACGGGAATAACCATCGCTTTTAAAATAGGCAATCGGCCGGTCGCTGCGGTTCAGGAACATCGCCTTGACCACCAGGAGATAGTAATAGAGAGAGATGATGGTATTGAGCACGGCAATCAACACCAGGATGTAAAGCCCCTGTTTGGCAGCGGCGGTGAACAGGAAGAACTTTCCGAAGAATCCGGCTATCGGAGGAATCCCTGCCAGTGAGAAAAGCGCCAGCATCATGGTCAGGCTCAGCAGGGGATTGGTCCGGTATAGCCCGTCGTAATCATCGATGGTCTCTTTCCCGGTCCGGTTGGAAATCACGGAAACCACACCAAAGGCCCCCAGGTTCGAAAAGATATAGACCAGGACAAAATACATGACGGTCGTCATGCCGAGCTGACTCTGGCCGATGATGCCGAGAAAGATAAAACCGGCCTGGGCAATGGAGGAGAAAGCCAGGAACCGCTTGAGATTGCGCTGTCGCAAAGCAAACAGGTTACCGATGGTCATGGTCAGGATGGAAGTGACATAGATGACATCCTTCCACATGATGGTAACCTTTGAGAAAACCGTATACAATAAGATGGTGAAGATCATGACGGCAGCCCCCTTGGAGATCACCGAAAGATAGGAAGTGATGTTGATAGGGGCTCCTTCATACACATCGGCCGTCCACAGATGGAACGGTACGATGGAGATCTTGAACGCCATACCGGAGAAAAAGAAGATGAAAGCCAGAATTTGGAGCGGCGCTCCGTTGATGCCGTTGATTACCTCGTCGAAATAAAGTGTTCCGACTGTCCCGTAAATCATGGAGATACCATAAAGCAGGATCCCCGAGGAAAGGGCAGAGGTAAAGATCAGCTTCACCCCTGCTTCGGCCGATTTTTCCTTGAACCGCTCGAAGGCTGCCAGGGCTGCCAGCGGAATAGTGGCCAGTTCCAATCCCAGGTAGAACATCAGAAAATCACCGGATGAGAGCATATACTCCATTCCGATCAGGGTGGTCAGCAGCAGAAGGATAAACTCACTGATTTTTTCCTTGTTTTCCTCTTTCTTCAGCCAATCGACAGACTGAAGCAGTACGATGAACATCCCGATGGTCAGCAGGTTCTTCATCAGCAGGGTCAGGGGGGTGGTACTATACATTCCGCCGAACAGGGTCCCTGCAGGTCCGGGGAGGAACCCCAAAATCATCACGGCCCCAAAAAGGATGAGCGAAGGAAGGATGATCTTCTGCTTCCTGTGGGCCGGAAGGACTAGTTCAACCAGCAATAGAATCACCGTGATCAGCACCAGCAGCAATTCATGTCTCATGATCAGCATCAGCATATTATCTGAATTTTATAAGGTCTTTATCTTTCTTTCAAAGTCTGTTAATTCATGGCCAGAAATAGCTTTTCAATGACCGGTCCTATTCCTCCTGTGATCATCGTGGATAGCCACAAAGGTGCAAGTCCGATGGCGGTGATCCCAAAAATCAGGGTTCCGACACTCAGCCGGTCATACCATTTGGCATCGGTAATGAGCTCATACTCTTCCTTGTTGATCTTTCCGTACAGCATCATGCCTACAACCCGCAGGATGTACACCGCTGTGGCTACAATCGAGGAGGCTGCAATGATGGTAGCTACCCGGTGGAAGGTATCTGCATGCTGGAATGCGCCGACAAAGATGGTCATTTCAGCCACAAAACCGCTGAATCCCGGAAGGCCCAGGGAGGCCAAACCGGCAATGACATAGGCGACCGCCAGGAACGGCATCACCTTCATAAGGCCGCTCATCTCATTGATGTATCGGGTATGGGTGCGTCCGTAGATCATCCCGATCAGGGCAAAGAAGAGGGCTGTCATGATCCCATGCGAGATCATCTGCATAATGGCGCCGTTCATTGCTGTCTCGTTGAACATCAGAATGGCGAAGAGAACCAGCCCGCAGTGGCTCACCGACGAGTAGGCATTGATGTATTTAAGGTCTTTCTGCCAGATGGCTCCCAGAGCGCCGTAAATGACGCTGATGGTGGTCAGGATCAGGAAAATCCAGGCCAGCTTGTGGGCGGCATCCGGAAGCAGGAAAATGGCTACCCGGTAACAGCCGTATCCCCCCAGTTTCATCAGCACGCCGGCATGAAGCATGGAGACAGCGGTGGGAGCAGAAGCATGACCATCGGGCGACCACGTGTGGAACGGGAAAAGGGCTCCCAGCACCCCGAATCCGACAAAGAGGAAGGGGAAGAAGAAGAGCTGCGTGTTCAGCGGGATATGCGCCTTGGCAATCTTCAGGATCTCAAATGTAAACGGACCGCCATCCGGATTGGAGTTGAAGTAGAGTCCCAGCATTCCCAGCAGGATCAGGGCTGAGCCACCCATCAGCATCAGAGTCAGCTTCATGGCACTGTAATGCCTCGGACCGGTCCCCCAGATGCCGATCAGCAGGTACATGGGGATCACGGCGATCTCGTAAAACAGGAACATGGTAAAGAGATCCAGCGAGATGAAGAAGCCAAATACTCCGGAGGAGAGAAGGATCAGGAAGGTGAAAAACTCGCGTGGGAGATCATCCACATCCCAGGAAGCAAAGATCCCGGCAAAGATCACCATGGCTGTCAGACCGATCATGGCTACCGACACTCCGTCCACTCCAATGTAAAACCGGATGTTGAGCGTTTCGTACCAGACCCAGTTGCTGGCAAACAGGACCTCCGCAGTGTTACCAGCGTGACGTTCAGCCAGGTACCAGATGATGATGATGGCTGCGGTGATCAATTGGAATGTCATCCCGATAGCAGATACGACGTGTACCTTTTTATTATCCCGCGTAAACAGGATCCCGATGATGGTCAGGATCGGAATAATGATCAATAACAGAAGTATATTCATTCGTCAGCTGTTTATTAGGTCCATAAATAGATGAATACCAGGGCGAGGATTACCGTACCGGAAACAAATACCAGAGCATATTGCTGGAGTTGACCCGACTGAAATCCCCTGATCCTGTCTGAGGCCTGATTGGTAACATAGGAGATGCCGTTCATGGAGCCGTCTACAATGTGGCGGTCGAACCATGCAATCGGTTTGGAAATATGATTGAAGATGATCTTTTGCGTTATGAACAGGTATACCTCATCGATATAGAATTTATGATATGCCGCAGTATAGAAGCCATGCAGCGAATGAGCAACCCTCCTGGGAATATCGGTTGGTTTGAGGTACATCACGTAAGCTACCCCAATACCTATGATCGCGATGACAATGGAGGGGATGGCGATGATCCATTCGGTGTGGAGTTCAAACAATTGCCTGTCGGACGTAACCAGGTGTGAAAATGGGATAAATCCGGCAAAAGCGGCCCCCAGCGCGAGGAAAATTAACGGGATCGTCATGGAATAAGGCGCTTCATGTGGAGTATGATGATAATCCTGCTTCTTCCCCCAGAAGATGCCGAAATAGAGCCGGAACATATAGAATGCAGTCACACCGGCTACGATATATTCAATGATGAAAAGAGCTGTATCATGATGATAGGCAGCCACAAGTATTTCATCTTTACTAAAGAATCCTGCAAAAGGCGGGATCCCTGAAATTGCCAGACAGGCAATCAGGAAGGTAATATGGGTAATGGGAAGGTATTTCCGCAGTCCGCCCATTCCGTAAAGGTAATTGCTGTGCACGGCATGGATGATGGCGCCGGCGCAGAGGAAGAGCAGGGCTTTGAAAAAGGCGTGGGTAAAGAGGTGGAACATGGAGGCCATGTACCCAAGACCCTCATGTCCTCCCATACCCGAAACTCCCAGGGCACACATCATGTATCCGATCTGCGACATGGTAGAGTAGGCAAGTACCCGCTTGATATCATATTGTGTACACGCGATGATCGCTGCGAACAGGGAGGAGAAGGCCCCTACCCAGGCCACCACCTGTAAGGCTATCGGCACGGTAATGTAGATCGGGAACATCCTGGCAACCAGGTACACACCGGCAACGACCATGGTCGCAGCATGGATCAGGGCCGAAACGGGTGTCGGACCCTCCATGGCATCCGGTAACCAGATGTGAAGCGGGAACATGGCCGATTTTCCGGCTCCCCCAATGAAGATCAGGATCATCGCCCAGGTCAGAACTGACAGGCCGATAAACGTAGCTGCCGGCGGGGTTCCTATAGCCGGTCCCGTCGGACTGGTCAGTGTCAGAAAGTCAAACGTTTTGGTATAGTAGGAAAGCAACAGGATCCCGATCAGAAAGCCCAGGTCGGCAAAACGGGTGACGATAAACGCTTTTTTGGAGGCGGCAACCGCCGTGTCTCTAGTATAATAGAACCCGATCAGCAGGTAGGAGGAGACCCCGACAAGCTCCCAGAAAATGTACATCTGGAAGATATTGGTGGCTACCACCAATCCCAGCATGGCAAAGGTAAACAGGGAAAGAAAGGAATAAAACCGTTCAAAACCCTTTTCTCCTTTCAAATAATCTGTGGAGTAGATGTGTGCCATCAGCGATACGGTGGTGACAACGATCAGCATCATCACGGAGATTGGATCAATCAGTACGCCCATGTCGATGTGCAGGGTGTCAGTGAACCGCAGCCACAAGGTGTTATACCCTATGATTTGCTGGTATACGTCATCCACCCTCCCGACATCAAAGAAATATTTATAGGCGGTAAAGATGGAAAGAATCCAGGAGGTAAACAGACCGGCAGACCCCACAATCCCGGAAACGGCGGGTTTGAATTTATTGCCCCAGAAACCGATCAGGATGAAGAGAAAGAACGGTATCAGGAGGATCCAGATGGTGTACGAGAAGTCAAACATACCTTTTATCAATTACGAATTACGAATTACGAATTATATACGTCTCACGTCTTACGTCTTGCGTTAGTACTTCATCTCATCCATCTTCTCCACGTCGATGTTGACGATGCGGCGGTAGATGTTGATAATGATGGCGATCGCCACAGAGGCTTCGGCCGCTGCCACGGCGATGATGAAGATGGTGAAAAACATCCCCTCCATGTGTTCCGGATAGAGGATCTTGTTGAACGCCACGAAGTTGATGCAGACCGAATTGAGGATCAGCTCGATCGACATCAGCATGGTGATCAGGTTTTTTCTCACCAGGAATCCGTACACCCCCACGAAAAACATGACGGTGCTCAGGATCAGAAACCAGGATAATGGAACTCCTTCAAACATATACAGGTTCTTTTACAGTTAATCTTTTCGTTTTTTTGCCAGGACGATCGCTCCGATCATGGCAGCAATCAGCAGGATGCTGATGACCTCAAAGGGTAGTGCATACCCATACCTCCCATAATTGATCAAACTCTCCCCGATGAGTCGTACATTGACCCGCTCGGTACTCCCCACGGAGCCCGGGAAATTATACTGGAGAATAACCACGATGCAAAGGGCTGCCCCGATCAGCGAGACCAGGGCTGCCGGCCATTTCTTCATCAATCCTGCCGCCGGTAACTTTTCTGCGATGTGACTGGTGAGAAGGATCGAGAAGATGATCAGCACGACGATCCCTCCCGCATAGAGTGTCAGCTGGATAGCTGCCAGGAAGTTGTACTGCAGCAGGAAGTAGAGGCCGGCTGTGGACACCAGAACAAACAGCAGGAAGGTGGCTGCCCGCAGGATCCGCCGGGTGGTCACCGTGAGGATGGAGAAGATCACAATGACCGCCGAGAAGAGTAGAAACATGAATTGATTGCTCGTCATCATTCTATATCTTTAATAATGGATGATCCGGGTTTATTTAAAATTTTCGTCAGTTTGGCACGATCAAATACCGCATGTTCAAAAGTCTGATCCCAGGTCAGGGCATTCTCCGGACACGTTTTGACGCATAGGCTGCAAAAGGTGCACATGGAAAGATGGTAAATGTGCTTGTCGATAATGCGTTTCTTTTTGCCATCGGGTAACTCGATACGCTCGGATATCACTTCGATGGAGCCGTTCGGACAATTGGTTTCACAGATCCCGCAACCGGTGCAATGATGCTGATTGTTTGCATCGTGAGTCAGGATCAGGTCTCCTTTGAAACGCTCAAACATTTTCAGTTTTTTCCGGTTCTCGGGATATTGCTGTGTGACAATCTGCCCGGGACTGAAAAAGTATCTTCCGGTCACCGACATGCCGATGAGCAGGGATCGAAATCCCCAGAAGATATCTGTAAAGTATTTGGTGAAACTGTTCATAATCTTAGAAATGCCAACCCATTAATACAATGAAAGCCATGATGAGAATATTGACCAGGTTGATCGGAAGGAGGTACTTCCACTCCAGGGTCAATAACTGGTCGATCCGCAACCGCGGGAAGGTCCATTTGAACCACATCATCAGCCAGATCACAAAGGCGGTCTTCCCGAAGTACCAGACGAAGGGGGGAATGAAGTCCATTACATGGTTGAATCCTTCCCACCCGTAGACATGGAACGGCATCCATCCGCCGAGGAATACGGTAGCGGCAATGGAGGCAACGATAAACATGTTCATGTATTCGGCCAGGAAGAAGAAGGCAAACTTGATCCCCGAATACTCGGTGTGGAACCCGGCAGTCAGCTCCGATTCGGCCTCGGCCAGGTCGAAGGGCCCCCGGTTTGTTTCGGCGGTACTGGCGATCAGGAACACGATAAAGGCAATGAAAGCGGGAATATGTCCCTTGAAAATGAACCATCCGGTCGATTGCATCTCTACCACCTGGGAGAATTGCATGGTTCCAGCCAGAACAATGATGGTCATGAGAGAGAGGCCGACCGACAGTTCATAGCTGATGATCTGGGCGCCACTTCGCATGGCGCCGATCAATGAATATTTATTGTTACTGGACCAGCCGGCCAGCAACACACCAACCACACCGAGCGACGAAACAGCTACCACGTACATGATCCCGATATCAAAGTCGATGGCATGCAATCCCTTGGCAAACGGGATGGCGGCGATCGCCATGAAGGAAGCGATGATCACAATGAAGGGGGCGATATTGAAGAGCAGCTTATCGGAATTCTTGATGTAGACAAGCTCTTTCATCAACAGCTTGATGAAGTCGGCAATGGTCTGGAAAATTCCGTAAGGTCCTACCCGGTTAGGGCCGACACGATTCTGCATGAAGGCGCAGACCTTCCGTTCGGCATATACCAGGAACAGGCCGACAATTGCGTAAAAGAGCAGGAAGACAAGCCCGATGATGGTCATTTCCACGACCAGCGCCCAGAACGGTGGCAACCACTCATAGAGGGCCTGATCGATCGACTGGGTGAATGACGTGAAGTCGTAAATGTTGAAAGCCATGTTAAATGGTATTATCTGTCAATATCCGGAATTACTAAATCGAGGGAAGCACCGATGGCAACCAGGTCGGCTATCTTCATGTTGCGGCTGATCTTGTCGAGTACGCCCAGATTCACAAAACTGGGGGTACGGAATTTCATGCGGACCGGGTTCTTGTTCCCATCGGAGATACAATAAACGCCCAGTTCCCCGCGGGCCGACTCCACGCGCTGGTAATACTCCCCTTCAGGCAGCCGGATGATGGGTTTCATCTTGGCAGTGTAATCCCCTTCGGGGATGTTGTCGATCAGCTGCTCAATGATCTTCATCGACTCCCGCATCTCGTCAAGTCTCACCATGTAGCGTGCATAGGTATCTCCATCGGTGCGAAGGATCTCTTTGAAATCCACCTTGTCGTACAATGCGTATGGATATTTCTTACGGATGTCGCAAGCCCACCCGGATGCACGTCCCGACGGACCGCTTACTCCATAGTTAATGGCTATCTCTTTCGACATCACGCCAATGCCCTGGCTCCTGTTCAGAAAGATGACATTTCCGCTGAGGATTCGATCATAATCCCTGATCTTCCTGCGGAAATACTTGATAAAGTCCCTGGTTCGTTTCTGGAAATTGGGATGGATGTCCTGCATCAACCCTCCGGGAGTATAGTAACTATGCAGTAAACGGGAGCCAAACGACTCTTCGAAGATGTCGAGGATGTGTTCCCGGTCACGGAGACCGTAAAAGAAGCAGGTGAGTCCGCCCAGATCCATCCCAAAACTGCACCACCAGAGCTGGTGGGAAGCGATCCGGTTCAGCTCATCCACAATCGTACGGATGTATTTTACACGCTCGGGAACTTCCACCTCAAGGGCTCCCTCCACAAGCAGGCAAACGGCGTGGTTGTTGATGTGGGCCGAGAGGTAATCCATCCGGTCGGTGAGGTGGATGATCTGCTGGAAGGTATCCTTCTCGCACATCTTCTCGATGCCGCGGTGGATGTATCCGCAATGAGGCTGCAATTTCTTTACGATCTCCCCCTGGAGGGTGACCACCAGCCGGAGTACTCCGTGAGTGGAAGGGTGCTGGGGCCCCATATTAATATGGTACTCTTCCTCCTCAATGCTCTGTACAGGCAGGTTGATAATCTCTTTCATAGTTACAGTTCTACGATATTAACTTCGTCTGTGTAATCCTTCCGCATGGGATACCCCACCCAATCCTCCTCCAGGAAGATCCGCCGCAAATCCGGATGGCCGTTGAAACGGATCCCGAACAGGTCCCACACCTCCCGTTCAAAAAATTCGGCTGTTTTCCACAGGTCGGCCACGGTGTCAAATTCCGGTTTTTCCCTGTTTTCTGTTTTGACTTTCAACTCCAAGGAATGGCTCAGGGAAGTGGAATTGAGGTGATAGACCACCCCCAGTTCTGTTCCCCAATCGACTCCGCTAAGGCAAAAGAGGTAATCGAAATCGAGCTCTTTGTTCTCCTTCAGCTGGGTGGCCAGGAATTTCAGTTTATCGGGAGGGATCAGAAATGTCGGGAATTGCTTGTTCTCCTCCAGGTGAGCTTCGGGTACCAGGGAGGAAATTTTTTCTTTTAATTTTTCACTGTCCATAATATGGTGAAATGTTGAAATGGTGAAACTTGTTGCGAGGAACGAAGTGACGTGGCAATAGTGAAATAGCGAGATAGCGAAATAGCGAGGTAGCGAGGTAGTGAAATTTTTATTTGAAGGATTCTCTGCGGATTCATCTCTTTTTCCTCTTACTTCTTACCTCTTACTTCTTACCTTCTTTCTTAGCGATGGTTTCCAGCTTGATCTTCCGCTGAAGCTGCATGACTCCGTAAAGGAGCGCTTCGGGGCGGGGGGGGCAACCCGGGATGTAGACATCAACCGGGATCACGTGGTCGACACCCCGGATCACATGATAGGTGTTATAAAAGAAAGGGCCTCCGGAAACAGCACAGGCTCCCATGGCGATCACATACTTTGGTTCCGACATCTGGTCGTAGAGACGCTTCAGAACAGGTGCCATCTTGTTGACGATGGTTCCGGCTACTACAATCACATCGGCCTGACGGGGTGAAGCGCGGTAGACCTCGATGCCGAACCGGGCAAAGTCGTGGCGCGAAGCGCCGGTAGCCATCATCTCTATCCCGCAGCAGCTGGTGGCAAAGGTCAGCGGCCAGATAGAGTTGGAACGGCCCCAGTCAATCACATCATCGACAGTGGTCAGCAGTACATTTCCTCCGGTTTTCTCAAACAACTCCAGGGTTTGATTGTCCTGAAAATCGGAATACTTCATATTCTTGATCTTTACTCCCATTTCAATGCTCCTTTCCTCCAGGCGTACAACAGGCCCAAACCCAAGACAAAGAAAAAGATGATAATTTCAAGAAACCCGACGATCCCGGCCTGCTTCATCACCACTGCCCAGGGGAAGATGAAGACAGTCTCCACATCGAAGACCAGGAAAATGATAGCAAACAGGTAATACCCCACGTTGAACTGAAGCCAGGTCAGCCCCTCGGTGGGGATCCCGCATTCGTAGGCTTCGGATTTCTGAGGATTGGTCGAGGTGGGAGGAATGTAGCTCGAGAATAGAATCGCTATCCCGACAAGAAAAGCCCCCACGATGAAAAAGAGAATCAGACTTTCAGCGCTCATATCGTTAATCGATTAACAAACAGGCGCAAAGATAAAAATATCTTTTTTACTCATCCAAAGAGATATTCATACTCATTGATATATTT
>Ga0163200_1000540_pt1 | contig 16135 bp, 12 predicted proteins | sample PL_2010_200m_FD_113535 | JGI IMG/M metagenome (GOLD analysis project Ga0163200, IMG submission 113535) | Freshwater microbial communities from Powell Lake, British Columbia, Canada to study Microbial Dark Matter (Phase II) - PL_2010_200m | ecosystem: Environmental > Aquatic > Freshwater > Lake ... | reverse complement strand
GCGATGGTCTTGCGGCCAGAGAGGTCCCATTCCGGCTCCTGGCGCAGGGTCGAAGAGATGAAGAGGCGCTCGGGGTTGTTATCCACATCCTGGAATAAGGCCAGAAGCTCCTCGTCCGTTCCGGCGGTCAAGATCTTCTCGCCATTACCGTCATTGACCACCGACATCGCCCGCAGGAATACCGTGATAGGCACGGTGCGCTTGCGGTTGAACTTCAGGATGATGTAGTCGCTCTTGCGCGTCTCGAACTCCATCCACGCGCCGCGATCAGGGATGAGTTTGGCCATCGCCAACGGGCGACCCGTTGCCCGGTCCGTGGGCGCTTCGAAGTAAACGCCCGGGGAACGGATCAACTGCGAGACGACAACCCGCTCAGTCCCGTTGATGATGAAGGTTCCCTTGTCGGTCATTTCGGGGAAATCGCCCAGGAAGATATCCTGCTTGATCGGTTCCGGTATGTCCGGCCCGGCCAGCAAAACCGAGATGTACAACGGGCTGGCGTAGGTCAGGTCACGTTCGACGCACTCTTCGATGGTATGTTTCGGCTCGCCAAACCAATACTTCAACCCCCACTGCTCCGCTTCCGGGCTGCGGCTGGGGAAGTATAATTTCATCCCCTTGTTGTATGATTCGATGGGCGAGATTTCGTGTAAGAGATCCCCCAATCCTTCGCTTTTAAGACGAACGAATGAGTCCAGTTGTACTTCGATCAGGTTAGGAAGATCTAACGAGAACGGGATACGCGCGTAATTCTTACGGGGCAGGACAGACGCCATTTATTTCTCCTGAACTTTGGGACCTGGTCGGAAAGATGCACTGTCGAGATGATACCCCACTGGCGGCAGTGGGCGGGGGAAAATGCAAACAGTTATTATAGCAAGCTGACATATTTTTGTCTAGTGCCAATTTTACCAGACTTTCTGTTGTTCTTCTAACCCATAAACCCGAAAGCGGAAGCGAAGCGTTGACAAAAATGTTGCCCCATAGTAACATCTACGCCGCTTGCCGAGGTAGCTCAGTGGTAGAGCAGGGGACTCATAAGCCCTTGGTCGTGGGTCCAAATCCCACCCTCGGCACTGTTCCGTCCGCTCGAAAAAGCGGACTTTTTATTGGGGTGGCGAGCCGCTCCATAATTAGATATAATTTCATCAGCATTTCATTGGAGTGAGCTATGAAAAATAAATCGCCCGAAGAGACCTCGCAGATCGCAAACTTGCCCATCGTTTTTCGGTTCAATACCCAGGAGCGCAAAGTTATCCTCCCTTACCTTCTCTCCCGCTGGAAATGCGGGGGGAATCTAGCCACCGCCTTACATCGCGCCTTGCTCATCGCGCACGAACACGAGAGCGCACTGGAAGCGCGCGAGCGGCGCGAGCCTTTCATTGGTGCACTTTGAAAGAGAGATAAGCAAGACAACAGGAACAATCGGAAGGATAAACCATGCTTCAACCAAACAGCAATAGAAGCGCGCGACTGTCAACGCCGATAACATGGTTATTGGTATCATTAGTGATCCTCGTCATCGCAGGGGTCATCATCGGCGTTAAATACTTGCTGCCCAGCCTCGAGACGCAACAACCAACGCCACAAAATACACCCTCTCCCTCTCCATCTCCATCTCCATCTCCTTCTCCAACTTCTACCCCATATTTACTCGCCACATTCGAGGCGCTGGCGAACAAAGGATGGCAAAACACAGGCGTTCAGGTGAACGCTGGCGACAGCTTAGAAATAACATACGTCAGTGGAACTTGGACTGGGAAGACTGGAAATAACCTTTTCACCGGCCCAGAAGGAGGGCACCCAAGCCAGGATTACTTCTGCAATCCCATGTCTCATAAAGAAACCGGTTACAACGCCCTGATCGGAAAAATATGGTACGGCAAGCCTTTTATGGTCGGGGGACATTTTCTTGGAACAGCCGATATTTCGGGAACTTTATACTTAAGGATGAATGACTGTGACGAATGGTTATTAGATAACGAAGGTAGCGTCATGGTTACTATTCAAGTCAGAAAATAAATGCAAACGCGGATGATCAACTTCGGCAATGCCATCCGGCGAGTTTCTGACGAAATAATCATTTTCCTTGTAGTACTGATTGTCCTGCTTCCAATTAACTCGCTGAACATGCCCTTCGTGCGGAGAGACTCGGGGGTGTTTCTGTACAGCGGGTGGCGGATACTGAACGGAGAGGCGCCATACAGGGACATTTGGGATAACAAGCCGCCCGTGATTTTCTACATCAACGCGGCCGGCCTGGCAATTTCGGGCGGTTCTCGCTGGGGAGTGTGGCTGATCGAATTCGTCTCCTTAACTTGCGCCGCGTTGATCGGCTTTAAATTGCTGAAGCAGATATTTGGCAGACTGCCCGCTCTTCTTAGTTCATACCTGTGGGCCTTGACTTTGATCGGCATCCTTTCAGGCGGGAATTATGCGACCGAATACACATTGCCCATGCAATTCGCTTGTTTATGGCTCGCCTATGAATCCGAGAGGAGAGAGGCTTACTCCTGGCGCGGCTATCTGATTGGCTTGTTGTGCGGCCTGGCTTTTTTCACCAAGCAGAATACCATCGGCATAGGGATCGCGATCGTCCTGTATATCCTCATCAGCCGGTTGAAGCCAGCCTCATGGAAGAAGGCCTTGTTTGATTTATCCTTTATCCTTTTCGGAGGAATGACAACACTGGCGGCAATCGTTTCCCTTTTGGCTTTTCTGGGCGTCACCCAGCAGTTTTGGGAGGCTTCCTTTTTCTATAATTTCATTTACTCATCGTCTAGCTTTTTGAGCCACGTCAAGTCCATCACCACGGGAATGTTCTATCTCTCCACGTTAACCTTGCTTGCGCTTATTGGATGGGGGATGAGCTTACTGGGGCTGAAGTTCAAGAAGTTGCATCTTCGACAGACCCTCGATCCCGTCGCGGTATCGCTCTTATCAATCGGCTTGATTGATCTCCCCATCGAAGTGATCATGGCCAGCATTTCAGGTTTTTCGTTTCGGCATTACTATATGGCGCTGTTGCCTATCTACGCTGTTTTTGCCGGATTCAGCTTTTGGATGTTACTCGCAAAACGATCATCTCTCCATCTACCCACGAAGATAATGAGACTCAGCAAATCACAAATTCACAGTGGAGCAGGCTCCCACGCCTGCGATTCGGGGGCATGGGAGCCCCCTCGACGAAAAAACCGTGTTCTACTAAGATTGCTGAATATTCTCATCGCAGCGATTTTCTTTGTACCGCTCTTGGGGGCCAGTATCGCGTTGGTGAAAGATACGAATTACCTTACCAATCAGGGGATAGATTATGGCGCCGTGACCGCTTACATCGAACTTCACACCTCGAAAGATGATTTCGTCCTGGTATGGGGCGCCGAAACGGGAATCAATTACGCGACACAACGACGCAGTCCCTCTCGTTTTGTCTATCAGTATCCCTTGTATGAGGCTGGCTACACTAATCAGAAAATCGTCGAGGAATTCCTCGGGGATATCGTTCGCAACAAACCGCGCTTGATAATTGATACTAAAAACCCCGAAACGCCGATTTACGATTTCGGGATCTTCTCACCGCAAATTGACAGCGATCTACAGCTCCTGCAATCGAGCTACAAAGTCGAAGAAGAGTTTGGCCCTTGGACTGTCTATGAATACGTAGGGAATTGAATCCTATGGAAATCCGTCACCTCACTGATCTCAAGGCATTCGAAAACCTCCGAGATCCCTGGAACAAGCTGCTGCCACAGATTCCCGTCCAGGATGTTTTCTACACCTGGGAATGGCTGTTCGCGTGGTGGAAGCATCACGGAAAACAGCGCGAACTCTGGCTCATTACAGTCTGGCGCTCGGATGAGCTGGTCGGTATTGCGCCCTTGGTGTTGTTCGAAAGGCAAAAGTATGGCTTGAGACTTCGCGTACTTTGCAACATAGGAACACCAGATGCGGACGTGGGCGGTTTCATCGTTCAGAACGGCGATCCGCAAATCTACAGGATGATAGGCAATTATCTGCTCGCTCGAGAACGGCTTTGGGATGTTCTGGAACTCAACGAGATTCGCTGCGATGGCCCCGAAATAAATCACCTCATCCCCCGCTTTGAAGAATCTGGTTACGTCGCTCACCAGAAAAACAATTCCCATTTTTTTATCCCTGTTCAAGGCGAGTGGGCAGGATACCTCAACCGGCTCCCCTCGAAATTCCGCCGCGAAATAAGGAGTAAGGTGCGTAGAATCGAAGAACAGAGCAGGCTTACCCTGGAGCATCATATTGGGAAGGAAGTTACCTGGCGTGATATATCAACGATCTTCGAGATCAATGAGCATGCCCACTTCCCCTATCTGTATCGTTCGACCGAGGAAAGAGCTTTTCAACGAGAAATTTTCGAGTTGATGAGAGATCAAGGCTGGTTGAATATTTATTTACTTTATATAGGAGACCAGCCCGTGGCCTTTAACTATGGCTTTACATACAACCACAAATTTGAAGATTGGCGCGCTGGGTATAACATCCAATATTCAGATCTTTCCATTGGGAAAATCTTATATTTGATGACCATCGAAGATTGCTTCAAACGCGCTTATAGAGAGATAGACTTTTTATGCGGCGATGAGCAATACAAGACACGCTGGCAAACGCAAGAGCGCGTCTACACCCAATTACGCTTCGTCCCCCACGATAGGCTGGCAGCTATGCTGGCTTATATTTGGCCGCCCAGGCTGAAGGCGCTGCTCAATTCACCCTCGCGAAGGTTTGGGAGCGCCCCGACCCTTGGTTCGATCTAAACCTTCGCAAGGATGGCCCGAGCTAGCATACGGGATGCTCCCTTCTAAAGAACCTGTAAACCGGCGTCAGGTGGAAGTGAAAAGCCGAAAGCGAGTGATTAGGCCATAAGCCGATGCGCGGAAAGCACAGGACACGGTCAGCGGAGAGTGACGCGCTCCCCTCGATGGTCGTGACTGCGAACTTGAAACCCTCGCCGCGTAAGAATTCTATAAGCTCCGGGGTGAAGAAGTCAGGTTTTCCATCTGGAAACGCAAAAATAGGCAACGCCTTCCCAATCTCACTCCGAATTGTCTCCTGTGAGAGACGGATTTCCTGGCAGGCCTGCTCGAATGGAATCCGGCTGAGAAGCGCGTGAGTATGCGTGTGGGCAGCAATCGTCACGCCGTTGTGAGCCAGAGTCCTCAATTCGTCCCAGGTCAGCGTGGCGGGTGGGGAATCGAAATTTATCAGGGCAAAAGCATCGTAGAGTGAATCGACGAACTGCATTCCTTGTTCGAATGGGAGGGTTTTCACCTCATGCCGCAAACGTTCGATTACCTGTTTTTTTTCACCCAGAGTACGGAGAGAGAATGAACCAAAGGGTGTGGAAATCTCCTGGTTCGGGCAATTGCATATGGCTGTAAAGAGCTTATCCCACCAAAACAACCCCTGTCCAACATAAGCTGAAGGAATGAACAGGACTGGCTTTATTCCATATTGCTTCGTAATAGGAAATATGACTTCTTTGAAATCCCGATAGCCGTCGTCTACAGTCACCAGGACAGGATTCTTGGGAAGGGGATGCCTGCCTTCTATCGCGTCCAGCACCTGCTCCGCTGAGACGGGATGGTAACGTTCTGCGATCAGCCGCATTTGGTCCGCAAACTGCGCCGGTTCGGCGCTGATAAGCGCCGGGTCTAGATAGGGGCGGTGTTCATACTCGTCCACGCGGTGATAAGCCAAAACATATAAATGCTCTTTCATGTAATGGCCCAAATTCTGGAAAAAGGTGATTACCCCCAGCTTCTCGACAACATCGAGAGTTGTTGATCTCCATCCAGTTTTCTTTATGGGACGATAGAGCTGGGTAATATCAACACTCACTGCGCCTCGACAATCTCTTTATTTCACCATTTTCTTGCGACTGATACCCGATATCACGCCAATGAAAAGTATGATCGCCATCAGCACGAGCAACCCAATCACCACCACAGGCACCCAGTCACGGCTGGCAGCGCTAACGCTTGCGGATTGTGACGGCGCGATCTCAGTGGAAGTCGCTTCAGCGAAAGGCGTCGGGACCGTCGTACCTGACACGACGCTCTCGACGGCAGTACCAGTTCGGGTATCTGTACTCGAGACAGTCTCGCCATTGATCAGCGCAAAATCGCCTTTTATCCTGCTTCTCAGAGCCAAACTGATCAATGCGCTCCCAGCCTGTCGGACTCCACCCGCTGCATTTCCCAGCACAGCCAAAATGGTGCGTGTACTATCCGATGGCGCGTCGAGCAATTCCAGATAACCAAGCTCCACCCCTTCTGGCAGCCGGTACTCGACCGGCAGGTTCGCCAGAATAGCGGCATTGCTGCCTTCATCGAATGGAGCAGGAAGCGCATCTCGCAATTCCGCTATGATTGCCAGCTCCATCGGCAAACCAACGATGATCAGATCATGGCTCTGGCGCACCTCGTCTGGAATTTGCCCGTCGTACGCGATGGCCAGGTCGAACGGCGCGTCGCTGGCGCTCCGGCCCAGGTCGAAAGCAATCTGAACCGCGACCTCCCAGGCTGTCAGGTCTTGCTGGGGCAAAATGAACGCTACGTTTGCCAGAGTGGGATCGTCAATGAATGGATAGGGATAGCTCCCCAGGTTTATCAGATCGGAGAAGGAAATGGTTAAAGGCTGCAGAGGAATGTGAAGAAGCGACTCGGGTTCGATCAGCGCGCCAGGGAGGAAAACCTCCGCAGCTCCAGCGAAAGGCATAAGATTCACCAGGATAGTGATGCTGTTAGTTCCCGTGACGAAGAAACTAGGGCGGATGCTGATCCGCAGCGTGCCGGTTTTCACTGTCCCATCCGAGAAGCGGGAACTGCCGATGTAATGGTCATTCAGATAAACTTCCAGGTTGGAGCTCGTGTAATCCAGCAATGTCGAATTGCCGAACACAAGATCGAGATACGGGCCTTCCCCGACCTCATAACCAGGAGGAATGTCGAACTGGAAATCAACCTGGCTCTGGGTCCCTGTCACGAACTTTCTTTCATAACCGATGTCCTGGAAGGTGCGGTCAGTGTCTGGGGGAGTCAACGAGCCGCCCTCGCCCGCGCCCGTGGAACCGCCAGCGCGCACACCCGCAACGATGGCCAGGCTGGGATCCGAGCCGGTCTGGATGTTGCCGGCGCTCGATGCTTGCGCAGCTTTGATGACCCCGGCATCTGTATTCCCTCCCACCACCAGGACAACATGCGTGCTATCCCAGGGAGAGACGGCCATCTGCAAGATCCCATCGTCAGGCTGCATTTCTGAGAGAGTGTAACCTGCACCAGAGCTTGGAGCGGGCAATAACACTTGCGCCAACATGGGGAATGCGGACGGTTTCCCCACAAAGATAAGATCCTGGTTCGTCACGGCCGGGGCAGAAAACTGGCTGGCGGTCAGGAAGGAGAGCGCAAGCTCCCCGTTGCTCATCCGCCCAAAGCCGGCAGCCACGATAAGCGCGGCTTTCATTTCATCCGCGGTAGGGACGTCAGGTACGACTAAAGCGGCTGCGCCAGGGAGGGTCAGATTCGGCTCGTAAATCGGCCTTGGCAAGAGTCTCAGATCCGTCGAAACAGCCGGGGCAGGTGGATTGGTCTCTTGGGCGTAACCGTTCGAGCAGGTTATACCGCTAAACAGGGCCGCAAAAACCATCGCCAGCACGAAAGTGTAAATGCGCTTATTCATGGGTGATCCTCACGAGATTGAATGGACGTCTCTTCATCAATCACTATTGTACCCTCGACGCGGCGCTTTTTTCCAGATTACGGTGCTTTTACCGGTCAGGTAATCGAGCAAACCCAACAACGCAGCATAATTGCTGTTGACCAGGAAAGTGGGCAGGTATAACAGCTTCCCCAAGAAGCCTTTTATCGTAATGCGCCTGCCGAGCCAGGCCAGGAGGTAAAAAACGAGCTGAAGAATGAAAATCAGCCAATGATAAGGCGGCGACAAGTAGAGCAACGGATACGATCCCGATGGATGTACCCATATTATGGAGACAAGACTGGCCAGGAACGCGGCGATCATGGCGAATGGCACCAGCGGCCGAAGAAATTTATGAGAAACGATCTGCCATACAACCAATGGCTTCCGGTAAGGTAATCTGCCTATGGACATCCCCAAAATCTGGTACCTGCCGGCAATGATCCGCGTCCGGCGGACGATCTCAGCCTGTTCGTTCCGCGATACGGGTTCGCGCGAGCAGGCTTCAGGGGCATAGATAAGCCGATAACCTTTTCGGATAATGCTCAACGCCAGGAAAAAGTCGTCATTGATGACCGAATCGGGAGGAGATTCGAACAAGTCCCGCCGGATGGAGAACACCTCGCCGGAAACGCCGGTGCAGGAACCCAGGCGCGTCTCCTGCTTCTTGATGAACGATTCATATCTCCAGTAAAGGCTGTCGGCCTCGCCCAATGCGCTGCCTTCCTCGACGAGGCGCTTGCTGCCCGCCACTGCTCCAATCATTGGGTCGGAAAAGGGTTTGACCAGCTCTCGCAGGGTGAAAGGCTCATAGAAATTGTTGGCATCCGAAAACACAACGATCTCGTGGCGGACGAGAGGCATGGCCCGGTTGATGGCCGCCATCTTGCCGCGCCGGGCTGGATCGTAACTCAGCTCGACGCGGCGGGGCGCAAACGATCTGACGATCTCCACAGTCTGGTCGTCGCAGCCATCCGCAGCCACGAGGATTTGAAGGTGGTCAGAAGGATAATCCAACGCCAGGCTGTTCTCCAGCTTGGCTGCAATGACCTCCTGCTCGTTATAGGCCGCGATGAGCATCGTCACCGTCGGAAGATACGGCTCGTAGATGCCGGGACGCGGACGCAAGCTGGCAAGCAAAGCCAAGATCAGCGGATAACCCGCGTAAACGTAGAAGATGCCCGCCACGCACAGCCAAAACAGGATCCCGATCATATCTGCGATAGCCCCCCTTCGAGAACCTGGCGGTAGAGGTCGAGGAGCCGGTCTGCCATCGTAACCAATGAATAATTCCGAACGGCATGAGCGCGAGCGTTCTCCCGAAGCTTGCCTTGCAGCTTTTCGTCTTCGAGCAGTGTGACAATGGCTTCGGCGAGTGTGCCCGGATCATTGGGGGGAACTAGCCAACCGGTCTCCAGGTGACGGATGACCTCCGGGTTGCCGCCAACAGAAGTGGCAATGACCGGCAGTCCGCAGGCCAAAGCCTCCAGCAGGGCAAGCGACAGCCCTTCCGCAGCAGAGGGCAAAACGAACAGGTCAGCGGCCTGCAGGTAGGGCGTCACATCCGGCTGGCTGCCCAGGAACAGGATGCCGTCACTTGCCTTTTGTTTCAGCCCGGCTTCCTCCGGTCCGCTGCCGAGGATCAACAAGCGCGCGCCGGGAACGGCCTCGCGCACCGAATCCCAGAGTCCAATCAGCAGGTCAACCCGCTTTTCGGGCGCCAGGCGGCCAACGAATATGACAAGAGGAGCATCCACCGAAAGCGCTAGGCGGGAGCGCAAGGCGGCCTTTCGTTCTGGCGCCAGGGGAGCAAAATGCTCGACATCCACGCCGTTCGGGATCGGGATCCGTTTTTGGGCAGACACGCCTTCGGCGGCAAGCTCGCTGTCAATCACCGCGCTGATCACACAAAAGGCGTCAATCTCCCGGCGCAGGATCCTCAGCCGACTCCTCCCCAAAAACCTGCGCTTCAAGCGCAGCACGTCGCTGGACAGTCCGCTGCCATGCACGGTGGCAACGACAGGTTTCCCGAAAAGCTGCTTGGCGAGGACCGCGGTCGTCGCTGGAGAGATCAGCTCGTGGGCATGGATGAGATCAGGATCCAGCCGCGCGATCAACGCCAAGGCCGCCAGCGTGAACGTCAGCGAGGCGAGCGGTTTGGGACCTGGAACCGGCAGCCGGTAAACGGGCACGCCGTTCACCGTCTCGAAGCGCGTCGTGCCGGGCAGGCGCCGGGTCAGGATGCAGGCTTCCACGCCGCGCGCTTGCAATAACGGGACAACGGCTGCCAGTTGGCGTTCGGCCCCGCCGATGCGCGGATAGTATCCATGACTGAGCATCACGACCCGGATGGGGGATTTCAATGCGTTAACCTTTCTGGCTCGAATGCGGCGGGTAAGATACCCGCCCTACAATTTACTACGGGAGCAATTGCCGATACAGGTTCAAGAGTCGCTCCATCCAGGCTCGAGGCGAATAGTTTTGCATGGCCTGGGCGCGGGCGGCCGCGCCCATTTCTCGCAGCCTGGCTGGATGCCGGAGAATCCCGGCGATGGCTTCGGCAATGGCGTCAGGCTGGTGAGGAGGGATGACCAAGCCGATGTCCGGCGTGATCAGGCGCGGAATGTCGCCAACGTCCGTCGCGACGACCGGCAAGCCGGCCATCATCGCCTCCAGGATCGCCAGAGGCAATCCCTCCCAATGCGATGAACTCACGTACAGGTCGCTGGCGGCAAGCAAGCGAGGCACATCCTGGCGCGCGCCCAGCAGGAGCACATTTTTCTCGAGGCTTTGTTTCGCTACCAGGTCGCGAATATCTCCAAACAATGGCCCGTCGCCAACCAGGATCAGGAGTATGTCTGGATGGGAAGAAACCAATATCGAAAAGGCAGCGACCAAATCCGCGTATCCTTTAGGCGGGGCAATCCTGCCAACGGAGATTACGATACTCCGGCGCGCATCACCAGCGATTTCTTTTCTCAGCTCCAGCCGCTCCTTTTCGGTGATCCCGGCAGGGATCGGAACGGCGTTTGGGATCACCTCGATGTCCCTGCCGCCCAGACGCCCGCGGAAGGAATCTGCTATCGTGTACCCGACTGCGACCACGCGCTTCGACAAATGGCGGATCGTCCAGGTCTCCAAAGTCCCAATGAGCGGATGGAATTCTTGCAAAACGTCTTCTATCGAGTGCAGGGTGGTTACGACCGGAAGGCCCGCCAACCGGCCGCAGAGCGCGCCGAGGATGTTGGCATAGGTCAGGTGACACTGAACCAGGTCGAAGTTTTTACGGACATCCGGCGATTGAAATCGCTGCAACGAGAACGCGAAGCCTGCCTTCGCAGGCTGGAAACCAGTCGGCGCAGGCCGACTTCGCGAACTTGTGGGTGCAGTTTCCATGGCCCGCCCGCCAGGGCAGGCAACTGCCGTCTCCCGCCAATCCAAGGAGAGCTGGTTTTTGCCAGACAAGAAGCGGCTGAGGCGCAGAATCCGGCGCAAGTCCAGCAAGCGCCGCGCCGGAAAGACGATGACTTTCGTTCCCAGACCAGCCAATTCGTCGAGAATCACCCGATCATTATTCGAGCTGAGGGAAACGATCGTGAGTTCCAGGCCATTGGCCTGGGCCTGACCAGCCAGGGTTACGAGCAGCTTTTGGGCGCCGCCGATGATGAGGTTATCAATAATCTGAACGATATGGAGTGACATAACAATTTTACCGAAAAAGGTTTACCGCGAAGCCCGCGAAGAGCGCGAAGATTTTAAAGATTTTTCTTAGCGGTCTTGGCGTGCTTGGCGGTTCGAAAGTTCTTGCGCAAAAAAACGAGAATCTCACTTGAAAGGCGCGAGAAGCAGCGATTTGCCCTGGATGAAAGTCTGGAACAGGCCAAACCATTTGGCGTATTGCGGCGGATAGCGAGGATCATTCTCGATGGCCGAGGGCAGCGACATCTCGATCAGAAACAAGGTCAGCAGCAGATAAATTGCCCGAGGCGGGATCTCCCATCTCTGGAAGAAGAGGATCAGGGTATCTTTGATCATCTCCGAGAGCCAATTTTCTTCGATAAAGCCAAGTTTGAACGCTGATTCAGTGGAGCATTTATTCCACCCCTGCCAGGGATAGAATAAAGCGTAGGTGGTCAAGAAAAAGAAAATATCGTGGAACAAGCCAAAGGGATGGGCGTAACCCTCCCAATCAATCACGCCTATCCCGCGCGGCGACATCAAAAGATTGCCCGACCAAAAATCGCCGTGCCTTCCGCATTGCCTTAGCGTCAACGATTTATACTCGTTGGCAATTCCCAGTATTCGTTCTCTATATCCCCTCGGCCAGCCTATTGGCCCATAAGAAGAATCCAGTTGCTCTAATTTACAATCCATGTCAGCGGCGTCATAAAAAGGGAGGCTGCCAACCAGCGTAGTCCGCTCCAGCTCGCACAAAAAATCGCAAGCCTGCCGGAAGTCACGCTGCACCCACGAGGGAGACGTATGTTTCTTTCTCAGTAACAAAGCAAATAACGAAACACCTGCCAGGCTTTTCTCGACCGCGACCAGCAGGTTCCGGTGTTCGTGCAAGCCTAAAGGAAGAGGTATTGCATTCGATAAGGCAGCATGTTTGGCTAAATCGCTTAACGCTGCATACTCATTTTTCAGAAAAGCCTTCTGCTCTTCGGTGTGCGCGATCCGCAAGATCAGAGCCGGCTGCTTTTCACGATGATTGAAGACAAGGAGGTTGATTTTGCGGTTCATGGAGCTAAGATCACCAATTTTCAACCCATAAAGCGGCGGGCGGATCCTGATCCTAGCCTGGATCAAATCATCGAGCCATTCATTTTCCACTTTTGCCAACAGCTCAGTGATCATCGTTTCCTCCACTCGGGCGTTGAGCAATGATTACCAGGCCGCGAAATAACAACCGTTGTAAACCTATGGAAGCGAGCAAGGCTGCCGCTGGCCGCGTCCATGCTGCGAAGCGTGTCGGTGGTACAAAGATATTCCTGAAGAAGAAATAAGCCGCTTCACCAGTATCCAAAGGAACCAGTATCTCTGGATGCTCTAACTCATCATAAGCGCCAAAGCAGCGCACTACGCCGAGTCCGTTCCGATACAAAAGAGCACTGCTCTTTCTTAGAGAAATGTGAGATTGACCCACAGGCCTCTTCTTCGACAAAAAATGGTATAGGGCTTCAAAATTATGAATGCCTAATAACAACCAACCGCCTGGCTTCAGCCGCTGGAGGATGCGAGACAGGTAGAAATCATAACAATCCGAGGAATATTCTGGAATAATCAAATGATCCAGATCAACAATCGGTGCTTCACGAAAAGGCTTTGTAGTGGCGACTTCCCTGGCGCCGCCCGCCAGGGCAGGTGCAGTCGCTCTTTTGGCTGAACGACTAAAGTCGTCACTACGGTCTCGTAAAATACCGACAACGCGGCTTCCTGAATCATTTGTTGCAGGCGGGGCTATCAATGCGACATCCAACCCATCCGCCGTAAGAGTCGCGACCAGGGGTTTTGATTCACTTAAAACGCCTACTCTCTGACCTGGCATCAGAGGCAAGAAAAAGCGCAAGTCTGCTTGCGAATAACCCGACACAATCGCATTCATTGACTAACTTCCGGTTTCGATCTCTTAATAAATGTGTGACGCAGCATATCAATACCTTTCCGGGCAACCTCGCGATTCGTGACCCAGATCGCAGCTCCATAGACCAAACCGCCGACAACCGGCAGGATGACCAGTTGAAAAAGTGGAGCCATGTTGCTCAACCAGAATTGGAGCGCGTACACACACACGAACATGCCCAAAGCGCCAGATATTGCCGGTTGCAAAGCAGAAAGGATGTCCCGCCAGCGGAGCGATATCATGCGCTTAATGACAATGAATCTCACCAGGGTAAGAATAGAATGTGCGACGACTTGCGCAAGCCCGACATAATAGATGTTGTAACCGCCTGCAAGCCATAGAAGAGGGATGGCTACTGCAAGTTTGAAGAGGCCCAGGATATTCATGAGATCGGGCCGCCCAATTGCCTTGTAGATGTCGCCAGCGTTGAAACTGAGGGAATAGATCACGGCATAGAGCGAAATCGCCTGCATCACCGGGATGGCTGAAATCCATTGGTCGCCGAATATTACTTTAACCAATTCTGGCGTGACGATGAACATGCCCACCCCAACCGGGACCGTGTACAAAGCAATATAGCGCAGCGTAAGCAGAAAACCCTTCCGCAGCGACTCTAAATCATTTTGCAACTTCGAATAAGCCGGAAATAGTGCATTGCTGACGATATAACAAGTATTGATGATGAGCAGCTCAGGGACCCGGAAGGCCATGGTGTAATAGCCCAGATTGTCTGGGCCGAGACGCTTCCCGACGATGAGGTAATCTATATTGGCTTGGATCGCGCCCATGAATTCCGATAGCACTGTCTGAGAGCTGTACCCCAAAAGGTGGCGGGAAGTCCTCAGATCCAGGGTCAGGCGCGGCCGCCAGCGATAGACAATCCAGTAGAGCGCGCTGGCCGCGACGTTGGCCGCGATCTGCCCCCAGACCAGACTCCAGACCCCGTATCCGGCAAACGCCAGGCCGATGGAAACGACCGCCTTTGCAGCAGACTTGCCAAATTCAGGCAGGAGGGTTTGGCGGAATTGCAATTCCTTTTTCAGGCGCGCGGCATGGATGTTCCCCAATCCCCAGATAATAAAAATAACGGACAAAGCCCGCATGATATCCGTCACACGCGGGTCATCGAAAAAGGCTGCCACCCACGGCGCGACGAGGAAAGTCGTGACCGAGATGATCGTATTGAATATAAGGCCTAAAGTAAAAGCAACGTTGGAATTATGCTCGACATTATCCTGTTTATAGATGACAACATTTTCGACGCCCAATCCGCTGAAAGTATCCAGGTAGCCGATCACGACCAATCCGATTGCCATCAGGCCGAACTCGTCAGGGGAAAGGAGGCGCGCCAAGATGACGGTCGCGATGAACGTCACCCCCTTGCTCAAGCCGAAAATCAGATAGTTCCAGGCCGTCCCTTTTATCGTGGCCGATACAAGAACACGATTATCATCCATGATCGCTTGCCTGGGTCGAAGGATTAGCTAACAAACTCAGTAATCCTTTTTCAATTCGTTCTTTACGATATTCGGAATGCTGAACGCAATAGCCACCAAAAGCCAGAAATATCGGGGGTAGGCCGAGTGGATAAAAATAGACGCCGTCAGGTACCCCAATATACCTGCCCCAATCGCAGCTACCATTCTCGCAAGATCATCTCGCTTACTTTTTAATTTCTTCCAACTGTCTATGATATTTTTCGCCATTGTGCCTAGCAATACGAGAAATACCGAGAGCCCAACCAGCCCCGTTTCAGCAGCGACTTCGATGTAAAGGTTGTGGGCCGCCCTTTCTGTTGCTGTTGGAGAAAGGCCCAAGCCTTTTGCATAGCTCAAATAATGTACGGTGAAATTGTTCAGGCCGACGCCCAGGATTGGGTTCTGCTTGATCATCTCCAATCCGGCCAGCGTCTCGCTTGCGCGCCCGCGAAGAGCAAAATCTTGGGTGCGAAAACCCACCGAGGGCGCGGATATCAATTCTTTCAGCGAAGAAATCCTGGCTATATATTCCTGGGGGATCAACATAAGAAAAGCGATACCCACCAGGATCAAGATGGGAAAATATTTTGCTCGCAGGGGGTATAGGAAGAACCATGCGAATATCGCGGCTGCGAGTGCAACAAAGCCGCCGCGAGAATAGGTAAAGACAACCGTCAAAGCAATTACTGTCAAAGCCCAGAGGGCAACCAAACGTAACGGCCGGCTGCGTTCATCAAGTACCCTCTCCAAAGCCAGAGGAACCAGAACCAGCATAACCATTGCATAGAAATTTGGGTCGCCTACCGGGCCAGAGATGCGATAACCTTCTTGTGTACCGGCATACTGCATATAACTGGCTTGAGCGAATCCCCAATAGTTGTTTCCAAAAGTGCCGGTCAAATATTGGTAAACGCTGATCGTGCCCATAAAAATCCCGGCAATTATTAATGCCCAGACAACCCCGCGTAACCTTGCACCGCTATTTAGTAGAACGATAACGATGAAAGCAATAAAAACATCTTTTACAATATCATTCAAAGACTCGCTGACAAGGGTCGTATCAGACGCGTACAGCAACGAGGAGGCAAGAACCAGGCTATAGATCCCGATAATAACGGCGGCGCGCTGCCAACCCTCTGGACGCTCCTTGAAGGCGGCCCAGCGAATCAGGATCACAACTCCCAATATGAAGATATATGATTTCGCTACTGAAGGAGCATTATGATAGTGGACAGCGATATCCGAAAAGCGGGTGTAAGTTAAAAAGAATAGAACAAGCAGACCGGTTTCAACGGAGAAGATGCTG
>Ga0163200_1000539_pt1 | contig 16139 bp, 18 predicted proteins | sample PL_2010_200m_FD_113535 | JGI IMG/M metagenome (GOLD analysis project Ga0163200, IMG submission 113535) | Freshwater microbial communities from Powell Lake, British Columbia, Canada to study Microbial Dark Matter (Phase II) - PL_2010_200m | ecosystem: Environmental > Aquatic > Freshwater > Lake ... | reverse complement strand
GGAACTTTGGGATTTCACGGCTTCCGCCGCAGGCGGAAAGGGTTTTGGCGAAAATCAAAGCGCGATTTTGGCTTCCGCAAAATCGCTCCATACTCTTAATTCCGAACAAGTTACTACTGGTGCGCGGGAGAGGACTCGAACCTCCACGGCCTTGCGGCCACAGGAACCTCAATCCTGCTCGGCTACCGATTACGACACCCGCGCAAAATCTTATAAAATTTTAAGCTGCCGACCCGATTTTCTGGCGAGTTTTTTTCTTTGAAAAACCTCTAAGGAAGTAAAGTTTTGATTTGTGCACCTTTTTCGGCGAGCTGACGATTTTTACCTTCACGATATTTGGAGAATTTATAGGATAAATTTTTTCCACTCCAACTTCATGCAAAGTCGCGCGCACCGTAAAAGTGGCCCCGCTTTCTTTGCCGTGCTTTCTCGCCAAAACCACGCCTTTAAAAGTCCCAAGCTTGTCTTGGACAGCCACCGTGGCGCCCGGCTTTATTTGTTTTAAAATTTGTTCTGGAATCATATAAAATCAACTAATTACTAATTTAGGTACGAATATACTAATACGTTTTTAGAACATAGTCAAGAATCGCCGTAAAAATAAAAAAATCGGGAGGAATTCGTCGGAACTTCCGGTTTCTCTCCCGATTTAAGCCGTTGCGCCATTTCCATTTCTCAATGCAAACGGCACCACATTAACATGACAGCGTTCGCAATCCGAGAGATACTCAACAACGTAATTGCCGTCATTACGGAGATACAGATTTCCGCATTTCTGGCAAATTACGATTCCGTGCGCTTCAAATTTGGAATAGCACGGGACACAAAGAAGAACACTTGTTTGTTTATTCCCCCTTTCAATAATCAATCTTCTACCTTCATCGTCATTATTACTGCAAAACCAACACATATTCTTTCACCTCCTTCCTAAAAATAGTTTGTAAAGAATTCTATTTAAATTAGAACAATACTCTGAATTACATCAATTAAAGTTCTCCCCTTTTAGCAAACCTTTCAATTCATCCGGTAATTCCGCTTCCAGTTTGATTCTTTCGCCTTCCGCGGGGCTAAATTCCAACGATTCGGCATGCAAAAATATCCTTTTTAAGCCAAACGGGTTCGTTTTCTTGCCATAAAGTGAATCTCCAATAATCGGATGGCCGATTGAAGCCAAATGAATTCTTATCTGGTGAGTTCGCCCGGTTTTTGGACTAACTTTCAGCAAGCTGAAAGTCGCTGATTCATGCTGATTTGAATCTGATTCATGCTGATAATATTTTATAACTTCATATTCCGTCACCGCCTCTTTTTCATTTTTACCTTGCCAAACCGTTCTTTTAATCGTCCCCGTTTTTATTGAAATCGGCTTGTCTATTGTCCCCGTTTTTGATTTGACTTCGCCATAAACTAAAGCCAGATAATTTTTCTTAATTTGCCGAGTTTGAAAAAGATTTTTTAAATATTCAAAATATTTCTGATTTCGGGCAATTAACATAATTCCGGAAACATCTTTATCTAAACGATGTACTATTCCCGGCCGGATTTCCGGCTCGTCACCCACATTTTTTACTTCGGGATAATTTTCCAACAGCCAGTCCGTTAAAGCAGCCTGTTTCAAGTTTTGAGTTTCAAGTTTCAAGCTTCCTGCTGGATGTACCAACAAGCCTGCCGGTTTATAAACCGCCAGAAAGTTTTTGTCTTTATAAATAACAAAGGGTTCGTTTTGGAGCATGTCTTTTAGTGAATTTCGGACGGGTTAAGGAGTTAACCGCAGAGACCAACAATAATCTGAAATACACCAACCACTACTCCTATAACGATAGCAACAAGTGCAATTTTTTCTGCTCGTTTACTACTTATTTTTGCCTCCATTAAGTTTAAATATTCAATAGCAGCAGATGTACCTTTTGATGTTATTACAAAAAGATGCTCATCTTTTTGCTCGTTATAGCTCAAATGATCAATCAGATTATTGTTCACAGGCATATTAGAGCGAAATACTTTTTGTACCCATTGCTCTTGTTCTAAACTTAATCCAAATTCTTTTTTCAAGTCTCCCCAACTAAAGCCAGCTTCCTGCCTTTGATATGCCCAAATAAGAATTTTTATATATAGAGTATCCTCAGTTTTCATGATTATTTTTTTCTTTTAATGCAACAACTATAAACTCCAACAATTTATTTCTATCCTCATTATATTTAACAATCAGCTCTTTCCAAAAATAATCTTTGTTTGCTCCAAAATAATCCGCAAAATTATTCATATTTAAGCTAAATTCTTTTATTTTTATAATAATACCTATAACGCCAAAAGCATAGCCAACCATTAAGCTAACAAATGCGTCATTTAAAAAATAAATGTAGAAAAATATTGTTGTTGCAAAAAAAATAGCGATCTGAATAAATAATTTTATGATGTAACTACGAATTATGTGGTTGCCTGATTTTAATAAAGAAATATTTTCTAGCTTTTTTGTAAACGGAATAGCAAAAAATATTATTAGGATACTATTACTAATAGTAAATGAAAATATTATAACTCCTATAATTATTACTATTGTGGCAATTATGAATGTCATGATTTATTTTTCAATTTTTATTAAGTGCAGTATTCTTGAATTAGTCCGAACGCATTTCGCCGCCTGCGGCGGCGAGGAATTCCCCCCGCGAAAATTCGGAAAGGCGGCGGAGCCGCACCGCTGACAATTTCAAGTTTTTCTTTGGCGGCTAAATAATTTTCCAATGAAATGGACTGAAAGTAAAACAATAGTTGAAACAGCAAAAGAAACAGCAACGACATTTGGACTTATACCTTTTGTGGCGGCATACAAAAATAGAGCGATAATGCCAGTTACCAAAGAAGTAATTACGGAATATTGTTTTAGAGTTTTCATAAACCACTGGAAAAATGCCGACGGGGCTACAGCCATTCCGCCACCCAAAAACATTAAAGCAACGGCGGTCACAGACGGTAAAGCAAAACTAATGATTAAACCCAAACCAAGCAGAATAACAATACCAACGCCAACATTCTTTTTGCTAAGTGGTTTTCCGAGTAAATCTTTGCAAAAAATTTGGCTTCCGGCAAAAGTTAAGGTATCAACAGTGCTCATGAGTGCGGCCCACAAAACTAGAGCCCCAACAAGAGCGATAGTTTGTCCGCCAAGCTGGATAATGCGAAGGAAAGCAATATCGGGGTCGATATTTGGAAATAAATTTTTTGCCGTCATTCCGATTATGAACAATCCAGCACCCGGCAATAAAATCGCCAAGCTGCTAAGCCAAGTTCCTTTCCGAGCAGTTTCGCCCGATTCGGCGGCAAAAACTCTTTGGTAATAAGTTGAAATTGAAAAAGGTCCAAATAAACCAAAAAGAAAAAAACCAAGGGTAGTGCCGATAGGGACAGTGAAAAGATTTAATTGTTCCGGTGTCGGTTGAAAATATTTTCCACTGAAAACAGCAAGAATACCAGTAAGAATAATTATTGCACTCATGAGCACATAATCAGTCCATATCACTGCACGAAAACCACTAAATATCAAATATGCCGCCACAACCACAACAGTAATGCCGACCGACACCGAATAATCTAGCACCCCGAGAGATTGTAAAAGCTTTCCACCGCCAATGAGTTGAATAGAAATGTCGCCAGCCAATAATAAAAGGGTAATGAATGTTAAAACTTTTGCCGCTTTTACACCGAACCGCCAGCTAAAAAAATCAGGTAAAGTATGCAGTCCCAAATCCTTTGTTTTTTCCTTTAGAGATTTAGCAAAATAGCCAAAAATGATTATGCCAAAAATCATTCCGAGAAAAAACCAAGCCAAACCAAGTCCGTAACGATAAGCGTAAGCTGTGCCAGTTATGAAAAACCCAGCACCGATAAAAGTAGCCGCATATGATACTAAATACCCAAGCATCGGCAATTTACGATTGTATAAGTTGTATCCTTCATCATCTTGTTTTCTTCCGGCAAAATATCCAACAGTCAACATGATGAGGGCTACGATGATAAAAAGTGAAGTTGCTAACATAAATTAATTCTTATGATTAAAAATTTTTCTTCCCTCAAAATTAAAACATGGTTCGAGCCGATGTTTTTCTCCGGGTTCTTTTGCGGTTTTGAGCGGTGCGGCTCTGCCGCCTTTCCGAATTTTCGCGGGGGGAATTCCTCGCCGCCGCAGGCGGCGAAATGCGTTCGGACTAATTCAAGAATACTGCACCAGAAAGGAAAAGTCAAAGAGTTTTGGTTCGCCTCGCTTCGCTCGGTGACTAATTCGTATTGGATTTTGGGGGCAAAAACGAATTGGCGGTTTCGCATTTTGAAGGAAGAAAAATTTTTAATCTTTAATTTAATAAAACTATGAAATACATACTTTATGCAAGAAAATCTACTGAAGAAGATGACCGACAAGTACTTTCAATTGAAGCGCAACTCGTAGAGTTGCAAGAGTATGCCGCCAAAGAAAAACTTGAAATTGTCGCTTCCTTTCAGGAAGCCAAAACCGCAAAAGAACCCGGGCGAATGAAATTCGCAGAAATGTTGTCATTGATTGAAAGAGGGAAAGCAGACGGCATTATTTCGTGGCACCCAGACCGTCTTGCGCGTAATTCTGTAGATGGCGGTAAGATAATCCACTTCGTAGATCGTGGCTTGATTAGGTCCCTCAAATTCCCCACCTTTTGGTTTGAGCCAACACCACAAGGATTATTCATGTTGAGCATTGCTTTCGGACAGAGTAAATATTTTGTAGATAATTTGCGAGAAAATGTGAAAAGAGGTTTACGGCAAAAGATACGAAATGGCGTATGGCCCGGCTGGGCTCCGGTGGGTTACACCAATAATCCTAGAACACGCGGTATTGATGTTGATAGCGAGAAATCCTCTAAGGTTCGCAAAATGTTTGAAATGTACGCTACCGGAGCATATACACTTCACTCTCTCGCAAATTGGTGTGAGGAAAATAACCTGCGTGGCAATCTTGGGAAAAAGTTGGTCATTAGCAATATCCAGAAAAATCTACAAAATATTTTCTATCTTGGCTTGATGAAATGGAAAGGGGAAATTTTTGAGGGACAACATGAGCCGTTAATTTCAAAGAAACTTTTTGATACTTGCCAAGAAGTGATGAGTAAACGAGGAAAAGTACAGGAATCTCACAAAAATAATTTTGCTTTTCTTGGCCTTCTCAAATGTGCTTCGTGCGGTTGCTCAATAACTGCCGAGAAACAAAAAGGTCATAACTACTATCGTTGCACCAAGAAAAAAGGGTTGTGCCAAGAAAAGCATTATCTCCGCGAGGAAGCATTAACCGAACAAATCACTTCTTATCTTCAAAAAGTTTCTTTATCGAGCCGAGACACCGAAAAAGTTTTGGCGGCGTTAGACAGCGAACAGGATAAAGCGAGAGAGGACGCACAAAGCGAAGTTAGTGTTTTGAAAGAGCAGTTAGCACAAGTTGAGGCAAAACTTCAAAAACTGCTAGACATCTATTTAGCAGACGCTTTATCTACAGAAGAATACGCCACCAAAAAACAGAGTTTGCTTTCACGAAAGGTCGCGTTAAACGAAAAAATCACCGACTTTGAGACAAAAGGATTGTCTTGGCTCGAACCGGCTCGTGAGTTTGTAAAATCCTTGAATCAAGCCGCTAATCTGCTTTCCTCTCCTAATCCTTCCGAAATGACAACATTTCTGAAAAACATCGGCTCGAACCATATTTTGCGAAACCGCCAATTCGTTTTTGCCCCCAAAATCCAATACGAATTAGTCACCGAGCGAAGCGAGGCGAACCAAAACTCTTTGACTTTTCCTTTCTGGTGCCGCGGGAGAGAGTCGAACTCTCATGGGATTGCTCCCGCGCGCTCTTGAGGCGCGTGCGTCTGCCATTCCGCCACCACGGCATATCTCAATAATTAAACATATTTTCTTGATAAAATCAAGAAAAAGTTTAAAATATGGATATGGCGAAGGTTATATCTATTTGTAATTCCAAAGGGGGCGTTGGGAAGACAACCACATCCGTCAATTTATCAAGTTATCTTGCGGCTCTTGGAAAAAGAGTTTTATTGATTGACTTTGACCCGCAGGCAAACGCCACTTCCGGGCTCGGCATTGACCCAAAAAGCGTCACCGACAACATCTATCACGGCATGATAGGCTACGCCGATATTGATAAACTCATCAGAAACACCGTTATTTATAACCATCACCTGATTCCGGCAAACCAAAATTTAAGTGGCGCATTGATTGAACTTGTCGGCTTGGAAGAACGCGAATTCTTGCTCCGCAAATTCATCAACCGCCTGCGGCATCAATATGATTATATCTTTATTGACTTACCTCCAAGCTTAAATTTACTAACTCTTAATGGCCTTGTGGCATCGGACGAAGTTTTAATTCCTATTCAATGCGAATATTATAGCCTTGAAGGGCTCGGGCAAATTTTAGAAATAATAGATTTGATAAATAACAACCTCGGACGGCAAATAAAAGTTGCCGGAGGGCTTCTGACGATGTATGATAAAAGAGAAAAACTTTCGCGCGAAGTCGCCAGAGAAGTGAGGACTCATTTCCCGCACAAAGTGTTTGACACCGAAATCCCCCGCTCCGTTTCTTTGGCCGAAGCGCCAAGTTTCGGCAAGCCGATAATTTTGCACGACCCGAATTCACAAGGCGCCAAAGCATACGAAAGATTGGCGAAAGAAATAATGCAATCCGAAAATACAAATTCATCCGAATCTACAAATAAATACGAATAACTACAAAAGTATTCGTAGCCATTCGAAAATTCGGATAAATTCGTAGATTGGGATTATATTTATGCTCGGCAAAGGATTAGAATCTTTAATTCCGAAAAAAAACGTTCCTAACCAACAAACAAACGGCCAAAAAAACGAGCCTGTAGTTTTTGTTGAGAAAAATATTTCACAAAACGAATCGCAGCCCAACCAAAAGGAGGTTGATACTTTCCGCTCAACAAACCCTGATAAAAATTCAGCGGTTTTTGTTGAGAAAAGTGTCTCGCAGGCCGGAGCGGGCATGGTCCCCGACCACGGTCGGGGGAGCGAAGGCCGAGAGCAAGCGGCGAGCGAACGGCTGGGTGAGCGAGACCGCGGCTTTTCGAGACAAAAACCGATGGTCAAAGACGCCATCTTCCATATTGAAGTCGAAAAAATAAAATCAAACCCCCTTCAACCGAGAAAAGAATTTGACCAGGAATCCCTGAAAGAATTAGCGGTTTCAATCCGCGAATTCGGCATTCTTCAACCGATTGTAGTTTTAAAAATAGAAATAGAAAAAGAATTCGGCGCCGATGTGGAATATCAGCTTATTGCTGGCGAAAGGCGCTTAATGGCGGCGAAATTACTCGGTTGGGAAAGAGTGCCTGCGATAATAAGAAGCGTTGAAACCAAAGCCAATCAATTGGAATTGGCAATAGTTGAAAATCTTCAAAGGCAAAATCTTAATTCTGTTGAAACCGCCCGCGCTTACGCCAAGCTTCAAGACGAATTCGGTTTGACTCAAAGGGAAGTCGCGACCCGCATAGGCAAAAGCAGAGAAACAATCGCCAACGCCTTGCGGCTTTTGAGTTTGCCAACCGAAATTCAAGATGCCATTGCCAAAAATCAAATAAATGAAAGCCAAGCCCGCTTGCTTATGACGATTGAAGACCAGTCTCAACAGCAAAGACTTTTTAAAGAACTTATTGAAAAAAATTTAAGCGTCCGCGAGCTCAAACTAAGAATCGGCGGTAAAATACAAAATACAAAATACAATATACAAAATACAACTATTGACCCGGAAATGCTTGACCTTCAAGAAAAACTCGCCGAACTCTTAGGCGCCAAAGTAAGAATAGAAAAAGGCCGAAAAGAAGGAAAAATCATAATCTCTTTTTATTCTCCTGAAGAAATCCAGGGAATCATCCGAAAAATTCAAACGGATTTATAACTTATTTCTCTCACTCCTTTCACTTTTTTCAGCTTGAAGACCAAGCTTTCTATTTTTCTTTTATCGCTTAAATCGCAAACTAATTTTATATTTGGGAAACTGCCGGTTTTAATCAAATTGGCATTTGCTATATTAATACGCGAACGCGAAACAACAGCGGTAATATCTTTTAAAATTCCTATCCTGTCTGAAATCACGATTCTAAATTCCGTACGCGTGCTCTTTTTTTGAGTAAAACTGTTTGATTCTTTTAATCTAGATTTTATTTTTCTCCTTGCCTGGTCCGTTTTAGCAAACCTTAACCACGATTCCGAAGGTCTTTTACTTTTCTGCATTAAAATTTCCACCATGTCGCCAGACTGCAATTGATGGTCGAGCGGACTGATTTTGCCGTTTATTTTTGCTCCGACGCATTCATCGCCAACCGTGCTATGAATGGAGTAAGCGAAATCAATCGGCGTCGCGCCGGCGGGCAAATCAACAACTTCTCCTTTCGGAGTAATAGCAAAAATTCTGTCTTTAAAAAAATCTATTTTAAGGGATTTCAAAAAATCTTCCGGGTTGGAAAAATCTTTCTGCCAATTTTTTAATTGCTGGACCCAAATCAATTCATTTCTGTCGGCGAAAGAAGTTTTTTTATTCAAATAATCTTTCGTTCCTTTTTTTTGCTCGTACGCCCAGTGGGCGGCGATTCCGTTTTCAGCCTCTTCGTGCATTTCCAAGGTACGAATTTGAATTTCAGTCGGCCTGTTGTCAAGACAGAAAACAGTGGTATGTAAACTCCGATAACCATTCGGCTTAGGCAAAGCGATATAATCTTTTATTCTCCCCGGAAGCGGCGGCCAAAGATTATGTACTATTCCCAAAACGGCATAGCAATCTTCTATCGTTTTAACGACAACCCTTAAAGCGACCAAATCGTAAATTTGGTCCAAATTCATGTCGTTGCGAAGAAGTTTTTTATAAAGCGAACTGTAATGTTTCGCCCTAAAGTCTATTTTCAGCGGTTCTATTGAATTCTCTTTCAGTGATTTTCTCAAAACCGGCTCAACTTTTTCCAAATATCTTTCACGTTCTTCAAAACGTTCCTGAACGTTTTCCAAGAGCCACTGATACTCTTTTGGATAAAGATAATGAAATGCCAAATCTTCAATTTCGCCCGCGAATCCCGTCATTCCCAAACGGTACGCCAGCGGGGCGTAAATATCGTAAGTTTCAAGAGCTATCCTTTTTTGTTTTTGGGGCGGACGAAATTGCAATGTTTTCATATTATGAAAACGATCCGCCAATTTAATGATAATAACTCTGATATCGTGGCTTATCGCCAAAAACATCTTTCTGAGATTTTCCGCTTGTTTTTCTTCGGGAGTGCGATATTTTAACCTGCCAAGTTTTGTTATGCCCTCAACCAGGAACGTGACTTCTTCGCCGAATTCTTTTTTTATTTTATCCAAATCAATATCTTTGCCGTCTTCAACTGTATCGTGGAGCAAGGCGGCAGCAATGGTCTGATAATCCAACTGCCATTGGGCGATTTTTAAAGCGGTTTCAAAGGAATGGTTAAAATACGGCTCGCCGGATTTCCTTTTTTGACCGGTATGGGCCGCCTTGGAAAACTCAAAAGCTCGTTTGATAAATTCAATTTCTTTTTCGGATTTAGGAGACTTTTTCTGGAATTCAATTAATAAATCCTTTAAATCCATAGCGCTATCAGTATATATTATTTCTTATGCGGATTGTAGTTTAGGCAAGATTTATCGGAGCACCTTTCCGGGATTGTTTTGGTCCCTTGCATCATCAGAGAACCGCAAAGCTTGCAAATATCGCCTGTCGGTTTAGCTTTCATTATAAAATTGCATTTTGGATAATTTGAGCAGGAATAGAACGCGCCGAATCTGCCGCGACGTTCAATAATTTCACCATCGCACTTGGGGCATTTAACTCCGGTTTTCGCTTTAGCCTCTTCTTCGGCGCTCTTTTTAATAAAACGGCATTTGGGATAATTTGAGCAAGCGACAAATTTGCCGAATTTTCCTTCGCGTTCAATAAGCTTTCCAACTTCGTCCCGCTTCGCGGGATCTCGCGTAGCGAGACATTTCGGACAAATTTCTCCGGTTTCCTTCGGACCTTCCATTATAGAGCCGTCTATTTTTCTCGCTCCGGAACACTCGGGGAATTTCTTACAACTTAAAAATTTTCCCGTCCGCGAAAGCTTGATCACCATCAACCCGCCGCAAACCGGACATTTTATTTTTTTATCCGCTTCGCCCAAATCCGTGATTTTTCCAGCAGTTTTTTCTTTTTCTTTCACGTCTTTTGAAAACGGTTTATAAAAATCACCGAGCATTTTTTCGTATTTTCTTTTTCCTTCGGCGATTTCATCCAATTCATTTTCCATTTCCGCGGTAAAAGAATCGCTAATGTATTTCGCGAAATTTTTCTCGAGAAAATCGCTTACCACTTCGCCGGTATCGGTGGGTTTTAACGTCTTGTTTTCCTTTATCGCGTAACCCCTATCTTGGATTGTTTTTATAATCGTGGCATAAGTGCTGGGCCTGCCAATTCCCCGCTTTTCAAGCTCTTTGATAAGGCCCGCTTCGGTGTACCGGCCCGGCGGTTCAGTTTGCTTGCCCTCGCTTGAAATATTAAGAAGCTTCAAATAATCGCCTTTTAAAACTTGTGGAAGCTCAACATCTTCTCCACGACTTGCCATATCGGCCGCAAGCCACCCCGGGAAAACTATGACACTGCCGTTTACGGAAAAATCCGGAATTGTTTCTTGTCGCTTGTTATTTGTCGTTTGTAATTTGTTTGAGATATTCGCACTTATTTTTGTCCTTAAAATTTTGGCGTCCGCCATCTGCGAAGCTATCGTTCTTTCCCAAATTAATTTATAAAGTTTTTTCTGCTCTTCGGTCGCCCCGGCGGATTTTTTAACCGCGTTTGCCGGACGAATGGCTTCATGCGCTTCCTGCGCATTTTTGCTTTTTGAAGAATAAACTTTCGGCAATAAATATTTTTTTCCGAATTCTTTTTCTATCATCTGATAAATTTGCGGCAGCGCTTCCTTGCTCAAATTAAAACTATCCGTTCTCATATAAGTTATAAGTCCCTGTTCGTACAATTTTTGGGCGATAGCCATTGTTCGCGACGGCGAAAAGCCCAAGCGCGAACTTGCCGCCTGCTGTAAAGTGGCGGTGATAAAAGGCGACCGGGGAGAACGCTTTATTTCTGTTTGGCTGACTCCCGTTGTTTCCCAATCATTTTTTTGCGCGATTTCAATAATACGGTTAGTCGCTTTTTCGCTTTTAGGCTGCTCATCGCAAATAAGAATTATTTTCCCGCCTTTTTTTGTTCTAAACTCTCCCGTTATAATCCAATAATCTTCGAAAATAAAAGCGCGGATTTCTCTTTCACGTTCCATTATTATACGCAGAGCCGGAGACTGAACTCTGCCCGCGGACAATCCATAACGTACTTTTTTCCAAATAAGGCCCGAAAGATCGTAGCCTACAAGCCTGTCCAAAACTCGGCGCGCCTCCTGCGCCTTTACCAAATCAAAGTCTATTTCCCTGGGATGTTTAATAGCTTCATTAACCGCCGAATCGGTTATTTCATTAAAAGTTATTCTTTTGACTTTTGAGTTTTCTTTGCCGTTCAAGCCGAGTGTCTCAACTAAATGCCAGGCTATCGCCTCGCCTTCCCTGTCCGGGTCAGTAGCAAGAAGTATTTGTTCGGCTTTCTGGGAATCGCTTTTTATATCGGAAATTATTTTTTCCTTGCCTTTAATCGTTTCGTAATGCGGCAAAAACCCCGCCTCAATATCTATGGCTTTTTTATTGCTTTTCGGCAAATCACGGACATGCCCGATGCTCGCCTTAACCACATATCCTTCTGGTAAATATTTTGCAATTGTTTTTGTTTTCGCCGGAGACTCAACGATTAAAAGTTTCATTTTATTGCGTATCCTTGGCCCGCTTCTTTCAGAATATCTCTTATTACAAGCAGGGCAATAACTTGATTAACCTTTTGCGGTTCAAGTTTAGTAATTTCGATTATTTTGTCAATCCCAACGGGCAAACCCGCTTGCTCTATCGTTTCAAAGATAATTTTTTCTTTTCCATTCAAATCGCCCGGAATTTTTCGTTTTTCCGTTTCAAAATCAAAACCCAAATCTTCAAAAACGTCTTCTATCGCGCTTATGAGCCTTGCTCCGTCCCTGACCAGCTTATGCGAACCGAAATAATTTGAATGGTTCATCGGCCCAGGCGCCACGAAAACTTCTCTGCCTTGTTCCGCCGCTAAGCGCGCCGTCACTAGCGCGCCTGACTCCTTGGGCGCCTCAACAACGACCGCGGCAACGCCTAATCCGCTGACTATCCTGTTACGTTCAAGAAATTGATGCTTCATCGCCAGTGTTCCCGCCGGATATTCCGAAATAATTGCTCCGCCGGTTTCAATTATCATTTTTGCCAAATTTTCATTTTGCCTGGGATAAATCAAGTCCAATCCACAAGCTAAAACGGCGATTGTTTTTCCTCCTCCTAAAAGCGCGCCTTCATGCGCCGCCGTGTCTATTCCCATGGCCAAGCCGCTCACCACAACTATTCCTTTTTTGGCGAATTCTTGAGCCATTTCTTTGGCAACAGCCCTGCCGTAAGCCGTTGCTTTGCGCGTGCCAATAATGGCGATTTTCGGCGGCTCAACCAACGATTTTCCCAAAAGATCGCCCAAATAAAAAATTTCTTTCGGTGGATTTGGAATTTCTTTTAGCAGGGCGGGATAGTCCGCCTCTCCAAGGGAGACACGATTGATTTTTAACGCATTCATTTTATAATTATATAATAATATGAATGGATGAAAAAGATATGCCAGGTAGTGAAAACTCGATTTAAGCTCGCCTCGCAAAATATTTTTGATAAATTATGAGGTCGTTATTATGGTAAGGATATATTAAATTAAACAAAGATTATTCGGCTCGCTTTATTTTGATTTTGCGCAGTCGAGTTTCTACTACCTGGTATGAATTTCAAAAAACGTTTATTAATTGTAATCGGCATCCCATTGGGAATCTGCGTGCTTTTAATCGGAATGATAGTTTTTCTTGGCTTTGACATCGGGAACAGAGCGGGAAGCGCAAACGAGAAAAGACTTACTTTTATTTCTCGGCTGGCGGTCGCCGATTCCTTGGCGTCTTTAAAAAAAGATTCCGAGCAAATTAAAAACTACTATGCCATTCTTGAAAATATTTTGCCCAAGCGGGACCGCCTTGTTCTTTTCCCAAGAGACTTAAACGCGATAGGCAATCAAGATAACTTAAACATTAATATCACTCTCGGCCAAGGAACAGGGAGCGGCGAAAAAGGATTTTGGCAAACGAATTTTAAAATAACCGGAAGCGGAACTCTTGAAAATTTCATCAAATTCATAAAAACGCTGGAGAGCGGTCAATATCTAATTGGCCTTGAAAGTATTGACTTTGGAAGAGAGGGTGATAATTTTAAAACGCTGTTAAACGGCGAGGTTTTTTCAATGTAACAATGTTTAAAAATAAACAAGAATTGATATTCATAGCGACCAGTATTTTACTTATTTTATTTTTGGCGGTTTTTATTTTTTATTCAATCAATTTCTTGTTTGAAAAAACAACCGAGACTCTCAGCCAAGATATTTCCCAAACGCAAAAAAACGCCAAATTCAATTTGGAAGGTTTAAAAAAATTGGGCATTATACAAGAATAAGCCGAAATTTTTGGGCGTGTAGTTCACCCCGTAGAGCAACGGCGATTGAGGCAATTCAATTTTTCAAAAATAACACGAATAATTATGTTTTAATTAAAATCTAAATTTAATCGGCTTTTCGCGAGTTGCCTTAAAATTGTTATCGCCGTTGTCTCGCGGGGTTCAGTTGGTCCGACCGAAGTCGGACTCCGACAGCGGTCGGAGTAGAACGCTGTCCTGACCCCGATACTAAAATTTGCGCGCATAGTTCAATGGTAGAACGCTATCCTGATAAGATAGAGGCTCTTGGTTCGATTCCAAGTGCGCGCACAAAAATAGCGCAAATTTAGTACGGGGCAAGTAAGACAGAAGTTGAAGGCATGCCCCATATACCAGCTTTGCTGTTATACGGGGTTCGATCCCTCCCACGCCCACAAAAGTGACTCAAAGCTATAAAATAAAAACCTCACTCGTGAAGCAGATTAAAAATTTCTCTTTTCAATTTATACGTATTCCCATGCTTTAATAACCCTAAATAAGAATTCAGTGTTTCGCTTGAGGGATTTTTTTCTAATCGCTTAAACATTCGTTTTTTTGTGGATGTCCGCAAGACTCGATAGTCCGGAAAGTTCACCCAGCCTAAAAAATCAACGCCCGAAGCTAAAGTTTTTATAAACATCTTTTCCGGATGAAGTTCAAGCGCTAAATGGCTTTTCAAAAAATTCCGAATTGGGTTTATTAAATTTTCGAGCCAAATTTTATTATCAGAAAGAATCATTAAATCATCAGCGTAGCGAATATAATATTTCGCTTTTAGTTTATGCTTTACAAATTGGTCAAATTCATTCATATAAATGTTAACGAAAAGTTGCGAAGTTAAATTGCCAAGTGGAAGTCCCACTCCGGGGCTGGCAGAATGAAAACTGCTGATGATTCCATCTAAAAGCCATAAAATATTTTTATCGGGAATATATTGCCCTAAAATTTTCATCAAAATTTCGTGGTCAATATTCGCGAAAAATTTCCTGATATCGCACTTCAAAACCCAGCAAGTTCTTGTATTGTTCCCGTTAACTTTATACGCTAAAGAACGAAATCTGTTAATGGCTTTATGTGTTCCCTTATTATTTCTGCACGAATAAGAATCGGCGATAAACGTTTTGTCAAAAAAGGGATATAATTTGCGATAAATAGCGTGGTGCAAAAGCCTGTCGCGAACAGCCGCCTTATGGATATTCCTCGGTTTTGGGTCGCTGATGCTAAACGCTTTATAGCCGCCGTGGGCGTAAACGCGCGCCGAAAGTTCGTTATGAAGCGAAAAAATATTATCCATAAGCCGCATAGAAAATTTTTGGACGTCTAATTTGCGCCGCTTGCCTCGCAGAAATTCCTTCCATGCTTCCAATAAGTTTTCTATACTTATAATATCTTCAAATTTATGAGCGAATTGAATTTTCATAAAAATTTTCTTGGAACGCCCCCCCCCGCAGGATTCACATTGCCAATTATCCAAAAATTTATTCAAACTTACAAGCTTTGGGACGAATTCAAAAATAATTTTCCGAAAAAATCCCGATATACACTCGGCGCGAAAATTGATTCGCTGTTTATAGACGCGCTTGAACTTTTGTTTATCGCGAGCTATTTAAATAAAGAGCAAAAACTTCCATACATCCAAAAAGCGGGCGGCAAACTTAATTTATTGAAATTCTTTTCGCAGATTGCTTGGGAATTGAAAATAATTGATAATAATAAATATATTATACTCTCAAAACATTTTGATGAAATCGGAAAAATGATTGGCGGTTGGATAAAAGGGCTTCAAAATAAAACTCTCGCCGCATAGCGGCGAGAGAAATACGGCAGTTTCAGGAGAAAACACGATTACCATCGTTCCATGTATTCGGGTTCTCAACGGAGTTCGCGTTCACGTTCCAGCCATCGCCATTCCAGTTGACGTTCACCGCGCGAAGCTCCAAAATTTGTACCAGAGGCCGTCCGCGCCACCGCCCGTTGAAGATTCTTTGGGTTGTATTTTATTTGGGGTTTAAAAACCCGCCAGCGTCCGATACCAATTCCTGTATTTTTTAAGGAATACCGGAAGTATCCTGAATTCGCGACGGAAAAACCGTGGCCGTTCCGTATCATTACAAATCCATATATATTATATCAGATTATTTTTGATAATAAAAAATCCCTTGGTCTCGCGAAACAAAACCAAGGGATCAAGGCATTAAGGGTTTCAGGAATTGCAGGAGAAAACACGACCACCATCGTACCACGTATGCGGGTTCCCAACGGAGCGCGCGTGCACGCGCCAGCCATCGCCATGCCAGCGGACGAGCACCGCGCGAAGCTCGCCGTTGACATCGCGAACATAGAAAATATTCGCGTAGCCGTTCGTGAGAAGGGCTCCGTCTTCCCTATTTTGCTGACGTTCCATAAGAGCGTAAACCGCAGAGAGTG
>Ga0163200_1000538_pt1 | contig 16148 bp, 11 predicted proteins | sample PL_2010_200m_FD_113535 | JGI IMG/M metagenome (GOLD analysis project Ga0163200, IMG submission 113535) | Freshwater microbial communities from Powell Lake, British Columbia, Canada to study Microbial Dark Matter (Phase II) - PL_2010_200m | ecosystem: Environmental > Aquatic > Freshwater > Lake ... | reverse complement strand
TCACGGCGCCGGTCAGGGCGTTCAGGACGTAAATAGGCCCGTCCCCGACGATCACTTCCGGCTTTCCGTCGTTATCGAGATCGGCGATCTCCGTCAACACGTGGCGGTGCTTGCTCCTGTGCCACATGTGCGAGATGCCTCCGGGCGGGCGGGTCGGATCGTTGTAGAAGGCGTGGTAGAGACGCACCTCAGCGTTGTTCCACACCAGGGTCCCATCGCCCCGATAGAGCCGCACGCAATCCTGCTCGCCGATCGTCAGCGGCGTGGCGATCTCGTCGAGGCCATCTCCATCCACGTCGGCGATCGCGATGTTGCAGGTGTTGGTCGTCTGCTCGCCCAGCACGATCTCGGTCCGCCGGACCTCGTTGTCGGGGAAGCTCCCGTCGGTGCCCTTGGGGAATTCGAGGTACTCGTTGCCGTATCGCTCGCTCATTTGGGCCTCCAGGGTGCGCGGCAGATCAAACACGCAGCCGGGCGCTGCCGCCACAGCACTGTACCCCAAGACCTTCAAGCAGTCGCGTCGGCTCAGCTTGCTCATCGTTGGATGTCCTTTCATCATCAGGGAACCCCCGGTAACTATCTTTCTGAATCAAGTTGGGGGTTGCGGTTCAGTTTTTGGTGTGGTTTCGGTCCTGGCGACTCCTTGGGTTGTTGGTTTCATGGTGTTGACTCCTTGATTTTGGATTGTTGGCTTGTCCTTCCGACTTGTCTCTTCGTTCTCAGACGCTCCGTAGCGGCAATAACTTTAACCGGATGATCTGTTCATACCGAGCCATGTTGTAGATCAGGTTGATCCATCCGATCGCGGCCGCGTTGCGCCGCTTCCCGATGGTCGGGGTCAACTCCAGATTCTTGACGGACCTCGTTCATGCCGCCTTCGCCAGCGCCGCGCTATGGACGTGGATTCTTCTGATCGCCTCGATGATGTGATCCATGTTCATGTTCCGGCGGTTCGGCGGCAGTATGAGCAAGACCGTCGCGAGAGTCAACCCGACCCTGGAGCAGTTCTGGGTCACAGCGGCATCAACCCAAAGCCAGCAACGGACTCAACGGAAACGGAGCGACGGTTACGACGACTGTCAAGAATCAGGAGTTGAGCGAGACAGGAGCACAAGAACAAGCTGTGGAACCGCAACACTGCCATCAGGTCAAGCGATGGTCGTCCGGTGAAGTCAGGAAAGGGGGCTTCTCCAAAAGGGGAAGCTGTGTCTTGATATCACTTTTCATGTGTGACCCTGACGAAGTGGTTATTGGGTGGGCACCGCGCTTCCCAACAGTTGACGCATCGCGGGCATCAGGATGTCCTCGACCTCCGGGGCGACCATGGAGACCCAACTCGTCTCGTACCCGCCTTGACTGTAGGCGATCTTCGTGCAGATATAGCCGGGGCCTCCCTCACCGAAGGAGGTCATGCAAACGAAGGCGTCGGGACGCATCTTTTGCGCTGCCAATTGGTACTCGACAAAGAGCTCTCCCGGCATGTGCAGGACGTACGCCGGACCGATTCGCAGACAGCTTAGCTGAATCGGCTGCTTCGACCTGACGCGGCGGATCCACGTGACGAAGCGGGTTGCGTAAACGCGCTTCTGCACGGGAAGCTTGGTGTCTTCCAGGTCCCGTAGCGATTGCGCTTCATCCAAAGTCTTGCGGATCGGCAGTTGCACCTGCCGCGTGTCCCAGGCGACGTCCGCCGCAGAGATCGGCGTCTTCTTCGACGCTTCCCATGCGGCCTTCATGCCGGCCTCAAGCCGCGCGGCCAGCACCGGCCGGTTTTCGGGTGCCCCGTCGTTGTATTTGCCGCAGGCTATGTCGCCGCCGTTGGCGAAGTGGATGTGGGCCACCCCAGGCAGTGCGGCCTCCCTGGCAGCGCGGGCCATGCCGACAAAGTCGGCACTCACCTCCCCCTTTCCGTAATAACTACATGGATGTGTGGCGTAGTACGTGACCGCAGCCAGCGGCCGGTCGCCGTCCCAGAAGCTCAGCAAGCGGGCATACGGATCGATGGTACCCTCCGGGGCGGCCCGGCCGGCCTCGGTGCGGCAAGCACTCATGCGCGTCATGATGCACTTGCCGTCCGGGCCGAGGATCCGCCGATTGGAGGCGACTTTCTCCACCTTGCCCATGCCGCAACCCACATGAGTCACGCGGCGGGCCTTCCTCAGGGACTCGGTCGCCGCCCGGGCGGTGCCTTCGATGGCCTTGCGGGCGAAGACGGGGTCGAACATCCGGCCGCTCAGGCCGTAAGCCGCCAGCAGTTCTTCGGTCGAGAAGTCGAGCCCCGGAGCGCCATGCTGCTGGACGACATGTACGCTCACGCGGTCCTTCGAGGTTCCCGCCGCCTTGGCCAGCGCCTCGACCCACGCGTCGTACCCCCCATTGCTGATCCGCGCCCAATCCACCGCGCAGACGACGATCGGGAGCTGATCCGTGAGGAAGATGATCCCCCGGGCACTTAAGGGGTCAACGATTTCCTTGGCCGGAGCGCTGTTCCCGTGCAAGAGCGGCGCGCCCAGCGGCGGCGTGACGTCGGCCTGAAACGTCGCGATCTTCAGCGGCCCCTCGCTGGCCAGGGCGGCGAGCGCCAGGAAAAGGCCGCCAAAAACCAGCAGCAGAAACCGGTGTTTGAACATGGTTGAGGCTCCGTCATTTCCATTTCCAAGGTCAGGTCTCAACATCAGACAAGTCCTTTCACGCCTTCTTCGCCAACTCTGCGCAGTGGGCGTGGATTTTACGGATCGCTTCGAAGATGTGATCCATGTTCATGTTCCTGCGGTTCGCCGGCAGTATGAGCAAGATCATCGCGAGAGTCAACCCGAAGCGGGCGACGGACGCAGAACGTGTTTGGAAATTTGCCAAGACAGGAACGCCCCGACAAGCCTGTCGGGGTCGGAGTTCTCGCGCCAAACCGCCGGGACGGCGGCGCTCCGGCTCTCGTCCACGGAATTTCCAAACACGGACTCAACGGAAACGAGGCAGCGGTTACGAGGACCGTCAAGAATCAGGAGTTGACCCTGACAAAGCGGATCGTTCGGTGCCGTTATTGGCTCCCGATTGATGGCGACTGGCACTTACGAAGGGAAACAGATGAAATGGCCTTTGCTTTCTAACTTAGCCCCGTTGGGCAACACGCCCTTGAGACCTGACCCCGATTGCGGCGCCGCCGTTGAAGTCCTTCGACCTGCCCAGCGTTCCTTGAGAAACGTATCTCCCAAACGGTCGAGATGGTCCGCCAGCGCCCGGTGAAGCGCGTCGATCACGTCGTCCTGCCCATCGCCGCGCAATATGGGCTTCATCTGGTACGGGTCGTTCTCGTTGTCGTACAGGACGAGTCCGTCACGCCCCATGGGGCTGCGACGCGAGGCCTTATCGCATACCGCATAGGTGTACTTGCCGGTATAAACCGCGCGCCAATGCCTATCTTCTTCACTGGGCGCTCCCTTGAAGAAGGACAGGAAGGCGCTCCTCGGGACCTTCTGTGGTTGCCCGCGCATCAGGGCCGAGTAATCCTGTCCATCCACCGCGCTTGGAACAGGCGATCCCATGAGCCCCAGGATCGAGGGCATCACATCGATACTGTTGAAGACCTCGCGCACCCGCTGCGGTTTGAGTTTTCGTGGGTAACGGATGAGGAAAGGGACGCCGATGGATTCTTCAAACCAGGAGCGTTTGCCCATGAGTCTCTGGGAGCCCAGCATCTCGCCGTGATCGGCCGTGAACAGGACCACGGTGTCGCCGGTGATGCCTTCCTCGTCGAGGCACGTCAGCAATCGGCCGAAAGCGGCATCAATCGCCGAGCACGCGCCCCAATATCCCGGCAAGCATATGGCAGCGTAGTCGTCGGGGACATTGGGGCGACGCTTGAGCGGTTTCCCCTGGTACAGGGCTTCATACTGCTCCGGCGCGGCATACCCGTACTCCTTCCCGGCGGGAAAACTCTTTTCTTTGGCGAAACCAGGCCCCCCACCGGGGTGGGGCGGCGCAAAAGAAACCGTCAGCGCAAACGGAGCGTCTTTCCTGCGATGCTTGATAAACTCGACGGCTAGGTCCGTCTCGTGGTCGGGCATCCAGCGGTTGACAGTCTTCAGTTTCTTCGCATCCTGAACGTAATACAGACCGGAGAAGTGCCGGTGACTGAGGCTCATCACCCAGTAGTCGAAACCGAACCGCCCTTCTGGCGGGGCGTTCTGGGGAGGAGGTCCGGCCTCGGCGCTGAGATGCCACTTGCCGATGTAACCGGTCTGATAGCCGGCCTTCTTCAAGACGTCGGCATAGCCAATCTCCGTTGCCGGCAGCGCAATGTCATTCCCGATAACGCCGTGATGAATCGGGTAGCGCCCTGTCAGGAGGCAGGCCCGACCGGGACTGCAGAGAGGCGTACAGCAAACCGCACGCTCAAAGACGACCGACTCCTTCGCAAACCGGTCCAAGTTCGGCGTGATGACCGGGTCTTCGTTCATGAATCCCATCGCCTGCCGCCGCCACTGGTCGGCCATGACAAAGAGGAGATTGGGCCGTGAACCGCCGCTGGGGACCTCTTGTCCAAACGCCTCCCTTGACAGAAGCGGAACACAGCGCAGATCGCCGGCCCCGAGCGACGTCACCCCGATGATGAACACTGCGCCCGCCTTGATGAACTCGCGCCTGGTGAACGGCTTCTTCATGTGCTTTCTCCTGACGAAAATAGGAGACGGAAACGAGTCCCTCGCCCCTACTTATTCCTTATCGGTTTCTGTATCGCATCCAAGGGCTCGATGATCGCGACTTTCTCCTTGGGCATCGTGGCCACAAGGTCGGGCAGGTCGTAAACTCGCAAGGCTCCATGGACCACATTGATAAACTGATTGACGGCCATCGGGGTCTTGACCAGCGCAGACCAGCAGCACAGGCAGTTCTTGAGGCTGACCGAGGTGAACAACTGTGGCTCCAGGGCCGCGGCATGGAGCGTCGGCGGGCCGACCAGACCGATACTCGCCAGATGCACCTTCTGCGGCTCGCCGTCGGCCTCGTAGTTCACCAGGAATCGAGCACAGACCAACACGTCTTCGGCACGCTTGGCCAGGTACGACGTGTCGAGCATGTACGCCAGCGCGGCATCGCGCCAGTCCGGACCAAGAATCGGGCCGAACTTATCGTCGCCTTGGTAGGTCTCGCCCAATCCCCGAAGATCGACCGCCAGGACCAGTTGCCCCTTCTCGACCAGCTTTTCGATCGGGCCGCCAGGCGCAGCATCGGCGTGCTTGCCGCTGGCGTGCAGGTAGAGCGTGGCCTGGCCGCTTCGCGTCTGGGGAACAAAGGCCAGGGCCGGCAGCCAGATCCCCGGCTCCGGCTGCAAAATGAGTTTATCGATCCGGTACTTGGCGCGCACGATCGTGCCCACTTTCTCGCACCGCGGCTGCGGCAGATCACTGAGCTTGCGGATTCCGGTAATTCGGCGGACCTCGTCCAACGCCCGGGCCTTGTCGGTCTGCTGCCAGAATCTCTTGCGGACCTCGGCCAGTTGCCGTTCCAGGTCAGCGTTCAAGTCGTACACGTTTCGGGCTTCAGGGAGCAACATGACCTGTCCGGCGGGGGTACACTGGATCTCGGATTCCTTGAGCACCGGCGAATCGGTTTCGGTGATTGCGTCGTCCTTGTGCAACAGCCACCGTCGCATCCAGCGGACCGCCGCGACACGGAGTTGCATCGAGAAGCCGTGTTTCTGATCGGCCTCAACGATGTCCACCCGCTCGGGGAAACCCTGCCGCGCATAGAACCGCTTCGCCTTGCGGAAGGTGTCCCAACTGCCCGCAATGTCGAAGAAATCGTAAGTGGCGGTGCAGAGGAGTGTCGGCGCGGGGCTGCGCATGAGAACGAACTGGGCGTGGTCCATGCCATAGGCGATTTGGGCGTGGATGTTCTGCTCGGCGTCCTGCGACCCGAGGGTTTCCATCAATCGCCGGAAGCTGGTGAGGTAGCAGCTCGGGGCGGCTCACGCGATCCGCGGGTCCAGAGCCATGAGATAACTGATTAGCGTGCCGCCGCCGGAGTTGCCGGTGCAGCCGATGCGTTTGGGGTCCACCTCGGGCCGGCTCTCGAGGTAGTCGATCGCCCGCATCCCGTCCCAGACGCGGAAGGTGGCCGTGTTGCGGCCCAGCAAGATGCTTCCCACGCCCAAGAGCGAGTGGCCTCCCGCCCCCAGCGGCCGCGGCAAGCCCTCAGGCCGAGGCTTGCCCTTTTCGTCGAGCAACTGGTAGCGCTCGCCCTGGTCAATCGGGTCGTAGCACAGGGCGGCCATGCCGCTGCGGGCCAGCAGGATGCACACCCGCTGGTGCGCGTCCGTCGCCTTGCCATCGACGCTATGGCCGCAGGGAACCAGTACGCCCGGATAGGGAGGCTTGGCGTTGGGCAGATAGAGTACCGCCGTGACGTAATGCCGCGGCCGACTTTCGAAGATGATCTTTTCGAGGCGATAGCCGTCGCGATCCATGCGCCCGACGACCCGGGCGTTCAGCGGCGTCCGCTTGGGAAACCCGCCCAGTTGCGCGACGAAGAAGTGCCGCATCCGTTGCTGGTAGTCGAGGAGTTGCTCGGGCGTCTTGAGTTTTTCGTATTCGGCATCGTGGCGGTCCGTGGCCTCGCTCAGCAGCTGCAGCCAGTAGGCGTGCATCATGTCGCGGGGCGCGGTTGCGCCGATCTTCGCCGGCAGCACGCTGAGGTCTTCCGCAGCCAGGGCACCGGCGGTCAGCAGCAGGCAGCAGGCAGCGGGCAGCAGGCAACGGGCAGCGGCGCGGGGGCGATTCATGGGGAACTCCCTGTGCGCGGCACAAGACGTCCTTGGGGTGTTCGGTTCACCGCTCACTTTACGGTCTCATGAATTGGTGTCAGGTCTCAACATCAGACAAATCTGCTTACGCCCCCTTCGCCAGCACCGCGCAGTGGGCGTGGGTTTTTCGGATCGCTTCGATGATGTGATCCATGACGCTGCGGTTGTGCCATGTGTGCGAGAATACACTGCTCGCCGCGTCAAGAAAAGCCAAATGTCCAATGTCAGCGCACCCGGAACAAAACCGGAACATGGCGACAGCTCTACGGGCCAGCGCGAAAGTTGGCGATTGCCTCGGAGGTTCTCAGGTAGCGCCCGTAGAGGCGCAAGGTCTGCAATTCACCACGCAACATCGGCGCGAGCCGCAACGCCGGCCCACCCGTAACGTCGCCCAAGCGTGGGCTTGGCTTCTTCGCTGACGAATCCTCCACCGTCCCAAACCGGCCTGTGCCGAACGGCCTCTTTGGATCATCGCCGCCGTCACAGAGCCGCCCATCAATCACGAAGGTGAGCATCTTCGGGCCGCCATCAACGTTGACCGTTATGTGGTGGAACTTCCCCGTCGTGATGACGCCTGCGTCGCTGTCCCACGTGAACGACTTGATGCCGTCGTGCATCGTGAGGCGCAGCATGCCGCCGGCGATGGTGGTCAACTTCAGACCGTAACCCTTCGCGTCGCACGAATCGAAAACGACCTGCTCCGGATGGAGGTCGTCGAGCTTCAGCCAGAAGTCGAAGGCGAAGCCGCCTCCCTCTGCGGGATTTGGCAGGCGTGGCATCTCCACGGTCTGCGCCGGTTTGACCGCGCCCAGTTGCTCCAACAAGATGCCGTTGCGGGCGACGGCCTTGCACTTGCCTTGTTGCCAAAGCCCTTCGATCAACTCGCCATCAACCTCGATGAGCCGGGCTTCGCGCTTGTTCGTCGCCGAGATAAAATACTTTCCTTCCGTCTCGATCAAATCCGGGTAGCTCACCCCACGGCGCGACGTCACGTAGGAAATCAATTCGGGCTGCGACCACTCGATCCGGCCGTTGCGCTCGATTCCGCCGGTGAGCCACGCCTGGTCGCGCCCGGTGATCGGCCACACCTTGCTGTGCAGTTGCAGCGCGGTGTTGTGAATCCACAGAAGGTACTTGCCGTTCGCGGTCCGCCAGACCATCGCGCAGCCGCGCGGTGTCTTGATGGTGCGTCCATCCGCATACTTCACCGGCTGCGGCTTCGACCACGTGCGCCCGCCGTCGCGACTGGTTGATTCGGCCGCGTAACCCTGGGTTGTGCGATAAACGCAGTAGAGATCGCCGTTCGCGAGCGGGACGACGTTGTGCTCCTCCTGCACGGAACCCATGTCGTCGTTGCGTACGCCGTGTTCCGTCTCCGGCAGCAGCCGCCAGTGAATCTTCGCAGGGTCCGACTCGGTGAGGATGTTGTCCGAGCGGTAGAACCAACCTTCGCCGAGATCGTGAATGAATTTGCCCATGCGAGTGAAACCGAAGAATGCGTCGCCGTTCACGACCGTCGGTTTGTCTACGCCCCAAAAAAGCTGCACGCGACCCTGCCAGTCGTTCTGGCGGTCAACCGCCGCCACCGGCATCGGTAGCCGATGCCGCTCCGCGCTCCATGTCAGGCCGTTGTCATCGGAGAACTTATAGACATACCAACCGAGCAGCGTCGGCCTCTCGATCTTTTTGTCACCGATCTTGCGGATATTGTCGCCGTTGTAATTGTAGAATGCGTAAACGCGTCCGCTCGGCACGATCAACGGCACCACCCAGGAGCTTTCAATCGTCCGCGACGACTCGATGTCAATGAGCGGCGACCACGATTTCCCTTGGTCCTTACTGATGGTTGCGACGACGTGCTGTCCCGGCTGGCTCTCGCCTCCCGGTCCGGTGGTCATCGTGCAGAGCCAGTTCCCGTCTTTCGTCACGACGACGTAAGGCTGGTCGCAGTACCCTTCGTCCGGGATCAGCCGGCAGTTGCTGAAGTCGCGCGGATCGGCGGCGTGCCCGGTGACCGACAGCGCCAATGAGCATAGAAACAGGTAGCAGGTGAGTAGCGAGTGGTTCATGTTGCTGGTGTCACCAGAGTATACAGCCCCCTGCATCAAGAGAAGCCAAATGTCCAGCGTCAGCGTACCCGGAACATTTCCGGAACACAGCGTCGTAACCGCCCTCGATTGCTCTTTACGACGAACGCCGATACCTGTCAGTGACAGGCATCAGCAGAAATGAGCCACAAGATTAACTGAGAAACTTGTCCAGAGTCAGGAGTAGCTCCTAACGATTAGTCGGCTCGTTGGTGGTGTCCTTGGTCTTAAACCGGGCCGGCAGTTCAAAGAGAGAATCTTCCAATGGAATGTCCACTTCAACCTTGGTGACAGTTGATATCATCAACGTCGCACGATCATACTTTGTGGGGCCATATACGGATTCGCGTCGCATGATCAAGCCATTCTCCCTCCAGAGCCACACTTTGTCTTTCTCCGGGGAAATGATGTTCGCGCACTTATCACAGAGATGGCCGCAGACGGTTTCGGTGCCGACCTTCTTGTAACGCGAATCGCGATACGCGTCGTTCAGCCCGAAGTCCCCCCGTGTGAAATCTTCTGCGGGGTATCTGTTGCGTGTGAAGATGTTGATGCCACCCCGTCCTTCGTAGAAGCTGTAGGAGGTTTCTTTTCTCCGATACCGGTATTCTGTTTCAAACCCGCGGTGGTTGCTCTTGTTGATAGATAGAAACAGGTCTGGCTTCTTGTACCATCGCTCTTGCGTGGCCCGGTAGGTGATTTTCTTGGTTTCGACGTCTTGGTGTGTGATCTCAAGAACCCAGTGCAGAGATTTGAAATCGCCCGCCCGCGGCTTGGGTTTATTGGCAGACTTCTTATAGATGGCGAGCCACGGGTCGGTCTGGCCATTCACCGGCGCGTAGCGACCGTCCGGCTCCTTGCGCAGATGGAGCACGTATTCTTGACGCTGTTGCGGATCAAAAGACAGAAGAAAGGGACTTCTCGGAACTCCTTCAGTGACAAGTCGGTAATGGTGCAGGACGAACTTCTTCAATGTCTTGTCGCCCTTGGTCACTGACACAACTTCAAATTCGGTTTCTACACCCGCCACTGCAAACCCCTCCGGCAACTTGCACCTTTCCTCCGTATTCTTTGTCGTAATCGGCACTGCAATGACCACGAGGTCGGCTTTGTCAAACAGCTTGTACTCCGACCATTCTGCCACCGCACGAGCAAACCACACAGATGGAACTGCCAACAGCAGCAGACAAACGGCGATTGAATTACGGCTGGATTGCAACATCACTTAGAACCAATCACACCTTCTTCGCCAATTCCGCGCTGTGGGCTTTGATCTTGCGGATTGCTTCGAGGATGTGGTCCATGGCGCTGCGGTCGGCCAACAGCATGTTCTGGCCCATGCCGACGGTCGTGGCGCAGACTTGCGCGTTGCCTTTCAGGTCCTTGAAGCTCTCGCGATACGCTTTCAGACGGTCGGCACCCCAGAGGCGTTTGTAGCCGGTGGAGTTGATCGCTTCGTCGAACATGCCGTCGTTGTACTGCTCGTGGTAGCCGCTGCTGCTGGGGACGCCTTCGGCGCTGAGCGCATGGGTGAACTTGCTGCGTGACAGGCCGTTGAACTGCGCCTCGTCGTAGCGGATCGGGAAGAGATGCCACACAGCTCGGCTGTTCTCCGGCAGACGCGCGGGCACGACGCCGGGAAATTGTTTCAGACCGGCGATCAGGTAGTCGGCGTTCGCCTGACGGTGCGCCGTTTCTTTCACCAGCTTGTCGAACTGCGAGAGGAGGATGGAGGCTTGGAAATGTTGCATCCGGAAGTTGTTGCCGCGAGTAAAAGCGCCGGAGCCGGTGTTCGTGCCAAAGGAACGGCCGCAGTTGTGGTAGGAATGGCATTTGTCCACCAGATTCTCATTCATGCTGGTGACGGCGCCGCCTTCGCCGGCGGGGATGTGCTTGGAGTTCTGGAAGCTGAAGGCGCCCAGATCGCCGAGCGTGCCGCACTTGCGGCCTTTGTATTCGGCCAGCCACGCCTGACAGGCGTCCTCGACAACGGCGAGTTTGTGTTTCTTGGCGATGGCGTTGATCTCATCCATATAGCACGGCATGCCGTAAATGTGGACGGGCAGGATGGCCTTGGTGCGCTCGGTGATCCGGCTCTCGATGGATTTCGGACACATCGTGAGCGTCTCGGGGTTGGTGTCGGCAAACACGGGCAACGCTTTCTGGATGAGGACGGAATTGTAGGTGGCAATGAACGTGTAGGGCGCGACGATGACTTCGTCGCCGGCATCCACGCCCGCCGCGTAGAGGCTCGTGATGAGCGCGGTCGTGCCGCTGGCAGTGGCCAAGGCTTTTTTGGCGCCGAGCAGTTTCGCCCAGGCTTCCTCAAACTCGGATACTTTACCGGTGCCGCTGGCGCGGCACCAATGTCCGCTGCGCAAGATTTCGAGAACGTCAGGTTCCCATTGCTGTCGCCACTCCGGCCATTTGGGCCAGCCGCCGGTGTGCGCGGGTTTGCCGCCGAGCAACGCTGGTTTGGCGGCGTCGGCTGCGAAGACGTTAGGTGCGGTTCGCGCGCTTAGCCAGGTGAGAGCGGCAGAGCTTGCCGCTGTGGTACGGATGAATTCACGTCGAGTCATAGTTGTACCTCTTTCTTAACCAAACGGCGCAGAGGCTACGGCGCTGCTCTGGTCTGTGCAAGCAGATTCTCTAGCGGGCAGGCCGCAGGTCGCGCAGGAATTGCTTCAGGGCGGCCATGCCATGTTCGGGACGCGCGTTCATGGCGGCGATGAACGGGTGCATGGCCTGCAGGTCTTCAGGATGCGTTGCCTTCAATCGCGCGTAAGCATGGAAGAACAGGCCCGCGTTGCCGCCGCCGCGCTCCATTCGTCGGCCAACTTGCACCCAGATGATTGCCTTCGGGTTTCCCGCGCGGATAGCTGCGGCGATGCGATGGACGTTGTCGCAAAAAGGCTTCAGTTCACGCGAGGTGTCTTCCTGCAACCATCGCTGGGCTTGAATCACGAAGACATCACCAAACGGCGCCATTTCTTTGGCCACGCGCTCGGCATCGCGCCCCGTCGGACCGAGCACGGTTTTCTTGCCGTGGCGATCCGCAATCTGCCGGAGATACTTGGCTTCTTCGACGCCGCGCGTATCGTCCGTGGAAAGCATGTCGGCGGCCTTGATCGCTTTCTGATAAGCCTCGGTCTCCAGCAGCTCGCGGCGTGAAGGCAGAAAAAGCACCTTCGTCACCGCTGTGGGGATTTTGTGAATCAACTCGACCTGCCGCGCGGGGACCACGACATGGTCATTGGTTCGCAGATAAGTCCTGACCAGTTCGAGAAAGCTGGAGTCTCGAATCGTAAATCCCAGCGGCAGGTCTTTGAGGGCAGCCACGTCGGCCTGCTCCACCGGTTCTTCGCGAGGTGTCAACGCGCCGGAACCGCGGACATCTTCTGCTTTGCCGGTCAGAGGAGATGATGCCCCAACGCGCCACAGCTTCTCGATCATCGCGTAGCCAACGGGGTCATAGCCCTTCAGTTCTTCACGATTGAACGGCCGATAATTGCAGCCGACGAAATACATGCACGAGAGTTCGGCAAAATACTCCAGTTGGTTGGTCGTTGCGTATCCCCTGTCGAGGGTCTTGCCTTTGTCGTCTTTCACATTGCGATAGAGGCCCTGCTTCATCGCATGGTCCCACGCCTCACAAATATCGGGCTGCTTTTCCGGCCACTGCTGCAATTGGAAGGCGTGTGCAAACTCATGCATCAGCACCTTCACCGACCAGAGTTCGGAAAGGTTCGCGTAGTTCTGGGCCGACTTGATGACCACGCAGTTCCGCCAGCGGAGATCAATGTTCTTCTGAAACTCCGGGGCGTTCTTCTGATAGTACGAGGCGCCATTGGCGCGTCCGCCCCTGTTGGCCTTTGAACCATACATCAAGAATATCGTCGTTTTGTGCAGGTTCGGAAGCGCTGTTTTGGGCAGCGTGGCGTCCAGCACGCGCAGTTTGCTTTCCAGCCGCGCCAGAGACTTCTTGGCGAGGGCGGGGTCATCGGTCATCAACTGTTGTTCGACCATGACGGTCCATGGCTCAAAGTGAAGGGTTTCATAAACGCGTTGCAGCTCACGGTAATTTGCCTCTGCCGTCGAAGGCTTCTCGGAAGCTTGCGCAGCGGCTGGCGTGACGACCGGTGACATCGAGGCAAGCGCAGTCGTTACCACCATGTTGACGATGGCCCACGTCTTGCCGACCGCGATCCGTCGGCATCTGCAACCCTGCGTTTCATTTGCGGCGAGGGTTTTCATCTTCGAATGGATTCGATGTGTCCCATGCTGGGTTTGCGTTCAGCGACCAGAGGGCTGTCTAGATAATCAACGGTCGCATTCCAAGACAAATCTTTCGTGGCTCTGCCTTTGCCGATGCCCACAAAGGAGGCGGTGGGTTTGTAGGGATATTCCGCGCCGAAGGCTGGTTGCCGGTAATCTTCTTGCGTGAAGCCGCCAAACGCGTGGGTGTCCATGCCGTAGCGGGTTTGCCATTCGCTGCTTGCGTTGGGAACCTCGGACAAGTTCTTGACATGCACCTTCGGCGTGTGAGTGACAGAGTTCCAGTAGAAGTTGTAGTCGAACAGGTTCCCGAAGCAGTGCGGTTTCTGGCTGTTGGTCAATCCCATGAGAAAGACGCAGGGACCGGTTGCTTCGCTGGCGCTTTGGACGACGATGTAGTTGAAGAACATGTTGCTGTAGGCATAGACGACCCCGCCCTCCCAGGACCGATGCAGCCATTGCTTGTGCTTCTCGTTGGCATGGCGTTCCTGCCACTTGGCCAGATCGGTGGCCTTGCGGTTGTAGGTGGCGAGTTGTATGCCGACGCCGCCAAGATTGTCAACGAAACGGTTTCGTCGGATGATATTGCCGCTGCCCACGATCTTGGTGCCGCCGGTGCCCCATTCCTTGTAACCGGCGAGGTCATTGCCCTGCACGAGATTATTTTCGACCAGATTTTCTCCGCCGCCCACGCTGAATCCAAACTGACCGTTGTGGCGAAGGATGTTGTCGTGGATGTGAGAGTGTCTCGTTTGGATGGCCAGCCCCGAGCCGGCGCTGGAGTATTCGAGGAGATTGTCGCGGAACTCGATGCCCTCGCCGTTGAGCGTGACCATCGCGTTCTGGTACGTGTTCCTGACGCGACGGAAAACGAAGTCGGCGATGACGATGTTATCGGAGCGCACTTTCAACAGACTGGTTTTGACAGTGATCTCCGTCGTCGCGGTATCGGGAGTTTTTGCCTTGGGGAAGCTTGAGCGCATAACGTGGAGGATCGCTCAGCGTGGCGGTGAAGCTGTAATCCGGCATCGCGCTGTAAGCCGTGTTGTCTTTGAGGTGCGAGCAGCGTTTGCCATCCACAAACACCTGCTCCGATCTCGGAGCCATGTCCCATCGGCCGTCGTCGTTGTCATACGGCGCTTTTGTCCCGAACTCCTTGGCCCAGACGTTGTGGGCGCTGTCGAGCAGACGCCAGCCTCGCACGCGCTCCGCGCCATCGAGGATCACCTCCTGTTTCTTCGCCGCTTTGATGACGATGGGCTTGCCCGGTGCCCCGCGCGATCTGAGCAGGAGTTCCTCCAAATAAGTGCCCGGAAGAACCGTCACGGTGTCGCCGGGCTTGCCGGCGGCATCAATCCCTTTCTGTATCGTCCGAAACGGTTGCGCGGACGAGTCGTTGCCGGTGTCGGTGCCGTTCGTGCTGACATAATAGTCAGCGGCGTGTAAAGGCGGCGTCGCATTGAGCAGCGCGAGCGCAATGATCGCGCCGAGCCCGCGCAGAAAGAGGCGGTGGTTCGGAAGTCGGCGTTGTGTGAGAATCGTGCTCATGGTCGGGGTGCTGTTACTTCAACTCCCATACCCGAATGTTGTCAAAGCTGACTTCTTCGTTGTCCCTGCCGGCCACGCGAAATTCGATGCCGGGCTTCTTGACGCGGAAATCCTTGCTCGAGGCGCGGAGCGGCTTCTTGCCCTCGACCTGCGCGACGACATCGTCGCCCTTGGTTTCGAGCAACAAGGTGAACCATTTGCCCGGCTCAAAACGTTCGCGCGCGGACGCCAGCGCCTTGCTCCGCGAATTCCGATCCGACTTATCGTTGTGTTCGGTGATATTCCACATGGCCTGAGTGATCATCACCGAGAACAGATGCCCATGTTTTCGTAATTCGCCCGGCGACGGGTTGACGCTGACATTGATTCCCCGTGCGCCGTCGAACTTGAAATCAATCTGGATGGCCGCGTCCTGCATCGGCTGCTCGCGACTGAACAGGCACAACCGGCCGGCGTCCTTGCTTTGGCTCGCGCGCAACGCGCCGTCGGCGACGCGGAGCCGGCCCGCCTTGACGGTCCAGCTGTTGGGCAGGGTGTCGCCGTCGAATGTTTCTTGGAGCAGCAGCCGGCCTTTCTTGCCGAGGGTCGGTTCGAGATCAGCGGCGGCGAGCGGCGCCGCCCAAAGAACCAGGAGGAGAGCTGCGGTCAGAAAGGGGTAGGGTTTCATATTCTTACTGAATCGGTTTTGACGGGCTGCCATCAGGTTTGGCGAAAACTTTCTCGACCGGCCCGCCGTTGTATTTCCGCAAGTTCCCCGGCAGCACCTCGGGCGCTGAACCTCGGACGATCACGCCCGCACGCATGAAGAAGTCGGACGCATATAGCAGCCAACCGAAATCCCTCGGCGCGGTTCTCGCGACGCCGTGCCCGCGGCCCTCGGCCAGATACAATTCGAAATTGACGCCGGCCTCCTTCGCTTTGTTGTGCAGCAAGATCCCGTTGGCCAACTCGATGTCGGCCGTGCCGGAAAACATCACCGTCGGCGGCCACGATTTGGTGACGTGCCTTGCGGGCGAGAGCTTCAGGGCCAGTTCCTCCCCGAGCAACCGCTTGAACGCGCCCGCCCGGCTGTCGTCCACGAGACTGGCCACGGGGTAATAGAGAAGCAGCGCGTTGGGCATGCAGGAAACGCGCAGGTCGTCGGTGTCGCTGTTCGGCGCATCGGAGATGGCCGTGCAGGCCGCGATATGCCCGCCCGCCGAACCGCCTCCGGCGATGACACGTCCGGGGTCCACGCCAAGTGTTGTGCAGTTGGCCCGCACCCAGCGCACGGCGCTCCGGGCGTCCTCGGCGCATTTGTCAAGCATGACGCCCTGGCGATTGCGCACGCGGTAGTCCGCCAGGCCCACCACGACGCCGCGCTTGGCGAAGTGCTCCGCCTCCTTGACGCCCGCAAAGACCTTGCCGCCGCTCCAGCCGCCGCCGAAAAGGAAAAT
>Ga0163200_1000537_pt1 | contig 16161 bp, 15 predicted proteins | sample PL_2010_200m_FD_113535 | JGI IMG/M metagenome (GOLD analysis project Ga0163200, IMG submission 113535) | Freshwater microbial communities from Powell Lake, British Columbia, Canada to study Microbial Dark Matter (Phase II) - PL_2010_200m | ecosystem: Environmental > Aquatic > Freshwater > Lake ... | reverse complement strand
GTTAACCCCTGCTCGCTTTAGCTCGCAGGGATTTCGCTATATAAAAACATAAGGTGCTCGATTCGCAGACGCTCATTTGATGAAGACAGAAGTTAAAAAAATAGATCATCATAAAAGAGAGATCAGTATTGAAGTAAGTGGCGATGTCGTTAAAAATAAGTTCGACGATGCCTTTACCAAGATCGCCAAGGAGGCAAAGGTCCCCGGATTCAGGCCGGGCAATGCCCCGCGCGATATCATCGAGAAAAACTTTTCGCAATCCGCCCATGAACTGGTCTTAAAAGAACTGCTCCCCGACCTGTATAATCAGGCCATAGAAAAAGAAGGCTTAGACGTAATCGAGTTGCCGGATATCTATGACGTAAAGCTGGATAAGACGACCATTTCTTTTAAAGCCAAGGTTGAACTCTGGCCCGAAGTTGCGCTGAAGGATTACAGGGGGATTAAAATTAATTATCAGAAACCGGGTGTATCCGAAGAGGAGGTAAAGCGCAGCCTGGATACATTAAAAGAAGCGCGCAAAATAGAAAACATAGACGATAATTTTGCCAAAGGGTTGGGTTATCCTAATCTGGGGGAACTTAAAAATGCCTTAAAGAGCCAGATTTATTTACAGAAGGAGAATGCTCAGCGCCAGAAATCCGAGCAGGCAATCATAGAGGAGATTACCGCAGGCCTTGAGCTTAAACTGCCCAAATCTTTAGTTGACCGGCAGCTGGAGGATTTATTAAGGCAGACAAAATTAGATTTAGCCTTAAAAGGCGTCCCGAAAGAAACGATCGATGCCCAGGAGAAAGAATTAGTCAAGGAGCTCCTGCCCCGGTCAGAAAAACAGGTAAAGATTTATTTGGTTTTAGCGGCAATCGCCAAAAAAGAAAATATTCCTATGGATGACCACATGCCGCACCACGTTATGGAGTTACTGTTGAAAGAAGCGAATTGGAATGTACAGGAGGAATAATTTAAGAAAACGGAGGTGGGTATGGGTATAAAATCACAGACGTTAGTTCCGATGGTCATTGAGCAGACCAGCCGTGGTTACGAGCGTGCATATGATATTTATTCGCGGCTATTAAAGGACAGGATCGTATTTATCGGCACATCCATCGATGACGTCATCGCCAATCTTATCATCGCACAGATACTTTTCTTGCAGATGGAAGAGGTAAATAAGGATATCAGCATATACATTAATTCTCCGGGGGGCTCGGTTACTTCTGGCCTGGCGATATACGACACCATACGCTTTGTTAAACCGGATGTAGCTACCTATTGCGTAGGGCAGGCTTCCAGCATGGGCGCGCTACTTTTATGCGCCGGGACAAAAGGAAAACGGCACATTCTTCCTAACTCGCGGGTTATGATTCACCAGCCCTGGGGCGGTATCGAAGGCGCAGCCGAGGATATCTCTCGTCATGCCAAGGAAATTTTGAGAATGCGCGACAGGATCAACGAGATATTAGCCCAGCATACGGGCCAGCCATTAGAAAAGGTGCAGAAAGATACCGACCGGGATTATTTTATGTCAGCCGAAGAAGCCAAGGAATACGGCTTGGTGGATGAGGTAATTTTACCTGCGAAAAAATAATCTCCCCTATGATATAAAATAAGCTAGAGAAAGGATAGAAAAATGCGTAAAAATTATTTGCTTACTCCGGGGCCGACGCCGTTGCCTCCGGAAGTCTGCCAGGCGCAGGCAAAACCGATCATCCATCATCGTACGCCGCAGTTTCAGACGGTATTAAAAGAAGTAAGCGAAGGCTTAAAATATGTCTTTCAGACCAAAAACGACGTCTTTATTCTTACTTCCTCAGGGACAGGCGCTATGGAGGCAGCGGTGGCGAATCTGCTATCCCCCGGCGATACCGCTATTACTGTGCAGGGTGGTAAATTCGGCGAGCGCTGGACTGAGCTCTGCTTTAGCTACGGCATCACCGCAGAAATCATCGATGTAGAATGGGGAAAGGCGGTTGACCCTAAAGAGATAGAGAAAAGATTAAAGGCTGACCTTAAGATTAAAGCGGTCTTTACCACGCTTTGCGAAACATCGACGGGCGTCACTTGCGATATAGAAGCTATAGGCAAAGTCGTAAAAGATACAGGTGCGGTTTTAGTGGTAGATGCAATCAGCGGCCTGGGCGCTATTCCCTTATTAACCGATGCCTGGGGAGTAGACGTCTGCGTTTCCGGTTCGCAAAAAGGCCTGATGCTTCCTCCGGGCTTGGCTTTTATTTCGGTTTCCGAGAAAGCCTGGGATAAAGTCAAAGAATCCAAATGCCCGAAGTATTATTTTGATTTAAAGGCAGCCAAGAAGGCTTCGGATAAGACCGATACGCCGTTTACCCCGGCGATCTCTTTGGTTATTGCCTTGGCCGAAAGCTTAAAGATGATGCGTCAGGACAGCATGGAAGTGATTTTCGCCCGCCATAAAAAAATGGCGGATGCTACACGCGCGGCAATGAAAGCGCTAGGCTTGGAATTATTTGCCCCTACCGCCGCTTCCGACGTGGTCACTGCGGTAGAAGTCCCGGCTGGCATAGACGGAGAAAAACTGGTGAAGACCATGCGCGATACCTACGGCGTTACCATCGCCGGCGGGCAGTCCGAATTAAAAGGCAAGGTATTCCGCATCGCCCATATGGGCTATATCGAGGAGTTTGATATTATCGTCGGGATTGCCTGTCTGGAAAAGGTGCTGCAGCAGATGGGATATAAATTTGCCTTAAGCGCAGGCGTTAAAGCAGCGCAGGAAGTATTCTTAAAATAGCGGAGGCTTTCTATGATCAAGATACTGGTCAGCGACCCATTATCGGAAGAGGGATTGAAGATTTTAACAGACGTCAAAGAATTTCAGGTCGACGTGAAAACCGAACTTAAACCGGATGCCCTGAAAGAGGCGATCAAAGATTATGACGCACTCATCGTGCGCAGCGCCACCAAGGCCACCAAAGAGGTAATCGATGCCGCGGCAAAATTAAAGGTGATCGGCCGCGCCGGCGTGGGGTTAGATAACGTGGATTTGGAAGCAGCCACGCAAAAAGGCATCATCGTGATGAACACCCCCGGCGGAAATACAATTTCGACGGCTGAGCATACTATGAGCATGATTTTGGCACTTTCCCGCAATATCGCTCAGGCAAACGCCTCTACCAAGAAAGGGGAGTGGAAACGCTCCAAATTCATGGGGGTTGAAGTTTACGGTAAGACGCTGGGCATAATCGGCTTGGGCAGAATAGGTAAAGAGGTGGCAAAGCGGGCGCTCTCCTTCGGAATGAAAGTTTTGGCCTATGACCCGTTTTTATCGCGCGAAGTTGCCGAAAACGTGGGTGTTGAGATAGCGGAGTTAAAAGAACTATTTCAGAAGTCGGATTATATTACGGTACATACCCCGCTTACCGACGAAACCAAACACCTTATTTCCGCGGAGCAGATCGCGATGATGAAAAAAGGCGTGCGCTTGATTAATTGCGCCAGGGGCGGGATAATTGACGAGCAGGCCTTGGTTAATGCGGTTAAAGATGGGCATGTTGCCGGCGCGGCAATAGACGTTTTTGAAAAAGAACCCATATCCCCCGAGAGCGAACTCTTGAAAGTAGATAATATCATCATCACCCCGCATTTAGGCGCGTCCACCGAGGAAGCGCAGGTCAATGTGGCTATTGAAGTCGCGGAAATTGTCCGTGATGCCCTCTTAGGCAGAGGTATCCGTAACGCAGCTAATTACCCCTGCCTTGAGGCAGAGGTTTGCAAGATGCTTGAGCCCTACATTAATTTAGCGCAAATGTTAGGGGGTTTCTGCAGCCAGCTGGTGGAAGGAAGATTCCAGGAATTAAACATAACATATAGCGGAGAGCTGATAAAGTACGACTTGACTCCTCTCTCGATGAGCTTGGTAAAAGGGGTGCTGACGCCGATTTTAAAGGAGACGGTTAACTTTATTAACGCCGTATCGTTAGCCAAAGAAAGAGGGATAAATATTAGAGAGGTGAAGTCCTCCAAAGAGCTGGAGTTCGTTACTTTTATACAATTGGAAATAAAGACGGATAAAGAGTCCCGGACAGTCGCCGGTACGTTGTCTGCGAACAAGCAGCCGCGCATCGTCAAAATCGACGAGTATTATGTGGAGGCGCCTCCGTTAGGCGAGATGCTGGTCATCCAGAATTGGGACAAGCCGGGAGTAATCGGTAATTTAGGTACGCTTTTAGGCAAGCATAACATCAACATCTCCTTCATGAATTTCGGCCGCCAGAAACTCGGCGGTAAGGCAGTTTCCGTGCTGAACGTGGACAGCCCTGTGTCGTCAGAAATTTTGGAGAAGATAAGGAAGACGGAGAATATCCTGGCGGTAAAGGTGATCAGACTGTGATGAACAAATCAAAATTTTTAATTTTGAATTGTAGTTTTGCACTTTGCATTTTGAGTTTTGCGTTTAACTGCTATGCCAAGGAAATCACCATCATCTATACCGGCGACACGCATGCTGCGCTTTATCCCTGCAATTGCCCCATAGAACGCGATGGCGGCCTGGCGCGCAGGGCTACCCTGATTAATCAGCTAAAGAAAGATAACCCCAATACCCTGGTTTTGGACGCAGGCAGGTTTTTCGCCGGCGGGGCTCTGGATGAATATACGCAGAATACCGAGCTGGATATGCAGCGTACGCAGGTAAATCTGCGAGCTATGGAATTAATGAAGTATGATGCGGTAGCTGTTTCCGACGATGAATTTAATTTCGGCAGGGAGTTCCTGCAAGATTCGATAGAAAAAAGTAGCCTTGTCTTTCTTTCCTGTAATTTAAAAGCCAAAAGGGTCTTGCCCTATATCATCAAGGATGTAGGGGGCGTCAAAATCGGGATAATCTCAGTGACGGGGCTTTCTGCCAGGCAGAAAGCCGGGGGCCTTGAAATTCCTGAGCCTGGCATTGCCGTCAAAAAGGGAGTGCAGGAATTAAAAAAACAAGGCGCGCAGGTAATTGTACTTTTAAGTAATTTGGAAGAAGACCAGACTCAAGGCTTACTCAAAGAGCTGCCTGAAATAAATATAGTGGTTATGGGCCGCAGCCATATTAAGAAAGATTATTTTGCCAAAGTAGGCTCCGTTCTTATGCTTAAACCCGGCTGGCAGGCTCGTAGATTAGGCAGGGTAAATTTCAGCCTTAAAGAAAATAAAATCTCGGATTATAGCGCCGATGAAATACGGCTATCTGATAAAATAGCGGATTCTCCCCAGGTACTTTCGATACTGCCGGCATGTTTTTCCGATAGAGATTGTCGAAAAGAAGGCTTAATCGGTTCATGCCTTCAGCCAGCCACCTTAAAGGCTAATTGTGCCTTCAGCAAGCCCGCTCTTGTCTCAGTTCTAATTATCGCTCCTAAATCTTGCCGGACCTGCGATACCCAGAAAGTAGTCGATTTTTTAAAGGGGCGGTTTCCCGGCCTCACCGCGTCTTATTTGAGTTATCCTGATGCCAGGGCCAGCAAGCTGAAAGCCGATTTAGGAATCAAGGTCCTGCCGGCTTATTTACTAGGTAAAGAGATAGAAAAAGAGAAGGGATTTGATGCTTTGAAAACAAATTTAGAGATGAAAGGCGACTTATATCTCCTGAAGTCGGAAATAGGCGGGATGTCTTGTTTTATCGATAGAGAAACCATCAAAGGAAAATTGGATTTATTCATCAGTTTATACGCACCTCATGCTGCGGGATTGCTGGATACGCTAAGAGAGTTTAACCCTAAGATTCATTTTCTGGCGGTGGCCGAGCGGGGAGATTTTGATGCCGGGGCCGGGAGGCTGGAGGTCGAGGATTATCTACGCGCTGTTTGCGTACAAAAATATTATCCCGGATATTTCTGGAATTACACCAGATGCCGGGCCGGAAATATCAATAGCTCCTGGTGGGAGGATTGCCTGGAGGATTTTGACACTCAGGCGATAAAGACCTGCTCGCGGACAGAAGAGGGCAGAAATCTCTTAAGAGAAAACATAAGTTTAAATAAAGAATTACAGATTATGAAAGGGCCGACCTATCTTCTGGATAATCAGGAGATATTTAGCTCCACCGACATGCCGGACAAAGAAGAATTAAGGGAAATTATAACCAAGAGGAGATAACCGATGCCGAATAAACCTACAATTTATATTTTAGACGTCACCAACCGCGACGGGGTGCAGACTTCCCGGATCTGCCTTTCCAAGTTGCAGAAGACGATGATTAATATCTATCTCAATGAGATGGGGGTATTCCAGTCTGAGTTCGGGTTTCCTTTTACGCATCATGAGACCAATTATCTGAATGCCAACCTCGAGTTAGCCGCCAAGGGCGTGCTTTCGCCGATCTGCTTAAGCGGTTGGATGCGTGCCACCAAAGATGACGTAAGATTATCTTTTAAACTTGCGCCGCAGCTAAAATACCTGAACCTGTCGATTTCGACTTCTGACCAGATGATCGTCCATAAATTTAAGGGCAAGCTGGACCACGCTTCTATCATTAAAGAGATGAAAGAAGCAGTCAAAGAAGCGCGTAAGTGCGGCGCTGTCTCCGTCGGAGTCAATGCGGAAGACGCCTCGCGCACCGGGATGGATTATCTGATAGAGTTTTCTTTAGCTGCTAAAGAGGCAGGGGCAGACCGGATACGCTATTGCGATACATTAGGATGCGATACGCCGTTTTCTATTTACGAACGCATCAAGACGCTGACCGAAGCGATTAAGATGCCTGTGGAAATTCATTGCCACAATGATTTAGGGCTGGTGGTGGCTAATTCTATCTTGGGGGCCAAGGCGGCCGTAGATGCCGGGCAGGATGCTTATATCAATACCTGCGTCAACGGTATGGGTGAGCGGGCAGGTAACGCGGATCTGGTTTCGGTGATTTTAGCCATAAAATACGGAAGCGGTATGCAGGGATATGCCCTGGATAACAGGATAAACCTTAAAATGGCCTGGAAGACCTCTAAATACGCTTCTTATGCTTTCGGAGTTCCTATCCCCATAAATCAGCCCGGAATCGGGGCAAATGCCTTTGCCCATGAGTCAGGCATCCATGCCGACGGGGCTTTAAAGGATAGGCGTAATTATGAGCTCTATGATTTTGAAGAGTTGGGTCGCGGAGAGCCGGAAATAATCGAGACGGGACGTAAGATCACCGCCGGAGAATACTCTGGTATCAAGGGCTTCAGAAACGTTTACGATAAGTTAGAATTAGCCTTCAAGGATGATGCGCAAGCCACTGAAGTTTTGGAACTGGTTCGCTATGCCAATGTGCATAACCAGAAGCCCCTGGTAGATGAAGAATTAAAGTTTATCGCCAAATATCCGGACATCGCGCGAAAAATTTTTACCATGAACCCGTAATATGAATATAGTTATAGTGGGCACACAATGGGGCGATGAAGGCAAGGGTAAGATGATCGATATCTTATCCAGAAAGGTGGATTGTATCGTCCGCTATCAGGGCGGCAACAATGCGGGGCATACGGTGGTTGTAAATGATAAGGAATATATTTTCCACCTCATCCCTTCGGGGATTTTACACGCCGGGAAAATCTGCTGTATCGGTAACGGCGTAGTAGTAGACCCTATTGGGTTGATAAAAGAGATAAAGGATCTTGCTGCCTGCGGCATCTCCATCCGTAACCGCCTGAAGATTTCGCGACTTTCCCACGTAATACTTCCTTACCATAAGATTTTAGACCAGCTGCGCGAGACAAAGAGGGCACATAAGATAGGCACCACCGGCAGGGGTATCGGGCCCTGCTATTCTGATAAAATCAACCGTTGCGGCATAAGGATGGGGGATCTCCTGAACCCTAAGCTTTTTAAGGAAAAGCTGAAGGATAACCTCAAAGAGAAAAATGAAATTTTCCGTAAGGTCTACCGGCATCCGGGTTTCAGTTTCCGCAAGATCTACCAGGAGTACCTAGGGTACGGCCGGCTGCTTTCTCGCTGCGTCTGCGATACCGCCTTATTTCTCAATCATATGATAGCGAAAAAGAAGGATATCCTTTTTGAAGGGGCGCAGGGCACATTTTTGGATATTGATTTCGGCACCTATCCCTTTGTGACTTCGTCTTCGGCAACCAGCGGCGGCGCATGCATCGGCACCGGTGTGGCGCCGACAAAAATAGATAAAGTCATCGGCGTAGCCAAGGCTTATACCACCAGGGTCGGCGAAGGGCCTTTCCCGACGGAGTTTGCCCCTGATTTTGCCAAGCTTATGCGCGATAAGGGGCGTGAATTCGGAGCTACTACCGGCAGGCCCCGCAGGTGCGGTTGGTTTGATGCGGTGATGGTAAAAGAAGCCGTGATGATAAACGGAATTTCGGAATTAGCGATTATGAAACTGGATGTATTGGACGGCCTGGAAACAGTAAAGATATGCACGGCTTATAAATACAAGGGTAAATTACTTAAGGAAACGCCTTTTGACCTGGAGGTATTAAGGAGGGCTGTTCCTGTCTATCAACAGCTGCCGGGCTGGCTTGAGCCGCTAAACATGGTAAGGCGCTATAAAGATTTGCCGGTGAATGCCAAAAATTACCTTTCCCGCCTGGAGGAGCTACTCGGGGTGAAAATCCGCGTGATTTCCGTTGGTTCAGCCAGGACAGAAACGATATTTCTTGACTAAACCCGTTGCTTGTGTTATAGTTAAGCTTCAAAATAAAAGGAGGCAGATAATGAGGAATAAATTATTAAAATCGGCATTGATACCGCTTATAATTATCGCTTTGTCCGGCTGCACCGTTATCTTCCAGAAAGGAAGGCGTTCGGACCTGGAAAAAATAAATCAATTATCCACCCAACTGGATGAATTATCCCGCACAAAGCAACTCCTAGAAGATAGACTCAGTCAGGAGATTAAAAATCAGCAGGTCAGCCTCCAGATGCGCGATAAGGGCCTGGTGATCACTTTCGTGGCGGATGTTTTATTTGACCCCGGCAAGGCAAAGATCAAACCTGAGGCCTATCCTATATTAGGTAAGGTAGCGGTGGTATTAAAAGAAAATGTACCAGATTTGAAGGTAGGTATAGAGGGCCACACCGATAACGTGCCGATTAAATATTCCGGATGGAAATCAAACTGGGAATTATCCACTGCGCGCGCCTTAAGCGTTTTGCATTACCTCATTAATCAGGAGGGTGTTTCTGCAGAGCGCCTGTCAGCTATCGGTTACGGCGAATTTCAGTCGGTCGCCTCCAATGACACAAAAGAAGGCCGGCAGTTAAACCGGCGGGTAGAAGTAGTAATCTTACCATCGGTGACCAAAATTAAAGAGGCGCCGGAAAGAGAAGGGGCAGCGGCCCCGGAAACAACAGAGAAAATTAAATAGCCAATATCGCCGGCAATGGAAGAGAATTTAAAAAACAGGGTTATTTTGATCTTAGCGCTCTTGTCTTTGATATTGTTTATGGTCACCATGGCCTCCTGCGGGAGCCTCTTTAAATATAAAAAAGCCAAGGAGAAAGAAACTGCCGCCAGGTTTGATCTGGAAGAGAAGGTAAATAAGTTCACCCAGGATAAAGCTCTGTCTGAAGGTAGGCTCAGTGGCTTAAGCGAAGAATTAAAGAAAGAAAAAGCGGCCTTACAGCAGGAGCAATTAATCAACCAGAGCCTTAAAGAGGAACTGGACAAGGTAACCAAGCTTAAAGAAAGACTAGAGGAAGACCTTAAAGAGGCATTGGTTGCCGAAAAATCCGCTAAATCTAAGATGCGTTAAAGGGGGAAACAAAAGAACAACTTTGTTCTAAAAAACGGGGATAGAGATCCCCTTTTTTATTATCGAAACGGAGGTGAGAGGTATGGCACGATTAGCTAAAAGAAAACAAAAAACAGCCGGGGCATTACCGAAAAGGCGGCGCGCCGCCTTGGTAAAAAAGATGAGCAGGAAAAGGGCATTGCCTAAGAAGCCTACCTTTAAGGTTAAAAAGGAAGTTTTCGGCGTGCAGGAGACAGTCATAGAACAGGCTAAATTTTCTCATCCGGGCATCGCGCATGTCAGGCGCATGATGCCTGATGATCTACCGTCCAGCTACGGTAAGGACAAAATCATATTACAGGTGCGTGACCCCTGGTGGATACATGCTTACTGGGAAGTTACGCAGCGTACGATCGATAGGCTAAAAGATGAGTTGAAGGATGATTTTCACAAAGCCAAGCGCCTGCTGCGTGTTTATGACGTCAGCAATATTCACTTTAACGGCAAGAACGCCCACCGTTTTTTCGATATTGCGATCAGCGAATATGCCAATAACTGGTATATCGATACCGGCGGCCCGGGCAGGTCCTGGTGCGTAGAATTAGGGCTGCTTCTTCCCGGCGGCAGGTTCATTATGATTGTGCGTTCCAATGTGGTGCAGACGCCGACAGAAGGTCCGTCCTGGATTACGGATGAGGAATGGATGATCCCGGAAGATATGTTTGCCAGGCTTTACGGCATGGGCTTTGGCTTCGGGAGGAGCTCTCCGGTAGGAAAGGGATGGCAGCAAAAGATAAAGCGGGAATTTATCTCTTCCGGGATAGCCTCTATGGCCAGCCCCGTAAAAAAGATGGTCAAAGAGAAAAAATTCTGGTTAGTGGTAAACACAGAATTGATTGTCTACGGCGCAACCGAGCCGGATGCCAAAGTCCTGGTACAGGGCAAGGAGATACGCTTGAGGCCGGACGGGACTTTCAGCTTACGTTTTGCCCTGCCTGACGGAAAACAGGTAATCCCCGTGGAGGCGACTTCCTGTGACGGAGAAGATAAAAGGACAATTACGCCGATAGTTAATAAAGAGACCAAATAAAAATGCATAAAGGATACCTTTGTATAGTATTGCATAGCCACCTGCCCTATGTGCGCCACCCCGAACACGAGAATTTCTTAGAGGAGGACTGGCTCTATGAGGCGATTACCGAGACCTATATTCCGTTAATCTTGGTTTTTGAAGGGCTCTTAAACGACGGCGTGGATTTCCGCCTGACTATGTCCTTGACTCCCACCCTGATTTCCATGTTACAAGACGGGCTACTGCAGGAGCGCTACCTCAAGCACATCAACAAACTCATTGAGTTAGCGCATAAGGAGGCGGAGAGGACGCGCTGGCAGCCGGAATTCCATAATCTGGCGAATATGTATTTAGGCCGTTTCTATGAAGCCAGGGATGTCTTTGAAAGATACCGGCGCAATCTGGTGAATGCCTTTAAGGTTTTTCAGGATGCCGGGAAATTAGAGATCATTACCTGCGGGGCGACCCACGGCTACTTTCCCTTGATGGAGGTGATGCGTCCTTCTATCCGGGCGCAGGTAAAGGTTGCCGCCAGCCACTATGAGCAGGCTTTCGGCCGGCGCCCCAGCGGGATATGGCTGCCGGAATGCGGATATTACCCGGGTTACGACGAAATATTCAAAGAGGCAGGGATTAAATATTTCTTTAGCGATGCCCACGGCGTATTGCACGGCAGCCCGCGCCCTAAATACGGAGTATTTGCCCCTGTCTATTGCAGGTCAGGCGTCGCCTGTTTCGGAAGAGACCTGGAATCCTCAAAGCAGGTCTGGTCATCCATCGAAGGATACCCCGGGGATTATAACTACCGCGAATTTTACCGCGATATAGGTTTTGATTTAGACTTCGAATATATAAAGCCCTACATCCACCCTGACGGGGTCAGGATAAACACCGGAATCAAATATTACCGTATTACCGGCGCCTCAAACCACAAGGAACCTTACCTACCTGCCTTGGCCCGGGAAAAGGCAGCCCAACAGGCTGGAAACTTTATCTTTAACCGCCATAAGCAGGTCGAATACCTTTATGACCTGCTGGATAAAAAGCCGCTGATCATTTCGCCTTATGACGCCGAGCTTTACGGCCACTGGTGGTATGAAGGGCCGATGTGGCTGGATTTTCTGATCCGTAAAATTACTTTTGACCAGGATATGATCCGTATGATTACTCCGTCGGAATACCTGATGGAGAATCCCCGCAACCAGGTAATTACGCCTTCGATGTCCAGCTGGGGCTGGAAGGGGTATAATGAGATGTGGCTGCAGGGGGCCAATGACTGGATTTACCCGCACCTGCATGCCGCTTCCGAAAGGATGACCGAGCTGGCAAAAGATTTCCCCAACCAGGACGGAATATTAAAGCGGGCTTTAAATCAGGCCTTACGGGAGTTGCTCTTGGCGCAGAGCTCTGACTGGGCCTTTATCATGGGCACAGGCACGCATGTGGGCTATGCCGTTCGCCGCACCAAAGAGCACCTCTTAAGATTTACGCGCTTATACGAAGATATCAAGCACAACTCTATTGATGAAGGGTGGCTGGCGGACGTAGAGTCTAAGGATAATATATTCCCGGATATAGATTACAAAGTACACCAATAGCGATGATTGACAAAAATAATATTCCCCGCCACATCGCCATAATCATGGACGGCAACGGCCGCTGGGCAAAAAAGAATGGGCTGGCGCGTACCACCGGGCATAAGGAGGGCTTTAAGCGCGTCAGGGAGATCATTGAGGCAGCGGTTAAATTAGGCATTAAGGCGGTTACTTTTTTTGCCTTTTCCACCGAAAACTGGTCCCGGCCCAAGCAGGAAGTGGATATGCTGATGCGTTACCTAGGGGATACCCTGGAAAAGCAGGTTAAAGAACTGCAGAAGAATAACGTAAGACTACTGGTCATTGGCAAGAATGAGCCTTTGCCTAAGAAATTGCAGGCTAAGTTGAGAAAGGCCGAAGAGGCAACCAAAAATAATGCTGCGCTGACGGTGGTACTGGCCTTAAATTACGGCTCAAGGCAGGAGATAGTGGATGCGGCAATGAAATTTGCCCGGGATGCTCTAAAGGATGAAACAAAAATAGACCGCCTCGATGTAGATACCTTCAGCCGCTATCTTTATACCGCCGGCCTTCCAGACCCGGACCTTTTGATCAGGACCAGCGGCGAGATGCGCCTGAGCAATTTCCTGCTCTGGCAGCTTTCTTACGCGGAGTTATATTTCCCCAAGATTTATTGGCCAGATTTTCATTTTCAGGACCTGGAAAGGGCAATCAAGGTTTATCAAAAAAGGGAACGCCGTTTTGGAGGCATAGATGCTGTTAAAAAGGATAATTAGCTCGGTTATCCTCATCGCCTTTATTAGCTTTGTGATTACAATCGACTGGCTCTGCGGCCTGGTAGTTAGCCTTTTTATTATTGCCGGGCTCTATGAATTTTTTACCATGCTGGAGCATAAGGGGATAAAGATCTATAAATATTTCGGGGTGGGTATCGGGGCGATCATCCCCCTGACCATACTTTTCCGTTTTGAGCTGACTAAATCCTGGGAGCTTCTTTTTGTGCTTCTGGCGCTCTTGTCGTTGATTGTGATGCAGTTCAGGCGCCGGGATAATAGCGGTGCGCTGATAGATATATCTACTACTATTTTCGGCATACTCTATATTTCTTGGTTTTTAAGTTTTTTTATCCGGCTCAGGTATCTACCCGGCGGCGCGGGGTTTTTTGCCGCGGTCCTCTTGATTGTCAAGTCCGGGGATATCGGCGCATATCTAGTCGGCACCCGTTTTGGCAAGACTCCCTTTATGCCGTGGATCAGCCCCAAAAAATCCGTAGAGGGCGCGGCGGGAGGGTTCCTCTTTAGCATCCTGGGGGCCCTAGCTAGTAAACCGCTGATGAATTTATCTTATCCGCATGTCCTCTGGGCTGGTGTTTTTCTGGCAGTTCTTGGCCAGCTGGGGGATTTATCCGAGTCATTGATTAAACGCGACTGTCAGGTAAAAGATGCCGGGAATACCTTTCCGGGCCTGGGAGGGGTTTTGGACCTAGTGGATAGCCTGCTCTTTGCCGGGCCGGCATTCTACTTCTACATGAGCGTGGTATTGAGATGAAACGCATCGCCGTACTGGGTTCGACCGGCTCCATCGGGCAGAGCACATTAGAAGTCATCCGTAATTTCCCGGAGAAATTTTCCGTGGTAGCGCTGAGTACGAATTCCGATACCGCTCTTTTACAGAAGCAGATCAAAGAATTCCGGCCGGAATTAGCCTGTGTTGCCGATCCGGAGGCTGCCTTAAGATTAAAAGCAAAAGTAAAATCTGCAGGCACCAAGCTTCTGGCGGGCGAAGAGGGATTAAACCGGATCTGCAGCCACAGGCAGATAGACGGATTAGTGCTGGCAATCAGCGGTGCGGCGGCTCTGTCTCCTTTATTGCAGGCTATTGATAGCGGCAAGACCATTGCCTTAGCCAATAAAGAGGCGTTGGTGATGGCCGGGGCGATCATTATGGAGCGGGCAAAAAGAAAAAAGGCCAGAATCCTGCCCATTGACAGCGAACAATCCGCTATCTGGCAGTGTTTGGAGGGAGAGGACCGTAAAAAAATAAAGAGTATTTATCTGACGGCATCAGGCGGGCCTTTCAGGCTGAAAGACAAAGCGGACTTAAGGGGGGTAACGGTGGCGGAAGTATTGCGGCATCCCCGCTGGAAGATGGGCAGAAAAATCAGCGTAGATTCCGCCACCCTGATGAATAAAGGCTTGGAAGTGCTGGAGACAATGTATCTGTTCGGGGTTGGCCCTAAGCAGGTCAAGATCATTATTCATCCGCAGGCGATAATACATTCTCTGGTCGAATTTATAGACGGCTCGATGTTGGCGCAATTATCCATTACTGATATGCGCATTCCCATACAGTATGCCCTTTCATATCCAGAGAGGTTTCCTAGCCGGCTTGCCGGAGTAGATTTGCCTAAATTAGGCAGGCTTGATTTCCAGCAGCCGGATTTTAAAAGATTTCCCTGCCTGGGGCTGGCTTACCGGGTGGCGCAGATGCAAGGTAGCGCACCCTGTGTTTTTAATGCTGCCAATGAAATAGCGGTGGAGGAGTTTTTAAAAAGAAAATTGGCATTTCTTTCTATACCCGTAGTCATCGCAAAGGTGTTAAGAAACCACCGCAATATTACTCAACCCGGTTTAGATGAGATCTTAGAGGCGGATGCCTGGGCAAGAAAAGAAGCCTATCGGGTTATCGGTGATTTAAGGTAATCATATGATTGCATTGTTAATATTTTTAGTTATTTTAGGGATTCTAATCGTTATCCATGAGCTTGGCCATTTTGCCGTGGCTAAGAAAATGGGTGTGCGGGTAGAAGAATTTTGTTTAGGGTTCGGGCCGCAGCTGTTCAGTAAGAAGAAAAATAATACGCAGTATAGCGTAAATATCATACCCTTAGGGGGTTATGTTAAGCTTGCCGGGGATAGCCTCCAGGAATATAAGGGGTCCCCCGATGAATATTTATCCAAGCCGCCGGGCGCGCGCGCAGCAATCATATTTTGCGGGTCGCTTTGCAATTATATCATGGGGATCTTATGTTTATGGTTCATCTTTTTTGCCGGATATCCAACCCTCACCACTAAAGTCGGCGGTTTAATCGACGGTTTCGGGGCTAAGGATGCCGGCATACAAGTCGGCGATAGAATCACGGCTATAGACGGTAAAAGAGTGGAATTCTGGGAGGATTTACAGAAAATCGTCAATACTAAAAATACAGCCAGCAAGGTTAAGCTTTCAGTTTTAAGAGATAGCAAAGTCTATACTCTAAAGGTACAGATAAAAGAAAAAGAATTAACCGATATCTTAGGTAAAAAACGCAACGTCGGGCTATTAGGTATTACGCCGGGCGATGAAATTGTGAAAGTCAGGCACGGTTTAGCCGAGGCCTTCACCCTGGCCCTAAAGAAGACAAAAGAATTGACCCTGGTGACCTACGAGGCTCTCTGGCGCATCATTATCGGAAAATCTTCTATCAGGGATTCTGTAACCGGACCATTAGGCATGTTTTATATTACCTCAAAACTGGCCTCCTTAGGTATAATTCCGCTTATCCATTTTGTGGCGATCTTAAGCCTGAGCCTGGCGATATTCAATTTGTTGCCTCTGCCCATCCTTGATGGCGGGCACCTGGTTTTATTGGGGCTGGAAAAGATCCGGGGCAGGGGCATAAGCCTTAAGACCGAACGTATTATTACCAAAATAGGCGTGACTATGATTATTGCTTTAGCGGTGTTCGTCACCTTTAACGATATCCTCAGGCTTTTTGGGGATAAAATCAGCAAATTTTTCGTAAAATAGATGCCCCGGCGCAAAACCAAAGTCATAAAAATAGGTAATATTTATATCG
>Ga0163200_1000535_pt1 | contig 16175 bp, 12 predicted proteins | sample PL_2010_200m_FD_113535 | JGI IMG/M metagenome (GOLD analysis project Ga0163200, IMG submission 113535) | Freshwater microbial communities from Powell Lake, British Columbia, Canada to study Microbial Dark Matter (Phase II) - PL_2010_200m | ecosystem: Environmental > Aquatic > Freshwater > Lake ... | reverse complement strand
GTGCTGGATAGTGGTCGAGGCCAGCGTGGACGGTCACAGTGAGCTCTACTACTCCGTCCTTTCCTCAGAATTGGTGGTCCTGGTCGATCAAGCGCCCCTGAGCAAGGAGGACGCCTTCGCATCCGGCTCCGCCTCTATCGCGATCGACCGATTTGATAATGCTCACATCGTCTGGAGCGACATGCTCTCCGATTCCGCGGACATCCTCTACACCCGGATCGCTCCCGATTTCGGACGCCTGTTCGATTCATTCCTTTTGGTCGGGGGGACGAGCAGTTCCAAGGGTCCGAGCATTGACGTCGATGGTATGCTGAACATCCATCTGGCATGGAGGGATAGCCGGGACCGCGTGAGCGACCCGTACATCACGGTTCACAAGACCTATTACTCCGAGTTCGACGCCTTCATGAATTGTCTGGTGCAGCCCGTTCGCATCGGCTCCCTGGACCGGCTCTCCTCCAACTCGGTCTGCCTGAAAATGGACGGATTGGGGAGGGCCGTCCTGGTCTATGACACGTTCCAGTCAGGATCACACTCCGGGGACGGTCTCTGGGTGGCCTTCATCGGTCCGGGCGGGACGATCCTGGATCATCGGGAGGTGTATTCCCAGACATACATCAGCGACCCCTGCCTCGGCATCGGTCCCGACAGCAGCGTGAGGATTGGCTTCAACCATTACGGGGGTCTGTGGAGGGTGTACTACATGGTGGGCGAGCTGCAGGTGCCCTCGCCCACCGGTCTCCGCGCCGCAGCTGGTCATGGCTACATCAACCTCACCTGGGATTTCAAAGCTTCCGCCCACTCTTCCGAGGTCTGGTTCAAGATCTATAGGAAAGGTGCGAGCGAATCCTATTGCACACAGATAGGCGAGACCAGGGAAAGGGGCTACAATGACAGCGGTCTACAGGACTTCACCTATTATACCTACCAAGTCAGGGCATGGGTGGAGAGCGGCCAGACGGCGGACAGCGAAGCCGTTAGAGCGTGCGCCATGGGGGTGCAAATCGTTCTGCGGCACAGCATCGACGATTTTTTGGACATTGACACTGCGAACTCGACCGTGCGGGTAGCCTATGACGACTCGTCTCTGGGGACGCTGACCCTCATGATGTTCAACTGCCAGAGCCAGAGCATCAGTTACGAGATCATCAGCGGCGGTGTGGCGCACATCCTCGACTTCTATCGCACGGGAACGATCCCGGCGGGGGGAACGAGGAGCGCATGGGCAGCGGTCGATCTGACCGGCATAAGCAACGCAGGCGAGGTCCGGGTCCTGCTCGCGGATCGCTATTACTTCGAATTCTGGGTCACCGTCAACCTGAGCTCGCAACGCCTGTGCACCTCATTCAGCTACGAGCAATGCGCCTTCGGTTTCACCAACCCGAGCGACGAGTATTCCGGTGGCTATTGCTTCGGCATGAGTTCCATCTCGGTTCTGTGGTACGAGGAGAGTCAATCTCCAGGCAGCACGCCGATCAAGCAGGAGATGCCCCCCGTCAGGGACCTGAACAAGTTGGATTGGGAGGATTGTTTCTGGACGATATACGCCTATCAATTCGATCAGGCGCCCCCATTGATCTATCCCAATAACATCGATATGATATTCGAGAAGCTTCAAGCGGGTCAGGTGGTTCAGGTGAGCCTTTCGGGTGGGGGTCCGGACACCAATCACGCGGTCGTGGCCATCGGCGCCGTGGTCCTGGGGGACAAGGTGCTGATCCAGCTGTACGACCCGAATCGCCAGTATGGGAACACTTTCGGTTGGTTCAGCTATGCCACCTACAACCAGACCACTGGAGCGTTCTCTTATCACGGCTCAGAGGTCTGGACCGAGTTCTACGCGCACGACACGGACAGGCTGGAACCTGCCAAGGTGGACGTGTTCGCATCCTTCAAGGATTGGGGGATCCTCCAGCCGCTGCCCGGTATCTTCAGGCACACCCTGGGTGGTCTGTTGGCCGTACTGGAATGTCCGGTGAAAATGTATTTTGTGGATGAGCAAGGAAAGGTCGAAGGCAACTTCTCGGGCAACCTTCGAGAGGAGATGGCGGGATCGGTGTACCATGATCTGTCGGGGATGTCCCTGATTCAGCTAAGTGAATGGGGCACTGGTACAATCGTTCTCCATCTGAATGCGCAGGCTGAGTGCTGGTTCAATCTGACCCTCATAGATTTCGGAACATCCCGGCTGCTGCGGATATCCGGGTTGCACATCCTCCCCGGTGAGGATGTCTCCGTGAGCCTCTCCCTGGGGCTCGAGAACACGACCGTCAATCATCCAGGCGCACAATCCCTGATACGCCTGGCGGTGGCAACCGTCGGAGCAACTCAGGAAGTACTAACAGAGAACATTACCACTCCATTGTCGGCAGGGACACAGGGGCTCGGCATCGTCGTCAATGACTGGTCCGGTCTCGGAGAAGCGGGAGGGACGCACATTGAACTGATTGTTGACTCGCCCAGCGGGCAAGGCGGGTCACAGGTTTTGAACATGGAGATATTGGCCCCATTGATCATCGCGGGCGCCATCGTTCTGTTCATTTGCGTCGCACTGGTCATAAGGAGGAGGAAGAAATAGGGGCGAGATGAGGAAGATAGCCATGTCCTCATTGGCACCTTTGAGGAGCGGCTTGAGGGAAACGCCCATGACTTAGTTTATATCGCTCGTACTCGTTATGAGGGCAAGGGGGGCGGAGGATGCTCAGAAAGCATGTCTCGCTATTCATCGTACTGTCATTGATCGTTCCGATCCTGTTCGTTCTGCCGATGGGGAATGCGAACGCCAACGCGCCGTTCACGACCAACGCACTGGTCAACTCTTCGTACACCAACGGCGACCAGGTCACTCCCAGCATCTGCGTGGAATCGAACACCACCGTGCACGCTGTCTACGAGGACGTCCAGGGACAGTCATCCCGCGTCTTCTATACCAAGTCCACGAATGGAGGCCTGACCTTCGTTGGCAGGGTGATGCTCAACGGGGCATCTGTACCCGGCAGCGTCTTCGTGGCCGAGACGCCGGTCATCGCCATGGACTCCACGCACGTCCTCTTCGTGGTGTGGAGCGACAACTCCAGCGGCACCTTCCGCATCTACCTCTCCAAGTCGGTCGACGACGGGGGCCATTTCTCGGACCCGGTCCTGGTGACCGCGAGCGCCGTCGGCAACCAGACTCATCCTGACATAGCGATAGCGGGCAGCTTCATCTACGTGACCTGGGCGGAGTTCAACCAGGTCGACACCGACATCTACTTCGCCCGGTCGACTGACGGGGTCTCCTTCAGCACGGCCCTCCGCATCAACAGCCAGATCAGGGACATCCAGTACGCTCCCACCATCGCCGCCAGCGGCATGGACGTGTTCATCGCCTGGCACGATTCCCGGGATGACGGCTTTTTCGACATATACGGGGCGGTGTCCCACAACAATGGAAACACTTTCGGGTCATCTCCCTCTCGGCCGACGAACGTCAAGATCTCGAACGCCGGAAATGGCACAGAGCAGACCCGCCCGGACGCGGTCATCCTTCCCGACGGCCGCATCGTGGTGGTCTGGCAGGACGGGCGGAACGGCAACCTGGACATCTACTCCTCCATCTCCACCGACCACGGGACCAGCTTCGGCACGAACTTCAAGGTGAGCGACGACCCCGGGAACGGGGTGCAGAGCGACCCGAGCATCTGTGCGGACCCGCGGGGAGCGGTGACCATCGCCTATCGCGACAACCGGCTCGGAGACTACCACGTGTACTCGGCTCGATCGAACAATGCCACCACCTACTGGCCCAGCGTCATGGTCAACGACAACTCCCTGGCGGCCCAGAAGTCCCCCAGCGTCGCGGCTTCCCCTAACGGAACAGCGTTCGTGGCGTTCAGCGACAACCGCACCGGGAACCAGAACGTCTACCTCTCCGCCAGGTACAACCTGGCCCCCACCTGCGTCTTCAGCAGCCCGGTGGAGGGTGCCACCCTCCCGCCCGGAAGGCAGGAGATAGTCGGCCAGGCCGCGGACCCGGAGCTCTTCCCCAACGTCACCGTCCAAGTCAAGTGGGTGAGCCCGGCCAACGCCGTCGAAACCGCCTGGACGAACGCCTACTACGACGGCCACCTGTTCTGGAACTACACCATACCGACCCAGGACTACACGAACGGCGATTATCGGATCCTGGCCCGCTCCTACGACGGGGCGGTCTACTCCCCGGTGGTGCAGCTCAACGTCACCTTCGACAACGGGGCCCAGCCCTGGATCGATCTGACCATCACCTCTTCGCGCATCAGCTTCGAACCCGCGAGCCCGGTCGCCGGGGAGAATGTGTTCATCTCCGCGGACGTGTGGAACATCGGCACCTCCGTGGCCAACAATGTGGAGGTCCGCTTCTTGAAGGGAGCGACCACCATCGGCTACATCATCCTGGACCGCGTCCTGGCAGGGGGGAGCGCGATGGCGGAGATCAACTGGACCGCCGAGCAGGGGACGTACCAGATGGGAGTGAGCGTGGACCCCCTCAACACTATCACGGAGAGGAACGAGACCAATAACACCGCCACCAAGCAGATCGTGGTGGCAGCGGCTCCGATCTTGGAACCGGATTTGCAGATCACCTCGAAGAACATCACCTGGGCCCCTGACCTGGTGCACGCGGGCGACCTGGTGGACATCTCCGCCTTCATCTACAACGAGGGCGAGGAGGTGGGCGCCATGCCCGTCAAGTTCCAGATCGACGGCCTGGACATCGGGAACGCCAACACCGGCCTGGTGCCGCCTCAGGACGGCCGCATCGTGCATCAATCCTGGACGGCGGTGCTGGGCAATCACACCTTGACGGTCAACATCGACCCCATGCATTCGAGCAACGACAGCAACTTCACCAACAACATGGCGAGCGTGCACATACTGGTGGTGGCGGTGAACGTGCTCAAGCCCGATATCGCGATCACCAATTCCAGCATCATCGTCTCCCCGCAGAGCCCGGTGCTGGGGGACAATGTGACCCTCTCGGTCCTGGTGTCGAACGTGGGGGACAGGTCCGCGAGCAACGTGCTGGTCACATTCTACCTGGATGGGCAGCCCCTGGCCAACCGCACCATCCCGCTGCTGTTGGATGGGGTGAACCAGGATGTCTCGGTCAACTACACCGCCAAGCTGGGAAACCACAGTCTGATGGTGAAGGTGGACGAGCTCAACGCCATCGATGAGCTGGACGAGACCAACAACACCGCGTATGCCACTTTCGTGGTGCACAACGCGAACGAGCTCAAGCCGGACCTGGCCGTCAGCTCGCAGAGCATCGTGCTCGTCCCCTCCACCCCGGTGAAGGGCGAGGTGCTCCGGTTCAACGTCACCGTGACGAACACGGGGAATGATTCGGCCTCCAACGTCCTGGTCCTCATGAAGGTGGACGGCGTGGACATCGGCAGTCCGACCATCGGCTACATCGGACCCGGAGAATCGAGGCTGGTGACAGGGCAATGGCTCGCCACGGGCGGGGCTCACACCTTCACCGTAACCCTGGATCCGGACAACCTCATCAACGAGAGCAGCAAGGCCAACAACCAGGCCTCGGTGAGCTTCAGCCTGTCCGCCGACCCGATCAACATCCCCTGGGAATACATCGGGCTGGTGCTGGCATTGGGGGTCCTGGCGTTCGGGGCGTACTCGTTCGTGAGGTCCAGGAAGGGCAAGACGCCCAAGCAGCCCAAGGAGCCGGAGCAGCCCGAGTGAAACCCCTTATCTTCATTTCTTACGTATCATGAAGGAGGACCTATGTCAGCTAATGGCTTCCTTCGGCGTCTTATCCAAATAACACCCAGGGACCAGGCGGGCGGTCATTCTGATCAAGGGCCGTCCGGCCGGCCCATCCATTCCTGCGCGAGCAGCCCGAAGCACTCCTGGTCCTCGAACCGGCCGCGGAAGAACTGCCGTTGCCGCAAGGTGCCCTCGTGCCTGAAGCCGAGCTGCAGCAGGAGCCTCCGTGAGGCATGATTGGGACTCAGCGGGTTCGCCTCGATCCGATGCAGTCCCAGGTCGGCGAAGCCATAGCTCAGGACGGCTCTCAGTGCCTCGCTCATGATGCCCTTCTGCCAATATGAGGGATGCAGCTCATAACCGATCTCGGCGTAGTGGAAGCATGGATCTAAATTCCACAGGCAGCACTCGCCGATCACCGAACCTGAACCTGAGCCATCCTCCTTGAGGGTGAGGACCCAGGAGAGCGCCTCGCGCCCCTCATAGCTGGCCAGGCTCCTCTCGATCCATTCTATGCTCTCAGTGATCGAACCATGCGGCTCCTGCCCGTAGCATCCTGTGACCCGCGGATCGGACTTGAAGGCGAAGACGCCCGCGGCATCGGATGTCCGCATCTGACGCATCCGCAACCTCTCGGTTTCAAGCGAGGCCAGGCAGGAAAATGCCTCATCCATCGTCATCGAGGTTCGGAGGGCCGCGACGGATATTAAGTCTTGGTCATCGGTTCCAGCATCTCTATTCCCGGTTGGGCCCGACCGAGCCAGCACCGTTCGGTTCTTTTCCCCACTTACTCAGCGTCGGCGGGCCTTCATGACTAGAAGAGCGCACGAGGTTTTATTACGCACCATCTACCAATCCCATTTCGGTGTTCGGATGGGCTTGCTTAGATTGGACGAGATCGTCGGGCTAGAGGTGCTGAGCGCAGACGCTAATATCGTGGGGAATGTGGAGGCGATCGGCGTCGACACGGAGGAATGGTACGCCCGGGCGCTGAAGATCGCCCTCAGGAAGGGGCTGGAAGAGGCCGCCGGGGTCAAGAAGCCGCTCTTCGGCCAGGCACGTTTCGCGCTGGACATGAAGTACGTGGAGAGCGTCCGAGACATGATCAAGCTCAAAGAGCCCCTGTCGGCACTGAAGACGCTGGTCATCGACCCCGATCATGTGCCCCGCTGGGCCAGCGAGCTGCTCTACCGCCGGGTGGTGTGCAACAAGGGCAGGGAGATCGGCGTCACCGGCACGATATTCGTCGAGTCCGAAGGGGGATGGCGCATACCCTTCATCGAGGTGGAGATGGACAAGGACGTCTTCAGCGAGATGAACCTGAAGAAGGCCACCTTCAAGAAGCGGGAGGTCAAGGTGCCCACCTCCCTGATCGGCACGGTGGGCGACCTGATCATGCTGAACACCAGCGAGGACGAGCTGGCCAGGATCCTGGAGAAGACGCCGCGGGTTTGATCTGAGGCGTGTTGCCATCAAATGATGCTGCAAAGGCCAGAATGATCTGGAATACCCGAAATCCATTCAGAGATGCCTAAGGGGAGCTGGGTCCGACCTGGCTACCCCGATTCTATTCTTTTTTTCATGATATGTTCGCTGAAACGGCCAGAGGTCGATCCGAGGCTCCATGGCCGAATCAGGGGATATCATCAAATATCCTCAGAGGGCCTTCCCTAGCCTGATGGTCGATCGCATCTGCCCCGTTTGCGGTCATACCTTCAAGTTGCGCTTGTTCGGCATCAACCTGGGCCTGTGGCGCAAGGAGAAGTGCCCCCAGTGCGGCACCTGGGCCACCTACTCCGCCTTCGGCAATGATGGCAGGGCGAAGGAGGTCCAGGAGAAGGATGCGAAGAATGCGAAGGGAGGAGACCAGCCCGCCCCAGAGACCGAGGACGAGGCGATGAAGCGCCGCATCGAGGAGAGCAAGTACGAGTGATCCGTTTTCGAGGGAGCAGATGATCGAGACCATGGGCTTGGGGCGCAGATTCGGCGACATCGTGGCGGTGGAGGACCTGGACCTCCAGGTGCGCGACGGAGAGGCGTTCGCCTTCCTCGGGCCCAACGGGGCGGGAAAGACCACCACTGTCCGCATGCTCTGCTGCCTCATCTCCTCCACCACCGGGAAGGCCTTCATCGACGGCCTGGACACCACGAACCCGTCCGATCGCTCGACGATACGCGGCATGATCGGCTTTCTTCCCGAAGCTCCGGGGCTGTACGAGAGCCTGAGTGCGGAGCGCAACCTGGACTTCTACGCCCGCCTCTACCGCGTGCCGGAGGCGGAGCGGGACAAGCGCATTAACAGCCTGCTCAAGACCCTCGGCCTCTACGACAGGCGGAGCGACGCGGTGGGCAAGTTCTCCAAGGGGATGAAGCAGAAGATCGCCATCGCCCGCGCCCTGATACACGAGCCCAGGTACCTCTTCCTGGACGAGCCCACCTCGGGACTTGACCCTGAAGCGTCCCGCATGGTGCGGGACTTCCTGCTGGAGCTGAAGAAGGAGGGCCGTACCATATTCCTCAACACCCACAACCTGGACGAGGCGCAGCGGGTGTGCGACCGCATCGGCATCCTGAAGCGGAAGCTTCTGGCGGTGGGCACGCCAGAGGCGCTGGCCCGGCAGTACTTCGGAAGGACGACCATCGTGCACCTCAAGGACCTCACCCCGGAGATGCTGTCCGCGGTGCGGGCCATGCCTTCCGTCTTGGACGTCAGGCAGGTCGACGGTCGCATGCTGGTGGACCTGGAGGACCCCATGGTGCAGAACCCCCTGATCGTGGATCTATTGACATCCATGGGGGGAAAGGTCATCTACGTGAACGAGCTGCGCCACGGCCTGGAGGACATCTATCTCAAGCTGGTGAGGGAGCAGCTATGAGATTCGACATGGCCTGGATCATCGTCCGCAAGGAGTTCTCCGAGTACCGCGTGAACCGCTACATCCTCTACACCCTGGTCATCATGCCCCTCATCATGGCCGTCCTCATGCCGATCATCTACGTCGTACCGATCAGCTCCACCATCACCCCCGGCACGGCCCAGCCCCTGGACCTGAACATCCAGACCACGCACAACGTCACCGGGTTCAACGTGGAGAACCTCACCCTGAGCGGCTACCGCGTGGTGGACTGCGACCTCAAGAACGTGGTGGCCATGGGGTGCGTCTTCGAGCGATGCAACCTCACCTTCACCACGGTGCAATCGTCCAACCTATCGCAGTGCGTGATCATCCAGTCCACGGTGGTCGGCTCCAACCTGTGGAACGTCACCACCATCAACTGCGCCCTCCCCGGCTCGGTCTTCCCCGGGCAGGAGAACCCGGACCTCACCGTCCTGAAGTTCCTGGTGGACAGCCTCACCGTCTTCTTCGTCCTCATACCCGTGGTCATCCCCACGGTCATCGCATCCTACTCCATCGTGGGCGAGAAGCTGAACAAGAGCCTGGAGCCCCTGCTGGCCTCCCCGGCCTCGGACACCGAGCTGCTGGCCGGTAAATCGCTGGCCATCTTCATCCCCGCCATGCTCATCACCTGGGCCTCCCTCATCCCCGCCATATTGATAGTGGACCTGGTGACCCAGCCCCTGTTCGGCTACTACCTCCTGCCCAACCTGATGATGTTCATCGCGGTCTTCCTCGTAGCCCCGCTGTTCTGCTTCCTCAGCATCATGGCCAATGTGATCGTCTCGGCGCGCGTGACGGACGTGCGCTCCTCGCAGCAGATCGGCAGCCTGGTGGTGCTCCCGGTGGTGCTGTTCTTCGTCCTGGCCATAGCGGGCATACTGTCCCCTGCGCTCATGCTCGTGGTGGCGGCGGGTCTGGTGGCGGTGGACGCGGTCATCTTCCTGGTCAGCCTCCGGGTGTTCCGCCGGGAGGAGATCCTGGTGAAGTGGAAGTGAGCCTTCCTGCCGCATCGCTCACTCCGATGAATATATGGATAATTTTTAATACTCAGCAATGTCCATAAAAATACAATATCCTTTCGTGCTCGAGGGTCGGATGTTGGAGAACGGGAATGGGGTAGAGCAGCTGGACGCCTTTCGACTTCTGGGCGAGCTGCCATGGGCGGTCGTGTTCGTCTCAGGTGACGGGCTGTCGGTCAAGTTCGCGAACCGTGCCTTCCGCCATTTCCTCCCCAGCCGCTACCAGGAGATGAACCTGGAGGGGGTGAGGCTCTCCGAGCTCATGGCCGGGGGCGAGAACGGCCCGATGCCAAGCATCCTGCGCCGCGTCTCAGAGCAGGGAGAGAGGGCGTCGTACCAGGGCTTCAAGTTCACCCATCAGGATGACGGCGAGGAGTTCTGCGTGGAGCTCGCCGTGCTCCCCCTCGACAACGGCACGGAGAGGGCGGACCTGCTGGTGGCCATGAGGGAGATCACCGAGCGCATCGCCCCTACGCTCGAGCGGAGCGGCCGGTCACCGCTCATGCCACCAACATAACGCACCGAGCGCATCGCCCCTACGCTCGAGCGGAGCGACTCTGGGGAGAGGTATGTGAAGCTGATGCAGGCTTCCCCGGACGCCACCATCATCACCGACATGGAGGGCAGGCCGATCTACCGCTCCCCCCGTGCCCTGGAGATGCTGCGGCTCCCGCCCGGAGAGATCGGGGAGAGGGAGAGCATAATGGACCTCATCGCCCCCGAATGGGCTAATCTGGCCCGGGATAACTTCCGGAAGGTCCAGGAGGGAGAGGCGGTCCCCAACACCGCCTATGTGCTGCTGCGAGCGGACGGCACGATGTTCCAGGCGGAGGTTGGCTGCATGCTCCTGCAGCCCTCCAGGGCGCATCCCCCCTCCCTGCTCTGGATGATCCGGGACACCAACGAGGTGGCCCAGGCCAGGAACGAGCTGATCAAGGCGGAGCGCCGCTCCCACTCCATCATCCAGGTAGCCCCCTGGGGCATGCACTTCTACGAGCAGATGCCGGACGGCAGCCTGAGGTTCACCGGGGCGAACCCCAGCGCCGACCGGATACTGGGCATCGACCACCGCGACCTGGTGGGAAGGACGCTGCAGGAGACCTTCCCCGCCCTGGTCCACAGCGACATGGCCCGCATCTGCGCCGAGGTCGCCGCCACCGGCCGTCCCTGGCACTCGGAGCAGCTCGACTACCAGCACCACCAGATCACCGGGGCCTTCGAGGTGCACGTCTTCCAGATCGCACCAGGCAGCATGGTGGTCATGTTCATGGACATCACCGGTCGGGTGCAGGCGGAGGAGCTGAGCACCGCCCTGAACCGGCTGAACGCGCACATCAGCTCCACCCTGGACTACGACGTCATCATGCAGCGTGTCGTCGAGGAGGGCTGCAAGGCCTTGGGATGCGACTCCGCGCTCATCAACCTGCGAGAGGGGGACCGCTGGATCCCCCGGTTCGTGCACAAGCTGCCGGAGCAGCTGCTGGGCGTCCCCCGGGCCGTGGAGGACTCCCCCACCTCGATGCTGGTGGCCCAGGAGCGCAGGGCCCTGGCGTTCGACGACGCGCAGAACGATCCCCGGGTGGACCAGCTGGGGTTGAGGGACCTCGGGGTACAGTCCATGATGGTCGCCCCCATCATCATCCTGGACGACGTGGTGGGAGTGATAGCGTTCCACAATCGCACCCGGAAGGTGAGGTTCAGCGAGGCCCAGCTGGACTTCGCCCACAAGCTGAGGGCGTCCCTCTCCCTGGCCATGGAGAACGCCCGCCTGTATGAGGCGGTGAGGGACAAGGGCAAACTGCTGGAGAGCATCATCGGAGGCGCCCCCACCGGGTTCCTCCTCTTCGATGGGGAGGACCTGAGCATCAAGCTGATAAACGAGTTCTTCAAGAGCAACTTCCTGGAGGAGCCGTTCAAGAGCATGGACCTGACCGGGATGAAGCTGCACGAGTTCATACCCGGCGCGGAGAACACCATGGTCCCCAAACTGCTGCGCCAGGTCGCCCGGACCGGTGTGCCGTTCGAAGATCACGAGTTCGAGCTGTCATTGCTCAAGCGCGGCACCACCTACTGGGACCTGGTGTACTATCCCATCGGCGAGGAGGGGGACCGGGACGTGCTCCTCATCGCCAACGATGTCACGGAGCAGATCAAGGCGAGGATGCTGCTGGAGGACCTGGCCATGCAGACGGAGCACGAGAGCGCCCGGCTGCGCACGGTGCTGGAGAACCTGCCCATGGGCGTGGCCATCGTGGACCCCAGTGGAAAGATGGTCGACTTCAACCAGATGTACATGAGCATCTGGGGGTTGGGGACGCCCCTGGTGGACGGCTCCGAGCGGTACTCGAGCTACAAGGGGTGGCGGGCCGAGGACCACGTCCGGATCGAGCCTATGGACTGGCCCACCCTCAGGACCCTCAAGGACGGGACGAGCCGCATCGGCGACGTGATAGACATCCAGAGGTTCGATGGGCGCATGTCCACCATCATGCATTCCGTGGCCTCGATCAAGGACGCCGGGGGGAATGTGATCGGCGTGGTGGTGGTGGTGCAGGACATCTCGGACCGCATCCGCCTGGACCGGGAGCTGCAGAAGCAGGCCATGGACCTGAGCCGCTCCAACGAGGAGCTGCGGGCCTTCGCCTACGTGGCCTCGCACGACCTGCAGGAGCCGCTGCGCATGATCATCAATTCGCTCTCCCTCCTGGAGAGGCATTACCAGGAGAAGCTGGACGCTCGGGGCCAGCGCTACATCTCCATCGCCGTGGAGGGCGGGGGGAGGATGAAGGAGCTGATAGACGACCTGCTCACCTACTCCAGGCTGGACGCGGAGCAGAAGGGGTTCGCGCCGGTGGACATGAACCAGGTGGTGGCCCATACCCTGGTGCAGCTGGCCACGGCCATCGAGGAGAGCCACGCCCGGATCGTGGTGGACCAGCTGCCCACCATCATGGGGGAGGAGACGCAGATGGGGCAGGTGATGCAGAACCTCCTGAGCAACGCCATCAAGTTCCGCGGCAGCGAGGCGCCCCTGGTCGAGGTCTCCTGCGCGGAGGAGCGCTACGAGTGCATCTTCTCGGTCAAGGATAACGGCATAGGCTTCAGCATGGAGTACGCCGATCGCATCTTCCAGATGTTCCAGAGACTGCACACCCGGGAGGATTATCCGGGGACGGGCATCGGCCTTCCCATCGTCAAGAAGATCGTGGAGCGCCACGGCGGGCGCATCTGGGCGCACGCGGAGGAGGGGAAGGGGGCTGATTTCCTCTTCTCCATACCGAAGAAGGCGCCCCACCTGGGCAACTGATCCGCATTACTAGAGCAGGCACGAGGCCTCGTCCTCGAGCGCGGAACGATCAGGTGGTCAGGCCATTGACGCCATCACATGCTCCCACAAGCGGTCCGGGTCCAGCGGCTCCCCGCAGCGGCCGCAGAAGCGCAGCCGCTCCGGGTCCGTCCCTCCGTCGATCTGGATGGGGCGGCCGCACTTCGGACAGGGGTAGATGACCTTTGCGCCGTTCCTTGATAGGCGGGAGATGAGGGACCCCAGGTCCGCGTCCGCTCCCCGGCCGGTCCCCCTGGACCGGGCCTGGGTGGCCAGGTCCAGGAAGCCGAACGCCTCATACAGGGCGACCAGGTCGTCGAACCTGCGGGCGGACTCGTAGGTGCGCACCGCCATGTCGAAGACCTGCTGATCGATGTGCCGCTCGCAGTCCCGGCACAGATAGTAGGCGGGCGGCTGGCCCCGGATGGTCCGGGGCTTCAGGGGCACGAAGCGCCCCACCTGCTCCGCCTTCCGGTCACTGAGCCGCGCGGTGAGGAGGCACTCCATGTGCATGGCCGCCTCGCAGCTGGAGCACCGTCCCACATACCGTCCGGTCTCGTCGTAGAACCGCTTGTCGAACGGCATGCCGGTCAGCAGGCTCATCCGCTCGCCGCACCGGCCGCACCTCTCCATCATCGGGCGGGACAATGTGCTCCAGCTTATTTCAAGTGAGCTATCCCGCCAAAGGATTATTTCGTTCGAGCTCATACCCCAGGTCGGGTCATACAGTGACAATCGCCATCATCCTCGGCACCCGCCCGGAGATCATCAAGATGTCCCCGGTGGTGCGCGCCTGCCAGTCCCTCGGCGTTGATTTCGTCATCCTGCACACCGGGCAGCACTACTCCTACGACATGGACCGGGTGTTCTTCGAGAACCTGGAACTTCCGCAGGCGGACCACAACCTGGAGGTCGGCTCGGGCATGCACGGCGAGCAGACCGGGAAGATAATGGAGGGGGTGGAGAGGGTCCTGGTGAAGGAAAGGCCTGACGCGGTGCTGGTGCAGGGAGACACCAACACCGTGCTGGCGGGTGCCTTGGCGGCCACCAAGCTGGGCATCAAGGTGGGGCATGTGGAGGCGGGCCTGAGGTCCTACGACCGCACCATGCCGGAGGAGGTCAACCGGGTGCTCACCGACCACATGTCCGATTTCCTGTACGTGCCCACCCGGATCGCCCGGGAGAACCTGCGCAGGGAGGGCATCACCCAGGGGGTGCTGCGCACCGGCAACACCGTGGTGGACGCGGTGAAGCAGAACCTGCTGCTGGCGCATGAAAAATCGAACGTGCTGCACCGCCTGGGCCTGGAGAGCGAGCCCTATCTTCTGGCCACCGCGCACCGGCAGGAGAACGTGGACGACCCGAAAAGGCTGAGGGACATGGTGGTGGGGATGAGGAAGGTGAGCGACGAGCTGAAGATGACCCTCATCTTCCCCGTCCACCCCCGGACCCGGGACCGCCTCTCCCAGTACGCCGTGGAGGCGGAGGGGGTCTTCCTCACCGACCCGCTGGGCTACCTGGACTTCCTGGAGCTCGAGGCCCACGCCCGGCTGGTGCTGACCGACTCGGGCGGGGTGCAGGAGGAGGCCTGCATCCTCAAGGTGCCCTGCGTCACCATGCGCCGCAACACGGAGAGGCCCGAGACCGTGGAGGTGGGAGCCAACGCGCTCGCCGGCACGGACCCGGAGCGCATCCTGCACCAAGCCCAGAAGATGATGAAGGCCAGGCGCTCCTGGCGCAACCCGTTCGGGGACGGCCGGGCGGGAGAAAGGATCGTGAAGCATGTGGCTGCGCATGCACTGCCCGATCGATGAGCTCCGCCTCTGGCCGGATCGGCCTCGGCCCGAGGAGCCGTTCTATGATCGGAAAGGGATAAGGAGTTTGCCAGCCCCTGCGCTCCTCAGCGTCCTCATTCGGTGCGGGTCAAGTGGGTCAGCCACCTCCAGACCGCGGCGCGCTGGCGCGGGGCATCTGCCTCCTCGGTCCCGCCCTCCGGTAGCGGGCACGTCATCGGCCGGGAGTTGCTGATCCTTCTGTGGTTCTCTATCCTGTAAGCGATCTCCGCCTCACTGAACATATCTATCAATGAGGGCGAATCATCACGGCATCATCGTTCTTGCACCGGCGTGCGGCGGGCGCTGATATAGTACCGTCATGCGGTGGCACTTTTCCCCTGCGATCCTTGCCCGAGCGGCTTGAAAGCCCAGCCCGATATCGGCCCTGAGCGTCCCTCTGCCGCCTTGGCAGGACGGTGTCCCGAGGCCATCATGAACTCCTGGACCGGCCGCAACCGCGAGCGGAGCCTAATTTGCAGGAACAATGCGGCCGATCGATGAGCGCTTCCATTATCTCCCTCAGCCGGATGATCAGGGCGTCGACCTCGAGCGAGCCGATGGGCTTGACCAGATAGGCATCTGCCCCTACCAGCTCCGCGCGCTCCCTGTCGTCTGCGGAGGAGGAGGCCGAGAATATCGCTATGTAAGGTCTTTCCGTCCAGCCCTTGCAGCGCTCCAGGACCTCAAACCCGCTCCTCCGGGGCAGTTCGATGTCGAGCAGCACCAGGTCAAAGCACTCGTGCCTGCCCTGCCTGACCATGTCCAGGATGTGCATGGCCTTCTCCCCGTCGGGGACCGAGACGACCTCGGCCTCGACCCCGGTCTCGATTATGAACTCCCGCGCCATGGTGGCATCATAAGGATTGTCTTCGACTAGGAGTACTCTTGTCATCTCGGGCGTTGTCCTAGTTGCATTCGTCCATCCCCGAATGTATAACTCTGATTGGATTGGTTCCTGAATGAGCGGTCGGCCGGGAAGTCATTGGGGGGGTAGATATTCGTCGCTCGCTCATTCAAGAGCTATTTTCGTCAAGCAGGCACCGTGAATATATACATGACATTTTCTTGACGTCATAACGATTGCATAACGACGACTAATCGTTCCCCGAACTATCATGAATCTGGCTCGATCGCCGGCTGCCTCGACCCGCTTCCCCGGTCCCCTCGGTTTGGTGAAGGAGGAGGCGCCCCTTCTTCCCTCCCCGGGCTCGACCCAGATCCGACCGTCATAGCGCTCCGATGCGCGCTCGATGCCTCTCAGGTGAATACGGGATCGCCATCCGCTCAGGTCGGGCATCGCTGCCTGCATCCTCGGCTCAAAGGACCTCATGATCGCTGTAATATCCAGGGG
>Ga0163200_1000534_pt1 | contig 16193 bp, 19 predicted proteins | sample PL_2010_200m_FD_113535 | JGI IMG/M metagenome (GOLD analysis project Ga0163200, IMG submission 113535) | Freshwater microbial communities from Powell Lake, British Columbia, Canada to study Microbial Dark Matter (Phase II) - PL_2010_200m | ecosystem: Environmental > Aquatic > Freshwater > Lake ... | reverse complement strand
TTTTTTTGGAAATATTTTGAAAATCCGCGAGCGCGAAAAAATCAAAAAGCATTTCCACGAATTATTTTCGCAGAGATTGTTACGTCCCGGAAAAAAGGGGAATGATCTCTCCGGCTTTCTGGTCGGTGATGAAAAAGACAAGGGTATCGCCTGCCTCGAGCCGGGTTGTATCCGGGGCGTGAATGAGATTTGCAGACCCCTTACGGAGACCAAAGTCCAGGATACCAAAACGGTTTTTCAAGTCCAGTTCTGCAATGGTCTTCCCCTCCACCAAAGAGCCGGGTTCTACGCGAATGGCGTGGACATGGGTTGCCTTAAAGAGTGTCTCAAAGTTCCGTGCCTGAATATGCTGCGAATCCGACCCTTTGGAAAACATCGCATTTCCCATATTCTTTGATCGTTCGATAATCCGTGCAATTTCTGCATCAGGCAACTGGTACCGTTTTAAGGCACGGGTGAAAATTTCAAGAGCCGCTTCAAACTCTTCGGAGATTACCTCATCTGCGCCAAGATCCAAGAGGTAACGGGCATCCCTGACATGCCTCGTCCGGGCGAGGATATGAACGGTGGGGGAAATCTGTCGTGCCGTGTGAATGATGCGGGGGATTGCTTCTTCCTCAGATACGACAACGACCAGTGTTCGGGCATTCCGGATCCCCGCGTGTTCGAGTACTTCCTTCTGCACTGCATCCCCAAAAATAAAATTGGGGCGGTAACTGGATCGTTCCTTTTTAATAATCTCCGGGTTCAGTTCGATGACCATATACGGGATACCGGCAAGGGTTGCTGCCTGTGCCACGCTTTTACCACTGATCCCATAGCCGGCAATAACGATGTGATTGAAGAGCTCTTCTTCGGGTTTGAGAGTATCTGCTGCAGCAAGTTTTGTACGGACGAAACGCTTCGGGACAACACGGTACAGCAGATCGACAACACCCGGAGCGGAATTCATCGTAAACGGTGTCAGCGCCATCGTGATGATCGCACCGGCAAGGAAAACCTGGTAGACACCCACAGGAATGAGTGCAGTATCAAGACCTGTTTTGGCGAGCACAAACGAGAATTCCCCTATCTGGCAGAGCGCAAAACCGGAAAAGACACAGATGCGGGCAGGCATACCGAGCACCGCAGCGGAAAAGGCGCCGGTCAGGATCTTTACGAAAATAATGACGATCACGATCAGGGCGACGTACTGGTAATTGCCAACAACGGTTCTCGTATCCAAGAGCATACCGATGGATAAAAAAAAGATAGCGGCAAAGACATCACGGAACGGGATGATGTGGCTCAGGGCATCGATATTATAATCCGACTCCCCGATGATGAGTCCCCCAATAAACGCGCCAAGCGTGAACGAGAGCCCGGCTTCATTTGTCAGCCACGCGATGACAATGCAGATCCCCGCAATGGTAATGAGGAACAACTCACGGTTTTTCTCGCGGGCGACCCGGAAGAGGAAGGCAGGGATGATCCAGCGTGCCATGACAACGATAACGAGGATGATTAAGGCGACCTTCCCTGCCTGAAGAGGGAGTGTAGAGAGGTCGATGCCTTGGTTGCCGGCAAGCAACGGCAGGACGAGCATCATCGGAATGATGTCAAGGTCCTGGAAGATCAAAATCCCAAGAAGCGTCCTTCCCTGCAGTGTATCGACCTCGCCTTTTTCCTGCAGGATTTTCATGACAATGGCTGTGCTTGACAGGGATACGACAAAACCGAAGATCAGGGCTTCGTTAAACTGCATCTGGAAGAGACGGGTGATGAGCGTGATGGCGACAATGGTTGTGCACACCTGGACAACTCCCCCGATGATCACCGTCCGCCATGAACGGAGGAGTTTCTGGAACGAGAATTCAAGACCGATGGTAAAGAGCAAAAGGATGATCCCGATCTCCCCGAACGTATTGATAGCTGCCTGATCGGTGATGATCGCAAAACCGAATGGTCCGACAAGCATTCCGATCACAAGGAAACTCACGATGCTCGGGAGCCTGAAGCGCTGACCAAAGTAAAGGAGAATGACGGAAAGAAGTATGACACATACACCGGCAAGCATTAAATCCATGTGCGCACCCTTACGGGAAAATCAAAACCCGGTATAAGATGTACCAAAAAACGGGATATTATAGGTTCGTGTAGGTCACAAGGGAAGTGAAAAGATCACACGGTAAATTCGGCAACCCCGACTCATTGAGCCAATACGCCCACCGATAAGAAAGTCTCGAGAGTGTTACCCTAATTGTTTTTAGAGAGACCGGATCCCTTCACTCCCCCAGCTTCATCACGTACTCGTGTGCTTCCAGCGCAGCTTTTGCCCCGTCACCGGAAGCGATGATGATCTGCTTGCTCTTCACTGACGTCACATCACCGGCAGCAAAGACACCCTCCCGTGTCGTGTGGCAGTTGAGATCGACCACGATCTCCTTTTTGTCGTTCAGTTTGACAAAACCGTCCAGGATATCCGTGTTGGGGAGCCAGCCGATCTCGATGAATACGCCGTCCACATCCATCGTCTGCTCCTGCCCGTTCCCGTCTTTTATGGTGATCCCGGTAAGGAACTTGTCCCCATGGAGCGCGGTGATCTCTGTATTCAGGTGTACATCGATATTTTTCTTTGTCTCAAACATCTTTGTGTACACAGGATCTGCCCGGATCGTGCGGCGCACAATCAGGCTCACTGACTCCGCGATGTTGCTCATCTCCACTGCTGTCTGGAGCGCTGAGTTCCCACCCCCCACGACTGCAATCTTCTTTTTCGCGTACAGGGGCCCGTCACAGGTTGAACAGATAGAGAGCCCGCGCCCGAGATACTGCTCTTCATTGGCCACGCCAAGTTTCCGGGGTTTTTTGCCCTGCGTCAGGATCAGGCTCTTTGCTTTGATAATCGCGTCAGAGATGGTCTTTACCGTAAACAACCCGTCTTCCTGATAGATTCCCGTCACCCGGTCAAGTTCGAGCCGAACATCAAGCGTCTGTATCTGTTCTTCGAATTTTTTCATCAGATCTTCGCCGGTCACCATCCGGTATCCCATGTAGTTCTCGATCGACCAGGACTCCAGCGCCTGTCCCCCGATATTTTCTGAAATGATCATTGTTTTTAAGAACTTTCTCGCACAATACACCCCGGCGGTGAGCCCTGCCGGACCTGCCCCGATAATGAGTACGTCATAGATGTCGCCAGCGGTGGATGTCCCAAAGAGTTCGTTCAACCGCCGGGAGTCAAACCCGACAATCACTTCATCGTCCACAGTGATAACCGGAACCCCCCGCTGCCCGGAGAGCTCGATCATCTTTTTAGCCGCTGCAATATCTTCGCCAACATCGATACTCGTGTAGGGGATCCCAAGTTTTTCCAGAAACGCTTTTGCCATCCGGCAATACGGGCACCCTTTTGTGGAGTAAACGGTGACGTTTTTCATTAATTCGAAAATGATCCCGCGTCATATAAAGATATTGAAGGGAGGGGGCACTGTTCAGCGGGAGTTCATAGCAAATTTCTTTTTACACGAGCCCCAATACACCAGTAACAGCACGGACTCGTGAGCATCATGCACAAAACTTGGGGGTGGATGATATCGGGCGTCCTCATACTCGTCCTGTTGTCTGTTGGCATTGCCTGCGCCACCCAGGATTCCGCAATCGCCTCCGGTGAACCGTCAGTCTATCTCAATTTCAATGAAGGCAGCAGCGTATATGCCATCGACTCGTCAGGGCATGGGAATGCCGGAACCATCCATGACGCTGCCCGGATAGAGAACGGAGGCTGCGGGGGTGCATTGTTGTTCAACGGGAACGACAGCTACGTGAGCATTCCCTTCAGTTATAATAATCACCCGATGAAGGGGATCACCGTTTCACTCTGGATCTACACGGATTCATTCGACCCGCAGGTGCTGCTTTCCAGTTACCACAACGGGGGATACAGTTTCGCTTTTGATGACGGGAATGACCTCTGGTGGACGATCAATCTCGAAGGGACCGGGGATGTATCCGTTCCCATCCGGCACGAGGGGATCTCACCGGGCGAATGGCATCACGTCACAGGAACCTATGACGGGTACACATCAAAGATATACCTCGACGGGGTCCTGAGAAACCAGATAAACATGACCGGGACAATCCACTACGATACAAATAATTATGTCATTGTCAGCGCAGATGCAGGCACCTACGACACCCCCGATCCTACCTGCCCGCGCTATTTCCGGGGCGGCATCGATGAGGTGAGAATTTATGACCGGGCATTGTCATACGGAGAGGTGATGGATGACCGGTTCAGTTGCCCCACGGAACCGGGTGTCCATGTAATGACACTTCCTGCAGGATGGAGTGCCGGCACCTGTGCCGCATCCTCAGGTTCTGTGGATCTCACCACTGGTCAGGTAGTCACCCGCCAGCTCGGGTTTGCCAACCAGACTGAGGACGGGATCTGGCATGTGTCACTTCCGAAAGGATCGCGCCTCATCGTAAGAGCAAGCGATGCCTATGCAAAGACATATCCAGACGCATGGTATGTTGATCTTGCCGATGAGAACGGGCGAATTACCCGGTCTATTGCATTCCCCAACACCAACAATGCACCGGTTGAGGGTGTGATTCCCTCGGGAAATGCCACGGTGATCGTGCGCTACTTTGACGGACTTTACCGGTTCCCGTCACAGGTGAACGTGCAGTTTGAGAGTGTCGCAGTCCAGCCACCCCCGGTGATACCCCAAACAATTCTTGAGAATCCCATTATTGTAATCTATTCGGCGTCATGGGCGACGCTTATTGCGATCATTGTCGTCGTCTTCTGGCTCCACAAGCGAAGAAAACAATAAGTCAACGGTAACAATCGATACTTCTCACCAGATCTCTTTTTTCTGCACAACAGCCACTGTCGCGTTTTAATATTTCCCAATACGGTATTCCAGAGCGAGGGTACGGCATCATAGGTCAGCCATGTGTTCCCGGCTCTTGCGGCAGTATGTTCTGGCAGTGCACGGCACAAAAGAAGTGAAAAGAGGATAGTTACAGGGTGATTTCGCGGAACTGTTTGCCAAAAACACCGCAGATCGGGCATTTCTCCGGAGGTTTCCCAATCTCGATATTGCCGCACACCGGGCAGAGATAGATCTTTTCCCGGCCGATATCGTGTCCAGCTTTTAACGCCTCAAGTGCTTTCTGGTACAATCCTGCATGCACCTGCTCCGCCTTCATTGCAAACGTGAATGCCAGCACCGCATCACTCCTCTTTTCCGCCTCTGCTTCCTTGACAAACGCGGGATACATGGTGGTGAACTCATGGGTTTCGCCCGCAATGCTCTTTTCGAGGTTCTTCTGCGTCGGCTCGATCGCCAATAATACTTTCAGGAGTTTTTTTGCATGGATTGCTTCTGCTTCTGAAGCTGCCTTGTAGAGAGTGGCAATATTTTTGAATCCCTCTTCAGCAGCTTTGTCTGAAAAAGCCTGGTATTTCCGGTTTGCCTGCGATTCGCCGCCAAACGCTTCCATTGCATTCTCTTTTGTTGCCATACCGATTGATAGACAGAGATTTTACTTAAAGATTCTTCATGAGGCATTACCAGATCCGGGTTTTCCCAAACGGCTGTTGCCGCCATTCCGCCGGAGTAAAATGGAAGGATTTAATGAAAGCAGGAGCCTCATATGTGTACTTCCGAAGTAATTTCTCATTAATTTCGGTGTTGTCAGGTATTAGCATGAAAAAGATGAAGGATGTCCCGGAACGGGATCGCCCCCGGGAGAAAATTGCAGTAAAAGGGATTGCCTCACTTTCCGATCCCGAACTCATCGAGGCGATAATTGGCAAAGGGGTCCGGAATAAGGACGTCCGTGAGATCGCCCGTGATATATCTGTCCTTGTTAAACAAAATCCCCATGCGGTCAACTATGATGCATTGCGGGAGATTGAGGGGATGGGGCCAACAAAAGCCGCCCAGATTGTGGCATGTTTCGAACTGGGTCGGCGTTACTTCGGGGAGCCTGACACCCCGACAAAGATAGCGAAACCCGAGGACATTCTTCCGCTTGTTGCAGAATACCGGGACAAACGGCAGGAATATTTCGTCTGTGTCACCCTTAACGGTGCCGGGGAGGTTCTCGCGACGAGGATTATCACCGTCGGTCTGTTGAATCACAGCCTTGTTCACCCACGGGAAGTGTTTGCCGATGCGATCACGGACCGGGCGGCTTCCATTATCTGCGTTCACAATCATCCCTCGGGTTCACTCGAACCGAGCAGCCAGGATATTGCCATCACCAGACAGGTACAGGAAGCGGGAAACCTTCTGGGGATTCAGCTGCTCGACCACATTATCATCACAAAGACCGGGTTTTGCAGCATGAAAGAGCGGGGATTGTTGTAACGCCGCATGACCGGATCGGTAAAGCGTGAAAAAAAGGTTGGACCTCGGGTTGTGGTGAATTCGCACAACAACCCTACAGTAGCATCCGGAAATATTCACGAGTATTAGAGGCTCGTCGCGCTAATTATCTTACCAAGTGCAAATCCCTTTTTGTACGCGGCATCGAGCAGATCTGTCTTCGTCCGGATGTCCCGTATGGTATCCATGTCGCTTACCAACAACTCGTCCCGGTACTGGCAGTCAATGATATCAAAAAACGCCTTCACCGATAATTTTACGCCAACAAACACTTCCGGTATTTTCATTCCGGATATGCAGATGAATAACCCGTTTCGTTTGCTTGCCTGATCCTTATCGAAAAATGGTTTCTTACGCATGTATTTTGCCATAAAAAAGACTTGGAACCGATCCATGAAGGATTTCAGTTTGCCGGGGATTCCCATTGTCATGACTGGCGTGGCGAGGATTATGCCGTCCATCTCCCGGAATTTCTGGTACATCTGCTGCATATCATCATCCATGATGCAGGTCTCGTGTTCCCTACAGAACATCATCTCGTTGCATGCCTGAAAATCAAGGTTGGCAACAACAATCTTTTCAATATCACACCCGGCATCGCGTGCTCCCTGCAATGCCCGGTCAAGGAGTGCAGCAGTATTGCCTTCCATAAGAGGGCTCCCCAATATGCCGACAATCTTTTTTCCCATAATAGAACTGGCGTAAATCGTTCGATATAGTTTTGCATGCACAGCGGATTTCCCATACGAGCCGTAGTGGGATGGCTTTGTACCATCACAAATGATAAATACCATAAAGAGAATGAGAAGTTTGGTGATTTACCTGACAGAACAGAAGACGTACAACGCAGGGCAAAAAGTCGGACCGGGAAAATACGTGTGCATCGACTGCGGCAAAGAGTTAACACTGGACAAGAGCGAGCAGGATCTCAGGAAATGCCCGTCGTGCTCGTGCGAGGAGTACCAGTGCTTCCCGATGACACATATCCGCCCGGATGTCAAGACACCCGCGGATGCAAAGAACCCCCCAAAACGGGGCAAGAGCAACATATAACTCCCACACTTATTTTTCGCCCAGTACTGCCAGTGTGAATACCGGGTGTGCACGAGCCACAGGGGGGTCATGACTGCCTCGTGAGATTTCCCGTGCATTGCCGGTCAGAATTAGGTCGGGAGGTTAGCAGATCATGGTGAATGTATCTAACGAAGGGCAGGTCTTCAAGTGTGAGATCTGCGGGAATGTCGTGGTGGTGAAAGAAGCAGGCGGCGGTGAGCTGGTCTGCTGTGGTGAACCGATGCAACTGGAGAGTGAGTGATTATGGTAAAAGCAGGAAAAAATAAGAAACCGGACAAGAGGATAGAGCACTTGGAGAAGTCAATCGGGAAAGTTCCGAAGTTCTTCAAAGACTTAACGGATCGGGATCCTAAGATGTACGAGCTCGTCATGAAATTTGAGGAGCATATCTGGGATGATGGAGCGCTTTCGCGAAAGACAAAGAAGCTGATTGCCATCGCGATTGCAGCAGCGCTTCGCGATCAGCACGCAGTTCATGCCCAGATGGCGGGTGCGGCAAACCTTGGCGTGACAAAAGAGGAAGTGGAAGAGGCGCTCCGTGTCACCTTCCTGCTCTCAGGAATGCCAGCGTACGTCTACGGGAAAGCCCAGCTTGATGAAGTGATGAAATAAGGGTTCCATCACGGGGTGATGTGCCGCGCATCACCCTTCCGGTTATTGGGTCGACACCGGACTTTGGAGCAGAGACTAAGCAAGTTCCATAAAAATTCGCAAATTTTAAAGATGCGCGGGTTGTGCTCTTCCCGCACCGTTTTTTCTTTGAACCGTTCCGCCAGGTTTCTGGTAATGAGGTTAACTGCTGACGAAGACGTGCAGGAAAAGATCGATCGCGTTATCTCATCTTCCGCGTTACGTGCCTGCTGCCCGATTCCTGTTGCCGCTCACACTTTTTCTTGATCGTTGCCAGCTGACCGGGCGTGATGAATTTCCCGATCATCACATGAATTTCCTTTTTTTCGGCGGTATCAGGATCGGTCTCATACGTGAGGATAAAATCTTCATGGTTGGCGAGTGCTGAAAAAATCAGGTCGGTCACTGCCTCATGAAACGGTTTTCCGGTCTGCTTCCGCCGCGATTTTGTAATGGTCATACAGGTACGTTCAATATGGAGAATAATAAACTCTTCATTCGTTTTGACAACCCGAACAGAAAAAGAGGGGTCTTTTCCTGCGAATGCCCGAAAGAGTGATTATAGTGCCGGTTCCTAACCGGGCTTAAGACGCTGTTGTTGCATTATCGCTCATCCTTTCGGATCAGCACATGCACCGCTTCAAAAAACGTTCATGGAGCCGTGTGTCCCCACCCAGTTCCGGGTGGAACGCAAGTGCCATGTGCTTTCCTTTTTCTACTGCAACAATACCCTGAGGAAGCCGTGCGAGAACATGTACACTTTCATCAACGGTTGTTGCCACCGGCGCACGAATAAAAACAGCATGAAACGGTTTACCAGCGATACCATCAAGTGAAATATCTGCTTCGAAGGATTCCCTCTGACGCCCGAACGCGTTCCTGTCTACGGTCATCCCGATAAGCCCGAGCGGGTGGACCCGGGGGTCATCAACCCGGGTGGCAGAGAGCACCATACCGGCACAGGTCGCAAAAATACCACCGGAAAAATGCCGGATGGGTTCAAAGAGATGGTTCTTGTCAACCAGCCGGGAGATGGTCGTAGACTCTCCACCGGGGATTGCAAGAGCGTTGCACCCAATGAGATCGGTTGACTTCCGGACTTCAATTACTGACGAGCGCGCACCAGAACTACACCGTTCGAGCGCCACGCGGAACGCGTCGATATGCTCGCTCACATCACCCTGGAGCGCGAGCACGCCAACCTTAACGTCCACGGTACTGGAGCACCTCATCTTCCCTGAGGGTGTGGATGTCAAGACCCGGCATCGCATCACCAAGACCGCGGCTGACCTCTGTGATCACAGTGGGGTCATCGAAGTGATTGACCGCCTCAACAATCGCTTTTGCCATCAGTTCCGGTTCAGAAGATTTGAAAATGCCGGATCCCACAAAGACACCATCGGCACCCAGTTGCATCATCATCGCTGCATCACAAGGTGTGGCGATGCCACCGGCCGAGAAGTTCACGACAGGGAGCCGTTTGCGTTCCGCACATTCGATGACAAGCTCTGCCGGGGCTTCGATCTCCCGGGCGTAATCGATGCGTTCCTGTGCGTCCATTCCCTGTATTGTGCGGATCTGCCCCATGATCGCACGCATGTGGCGCACTGCTTCCACCACGTTTCCGGTGCCCGCTTCTCCCTTTGTCCGGATCATTGCGGCTCCTTCGTTGATCCTGCGTAGTGCCTCGCCAAGATCGCGGGCTCCGCAGACGAAGGGCACATTGAACTGTTTCTTATCGATATGGTATTGTTCGTCAGCAGGAGTCAGGACTTCGCTCTCATCGATCATATCGACGCCGAGTACCTGCAGTACCTGTGCTTCGACAAAATGCCCGATCCTGACCTTTCCCATAACCGGAATGGAGACCGCAGCAATGATCTCTTTGACCTTCTCCGGGTCTGCCATGCGGGCAACGCCCCCCATCTTCCGGATATCGGAAGGAACCCGTTCCAGCGACATAACGGCAACGGCACCGGCGTTCTCGGCAATTACTGCCTGCTCGGCATTTACGACATCCATGATCACGCCCCCTTTCTGCATGGATGCAAAGCCGCGCTTGAGCAACTCAGTGCCGAATCGCAGTTCTTCCAGGTTCACACGGCTGTGATCCCGGGCACCGAGACTCTTTGTTACGCGCTGCACTTTTTTTTGCCCTGTCTTCATATGAAAGTACTATTGATCAACCATGCCAATAAAACGAGAGTACTTCCGGCTACCGCGGTAAATGCCAGTGTAACGACACGGACCGCCCGGACGATCTCCCCCCCTCCCGTTTCAAGCGGGTTCTCCCCGTTTCCAATCGTATACACACCCGGCTTTTCGAACTGTATGCCGCACCCGCCCGCCATCACTGCCATGACGATCCCACCATTGAAACCCGGGCGGAGTTTTCCGTCGCGGCGCATGACCTGCCAAGCGCGGGCACCGGTTCCCCTGAACATAAAATAAACAAGCAGGAAGATTGCCGTAATGCGAGCGGGGATGTAATTGAACATGTCATCCATCCGTGCGGAGCACCACCCAAGCCGGGCGCGTTCGTCCCGGTACCCGAGCATCGCATCCATGGTATTTGCCGCACGGAACACTGCTGCGCCACACAACCCAAATATCGAGAAATAAAAAAGCGGGGAGATAATACTATCCGTCAGGTTCTCGGTCATGGATTCATATGCGGCAGAGCGGATGTGTGCCGGATCGAGTCGGGCGGTATCGCGTGATACCAGCAGTTTGACCCGCTCCCGCCCTCTTTCCACACCAAACTCCAGCGCGCCGACAACCGCACGTGTGTGTTCTTCAAGGGAGCGCCAGGCAAAACAGCATTTGAGGAGAAACGGTGCGACGCACAGGTACACAAGCCACGGGGCAAACCAGGTAAAAAGAAAGAACGGAAGGGTAAAAACGAATGCGGTCGTCACCCATAACACGACACCCACACCGTGCTGGATTCGTGCAGAATAACGTTCCGGTCTGCCCCACCACCCGATGAACCTGCCAAGAATGGCTACCGGGTGGTATGACGAATGTGGGTCACCGATCAACCTGTCCACAACGAGTGCAAAAAAGAGCACCGGCGCGGCGAGTGCTAGACCTGGCGGTACCATGTGAATAATGCACCGATTATGAGTATGACGAATGCCGCAGTGTTGAGAAATGCGATACCGGTATAGAACCAGGTCGCGTAAAGGATGAGCGCAATTCCCATCATCACCATCAGGATGTGGGGGCGCCCGTGTGCAACCGGTTGGATCGGAACCTCCTTTGTACGGGTTTGCGCGTCACGATCTACCGGGCTGTCCACATTCACCCGTATTGATGCCTTCATCACCCCATATCCCGCGATGATCTCGATATCGAAAAATCCCGGCTGACATTCCTTCCGGATTGGGATCGGGAGTACGATCTCATCCACGACATAGAGGTTTTCATGAAAAAAGTCAGTAAACATGCCGGCATTGGACGCGGTTGCAGTGATATGAATCGGTGCTCCGCGATTCAAAAATTTTATAGAACACGTTGTCCCGATTTCGGCATGAACATTCTCGCGTGGGACTTCAATGGAGTTGATCCCCGAGCGGTTGAGATATACCTCAACTGTTTTTTTACTCTCTATTTCACCCGCAACAACCAGTGCGCTGAATGGCAACGGGGTTTTCATAAGGCACTCGTTTAATCCCGCTGGTTCTGGGGGAGGAGGTTGGGGATTCCCTCATGGATAGGATAATCCACCTTGCAGGCAGCACAATACAGCCCGCCTTCGAGAATCTCCTTTTCATCCTCTGCATCCACGCGGAGTGCAAGATCTCCCTTGCAGACCGGGCAGCAAAGGATGTCCATGAGCGAACGCTTCATACCAGCTCATCCCTGATATCAATAATCTGGGTGATCTCCGGTCCTGTGGAGATGAGCGTGATGGGGCTGCCGATGTCCTCTTCTGCCTGTTTTAAAAAGTCCTTTGCTTTTTTGGTCAGTTTCCCATAATCGGTGACACCAAAACATGCTTTATCCACATGGTCGATACCGGTGATTGCTGCCTGGGTACACCCGTTGATCATGGCGGAGTACTGTGCCATCCCGCCATCCCAGCCCCCGATGCGGCGTTTACGGTGGGTTACCGTCCCGAACTCCTGTATCCCCATGGCATCGGATTTTGAAAACGGCATCTCGGTGTTAAACGGGCCTTCCCCAACCCGTGTCGGGTATGCCTTAAAAACAACAATAACATCGTCAATCTTTGTCGGTCCAACCCCGTTGTCTGCCGCGATCTGCGAGGCGGACGTATCCTTGCTTGTCACGAACGGATAGGTCCCATAATAGAGTGAGATACCAAAGCCCTGCGTCCCTTCAAGAAGAACGGTCTTTTTCTTTTTCAATGCATCATCGATTGCTTTCGGGACATCGAGCAGATACTCGGCAAGCTCTGGCACGTCCTTTGCCTGCGGGGCGAGCCGCATCACCCGGTCGGAGTTTGCCGGTCCACACCCGGACCCGGTGCTTCCGATCTTTTTTGCGAGGTGGTCGCTGCCTTTGTCCCGGGCAATGTGATCCTCCGTGATCACACCGCAGCGCTTGTCGACAAATATCCGCCCTTTGACGTCAAGCGTCTTGATCTCGTATTCGAGCACCCGGGGATCAACGAGCACCCCGCTGCCAATACAGAGTTTCGCTTTCTTATAGACAAAACCAGACGGAACCATGCGGACACTGTATTCGTGGTCCCCGACCTGAACGGTGTGCCCGGCGTTCGGACCTACACCGCCACGGGAGATGATAACGGGTTTATCTGCGTGTGCAACGTGGGCGACAACCTTGCCCTTCCCTTCATCCCCAAAAAATCCACCAACGATGATTGTGCAGCTCATTGAAGTATCAAGTAGTGTAGGTCGAATTGAGCAATAAAGTATCCCCTGCACACCGGGATAAAAACGCCGCAACGACGTAAAAACAGGTACGGGTTTCTGATACTCGATCAGAGACCGCTGATGAACGTTTCCATTCGGCTGAGCGCTTCGCTGAGTTGCTTTCGCGATACCGCATACGCACAGCGGAGATGGTAGGCTCCACCGGCGCCAAAGACGCTGCCCGGAACTACTGCCACCCGCTGTTCTTTTAACAACCTCTCGGCAAATTCCACATCAGAAAGCCCGGTCCCTTTTACAGAGGGGAAGGCATAGAATGCCCCGTCCGGTACATGACACGAGAGCCCGATCCGGTTTAAGCCCGCCACAAACATATTCCGCCGGAGCCGGTATTCATTCACCATGTTGTTCTTCTCTTCCTCTGCGGACCTGATGGCCTCAAGCGCCCCTACCTGTCCCATCACCGGGGCGCAGAGCATCACGTACTGGTGGATCTTTAACGCGGCTTCACAGATTTCCTTCGGAGCACAGAGATAGCCTACCCGCCACCCGGTCATCGCATATGCTTTCGAGAAACCATTTAAGGTGATTGTGCGCTGCCAGAGGTCCCCCACGGTTGCAGTTGCGACGTGGGTACCTTCATAGGTGAGTTCTGAATACACCTCGTCGCTGATAAGCAGGAGATCGTTATCGGTGACAATATCCGCGATTGCCTTTAAGTCTGCCCGGTTCATCACCGCCCCGGTCGGGTTGTTCGGGAAGTTGATCATCAGCACTTTTGTCTTTGGTGTAATCTTCTCCTGCAACGAATCCGGGTTTAACCTGAACCGGTCCTTCTCGGTGCACTCGACCGGGACGGGGATGCCACCTGCAAGCGTTACGCACGGGGCATACGAGACGTAACTGGGCTGTGCAATCAACACCTCGTCTCCCGGGTCCACGATTGCACGTATTGCAATGTCAAGCGCTTCAGAAACACCGCTCGTGATGATGATCTCATCGTCACAATTGTATGTGAGGTTATAGCGCCCGGTAAGGTGACGTGCCAGTGCTTCCCTGAGCGGCTGGAGTCCCTTGTTTGACGTGTAGGAAGTTACACCCTGTTCGATAGAGTAGATACTCGATTCACAGATATTCCACGGTGTCCGGAAATCCGGTTCACCCACACCAAGGGATATGACATCCTCCATCGTGAGAACCAGATCAAAAAATTTTCTGATACCGGATGGAGGTATCTCAGCGGCACGTTCTGATATGAAATTACGCATCTTTCACCTCAGAACGAATAGGGGAGACGCTCCGGTTCCTGTTGTTCGAAGAGCATGTTGCCGTTCTCCTTGTAGGACTTCATGATGATGTGCGTCGCCGTCTCGCGGATACGGTCCATCGGTGCCACGTGTTCCGAAACAAACCGGGATACTTCCTGCATGTTTTTCCCGGAGACGAGCAACTGGAGATCGTACGTCCCGGTCATCAGGCGCAGGGTCTTCACCTGCCTGAACCGGGAGAGACGTTCTGCAATCCGGTCATACCCATAATCGCGTTCCGGGCTCACTTTCAGTTCTATGATGGCAGAGACCTCGCCGTTCCCTGCACGCTCCCAGTTGACGACCGTCGTATATTTCCGGATTACCTGTGCTGCTTCCAGCGCATGGATCCGTGCTTCCACCTCAGCGGAAGAGAGGGCGGTCATTGATGCGATTTCCTGTGCAGAGAGCCGGCTGTTCTCCTCAAGAATACGGAGGAGTTCGAGATCCTTTTCATCCATCACTTTTCACCTGAACCATGTCTTTACCCATTTTGCCTGCATCTGGTTAATATCGAGATCTTTCAACCCGTTCAGCCGTGGATCCTTAAGGACGACCTCGCGGATTTTTCCGGCATTGGCATCAAACCACATCTCCTTTGTCCGCCCGTACCTGCCGCGGCTGACGACCCGGGTATTGATTACCCCGAGCATGTTCAGCTCCGAGATAAGGTCGGTTATGCGGCGGTGGGTGAGGATGTCCAGTTCAATGGTCGGCGCAATATCCTGATATATACGTGAGACGTCCCCGCTCGTAAAGATATTCTGTCCCAGCTGTTCAAGGGTCAGCATGGAGAAGAGGATCAGCTTGCTTTGCGAGGGGAGCGTGGCGATGCATTCGATCATGCTGTCAGTCTCGATCTTTGCCTGCGCCTGTTTCACGTGCTCTTCGGTTACCTGGGTCGATTCGTCCCGGTCAGCAAGTTCCCCGGATATCCTGAGAAGGTCCAGCGCACGCCGGGCATCGCCATGCTCCTGTGCGGCAAGGGCTGAACAGAGCGGGATGACCCCCTCGGCAATAGCTCCCGGAACAAACGCCGCTTCTGCGCGTTGTGCGAGGATATCGACAAGTTGAGGTGCATTATAGGGGGGAAACACAATTTCCTCCTCAGAGAGAGAGGAGAGTACCCGCGGGTCAAGGAAATCCTTAAAACTCAGATCATTGGATATGCCGATGATGCTGACTTTGGATTTATTCAACTCTCCGTTGATCCTGGTGAGGTTATAGAGGGTATCATCCCCGCTTTTTTTAACCAGCTTGTCAATTTCATCGAGAACAATGACAAGCACCCCGCCACCAGCTTCCAGCTGGTTTTTAAGTTCCGCATAAACCTGGTCAGTTGGCCAACCAGTCATGGGAATGTGTATTCGGGTCTTGTCGCTTGCCAAGTCATCTACACCTTCGATACATTTTGCGATTTGCGCGAGAACACGGTATTGTGTGTCGATCACTTCGCAGTTGAGATGAACAATCCTGCAAAGGGGTCCCATCGTGCTGCTTGCCTTTTCAAGCTCAGCGCCGACATACCGGACACATGCGGTTTTTCCCGTCCCGGTTTTGCCATAAATCAATATGTTTGAGGGTGTTTCGTTCCTAAGGGAGGGGGCGAGAATTGAGGCAACAGTATCAATCTGGGGTTTTCGGTGGGGCAGGATCTGTGGGCGATAGGAATGGCGGAGTACTTCCCGGTCCCGGAATATCCGGTTATTGGAAAGATATTTTATAAACAACCCGGTCGAGGGGTCTTGTGGTTCTGGCATAGTGATCTAAGGAGCTGAGTCTTAGTCAGATTAGATTAAAAAAGTGACTGGTTTGGCTTCTTTATAAACCCCTTTTCTTCCAATGGAAAGAGCAAGTGTTAAAGAGCAATTTAAAATCCGGGCTCAAATTCAAGTTTATATTTTTTAATATTAAAAAGGGGTTTTAAAGCAAAACGTATA
>Ga0163200_1000530_pt1 | contig 16405 bp, 16 predicted proteins | sample PL_2010_200m_FD_113535 | JGI IMG/M metagenome (GOLD analysis project Ga0163200, IMG submission 113535) | Freshwater microbial communities from Powell Lake, British Columbia, Canada to study Microbial Dark Matter (Phase II) - PL_2010_200m | ecosystem: Environmental > Aquatic > Freshwater > Lake ... | reverse complement strand
GGTCACTTCGACCAGATCCCAATCCTTCAAGCCAAATTTATCAGCCGCCTCGGGGTTCATCCACAGGCGGGGATAATCTTCGTACTTGTGGAGTAATTGGTTATTCTGCGTGCCCATTTGGGTATGTTGGCCGACTTTGCCCGTCAGCAGGTAGAACTGGTCGGCAGCAGGGGAGGGAGGTTCCTCCCAGGTGGGCAGGGCGGGATAGCCGGCGTTGGCAAGCGTTTCGGAATAGACTTCGACCTTTCCGCTGGGGGTGTTGAAAATGATCTCTTGTGATTTTTCCTTGGCGGGAGGCTCGACATAACCGTGTAAGCGGATTTCTTCCAGCGAATAGTCCCCTAACGGGGAAAGCTGCTGTCGAATGTAATCTTCTTCGTCTTGGTACTGGAAGTAATCGCCCAGGCCAAGCCGTTCGCCAAGCTGTTTGTAGATCCACAGCGCGGATTTGGCTTCGCCTTGCGGTTCGATGACTGGCTGGCGGATGAAGACTCTGCCGCTGACCGGCAGGAGCGGATCGTAGCGCTCCAGGTAGGAAGCTTCGGGCAGCACCACGTCCGAGAACCAGGCCGTGTCGTTCATGATAATGTCAACGGTGACGATGAAATCCATCTTGCCGAAGGCCTCCAGCGTTTTCTGGCGGTCGGGCAGGGATAGCACCGGGTTCTGTCGAGCAATGAACCAGCCGTGCGCCTGGTAGGGCTGGCCGGTCAAGACGGCGTCGCGCAGCTCCTGGAAGACGCCCAACTTGAGCGGCACCAACGGATATTTCCAGGGTACGCCATCCAAGCGCAGCGATGAGAGACGTGGATAAGGAGGTTGGGACGGTTTCCCCAGGGTGATGCCCGACGCTTCGGGGTTTTCTGCATTCAGGCAGCCGCCGGGTGTGAAGATGTTCCCAACGATGGCGTTCAACGTGGCAATTGCACGCTCGGTTTGGAACGAATTGACAAAATTCGAGGTGCGCCAACCGGGATGGGCGAGTGAATGGGGCATGGCAGCCGCAAATTCGCGCGCAATGCGGCGAATCGTTTTTGCCTCGAGGCCAGTTTTTTTCGCCGCCCATTCAGGGGTGTAAAAGGCAATGTGAGCAGGAAGTTTGTCGCAGCCGACCGCGTATTTTGCGGTGAATTCACAGTCCCCTAATTTCTCGGTGACGATCACATTGATCATCGCCAGGATGAAAGCCAGGTCAGTGCCAGGACGAATGGGAAGCCACTCGGTTGCTTTGGAGGCGGTCTTCGTGAAGCGTGGATCGAGAACGACCAGTTTGGCCCCGCGCGCCACCGCGTCCATCAGGTCGGATGTCTCCGAGGTAGAAATTGCCTCCAGCAGGTTGCGCCCGGTAAGAAGAATGTGCTCGACGTTGGTGTAATCCCGGCTGGGTTCCTCGACCCCATATGTCAGCGAAAAAGCGGTCACCATGGCGTTGAAGCACAGGCTGCGCTGCGTGCCGTAGTTGGGCGAACCGAAGGCGTAGAGCAGGTTCTCGAATTGCACCTGGGACAGGTTGTGCGTGGACGAGAAGATCATCGCCTGCGCGCCATACTGCTCCTTGATCTTGAGCATGTTCGTGGCGACGACATCCAGCGCCTCGTCCCATGACGCCTTGCGGAACTTGCCCTCGCCGCGCTGCCCGACGCGGATGAGCGGAGTCAGCACCCGGTCGGGGTCGTAGGTATTCATCAGGCCGGATTGGCCGCGGGCGCATAGTTTGCCCTTCGAGTTCGGGTGGTCGGGATTGCCTTCCAATTTGACGACGCGCCCCTCCTCGACTTTGGCCAGCACGCCGCAGCGCCAGACGCACATCTCGCACATGGTCGGGATGTAGCCGTCGCCGTTTTGGTCGAGCAGGCCCGAGGTCCGCGCCGCTTCGGCGACCCGCGGCGGTACGAACTGGCTGACTGTCAATGCGCCGAGCGCCGCGCCGCCGACTTTGAGAAAGTCGCGTCGTGATAGTGTATTCGGCATAATTTTCTCCCAGGGGCCAGCCAACCTGGCTGGTTGTTGGCTGGCCCCTTGTGGTCTATTCCTTCTTCTTTCGCTGCAGGCCGGCGCGGTCAATCAGGTAGAACAGCACGAGGGCCATGATCGTGAAGACGAGTACTGCCAGGTAGGGATTGATGTGCCACAGATCCGGAATGACGACATCGCCGTAGTTGGCAATTGCGGAGATTTTGGGGAACACTTGTTGATAGGTCAGCCCGTAGAGCACCGCGCCGGTCAGGAAACCGAGCAGGCCGGGGATCAAATAGTCCAGTTTACCTTCGCCGCTACCAGCGACGCAGGTACCTGGTCAGTAACCCGCCAGGGCCATGCCGACCCCGAAAATCAACCCGCCGATGATATTGCCGACCACGTACGTGGTTGGGACGGCCGGGAAGGTGACCAGCCCCAGCCCTCTCAGTCCATACAGGCCGATCATGGCGACGACCAGCGCCGTCATCATGAATTTCAGCACGGCCATGTCGTTCAGGCGGAAGACATTGACGATCTTGTTGTATTTGGTCAGGCCGGCCTTGTTCAACGAGAAACCGAAGAACACGCCGAGCACGATAGCAATTACATAGTTCATATCAGCCTCCTCGGTTAGTATTTCTTCCCGTAAACGATCAGGGCGGTGACGATGCCGGAGGCGAACATCCCGAAGATGAACAGGAAGGCCGCCGGGACGAGCAGCATCCCACCGGAGATCGCCAGTCCGCTGGTGCAGCCGCCAGCGATGCCGGCCGCGTATTCCAGGATGATGGCGCCGATGAAGAGCAGCAGCCAGCGCTTCCAGGTCTGCTTGCCGATAGCCTGTTTCCACTGCTCGTCATCCATCGTGCGGAATTTGAACGTGCCGCTGGACAGCGCGCCCAACATGCCGCCGAAGAAGACGCCAACCAGCAGGACGACCGGGAAGGTGATTGCCGCTGGCATGACGTAATTGAAGTACATGTTTTTCGGGTCAATCGCCTTTCCGATGTAAGCGGCCAGGTTCTCGAATCCGCCCGAGGCGCCCAGCAGGTTTTGGCTCAGCACCACCGTCAATATGCCGACGATGCCGAGCAGGATGCCCGCCGCGTACGGCGACCATTCCTCCTTACGGATTTGGTTGATAAGCCATTTCATAGGTGTTCCTCCTTTTTGGGTGAATTAATCTCCAGCCAGAGCTAAAAGCAATGCCTGTGCTTCACGATCCAATGTTTTTACGCGCTTGATCAGATCAGGATCCAGGCGCGAGAGGCCATGCAGGATTTCGGAGGCGGCGTCCGGGTCTTCGAGCATGATCTGTAGTGCTTTTCGGCCCCTCGGGTTCAGCGCGGCGATCTGCGGCAAGAGAGCCGCCACCTCTTGCGGGTAATCTTCGAGCTGGATGGGCGCCGTCTCTTCGGGCTTGGCAACGGCCGGCCGCGCGGCTGCCCGTCGCTTTTTCTCGTTCATGAAGATGAATGCACCGCCACCGAGCGCCATGAGGGCGATCAGCACGCCCGCGATGACGTTGCCCCAGTTGATCGGCTTCTCGCCCAGGACGGTTTCGTTATATTGCTGAACGTAGTCAATCACATCCGGCGATTCGACCACCATACCCGCTGGCGCGGCCTCGCTTGCGGCTGGTGCAGCGGTCTGCGCAGGCTGGCCGGACGGAGGCTGGGTGGCCGCGCCCCCGCCCGCGCCGACTTCGACGCCCAGCGTGGTCGCATAAACCTGGGCCAGTTGCATGGCGTCATTGGGATGGCATCCCAGGCAGTTCGCGTTGATATCCGAGAGGGGGGGCACCATGCCGGTGTGTGCGGCGTCTTTATCGGCTGCCTGGTTGTTCCCGGCGTGGCACAAGTAGCAGAAGTCGCCAAAAGCGTGCTGCGTGTGCCAGGCTGTCCCGTCGTTGTTGACGGGATCCTGTCCCTGTATTTCGTGGCAGTTCTTGCAGGAAGAGGTTTGCGAGCCGCAAGCTGCGCTGACGGGTTGCGCGCTTGCCAGCCACAGCGCGCTGCCGAGAACCAGGATCAGGCCAATGGCAGCTAGAAAGATCATGAATTTTTTATTGTGCATGCAATCCTCCATGAGGTTTGGGTCTTTCGAGAAACGGAGTTGTTTCTATGCAGCGTCAGTTACGTCAACCAGGCTGGCGCTGTGGGCCAACCGGTCGCGCAGCACGGCGCGTAACAGGTCAAGGGCTTCGATCAGGCGGTGGTCGTTGATGCTGTAGGCCACATTCGCGCCATCCCTCGTGGCTGTGACCAGTCCGCGCTCGCGCAGCAGCTTGAGGTGCCTGGATGTGGCCGGCTGGCTGACGCCAATCTCGTTCGCCAGATCGTTCACGGTGCGGGGCTGTTCTGCAAGGGCGTACAGAAGCAAAATACGCCGGGGATCTGCCAGTGCGGAGCAGATGTCGGCGTGGAGTTGGGTGACTTCTTGGGCTAATACTGACATAGGGTATTTGACTTATGCGAATAAGTGAATATCTGCAAGAAGAATATCATGTTAGGTTATGGTATTTATAGTGACAATCATCACTTTTTTGAGCGATTTATCACATGTTACTTCGCAAAGCGGATGGCGCGCTCTATCGCGCCAAAGTCACTGGCCGCAACAAGATCATCCTGGCGTTCGAGGCGCGTATGTTTCCCAAGACCGCTCACTATACCCAAACCCAATTGGAGCGTTTATCTGAGCTATCCAAGGAGCAGGGCGTCAGCGATGCCGTATTGCTGCGTGAGGCTCTCGATGACCTACTCACCAAGTACAAGCACAATTTCTTGTTCTTCGATCAGCTCAAGGAAAAAGGATAACTGCTCAGCTAGGTTGTCATTCTGCCTGCACCGTGCGCAGGCACGTGTGAGCCGCTGATGCTCTTTCGGCGGCGAAGAATCTCCTCCGGCTGGCTGGGAGACCCTTCGGTCGCACACCGTCCTGCGTTCGGTGCAGGGAAGAACGCTCCCTCAGGGTGACACCCTTGAGTAGTTACGAAAAAGGATAAGAAATCTGGATCAGATGCACTCTGGAGGCTTGTTCAGACCGGCAATCCTGGCGACTTTCTTCGACGGACTCTTCGGGAACAGGTCGAACACTTCCTTAGGTGACATGCCAGTGCCATGCGTGATGACGCGCAGCATGGGCGACATGCCGGTTTCTTTCGCGCTCTCGCGGCAGAATTCGAGCACCTTCCAGTGGGCAGGCGTGAGCTTGAGGATACCCTCTTCGCCAGCCAACGCCTCGGCCACCTCTTTGTTCCACTCGTCCGGGTTCGACATGTAACCTTCAGCGTTGAAAGAGACGTTCTCGAGAATGGCACTTTTGGTCATGGTGTTTTCCTCGTCAGCAAGGTTTTTCGGGAATTGCCTACGCCGTCCGCTTGCCGATCATGGACAGGTGCGAAGTCATCGTGGGCACTTTCCCGCCTTTCAATAGAATATGCCAGTAAATCCAGGGGAACATTTTCTTGCCCCAGTTGTTCATGTATGTTTCCCTCAACAGGGAAAAGGGACCAATAACCGGCAGGGGAAACTTGCCAGGCAGCGGTTCGACATCGTAGTTGAAATCTATCATGATGCCTTTGTCGAAACCGGAATCGATCACGCAATTGTTGTGCCCATCGAACCTGGAATTCAACTCCTCGCCTTTCATGTGGTGCAGGATATTTTCGATGACAATTTCCAGCATGAAATGCGCCACCGAGCCGGACTTTGGCGCGGGTATGCTGCCGGCATCGCCGATGATCCAGACGTTTTCCCATTTCTTGGCCTGGAGGGTGTGCTTGTCCGCTGGGACAAAGCCGAGCGCGTCGCCCATGCCCGAATTGCGGATCACCTCTGCGCCCATGTTGGTGGGGATGGTGACCAGCAAGTCATACGCAATTTCTCTGTCGTCGTAAGAGCGGATTGCCCGCCTGGTCGCGTCCACTTCCATGAGCGTGAAGTCGGGTTCGAGCTGGATGCCCTTTTCATCCAACATGCCGCCCAAGATGTCCGCCGTGTGCGACCTGTTGAATGCTCCGGATTGGGGCGTGGCGAATACGATCTCGACCCGCTCGCGGATACCGCGCTTGTGGAAGAAACAGTCAGCCAGGAAGAGGAACTCGAGCGGCGCGACCGGACATTTGATGGGCATCTCGGCAATGTTCAGCACGAGCCGGCCGCCTTTCCAGGTTTTCAGGAACCGCCCCAAGGCAGAAGCGCCTTCCAGGGTGTAATAATCGAAGATGTTCTCCATCCATCCGCCGTCCAGCATGCCGGGCGTCTCCTCAGGGCGGATGTAGCTGCCGGTCGCAAGTACGAGGTAATCGTAATTGATGATCTTCTGGTTCGAGAGGCGGACGCGGTTCTTATCCGGCTCGATGCGCTCGGCTTCGGAAAAAATGACCTCGGCCTGTGGCGGAAGGAAGTTGCGCTTGGGTTTTACGATTTCGGTTGAGGAGTGGAGGTCGAAGGGAAGGTACAAGAAGCCCGGCTGGTAATAATGGCTCTCCTCACGATCCACAACCAGGATGCGCCATTCGTTCAAGTCGAGCGCCTTGACCATTTTGTTGGCGGCCATCGTGCCGCCTGTGCCGGATCCGAGGATGAGGAACGTTTTCATGGCGCTGATCCTGTAGTGGCGACTTTCGCGAAGCACCCTTTAGGGTAGTCGCTCTTTCGCCGAACGACTGCCTGCCCTGGCGGGCTAGGCCAGGGAAGTCGTCGCTACGATTTCATGATCTACTGATAGGGCTATAAGTTCAACCACTTGGCCGCGGCGTCGGGCAGCTCGTTGAGCGAGCCGACGCGCACCGTGCAGCGAGGCAACGAGTCGAGGAAGGCGCGGCCATATTTCTTGGTCAGCACGCGCCGGTCGAGGATGGCGACCACGCCGCGGTCCGATTGGGTGCGGATCAGGCGTCCGAATCCCTGGCGGAAACGCAGTACCGCCTCGGGCAGTTGGTATTCATTGAACGGGTCTTCGTATGTCTCGGAACGCGCCGCCACCAGCGGGTCGGTCGGCACCGCGAAGGGGAGCTTGACAATCACCAGCACGGAAAGCGCCTCGCCAGGCACGTCCACGCCCTCCCAGAACGAGCGCGTTCCCAAAAGGACAGCGCGTTCGGAGCTGCGGAAGGTTTCCAGCAAAGCGTTGGGGGAGGCGCCTTCGCCCTGTTCGTAGACGATGATGTCGTGCTTTGCCAGCGGGCCGCTGATGTTGCGGGCGGTGCGCTTGAGCTGGGCGTAGGAGGTGAACAGCACCAGGGTGCGGCCGCCGCTGGCCGTGCAAAGGCTGATCAAGGCACGCTCTACGTGAGATTGGTGGTCGGGCGTGTTCGGCTCGGCTACGTCATTGGCGATGAAGAGCAAGGCTGCGCTCTCGAAGTCGAAGGGCGAACCGAGCGCCAGCTCGTCGGCCTCGTCGGCGCTGAGGGTGTTGCGCAGATAGGTGAATTCGCCGTTGGCGGTCAGGGTGGCGGAAGTCAGGATGATGCAGCTTTTCTCGTGCCAGAGGTGTTCCTCGACCAGCGGGCCGACGCGGATCGGCGCGGCCTGGAGCGTCAGCCGGTTGCCGTTCGGGTTGACTTCCACCCAATACACGTACGCCTCGGACGGCTCGAAGATCATCCCGCTGACCATCGCCTCGGCCTCGCTCATGCGCCGGAAGAGGCTGCCCAGGCCGCCCATCACGTCCTCCACTTCTTCCAAGCCGTCGGAATAGAGCTGGCTGGCGGCCTTGTGGATTTCTCCCAGGAGAGCGAGCAGCAGGCGGAAGCTCTCGTCGGCGCTGTCCCAGGCGATCTCGATTTCGTCCCAGCCCGGCAGGGTGTGAGTGGCCGGCAGGATGCGTTGCTGGTAGGCGTATTGGCTGACTGGTTGGCCCTCGCGTTGGAATTCGATGAACTCGTTCAAAGCTAGGAAGAAGGCGCGCGCCTGGTTTTCCAGCCGCCAGGCCAGGTCGGTGGCGCGGGTAACTTTTTGATCCAGCGCGGCGAAGTCAGAGGGAGGCAAGACGCTGCGGGTCAGGCTGAGCAGGTAGCCGAGGATGCCCGAGGTCGTGCCGCCGACCTCGCGCAGCAGGCGTTCCAGGTCGAATTGGGTCAGGCGGAAGCTGAGCGCGCCGGTGGTGGCCGCTTCCAGGTGGTGCCCCTCGTCCACGATCAGGTATTCGTATTCGGGCAGGACTTTGCTGCCGGTGGCTACATCGGTCAGCAGCAGGGCGTGGTTGACGATCAGCAGGTGCGAGGTCTGCGCGGCCTGCCGGGCGCGGAAGAAGGGACATGCGCCGCCGACGCGCTCCAGGCAGGTTTCGGTCGTGCAGGCGTCGTCCTCGGCGGAGACGTGCAGCCAGACATCCCGCTCGGCCGGGCCGGTCAGGTTGATCTCGGTGCGGTCGCCGCTGCTGTTGTCCAGCGACCAGACCAGCACCTTGGCCAGGATGCGCATCTCGTCCGCAGTTTGCGGCCCGTGGCGGCGCAGGTTCTCGAAGCGGCGCGGGCAGAGATAGTTCGAGCGGCCTTTCAGCACGGCGGCGCGCAGGTCCATGCCGAGAGCCGTGCGCAGGTCGGGGATGTCCTTCTTGATCAACTGGTCTTGCAGGTTGATTGTATTGGTCGAGACGACGACGCGGGTGTTGTTCTGCACGGCGAAAAGCGCGGCCGGGACGAGATAAGCGTACGATTTGCCCACGCCGGTGCCGGCCTCCACCATCAGGTGCTGGCCGGTCGAGAGGGCGGAGGCCACGGCGCGCAGCATTGCGACCTGTTCGGGGCGGTACTCGTAATTCGGGAAGTGTTGGGAGAACGGGCCGCCATATTCGAGGTAGGCTGCCGCTTCGTCCGGGTCAATGGGGATGGGTGTCTTGGGAAGCTGGATAGGCGGCGCTTTGCGCTCCTCATCCTCCGGCGCTTCGAAAAGCGGACCCTCATCCTGTTCGCTGACTTTCCGGGCCGTTATCTTTTCCTTCGACCGGGCGCGCAGCACCTGTTGGAAGACCCAGCCGCCATCCCATTCGATTGGCTCACTCAAGCGGACGATCTCAGCCAGTAATTCTATGGGAAGCGTCAGCGCCTGGGCAAACAACCGCTGGAAGACAACATGGGTGACGCGGGCATCATCCAGGGCGCGGTGACTGGCAGGCAGGGGAATGCCGAGCGCCTGCCCCAGCGCGCCCAGGTTATAGCGGCTGGCCGAGGGCAGGAGAACGGCGGCCATCTCGTAGGTGTCTATCCGCTCGCTGAGGCCGAAAAGCCCGTATTTTTTGAGGAAGGAAAGGTCGAATTGGATGTTATGCCCCAGGATGGGCGCATCGCCGATGAAAGCCGCAAGATCATCCAGAACCTCGCGGATGCGCGGCGCCTGGCGCACCATCTCGTCGCTGATGCCGGTCAGGTTGCTGATGAATTCGGGGATGTGGCGGCCCGGGTTGACCAGGGTCGTCCATTCATCTTCGACGCGGCTGCCGTCGAAGCGGCGCGCCCCGATTTCGATGATGGCGTCCCGCTCGTGGTCGAGGCCGGTGGTTTCGAGGTCGAGAGCGACGATGGAGGTCATGCGATTCAGCGATTCAGCGATTCAGCGAGTTAAGCGAGTCAAGCGAGTCAAGCGAGTCAAGCGAGTTGTGGAATCGCTGAATCGTTGATTCGCTGATTCATTATTCGTCTTTCTCCGCTTGTGGCAGTGCTTTGCGCACCACCTCCACTGCGGCTGCCTCGATGGGTTTGCCCTTCGCCTGCTCCCGCAGGAATTCTTTCAAATCCTTGGGCGTCAGGGATGGCAGCGGCGCGTCCTTGACATTCAGTTCTGCTTTGGGATTGGTGAAAAGCAGGGCGGTTCTGATTTCCGGCAATTCCGTCCCTTCAGGGAGGAGCCGCGTCAGGTGGCGCTTGAGCACATCCACCTCTGACCTGGCTTCCAGGTCCGGGCGGCCCAGGTTTTCCTGTCCAAACACCCGCAGGTAGGATTGGATAAATCCGCCGCCCTTAGAGCGCCAGCGTCCCTTTTGGTAGGTGATCGTCCCGCTCTGGTAATACGGTAACAGCGTCCAGATCCCGGCCGGGCCAACCAGCAGATGCGAAACCGGTGTCACGTAGTGGTAGATGGTGTACTCGCGGCCGAGGCCTTTCAGGCCGCGGTCGAGCAGCTCGTCGGGACGCGGGCTGCGGCCCCAGCGGTTGCCGTAGTAGATGCCCATCTGGGATAGGAAGAAACCGACCAGCAGCGCGCCGAGTGAATAGGCGACTTTATCGGGCATCTTGAAGGTGATGTACATGCCCACGCCCAGGATGGCGAGCGCTGTCAGGGTGGTGACCTGCCCGATGCGGGCGTTGCGTTTGATCAGTTTTTGGTTGGTTACGATTTTCATTATTTTGTTTCCTTGAGCGATTGTTCGATGGCCGCGCGGAGCGAGGTCAGCACGCCAGATTCGACGGCCTGCTTCGCCACGCGCACGGCATTCTTGATGGCGATGGCGTCCGAACGTCCGTGGCCGATGAAGACCAGGCCGTTCACGCCCAGCAGCGGCGCGGCGCCCTCCTCGCTGGGATCCATCAATTTCTTGATGCTGCCCATGGCAGGTTTGATCAGCAGTCCGCCGAGCATGGCCAACGGGCCGCCTTTCTTGATGGCTTCCTTGATCTTGTCCACCAGCAGCTTGGCGACTGCTTCGGAGGTTTTCAGCATCACGTTGCCAGTGAAGCCGTCCGTCACGGCCACGTCCACCTCGCCTCCGATCAATTCCTTGCCCTCGATGTTACCATAGAAGTTCAGGCCGGATTTTGCGAGCAGGGGGTAGCTGGCCTTGACCAGCTCGTTGCCCTTCCCGGCCTCCTCGCCGTTCGAGAGCAGGCCGACTTTTGGCTCTTTCACGCCGCGTACGATCTCCGCGTAGACCGCGCCCAGGATGCCGAACTGGAGCAGGTTTTCAGGCTTGCAATCCGGGTTGGCGCCGACGTCAATCACCACGCACGAACCCTTGGCGGTGGGGAAGATGGGCGCCAGGCCGGGACGGTCCACGCCGCGGATGCGCCCCAGGCGGAACAAGGCCGTGATCCAGGCCGCGCCCGTGTTGCCGGCGGTGACGAAGGCATCCGCCTCGCCTTTTTTGACCAGGTCAATCCCAACGGCCATGGAATTTTGGGCATCCTTGTGACGCGCCTTCAATGCCAATTCTTCGCCTTTGTCTTCCATGCCCAGCATTTCGGGCGCGTGGACGACTACGATGCTCAGGCCTTTGGTGTTCTGCTTTTCAAGTTCTGGCCTGATTTTGGCCTCATCGCCGACCAGGATAACACCCACGCTGTACTCGCGGGCGGCCAGCACGGCGCCTTCCACATCCGGCGCGGGGAAGTTGTCACTGCCCATGGCGTCAACGACAATTCGGGTCATAGGGTCTCCTTAGGCGTTGGAATGTTTCCACGTTTCCACGTTTGAACGTTCCAACGTTCCAACGTTCCAACGTTCAAACAAAATGGGTTGACAATCAACTGAACGTGATTATAATACGGCTTGCTCCGCGCTGGTGCTGGAATTGGCAGACAGGCATGGTTGAGGGCCATGTGCCGCAAGGCGTGAGGGTTCAAGTCCCTCCCAGCGCATACGAGACCCCCGTTCTCCGGGGGTCTTCTTTTTGGGAATAACGGTTGCGTTAGCCGCCCGCCGGTGCGTACCAGAACGCCCGCGAGCAAGACACCGTTGGCCTAAAGACTCGCTGGCTAGGGCGGCGCGGTAGGCGGGTCGGCCACACGCGCTGGTTAGGCCGGTTTTTGTCTTTGAACAGAACACCCGCCGTTGCCTCGGAAAAATAGTGGGCGACGAAGAGCGGGATTTTCGCCGGTCACACGCTTGCCGAGGTCAGTCCGATGAGACCTTACTGCATAGGCACCGGTGCTGTTACTTTTCCAATGTAGCTGTGATGATGTCTGCTTCGCTGGTCGCAAATTTAGCGACGGTCTCTGACGAGATGCGGGTTAACACCGGCGCATATGAGATAGGTTCATCTACATCGTTGTTGGGCGCATCCTCGCTTTGAATATGATCGTGGGCCTCGAAAAGTCTCTCCTCGAGCGTTTTCGCTAAAACCAGATTAGCACGTGCTCGCACCCAAACGGTAAGGGATTTGCCGTTCCTATCCGATGTCGTGAAACTGAGTATCAAGTCGTCTCCATCCATCCTGAAGGAATCTTGATTGATAGTTACACCCTCAAAGGGGGGCAACGCACTTAGCGCAGAGGTAAATGGGGGAGCCTCTCCGCGAGATGCTGCCAAGGCTAGAAGATTGACAGCTCCGAAAATATAGGCTTTCCTCTGAAACCAAACCTCTGAAATAACTGGACGCGGTTTTTTACGACCGTCCAGCAAGGCCCCTAGTGTTCCGGCCGGGTCAACCGATTGAGACAGCGTTTTGCGCTCGTAGGCTTGATAGTGCAGGTCACCATTCTCACGATTCTCTGCGAGAGAGTTGCCTCGGATGACGGCGAAGGAGACACCTTCTTGGGTAAGGAGCTGGGCAACCAACTCTGTATGCGCCGCCCCGGTAATCATGGCGACAGGTGCACCGGAGGACTTCCCACTCAGTTCCAAGACATATCCCACCATTGTCCTGCTACGGTCAGAGGCTTTCTGGTAGAACTCCCTTAGCGATTGAAGGGATTCCGTTTCCTCCGAGGTGATGTCGGCGCCGACTTCAACTGCTTTGGCCTCGATGTCATCCAATATCTGGAGCCAATCTTCAGCCGAGAGGATGATGGTTTCATCGTTTATCAGCGCATACTTCTCGCTAGTCCACTCATCGGTGCTGATAATGAACTCAATCGCTTCCAAGATCTTGTCCGCGTCGATCAACGGATTGACTTTGGCGATCTCGTCCTGGGTCAGGCCGGGTGCGGCAATCAGATACAAGTAGATCGTCGGGGCGCTCCAGGCTTCGTCTGGTGGTTCGTAGTTGTACTCGTCGGCGTTCTCAATGCCAGCCACCGCTACATCGGCGTAGGTCAGGGCCATCATCTCGCTACTGCTGATTTCACCACCCTCTAGCAGTTGCACAATCACATCCTCACGTTCGCGGATAGGCTGCCCAGCCGTGAATGACGGGTCGAACCAGGCGGCATTCAGGTTGCCCTCCGTAACAAAGTTAGCTTCAAGCCCGATGTTCCGCATACCGTAGCGTTCGTACAGGCGGTTCAGCATGATCGCGATTTCGACTTGACCGGCCGGTGAGCCGTGAATTTCCTCAAACACGATGACGATGCGGTTTGGATCGCCTTCAGCAATTTGAGTGACTTGGCCCACATCGGTGGCTATGTCATCAGCAATCGATTTGACGACGATAGAGGCGGTTGGAGTAGAGGGAACGGCGATGGGTGGAACGACCGTTGGGGTGGTACACGCACCCAAAACAAGCGTGCCGATTAACGCAATAGTCGTCAGCGCAAGCAGCCAATGCATCCGGCGGAAAAAAGTAGTAGTGGCGTTCATTTTGAAGGTTCCTTTCGTAGATTGCAGAGTAGGGACCGATATTACCTTGAAGCAGCAACTATTTGTCGGTTGTAAAGGCCTCCTTTCTGCCTCGTGTTCGACAGCCAGCGGCCTGAAATCCCTCTGAGATGCCCTGTTGAGTCCATGGATTGGTGTCTTGTGCCTCAGCTTTCTGTAGTGCGGCGCACGCTTCCTCGCCTCCAATTTGACCAAGGGCATAGGCCAGCCAGTAGCGAATGGTCGGATCGGGCTCAATCGGGGTAATGGGGTCACCTATGAGGCGACGAGCCATGATGGGAACGGTGAAACGATTCTTCAGTGCTGCAAGTTTTTGGGCCGCATTATAGCGAGTCTCGTCATCGCCCTCAAGCACTTCCCTCACGGCAACCCGGACAATGTGGGCTTCCTTGATACTGGTTAGCAATTTCTCCATAAGCTCCTCAAATTGCATGTCATCGCGAAAGTCGATGTAGAGGAGGTCTCTCAATGTTTTAGGGATAAGCCATTTTTTCAACCGAAGAGGGACAATTTGGATACCAATCTCCGAACGTTGCTTAAGTGCCTCTTCCAGTTCGAGGCGACACCACGGAGAAATCACTGCCGCTGGAGACATGACGAACAAAAAAACATCACAGATTTGTACACCTCTCATGACTCGATCTCTTACATGTCCACCGCCGGGAATTTTCTTTTCATCCAGCCAAGTGTCAATGCCACGCAGTCGAAGAGCGTTGGCCAATTTAACGGCGAAGTGATGTTCGCCGAAATGCCAAGAATGGCTAACAAAACACTCAATATTCATTTAACCGCCGCGATTTTCGCAAGAGCATCAGCATAGACCCTCATCTGCTCCTGCAACTCAGCCAATTCTCTCCGCATTTCCAGAGCGTGCTCCCACGCATGCTCGTGTTCCAACGCGCTGACATCCGGGGGCCGCTTCTGCTCGTAAGCCAGCAGGCGTGGATGCCATTTGGCAGTAAAAGGTCTTAATCCTTTATTGAGAACTTCAATTGCTACTGGGCCAAGCGAGTTGGGGCCTTTGGCCACTTCTGGCCCTGCTTCACGCAGAATCTCTCTTGTCAAGCCAAATAGCGAGTACAGAGAGGTCAGGACCTCGCGCAGCAATCCCTCTTCGGGATAGAGCGATTGAATCGCAGTTCGAGTCTTCAATTCAACATATAGAGACCAAGCTGCACGCTGTTGGACTTCATCTGCGGCGAACTCGAGACTACCCAGATTGAAGGGTAATCCTACAGACAATTTGGTAGCTTTAATAACCATGATTAGCGCCTTTTCAATCGGATCAATCGAGTGATGGCTGTGACGAACAGCGAATCAGCGATTTGAATAGACTGGTCGTAGTCCAACCACTCAACCGAGGCATTGGCTTCAAAACGAGTACCATCTCCCGAAGCGGTGAATTGTGGTATCCCGGTCACATTCACAGCGAACAGATGGACAATCGTGTCAGCACTTTTCGAGGGATGCACCTGCCCGAGGTTAATCAGGTCGTCCACGCCGACTTGGTAGCCGGCTTCCTCTAACAATTCCTGCCGGGCGGATTCTTCAATTGATTTCTCTGGTTCTACACCACCAGTAATGCTGCATCGCTCTAAATCTGGCCCATGCGCTGGACAGACTTCCAGCCGAGCCAGGAATTCCATCTCATTGCTACTGGCACGAAATGGCAGGATAGACACAAGTATGCCATCACAGCGGACTTCTCTGGAAAAGGTGTAGCCATTGCGTTCAATTAGAGCCAGATACTGGTTACGAAACAATACTTTATCCAATGTCGTTACCTTCCAGATGGTACTTTCTGCACCAGAACCGGCCTTCGGGATGCCGATAACCTTCCTGAACCGGCAGAATCTCCCCAAGTCCGAGTGCAAGCGGTTGCGGGCTGCGTTTTTTCGACAACTATCAATGGTCAAGATCATCAAGTGAAGTATTTTCAATATCTGTTTTATCAGCCGAAAATATCGCAATAATATTCGATGTTATATGTGTTATAACAGGTTCATTAGCGGAATCTGGCGGAAAAGGTGTGTTTCTTATGAAATCTGACCAAAATATCAAATCTAGAGCCTGTGCTAGATTTATGGTTCTTTCGGGTTGCTTTGCTTTTGCTCGAACCCATATTTCAATAGGGCTCGACAAATTTTCGACTTGTGCATTTATCGCAAAAACCTTTTCATCATTCAGCAAGTGATATGAGTCAGGGACTAGTTTTACATATTGCATTTGCGCCAATTGGCTACTTAATTGTGACGACGATAAAGGATGCTCCTTTGAAGCATTTTGCCCCAGCAAAGCTATCAACCAATAGGTCTCGGCTTTGCTCCGAAACCATGCTCGGTTAAGCACAGGTTGAGGTTTTTTTCGGTTGTCAAGCATAGCACCGATACCACCAGCCGAATCTACAGAAAGCCCTTGAGCCTTTCTGTCGTATGCAGAGTCAGACAGATGAGAAGTATCATTTTTTGTGATTGATTCTGGCCTGACCACAACAAACGAGACCCCTGCTTCAGTCAACCTTTGGGAAACCATTTCTGTATGCGCTGCACCGACTATGAACGCTAAGGGTGTTTCGGGATACATAGAAGCCAAATTTAGCATATTGGCTGTCATTGTATAGCTTCGGCTTGACGCTTTAGAATAAAATTCTTTCAAATCCTGCATTGCTTTCTGATCTTCTTCTGAAATGTCAATTCCTCTGCGATCAGCTTCAGCCTCAATATCATCAAGTAATTGTAACCAACCCTCTGCCGATATAATTTTTGTTTCATCATTCATGGATGCATAAATCTCGCTAGTCCAAGGGTCAGTTTTGATAATATATTCCACTGCTTCAAGTACTTTATCAGCATTGATAAGTTCATTTGCCTTCTTAATTTCATCATTCGTCATCCCAACTGCCGCAATTTGGGATAAATAAAAAATGGGTGCGCTCCAAGCTTCATCAGACGGTTCAACGTTGTATTCAGATG
>Ga0163200_1000528_pt1 | contig 16430 bp, 13 predicted proteins | sample PL_2010_200m_FD_113535 | JGI IMG/M metagenome (GOLD analysis project Ga0163200, IMG submission 113535) | Freshwater microbial communities from Powell Lake, British Columbia, Canada to study Microbial Dark Matter (Phase II) - PL_2010_200m | ecosystem: Environmental > Aquatic > Freshwater > Lake ... | reverse complement strand
GTGGATGGCCGAAGCCATCCACGCGGTGCGAGGGCCGGCCCTGGGCGCTGGTGCCGAGTCGGTACGCGTGGATAAGCCTGCGGCGTTATCCACCCTACGCCGCGTGCCAACCGTAGGGTGGATGGCCGAAGCCATCCACGCGGTGCGAGGGCCGGCCCTGGGCGCTGTGTGCCGAATCGGTACGCGTGGATAAGCCTGCGGCGTTATCCACCCTACTCCGCCTGCCAACCGTAGGGTGGATGGCCGAAGCCATCCACGCGGTGCGAGGGCCGCCCCTGGGCGCTGTGTGCCGGGCAGGGACACGTGGATAAGCCTGGCGGCGTTATCCACCCTACGCCCGGTGCCAACCGCAGGGTGGATGGCCGAAGCCATCCACGCGGTGCGAGGGCTGGCCCGGGCGCTGTGTGCCGGGCCGGGACGCGTGGATAAGCCTGCGGCGTTATCCACCCTACGCCACCTGCCAACCGTAGGGTGGATGGCCGAAGCCATCCACGCGGGCGGTGGTGGGGTCAGGCGAGGGGGTTGAGGCCCGTGGACCTATCCATCGGCCAGCGGGCGGGTGACCTCCAGCACGACTGCAGCGATGCGATCGCAAGCCGTGTAGGCGCCCTCCAGCAGTTCCTCACCGAACACGTCCGGATCCATTTCCCGGTAGCGCCAGCTGAAATCGCGACCCTCGAGGCGCTGGTGCACCGCGGCGAGGAAGGGGTCGGCGTTATCGAGCATCGCCACGCCGGTGTACAGCAGCAGGGTACCGCCCGGCGCCAGGCGCGCCAGCGCCGCATCGACGATCGCCAACGACAGCCCTGCGCCGAGCGGGCCGCCGCCGTGGCGATAGGTGCGCTCGCCGGGATCGACCAGGTAAGGCGGGTTGGCCAGGATCAGGTCGAAGGCACCCACCGTCTCGCCGAGCAGGTCGCTGTGCAGCACCTGGAGGTTTTCGGCGCCGGCCAGGGCGGCATTCAGCCGGGTCAGGCGCAGCGCCGCTGGATTGATGTCCACCGCCAGCACCTCGGCCTGCGGCCGTGCCAGCGCGACCAGCACGGCACCGGCGCCCGATCCGCAGCCGACATCCACCGCACGGCGGATCTCACCGCGATGGTTGTCCAGGTGGCAGCGGATGGCGTTGGCGAAGCGATAGGTATCCGGGCCGAAGAACACCGCGTCGGCGGCCTCGGTGGGAAACGCCGAATGCGCGAACAGCTGGCCGTCCAGACGCGAGAAGCGCAGCCGGCTGCGCCAGCCGGAGCCGCAGGGCTCGAGCAGCTCAGCCTGGTCCATCAGGCTGAACAGCGCCGGCGGCAGCAGGTCGGCCTGGAACGGGCGGTTCCAGCCGAACACCCCGGCCAGGTCCTCGGCCATGCGGTTTTCCGGGCGCTCGTTGACCCGGGCGTGGGTCAGCGGCGTCGGGGTGATGAAGTGATAGCCGCGCTCGTCGAGCGAACGGACCAGGGCGAGCAATGCGCGTTCCTGCGCCGTGTGCGTGGTCATCTGGTTTCCCTGCGATGTCAGTTGAACAGCCCGCTGAACAGCCGCGTGGCCAGAAGGCCCGCGGTATGGTGATGACGGGTCGGCGCGAGCAATGGCAGCAGGTGGCGCAGGCGCGCCTCGCGGCTGGGCAGCTGTGCCAGTTGTTGCTCGAGCAGCTCGGCTTCGGCATCGAAGTCGCCGCGCGCCGCGACCGGCCCGGCCGGCCGCTCGGCAGCTACCCGGCGCCGACTGTTGAACAGGGCCTGGCGCTGGGCCAGCCGCTGGCCGGGCGCCGCCGGCGCCTGCGCGAGCGAACCCCCGGCGATCCAGTCATGGATCAGCTGCTGCTCGTGGTGGCTGAAAACACCGAACATCGGCGCCTGCTCACCGGCGATCAGCTGCCAGAAGCGGCTGTCCTGCGGCTCCTGATGGCGGCGGATCCAGCCGCGTCGCTCCAGCGTGGCGAGAAAATCGCCGACCGCCCCGGGCTCGGCCAGCCACTGGTTGACCGTGCGCCCGTCGAAGCGGCAGTAATCCGAGTGCACGAACTGGCCGACCGCCGCCTTCTTCTCCAGCACCCGCTGGACTTCCTGCTCGATGTCGAAGCCGTCGATCACCGACAGCGTGCTGGCCCCCAGCTCGTTGAGGCGGTAGCCATTGCGCACGCGCCGCATGAACGCGTCGCGGTCGCCGACCTGCGGCAGCGCCGCGCGCAGCCCTTCGAGCGCCTTGCGCGCATGGCCGTTGTCGGCGTTGTCGACGGTGACGTGCAGGGTGAAGTAGTAGGGGTCGATGCCCAGCTCGGTCAGCTCGTAACTGGTGATCAACAGGTGCAGCGGCAACTGCTCGTAGCCCAGGTTGAAGCCGATCACCTCGGGCAGGAAGCGCTCGGCGTTGCAGCCCAGCGCCAGCTGGATCGCGCCCTGGACGAAGTGCTCGTCGTCGAGGCTCTGCCAGTCGTCGCAGCCCTGGCTCGCCAGCAGCTTGCGGTAGAGCACCACGTGGTTCTTGTCCGGCTGGCCCTCGCCCAGTTCTTCGAGGTAGGTCTGGATCAGCAGGGTGAAGCGCGGATCGTCCCAGCGCTGCAGCAGCCCGTACAACCAGGCGCCGTCGACCAGCTTGGTCGGCGCCACGCCGCGCAGGAAATGCAGTGCGTGGGCCTTGCCGCCGAAATAGCGCCGCGGCGCGCCGGCGCGCCGTTCATCGAGGTAGCTGCGGTAGCGACGGCCGACCTCGGCGGTGTGCGCCTCGAGCCAGGCATCCAGCTCGACGAGCGATTCCGGCAGGTCGCAAGGCAACCCGGCCGCCGCTTCGAGACGGCTTTCCAGATAAGCGGCAGCCGCCGCGCGCGCAGGTTCCTCCGCCTCGCTTTCGAGCAGCGCGAAGTACAGCGCCCTGGACTCTGTCGCGGGGCTGGAAGGCGCTGGCGAGACAGCGCCGGGCAGGCAGGTAGAAGTCAGTTGCATGTGCGTATCGACCGGACTCTTGTCCAGGTTTTGGCCGGGGGCTGGCGGTTTGGTTCACGTCAGCCGCCGGATGGCGTGCAACTTCGGCATGCGCCGTCCGCCTAAACACTCGGGCCGGCAGGTCGCCGGCACACAGCGAGGAGATGGCACATCATGATGGTCAGCGAACGAACGATCTTCGTCAGCGAGCGCGGGCGAGAGAGCATCGAATCGATCAACCAGACGCCGGGCCCCAGCGAGCAGGACCCGGAAACCAGCATCACCAACGGCGAGGTCTCCGGCGGTACCGAATACGACGTGCCGGGCGGCGCCTACAACGTGCCGCCGGGAATGGCCGACGAGGTCAGCGACGAGGAAGCGCTGCACCAGGAGCGCCGTCCGTGCACACCCGAGCGCTAACTCTGGGCCGCCAACGGCAGCAATACCAGCGAAGACCTGGCGGCCATCGCCAACGAGCTGAAGACGCTCGAAGGCACCATTCTCAGCTTCGCCAACGTGCGCGACGAGGAAGGCCGCTACCTGTTCGCCGGCACCCTCAGCGACCGCCCGGCGGTGACCTTCGACGCCGCCAGCGACAGCTACCAGCTCAGCGGCAACGCCGGGCATAGGCAGGCCGCAGTGGCCAACGGCGTGCTGGTCGAAGAGAACGTCACCGCTGCCGAGATCTTTGGCGGCGGGGTCGACATGCTCAACCGCCTGCATGAGCTGGTCGCGATGCTCGAAGACCCGGCGCTCGATGCCGGCGACCCGGCGGTGCGCAGCCAGATCAGCGCCACCATGGACGCCCTGGACCTGACCCACGGCGAACTGCTCGGCGCGGTGACCGACCTCGGTGGCCGGCAGAACACCCTTACCCTGCTGACCGGCAGCAACGAAGACGTCTCGCTGGTGAACCAGAAGATCGAAGGCGAGCTGTCGACGCTCGACTACGCCGGCGCCAGCATCGACCTGAACAACTACCAGCTGTCGCTGCAGGCCACCCAGAAGACCTACCTGAAGATCAACGGCCTGTCGCTGTTCGGCCTGCTCTGACCGGAGGCCGCCATGAAGATCGACAAGCAGTTACCCGCCATCGGCGCGATCGACCCGCAGGAGCGGCGCCAGCCGCTTGCCACCGAGCGCCGTGCCCGCCAGCCGCAGCGCCGCGAGCTGGACACCGCCACGGCCGAGGCGCGCGCACGCAAGAGCACCAGCTTCAGCCTGCAGCTCAACCAGCAGCTGTCGTCGATGCAATCGGCCGAGAACTACCTGGCCGACCTGCATGGCCGGCTCTCGCAACTGAAGCTGAGCCTCGGCCGCGAGCTCGGCGCCGCCACCCCCGGCAGCGGTGCCGAGGCCATCGGCGAGCAACTGGAAGCGGTCGGTACGCTGCTGGGGCAACGCCGCGAGCGCTCGGCCGAGGCGCTGGACGCCGACTTCCGCCTGCGCCTGAACGAGCCGGTGCGCAGCCGCTTCACCCTTGCCGGCCTGAGTTCGCCGGAGGCGATCCGCGAGTCGGGTGCCGAGACGCTGGTCTTTCGCGCCGGCCGGCAGCTGGCCGAGCCGGTCGCGGTGGTGCTCGACGAGGCCATGAGCGACGAGCAGATCCTGCGCCGCTTCAACGCCAGCCTCGGCCAGGCAGGTATCCGTGCCGAGCTCGACGACGACGGCCAGCTGCGTTTCTCCGCGCGCGAGAGCCTGTGGGACGCACTCAAGGGCGAGCTGGCGGTGCGTGGCGAGGGCAAACTGTTCGCCGGCGAGCGCTTCCAGCGCGTCGACAGCCATCAGGAGCAACTGCTGGAGCTGCCGGCCGAGCCCGCACTCGATTCGTTCAACGAGCTGCGCCAGGTGCTGGACAAGGTGGTCGCCGCCCTCGACCGTATCGCCAACCTGCGCGACCAGCTCGGCCAGCGGCAGAAGGAGATCCGTGAATTTCTCGCCCGCCAGGCCGACCGCGACGAGAAACAGTGGGCGCTGGACTTCTCGCGCTCGGTGTTCAACCTGATGCAGCGCAGCCCGTCGAGCTACGCCGCCGTCACCCAGACCGTCGCCGCCCAGGCCACGCTGAGCCGCTTCACGGTCGTCAGCCTGCTGTCCTGAGCGCAGGCGCCACGGTGCGCGGGCCGGTTCGCCGCTACGGCGCGAAGAACTCGATCGCCGAGGGCCGCGCCAGCCGAAGCCGTTGTACGGTCTCGCCGAGCAGGCCGCTGGCCGGATCGCGGCGGAACACCACCAGGCTGTCGCCGAACTGATTGGCCACCAGCAGGAAGCGGCCGTCCGGGGCGATCGCCAGTTCGCGCGGCTCGCGCCCTTCGCTGTCGCGCTTCTGCAGCAGCTGCAGCCGGCCGTCGGCGGCAATCGCATAGACCAGGATGCGGTTGGCCTCGCCGCGATCGGTGACATAGAGAAAGCGCCCATCGCTCGAAGGCCGTATCGCGCCCGGCGAGTGCCGGTTGGCGGCGCCCGGCTCGGCGAGGTCGATCAGCTCGCGCAGCTGCAGGCGGCCGTCATGCACAGCCAGCTGCGCCACCTGCGCACTGAGCTCGAGGGTCAGCCAGGCGTGCCGGCCGTCGGCCGAGAAGGCCAGGTGACGCGGGCCGCTGCCGGGCGGCAGCGTCAGGCTGGCCGCCTCGTCCAGGCTGAGCGGCCGCTCGCGCTGGGCCGGGTCGTAGCGGTAGGCGACCAGCTGGTCGGCGCCCAGGTCGCTGACCCACAGCCGCTTGCCGTCCGGGGCGAACAGCGCCTGGTGCACATGTGCGCCCTGTTGGCGTGGGTGCGCACCGCTGGGCTGGTGCCTGGCGAGCTGGGTCACCGGCAGCGGTTCGCCCGCTTCGCCCAGCGGCATGACCGCCAGCTGGCCGCCCGGGTTGGCGCGCGAGCCGTAGTTGCTGACGAACAGGTAGCGCCCGTCCGGGCTCAGGCTGGCATGGGTCGGCTCGTCACCCAGGCTCGGCGTGCGGCCGAGCGGCTGGAAGCGGCCCTCGTCGTCGAGCCGCCAGGCGCTGACCCGGCCCACCGGGTCGGCGTGCCCGGGGGCGTTCTCGTTTGTCGCGTAGAGCCGTCCGCGGCGCCGGTCGAGCAGCAGCCAGGAGGGATTGTCGCTGGCCAGCGTCTGCAGCGGCCGCTCGGCGATCTGCCCGCTGGCCGGGTCGAAGCGCAGGCGCAGCACGCCGGGGCTGGAGCTGTCGTGGGTGTAGCTGCCGATCAGAAGATGCATGTCGCCGCTCGCTGCCTGTACTGGCGCCGCCAGCAGCAGGCCGAGCGCCAGCGCAAGGCCCGCACGGGCACGCCGGAGAAACCGCGGGGGCTGCTTGTGCGGCTGGGTCGAAGTCATGCGACTATGACCGCCGTCATGGCTCGATGCTCCGTCGAGTCGGTATCGCGCTGCCGTAGAACCGCCCCTGGCGGAGTCATGTCTATGTTCAGCCGGGTGGACGCCGGCGCTGCCCCCAGGAATTACCGAGACCATGGATCATTTGCTTCCCGTACAGCTTGCCGAGCTGCAGAAAATCGCCACCAGCCTGGCCGAAAGCCGGATCGCACCGCGGGCCGCCGAGGTCGACGCCGAGTGCCGCTGGCCGGCGCATGCCATGCAGGCGCTGGCCGAGGCCGGACTGCTCGGCCTGCAGGTGCCCGGCGAACTCGGCGGGCTGGGCCAGGGCCTGCTCGGCCTGTGCGTGATCACCGAAACGATCGGCCGCGCCTGCCCGTCCTCGGCGCTGTGCTTCGGCATGCATTGCGTGGCCACCGCGGTGATCGCCGCCAAGGCCACCGAGCATCAGCGCGAGCACTACCTGCGCGACATCGCCGCCGGGCGCCATATCACGACGCTGGCGCTGTCCGAACAGGGCACCGGTGCGCACTTCTACCTGCCGGAAACGCGCCTGCGCGCCGAGGCGGACAGCTTTGTCGTCGACGGCACCAAGCAGTTCGTCACCAGTGGCGGCCACGCCGATTCCTACGTGGTTTCCACCGTCGCCGCCGGCGGCGAGGCCGGCGACTTCAGCTGCCTGATGGTCGACCGCGACAGCCCCGGCATGCACTGGCTGGATGCCTGGGACGGCTTCGGCATGCGCGGCAACTCCTCGCGGCCGCTGCGCCTGGAACAGGTCCGGGTGCCGGCGCAGAACCTGCTCGGCGAGCCGGGCGATCAGGTCTGGTACGTGTTCGAGGTGGTCGCACCGTTCTTTCTCATCGCCATGGCCGGCACCTACCTGGGCGTCGCACAGGCCGCGCTGGACGAAGCCGAGCTGCACCTGCGCCAGCGGCGCTACAGCCATTCCGGCGAGGCGTTGCTCGACGTGGAGGCGCTGCAGGTACGCTACGGCGAACTCTGGACGGCGCTGGTCAAGAGCCGGGCGCTGGTGCGCGAGGCGGCACGGCGCGGCGACGGCGCCCATCCCGAGGCGCTGCCCTTCATTCTCGCGGCGAAAGCCGACGCAGCGGAGACCGCCGTGCGCCTGACCAACGAAGCGATGACCCTGTGCGGTGGCGCCGCCTACCGGGCGAACAGCCGCGTGGCGCGTCTGCTGCGCGACGCGCGTGCGGCGCACGTGATGACGCCGACCACCGACCTGCTCAAGCTCTGGACCGGGCGCAGTCTGCTCGGCCTGCCGCTGCTATGAACCCCGAGCTGCAGCTCGATTGCCTGGCGCTGCTCGACGACGGCGACCTCGCACTGCACCAGCGGGTCGCCGCGCTGGCCGCCGAGCGCCACTGCCAGCTGCGCCTGCTCGACCCGGCCGGTGAGCTGCCGGGCGACGCGCCGGAGCCGGCGCTGGTCATGCTGGCGCCGGGCCTGCTGCGCCCGGTCAGCCTGGCCCGCCAGCTGCGCATGCGCTGGAAACGCAGCCAGCTGCTGTTCCTCAGCACCGATGCCGAGGCGAGTACGCTGCGCCGAGAGCTCGGCCCGGCGCCACTGCTCGGGCCGCACTGGTCGATCGTCGAGAGCGCTCAGCTGCCCCGGGTGCTCGACCAGACCCTGGCGGACGTGCGCCGCCGTGCCCGCCTGCGTACCACCCTGGCGCGCGCCAACGCCCACATGGACGCCGCGCAGGCAGCCGGCAAGCGCTCGCCGGCCGAGGCCGACCTGTATCTGCACCATTTCATCGACGCCGCGCGCGATGCCATCGTCGGCCTCGACAGCCAGCACGCGGTGCTCTACTGGAGCGCCGGCGCCGTCGAGCTGTTCGGCCAGACCCGGGTGCAGACGCTCGGGCGCAACGCAGCCAGCCTGCCGTTCTGGACGCCGGCGCTCGGTGGTGCGCTGGCCAGTACGCTGCAGAGCGGCACGACGCGTACCCTGCAGTTCAACGACCCGGCCACTGGCCGCACGCTGGAAGCCGTGGTCGCGGCCGTCACCGCACCGCAGGGCGACGTGGTCGGCGCGGCGTTGAGCCTGCGCGACGTCTCCGCGCTGGTCGCCGAGCGGCGCGCCAGCGAACGCCAGGGCCGGGTACTGACCGAGGAGCGCCGGCACCTGCAGCGCCTGTTCGATCAGGCGCCGGGCTTCATCGCCATCACCCAGGGCCCCGAACACGTCCTGCAGATCGCCAATCGCGCGTTCCATGAGCTGGTCGGCACGCGCGAGGTGATCGGCAGCCCGGCCTTCAAGGCCTTTCCGCAGCTCGAAAGCCGCGCCGTCGCCGACCTCCTGCAGCAGGTCTACGTCACCGGCCGGCCCTATGTCGGGCGCAATCTCGCGGTGCGCGTGCGCCCCGAGGGCGGCGGCAAGGCCGAGCGCCGCTTCGTCGATTTCGTCTTCCAGCCGGTGCTGACCGAGGACGACCAGGTCAGCGGCATCTTCTGCCAGGGTCATGACGTCACCGCCCAGGTGCTGGCGCAGGAAGAACTCCAGCGCTCGCGCGAACACCTGCTGGAGCTGGTCGAGGAGCGCACCCGCGAGCTGGAGGTCAGCCGCCAGGCGCTGTACCAGTCGCAGAAGCTCGAGGCGATCGGCAAGCTCACCGGCGGCGTGGCGCACGACTTCAACAACGTGCTGCAGGTGATCGCCGGCAACCTGCAACTGCTGCAGCCGCTGCTGCAGGACAACCGCCCGGCGGCCAAGCGGGTCGACGCCGCCAGCTCGGCGGTCGAGCGCGGGGCCAAGCTCGCCCGGCAGCTGCTCGCCTTCGCCCGCCGCCAGCCGCTGCGCCCGCAGCCGACCAACCTGGCGCGTCTGCTGCGCGAGCTCGACGAGTTGCTGCGCCAGGCGCTCGGCGAGCGCATCGAGATCGAGACGGTGGTGGCCGGCGGGCTCTGGACCACCATGGTCGACGCCCACCAGCTCGAGCAGGTGGTGCTGAACCTGGCGATCAACGCCCGTGACGCCATGCCCGAAGGCGGCCGGCTGACCCTGGAGCTCGGCAATGCCATGCTCGACGAACTCTATGCCAGCACCCAGAGCGACGTGACGCCCGGCCAGTACGTGCTGCTGGCGGTGTCCGACACCGGCGTCGGCATGCCCGCCGAAGTCGTCGAGCAGGCCTTCGAGCCCTTCTTCACCACCAAGCCGGAAGGGCGCGGCACCGGGCTGGGGCTGAGCATGGCCTACGGTTTCGCCAAGCAGAGCGGCGGGCACATCCGCCTGTACAGCGAGCCGGGCAGCGGCACTACGGTCAAGCTCTACCTGCCGCGCACCGAGCAGCCGGAAGTGCTCGCCGTGCAACCGGCCGCCGGCCCGGTCGTCGGCGGCAGCGAGACCATCCTGGTGGTCGAGGACGACCTGCCGGTGCAGGCCACGGTGGTCGAACTGCTCGAGGGGCTGGGCTATCAGGTGCTCAGGGCCAACGATGCGCAGGCGGCACTGGGCATTCTCGGCAGCGGCCTGGCGATCGACCTGCTGTTCACCGACGTGGTGATGCCGGGGCCTGTCAGCAGCCCGGAGCTGGCCCGCCAGGCGCGCCTGCTGCAGCCCGGCATCGCGGTGCTCTTCACCAGTGGCTACACGCGCAACGCCATCGTGCATGGCGGGCGCCTGGACGCCGGCGTGGAGCTGCTGAGCAAGCCGTATCGCCAGGAGGACCTGGCGCGCAAGGTACGCCAGCTGCTGACCACGCGCGAAACCGAGGCCCGGCCGGGCGAAGCGCCGCTGGTGATGGTGGTCGAGGATCAACCGGCGCTGCTCGCGCTGACCGGCGAGATGGTCGAGGAACTGGGCTACCGGGTCCGGGGTTATGCCGATGCCGAGCAGGCCGAGCTGGCCCTGGGCGAGCAGCGCTTCGACCTGCTGCTGCTGGACGTCAACCTGCCCGGGCGCTCGGGCCTCGATTTCGCCGTGCAGGCCCTGCAGGTTCAGCCCTGGCTGCGGCTGATCTTCGTCTCCGGCGAAGGCCGCATCGAGACGCGACTGCCGGCACGCTCGCTGCCCAAGCCGTTCAGCCTCGACCAGCTCGCCGAGGCACTGGCCGACTGAGCGGCACGCAGCGCTGGCCGCGGCCGCGCCACAGGCCCTGCAGGCCGAGCGCCGTCGGCAGGCCGAGGGCCAGCCAGCTCAGCCAGTCGCCGGCGCCTTCGGAGACCAGTCCGGCGATCAGCCCGAGCGCCGAGGCCAGGGCAATCGCCACCGGCCAACGCCAGATGCGCATCATGCCCGCACCTCCGCCGTCGCAGCGCGCTTGAGCCACAGGTACAGCCCGCTGCCCAGGACGACGAGGGTGAGGATGTCCAGCAGCGCCCAGAGGATCTTCAATGGCAGGCCGGCGTAATCGCCGAAATGCAGCGGCTCGGACAGTTGCAGCGCGGTGACGTACCAGGGCCGGGGGCCCGCTTCGAGCACCTCGCCACTGGCCGGGTCGACCAGCAGCGCCTGGGTCAGGCGCGAGGTCAGCGGCGTGTCGCCACGCAGTATCACCGCGACATGCTCCGGCGTGGCGCGCAGCGTGCCGGGATAGGCGATCATCGAGATCGCCATGCCGGGTGCGGCGGCCAGCGCACGCTCGACCGCGATCTGCAGCGAACCATCGGCGGCCGGCGCCTCGCTGGCGTCCGCCGCGAGCAGCACGCGTGTCTCACCGGCTTGCAGTGCGGCGACCTGCTCGGCCTGCCAGGCCTGGAAGATCAGCTCTGCCCAGGTGTTGATCACCCCGGTGAAGCCCACCGCCAGCGCCCAGACCAGCGTGACGATGCCGAGCAGGTTGTGCAGGTCCAGCCAGCGCGTGCGCGGCGCACGCTCCCGACGCACCTCCGCAAAGCGCAGCTTGCGCATGAAGGGCGCGTAGAGCACCACGCCGGAGACGATCGCCACCATCAGCAGCAGGCCCATGAAACCGAGAAACAGCTTGCCGGCGAGCCCCGCGTAGAGGTCCACGTGCAGGCGGTACATCACGCTCATGAAGCCTTCGTCGAAGTTCGGCGCGCCGAGCACCTCGGCCGTGCGCGCGTCGGAAAGGATCAGCGTCGAGGCGCTTTCATCGGTGTCGACCCGCGTGTCGAGCTTGACGTACCAGACATCCGGCGCGTCTTCCTCGGCGAAGAGGTACAGCGGCACCAGCCCCGGATAGGCCTTCACCGCTTCGGCGGCGACCCGGTCGAGCGCAGCGCGCGGTGTGCCCTCGGGCATCGCCGGCGCCTCGATCTCGTCGCCGGTGAGGTGCTCGATCTCATGCGAGAAGATCAGCGGCAGGCCGGTCAGACACAGCAACAGGATGAACAGCGTAGAGACGAGGCTGGACCACTTGTGCACCCAGCCCCAGCGCCGCAGGGTGACTGCCTGCATCAGAAGTCGACCGTGGCGCTGACCGTGAGCGTACGCGGAGCGCCGAGGACCAGGTAGCCGTTGTCGGGGTAGCCACCGGCTGAGGCCCAATAGTCGCGGCCGGTGACGTTCTCAAGGTTGGCACGCAGTGTGACATCGCGATCGTCAACGACCATGCGGTAACGGGCACCGAGGTCAAAACGAGTCCAGGAGGGGACTTCCAGCTCGTTAGCCGCATCGGCGTACTGCTTGCCGGTATAGAGCGCTCGGGCCGTCAGTGTCAGGTTCTGTAGATTTGGCACATCCCATTCGGTGCCAAGGTTGGCCTGGGTACGTGGTACCCCTATCACTCGATTGCCGTCGTTAAGCCCACGGCGGGTGCTGGTCATTTCTGCGTCGAGCAGGGTCAGGCCGCCGAGCAGGCGTACGCCGTATAGCGGTTCACCGAACATCGACAGTTCGATGCCGCGGTTGCGTTGCTCGCCATTCTCCGCGTAGGTGCCTTCAAGGGCATTGCTGGCGACATCGTACTCAAAGGTGGAAAAGGGGCGTTTCGTCTGGAACACAGCGAGGCTGCCGCCTACATTGCCGCCGTCATATTTGAGCCCGACTTCGGCCTGCTTGGAGACATAGGGAGCGAGTGCTTGGCCGCCATTGCTGACGCTTCGGTTGGCGTTATCAATCCAGATTGTGGAGGGTGCGATATCACCCTTGACCAAGCCTTCGATGTAGTTGCCATAGACCGAAAGCTCGTCGCTCAGCTGGTAAACCACGCCAGCGACCGGGGTGGTCTCATAGCGGTTGTAGGCGGAGGCTCGCTCGCCTGTGTCGTAATCGTAACCTTTGCTCTCGATGCCCTGGCGGCGCGCACCGAGGGTGATCAGCAGGCGGTCATCCATGAAGCCCAGGGTATCGGCGATAGCCAGGCTCTGAGTGTTGGTGCGAGCCGTGACCTTCGGGTTCGACATTGATCCAGCTGTTTTGATTGGATCGACGAGATCTACTGGTGGCATGGCCGTGTTGGTAGGCGAGTTCAAGTCACCGGTGAACGGGTTATTCCAATCGCTTGCAGCCCAGGCATTACGATCTTCAGCGCTGAACATCGCTGCCGAAACGACCCACTGGTGCGACACCGGGCCGGTCTTCAAAAGGCCGCGCAGGCCCACTTCGCTGGTGAATATCTCTTCCTCGCGCACGTTGTCGAAGCGATAGGCCGTGGTCGCACCCGAGCCGTCAACGTTGGGATTGGCCAAGCGGTTCTTCTCCTCGCCTTCGCGCACGCCGGCTGCGAGCCAGCCGGTCACGGCGTCGGAGAAATCGTATTCGGCGCGGAAGGTGCCAAAGGTCTGTTTCTCCTTCGAGTAGGTCCAGGGCTGGGCAAAGTTGTCGTCGGCATCCGGCGCGCTGGGAAGGCCGCCGCTGGGGGTGACGCTCGGCCGCGGCTGGTCGATGAAGTGGTACTGGTGGCCGATGTCGCCCGAGAGGCGGAGGTTGTCGCCCTGGTAGTCGAGGCCGAGGGCGAACATGTCGAGGGTTCGATCCTCGTCTTCGACCGTGGTCTCGCCAGCGCGCTTGGCCGCGTTCAGCCGTACGCCAAAGCGTTGCTCCTCGCCGAAGCGGCGGGCGATATCGGCATGGGTCATCGCCTGGCCGCCGCTCTCGGCGCCGAGGGTCAGACGCGTCAGCGGCTCGTTCGGCGCGCGCTTGGGCAGGATGTTGATCGCCCCGCCAATGCCGCTACCGCCCGGCGCCGCGCCGTTGAGGAAGGTGTTGGCGCCGCGGAACACTTCCACGCGCTCGATGAATTCGGCGGCCACATACTGGCGTGGCAGCAGGCCATAGAGGCCGTTGTAGGAAATGTCGTCGGAGAACAGCGGGAAGCCGCGGACCACGTACAGCTCCTGGAAGTTGCCGAAGCCGCGGGCGACGCGCACCGAAGGATCGTTCTGCAGCACGTCGGACACGCTGCGCGCCTGCTGGTCCTGGATCAGATGCGAGGTGTAGGACGTCGAGGTGAACGGCGTTTCCATGTAGTCGCGGTTGCCGAGGATGCCGACCCGGCCGCCACGGGCAACCTGCTCACCGGCGTAGGGCTGGGTCAGGCCGTCAGCCGAGGCGTCTGCGCTGGCGACGATCTCGGTTGCCGGCAGCGCCAAGGGTTGCTCGGCCTGGGCCTTGGGGTCGGCAGCGGCATCCCGGTCCGTCGGGGTTGCAGCGTAAGCCGTGCTGCCAATGGCGAGGCAGAGGGGCAGCAGGGCATAGAAGTGACCGGGTTTGTTCGGATATCGGCGCATCGAAGAAGACCTGTGGAGGACCGGGAAACGGGTGTGATTGGGCGCAATTGCAAAATGCTATATTTAGCAATAATGATTCGCAACTGTATTAGTACCCAGGCACCCACCGCCGGTCGGCCTCGATGGCGCAAATGCACGACGGAAAACCCCAGGCAATGGCACGCCGAGCCGCGGCGCAGAGCGGCGTGCGTGTCAGCGGGACGGGGAGGTCGATTGGTGCGGCCGGGAAAGGCCAGCGGAGTCTGCGGCGGGGCGACGCCAGGGCGCGGGCGCGCCCCAGCCGTCGGGGATCAGCTGTCGCGCAGGCGGAAGCCGACCTTCATGGTGACCTGGAAATGCGCGACCTTGCCGTTCTCGACATGGCCGCGGATTTCGCCGACCTCGAACCACTCGACGTTTTCCAGCGTCTTGCTCGCTTCGGCGACGGCATTCTGAATGGCATCGTCGACGCTGGTGCGCGAGGAGCCGACGATCTCGATCTTCTTATAGGTGTGATGATCCGACATAGATAACCCCTTCTGGTCTGGCGAGCCTCCGCTCGAAGATTCGTCCTGTCTGCTTTCTGAGGCTGGCAGCGCCGGCTTAGTTCAAAGCGCCAGGCGCAACGGCCTCAGCGCAGGCGCCGGTAGGGAAACTGACAGGGCTTGAACACCTGGTTGAAATGCCGGCCCAGCGAGTCGGCCGCCAGCAGGGCCTGCACCGCTTCGGGCGGAACCCGCTCGTAGCGGTACAGGCTGCCGTTGTGGAACTCGACTTCCAGTGCCTGCTCGTCTTCAGCGTAGCCCAGCGAGCGGATGCTGCTGGAGTCCACCGCGGCGCGCTTCACGTGACCGCGCCGGGCTCGCGGCTGAAGCCCTCGGCCTGCATGCGCCAGAGCGCCTCGAACTCGCCACCGCGGCGGCGCAGCTCGTGCGGCGGGCCGTCCTCGACGATGTGCCCCTCGCGCAGCACGACGATGCGGTCGAACCCCGCCAGGGTCGACAGCCGGTGCGCCACGGCGACCACCGTGCGGCCCTGGATGAGCTGGTTCAGGGCATCCTGGATCTCCGCCTCGGACTGCGTGTCGAGTGCCGAGGTGGCTTCGTCGAGAATCAGGATCGGCGCATCCTTGAGGAAGGCACGGGCGATTCCCAGGCGCTGGCGCTGGCCGCCGGAAAGCATCACCCCGCGCTCGCCGACGAGCGTGCGATAGCCCTCGGGCAACTCGCGGATGAAGCCGTCGCAGAAGGCATGCCGTGCCGCCTCGTAGACTTCCTCGTCGCTCGCCGCGGGGCGGCCGTAGCGGATGTTCTCGAGGATGCTGCGGTTGAACAGCGCGGTCTCCTGCGGCACCACGGCGATCTTCTCGCGCAGGCTGTCCTGGCTGACCTGGCGCACGTCCTGGCCGTCGATGAGGATCTGCCCGCCATGCACGTCGTCCAGCCGCTGCAGCAGGGCGAGCAGGGTCGACTTGCCCGCGCCCGAGGCGCCGACGATGCCCACCGCCTGCCCGGCCGGGATGTGCAGGTTGAAGTCCTCGAAGATCGCTGGCCGCTCCGGGTAGCCGAAGCGCACATGCTCGAAGTCGATGTCGCCGGCCTCGAGGGTCAGCCTCGGCTCAGGGTCTGCCAGGCCGTGCGGCTGGTTGATGATGCGCAGGGTGTCGGCGATCGCACCGACCTGCTGGGTGGTGTCGACCAGCGCCAGCGCCAGGTCGCGCGAGCCATGCAGGATGCGAAAGGTCAGCGCGCTGACCAGCACCACGTCGCCGGCGCTGACGCTGCCGCCCAGCCAGCTGCGGATCGCCCATACCAGCATGCCGCCGGCCATCAGCGACAGGCAGATGTCGTGCAGTACGCGGGCCTTTTCCAGGTACATCCAGCTGCGTCGCTGGGCGCGCGCCTCGCTGCCGATCTCCTGGGCCAGGCGCTCGGCCTCGCGGTCGCGGGCGGAGAAGGCCTTGATGGTCCAGACGTTGGACACCGCATCGACCAGCTCGCCGCCGACCCGCGCCGCCTGCGCGGCGAAGCGCTGGTGCTTGCTGCGCCCGCGAATGCCGAAGCCGGTGATCAGCAGCGCCACCACGATGACGAACACCACCAGCGCCACGGCCATGCGCCAGTCGACGGTGAGCAGCACCACCACCGCGCCGATGAAGTCGACGATCGGCGGCACGATCTTCCACGCCAGCCCGCCATAGATGGTGCCCGCCGCCTGGCCGACGGCGGAGATGCGGTTGCCCAGCGAGCCGGCGAAATGCTCGTTGAAGTAGCGCATCGGGTGGCCGGTGAGGTAGCGGAACAGGTCGACGCGGATGTCCACGCAGCTGGCCACCACGGTGCGGCAGCCGAGCCAGCCGCCGAGGCGCCAGAACACGTTTTCCACCACGATCAGGCCGAGGAACAGCCACAGCGGCGCCCAGACGTCTGCCGTGGCGCGCTGGTCGCTGCCCTCGGCCATGGCATCGACCAAGAGCTTCATGCCGTACTGCACCGCCACCGCGCAGATCGCCGCGCTGATCACCAGCGTTGCCAGCCCGCCGAAGTG
>Ga0163200_1000526_pt1 | contig 16470 bp, 18 predicted proteins | sample PL_2010_200m_FD_113535 | JGI IMG/M metagenome (GOLD analysis project Ga0163200, IMG submission 113535) | Freshwater microbial communities from Powell Lake, British Columbia, Canada to study Microbial Dark Matter (Phase II) - PL_2010_200m | ecosystem: Environmental > Aquatic > Freshwater > Lake ... | reverse complement strand
GGCAGGAGATGAGGAACTTCATTGAAAACATCTCCACCTATGCAAGAAGTTACTCAAATGGATTTATCGTAATCCCCCAAAACGGGCAGGAATTGATCACCTTCAATGGGGAGGCTTCCGGTCCGTTAGCCTCCGATTACAATCAGGCTATCAGCGGACAGGGAAGGGAAGATCTCTTTTATGGATATGATGGTGATGGCATCCCAACCCCCGCCGAGGAACGAATATACATGGAGGGATTTCTGGACCGGATGAAGGCAGAAGGTAAAGTGATCCTGGTCACTGATTATTGCTCCGATCATCCTGACATGCTTAACTCCTATACGCAGAATGAAGCCAGGGGATATATCTCCTATGCAGCCGATCACCGGACGCTGGATCATGTTCCGGCTTATCCGGTTCCCATCTACAATGAGAATACCTCTGATATTCAGTCGCTTGATCAGGCGAAAAACGTACTTTATCTAATAAACCCGGAGTTATTTCCCACCAAAGGCCACTTCGTTGATTCTCTGATAAAAACCAATTATGACCTCCTGAACATAGATCTCTTTTTCGAGGATACAGAACAACTTACGGTAGAGGATGTAAACGCTCTCAGAACCAAGGATAACGGAGGTAGTCGACTAGTGATCTGCTATATGAGTATCGGGGAAGCCGAAAATTACCGTTATTACTGGCAGCCCGGGTGGGAGTTCGCACGACCTGAATGGCTGGATGAACCCAACCCGGATTGGCCGGGAAATTACAAAGTAAGGTACTGGGACCCGACCTGGCAGGCGATCATTTTCGGAAACGATAACTCCTATTTAAAGAGGATCATCGACGCCGGATTTGATGGGGTTTATCTGGATATAGTCGATGCTTTCGAGTATTTTGAGAAATAACATGTTTCCGTGGTGAACAAAACTGGAAGACCATGATCAAAGAAATCTTATTCTATATTGCCAGTGTGATGACCCTCGGATGGGGGATTGCGCACCTTTTTCCAACGAAATCTGTGGTCAGGGGTTTCGGGGAAATCTCTGAAGATAACCGGAACATCATCCGTATGGAGTGGATCACTGAAGGGGTGGCCCTGATCTTTCTGGGCATCCTGGTGGTTGCCATTACACTCTTTGGAGATATTCAATCGTTAACCGCCCGGATTGCTTATGCGGCGGCTGTATTCATGCTGATTGCCATGACACTGGTATCAGTACAGACAGGGTTCAAAGTCAATTTTCTTCCGTATAAGCTTTGCCCCTTTCTGTTCGGGACCTCAGCCTTGCTGCTTTTTATCGGCGTGATAATTTAACCAACAAACGTATGGAAATCATTGACTTATCCCCTGAGTATGAATCCCTCTATTGCTGCTGTCTGGAAGACTGGTCGGATGAGATGAAAGAAGCCGGAGACCATAAGGACAAGTGGTTCCAGTCCATCAGGGATAAGGGGCTCAGGGTGAAACTAGCCGTAGATGATAACGGAGTGGTGGGTGGAATGATTCAGTATCTCCCGATCGAGCTTTCCGTTACCTCATTCATCAACGGGTGGTGCCCGGATATGAACATCGTCCAAGAGCGGGCAAAACGAGCCGTGGAAGAACTCGGGACCGGAGTTGAGTACAAGGTCATCCCAACAGACACCAAGGAATCAATCCGTGAATGGGGCCAATCGGACGCCCTGTTCATCAATGGAAAATCGGTGAGAATGGGCCCGCCTCCCTCCTACTATAAGATCAGAAAGAAGATCTCAAAAAGAATAAAACAATAGAATACAGGCTTTTATGTCAGATCATACCCGGGCATTCCTGAACTGGAATGGATCCCTGCGGAGAGAACGGGGAGTTCCACACCTTTGCTTTCGATGGCCCGATCTTCAGTGACCCCGTTTCGTTCGGTCCGGGAGAATAGGCTGCTGTGCTCTTCAGATTTTCTTCAGAATCGGAAATTAATTTTGATTTTCAGAACAAAGTGAACCATGAGAACAGTGCAAATTGGCTTAAATGCTGGTAAGATCTGGCATCGTCTGGAGAAAGATCTGACCGATACACGGGTTGGTAGACTGGCAAAAGATTGTCTATCACGATTTATTAATCCTAAAGATGAAACAATATGAATGTAAAAACAGAAGGGAGAAGTACTATGCATCACAGGCAGACTCCCCAGAGACAAAAAGAGATCACACAGGAAAAAATTCGCTTTCGCGCATTCGAACTTTTTAACTCGAGAAGCCCAGATCAGGGGAGTGACATGGAAGACTGGCTGCAGGCCGAAAGGGAAATCAAAAACAACCACCATAAGTGATCAAAATCTCAGGGAAATTCCCTGACAGTCCTGACAGCCTTCTCCAGGTTGTCAAAGGCAAATCGGTTGACCGCAGAACCATTTTTTTATACAGAAGCAGGTAGACACTGTCCGCTTTCTTCATGGTTCCCAGCAATTCAGGACCTGACCTCCTGCCTTTTTGACATTTTGCCTATATTTGTCCCATGCGTCTCAATTACATCCTCGACAAATCCTTCGGACCGGCCGGCTCCTTTGCAGGGCTGGTGCTGGTAATAGTTGGCTTGATCCTCCTCCCTTTTTACTGGACAGGGATCATTTTGTTCGTCATTGGTGCCTTTATCGGATTCACTGTGAGCGGATGTGAAATCCATCCCGGCAAACGATTGATCCGCCAGTACCACCTGCTGTTTGGGTTACTGAAAACCGGATCCTGGCAGAGTCTGGACCGGTTTACCTGCATCCGGGTAGTGAAAACAACTCGATTTTACAGAACACTCAGTCTCTCCAACAGAAAAAGCGAAACATCCCGGGAAGATTATCGTGTGGTCCTCGAAGGGGGAACCCCACAATCCAGGGTGGAAGTACTGAAACGCAAAACGCATGAAGAGGCCATAGAAGAGGCCCGGCGGTTGTCCGAAATAGTGAAGATCACAATGCTGGATGCTGGATGCTAGATGCTGCTGCTTCGCTCCGCTCGCAGTGACAATGCTGGATACCAGATATTTGAATCTTGAATCTTGAACCTTGAACCTAATCGTCTCTCCGCCCGGACCAGCTTATTTTAATGTTACAGACCTGGCCCGTCACAACATCACAAAACCAACTGATCCTGAACTGGCTGCGCAACAGCATCTCACCCTGGTCAAAACCCTGGAGCAGACCGGATGCGGGGTGATCTACCGGCCCGAACTTCCCGGGCATCCTAATTCTGTTTTTACGAAAGATCCCATCGTTTGTACTCCACGAGGATATATTATTCTCCGGATGGGACTCCCTTCCAGGATGGGTGAAGAGCTTTGGATGGCTGAATTCCTGGATAAAGCTGGGATACCCTGTATCGGAAGCATCAGACCACCCGGGACGGTGGAGGGGGGGGATGTCATTCTGGCCGGGAAGATCGCATTCCTCGGTCGATCTACACGGACCAATCGTGCTGGTGTCCGGCAAATCGGGGATCTTCTGGAAAAGGTTGGTTTTGAGATCAGAACGGCTGCAGTCCCCGCTCCTTTTCTCCACGTCGGAGGAGCCGTCTCCCTGGTTTCCCCTGACACCCTCCTCTGTGTCAAAGGTCTTTTCCCGGATAGCTTTTTGGATGGATTTCAGCGAATTGAAGTTCCCAATACCGGTTTTATCAATGGAAATGTAATTTCCGCCGGCAACCGATCCGTGGTGGCCGAACTCTCCAACCAGCCGGCTATTGAAGCCCTGAGGCGACATCAGTACAGTGTTTACCCGGTCGATTTATCCGAATTTGTCAAAGGAACCGGCGGGCCCAGTTGCCTGATTCTGGAAGTAAAATACCAGTTGGCAATAGGCAGTTGGCAGTAGGCAGTAAGACAGTATAAAAATTCTTAATTCTTAATTCCTAATTCTTCATTCTCGTGTAAGTGTTACCTTTGCCGCAAAGATTCAGCCTGTATGCGTCTCTCTTTAAGACTGATGATCTGGTTTTTAACCGTCCTCCCTTTTAGTTTCTTTTACCGTATATCTACGTTTGTTTACTTTATGATGTATTACATTCTGGGATACAGAAAAGAGGTAGTGTGTAACAACTTACGTAAGGCATTCCCTGAAAAATCGGAAATTGAACTCAAGTATATCAAAAAAGAATTCTACAAGCACCTGGCTGATTACCTGGTGGAGGCAGTAGCAAATTTCCATATGAATGTCAGCGATTTCGACGCCCGGTACAAGTTGACCAATACGGAGCTGCTGGACCACTATGCCAGGGATGGAATCAATGTCATTCTGGCCCCCGGCCATTACGGCAACTGGGAGTGGGTCTCTTACCTGGTGCTGAAGATCAACTTTACCTGCGTGGCCATTTATAAAAAACAATCCAATAAATTCGTGGATGAACTGATCCTTCATTCCAGGGGTAAATACGGACTCCTTCTCTACCAGTATCATGACGCTTATAAATACCTGCTCAGCGCACCGGAAACAGCACCACTCTGTCTTTATTTTGCTGCCGATCAACGCCCTGCAAGAAAAGCAAAGGTTCCCTGGGTGACCTTTTTAAATCAGCCTACAGCAGCTTTTCGTGGTCTCGAAAACCTGCACGCTAAAACGCAGGGAATCGTTCTCTACGTGCATATCCGGAAAGTTAAGCGAGGCTTTTATGAAGTGGAATTCCGTCCCCTGAATAAGCTCGGAGAGGTTGATATGGTTCCTGATCTCATCGAACGTTATTTTGAAGCGCTGGAGAATAACATCCGGGAGGATCCCCGTTACTACCTCTGGTCACATAATCGCTGGAAGTTTACCCCACCTGTTGATGTGAAATCAATCCATGAAGCATAAACCGCATCGATATTCCTTACCACCCCGCTGGATTGTAAAGACCCTGGCAGGTTTCAGATCTGGTCTTTTTACCCTGCACCAGAGGCTTTTTCCCGGCAGCATTGTCGTGTATGAGAAATTCCAGTACCTCTATCTGCTTCCCTGCCTCCATGTAGCCGCTGAACTCAATGTGGCCGGATTGCTCCAAAACGGAAACAGAAAGGTGGAGAATCTGGCCAGTGAAACAAATGTAAATGCGGAAAGCCTTTACCGGGTTCTGCGTGTGCTTGCTTCCCATGGGATATTCAGGGAGCATGCTGACAAAACCTTTTCCAATACCCGCCTGTCCAGGCCCCTGATGGAGGGGCCCGAATCACTCCGGCACATGCTTCGGCATCACCTGGGCCCACTGAACTGGGCTATCACAGGAGAGCTTCTGGAAAGCGTGCGTACCGGGACAGATGGATTTAACCGGAAGTACGGAAAAAACATCTACGATTACCTGGCCGGTGATTCCGACAGGTTTGCCCTTTTTGATCAATCCATGGCGGATCTCTCCTCTCTGGGGTTGGCTCCGCTGCTTCAGGCCTATTCCTTTTCACAGTTCACAACACTGGCGGACATCGGTGGCGGGGATGGAGCTTCGCTCATCAGCATCCTCCAGATCTGCCCGAATCTCCGGGGCATCCTGTTTGATCTTCCAGCCGCCCTGACAAAGGCAAAAGAGATGCTCCACCACACGGATTTAGAAAACCTCATCACCCTAATAGAGGGGAATTTCATGGAAGCAGTTCCCTCCGGTGCAGATGGATACCTGCTGAAACATGTACTGCACAACTGGGATGATCAGCACTGCGTTGCAATCCTCTCGAACATCCGGAAGGTAATGCCGGAACAGGGAAAGCTCATCGTTGTGGAGATGCTCGTACCTCCGGGAAACAGAGCTTCCGTTGCCAAAATGATCGACATCCAGATGCTCACATCCATGCCCGGTGGAAGAGAGCGTACAAGGCAGGAATTCGAAATCCTGTTCTCCCGGGCTGGCCTTTCCCTGACTGGAGAATATCCTACGGTTGCCCCATTTTCGGTGCTCGAAGCCGGGTGGAATCGTTAACTTTGCAACCATGTCGAAATTCTTCGCTGCATTCCGGAAAGAGTGGATCCTCCTGATCCGGGACCTTCCCGGACTGGGAATTCTGTTTGTAATGCCGGTACTGTTGATCCTGGTGGTGACCCTGGCGCAGGAAAATGCCCTGAAAAGCCAGGTTGAAAAAAACAGTATTCTGATGTTCAGTCCTCCCGGATCCATTCTCGGCAGGCAGGTAAAGGCAGATGTCAGGGCCTCAGGCATGTACACGCTTGCCAAAGACTTTGTTAGCCTGGAAGAACTCCACCGTGCCATTCAGACAGGATCCGTTCCCCTTGGAATCGTAATTGCTCCGGGAGATTCGGCCATCACCCTGGTCATCGACCCCACCCTTCACCAGGCCTATAGAAATTCCCTGATCATGGCCACCACCTTCATCCTGAAGGGCGCAGCCGGAAAGGTGCTGATGCAGCAGTTGTTCGCTGCCGGTCGACCGGCAGGCTCAATACCTGCACCTGAGGTGATGCTGAATAACCTTCCCCCGGTATACCAGGAACAAGCAGTCAAAGAACGTTCGTCCATCAAACCGACACCGGTACAGAATAACATCCCTGGCTTCATCCTCTTTGCCATGTTTTTTATCGTTATCCCTCTGTCTGGAAGCGTGATCAGTGAAAAGAACGAAGGGGCGTCGTTCCGGCTCCGGACGCTCCCCACCCCCCTGTGGATAATGCTGGGAGCCAAGGTCCTGTTGTTCCTTCTGGTCTGTATCATCCAGTTCCTGCTGATGTTACTGGTTGGATACTGCCTGCTGCACCTTGTGTTCGGATTTCCCGAACTGGAGATGGGATCCAGTTTTCCTGCTATGGCAGTGGCCACCGTGACGGCCGCACTCGGGGCCATCGGATTCGGCCTGCTGGTGGGAGCCGGTTCACGAACACATAACCAGGCCGCTCTGTTCGGGTCGGTGATGGTGGTGATACTCGGAGTCATCAGTGGTACCTTCCTCCCTATTCACGTTATGCCTAAAATAATCCGGATCATCAGCGGTTTCTCTCCCATCCGCTGGGGAATTGACAACTACCTGGAACTCTTCATACGCGACGGAACCCTGCGGGATATTCTTCCCCGTTCACTCTGGTTGCTATTGTTTTTTATCTTTGCACTGCTAATCAGCCTGTTTATTTTTCAAAGACGGGATTAATGCCGTGAGATTATGAAAGAGAAAGAGGGCTTTGTGGATTGTCCGGAGCAACAGATGATTGTCTATGTGGAGAAAGAAGATGGTCAGTACGGACCGATGCAAACCGGATCCTACATCACAAAAAATTATATCGAGGATTATTTTCTGAAACGTAACAATTTGATTTCCAAATTGAAAGAGCAGGTTGATCGGGAGGAGATCAGCCCTGTGAAGTTATTTATGGTGCTGGAGGATCTGACCGTCAGCGAGCTCTCTGCCCGGACCCGCATTCCGTTCCGTAAGGTTAAAAAACACCTGCTCCCGGGACCTTTTAAAACCATCCCGAACACGTTACTTGAACACTATGCCGCTGTTTTCAACATCACCGTTGAGCAGCTCCTTGACGTTGATGCAGGTTACGAACAGAAGAACGATGAAGATGCAAGCAAATGACTACCATCCCTTTTAACCATAAGATGGGTGCCCACTGTGAATCGGGTACCGTCACCTCACTGCTCAACCACGCCGGACTAACGATCTCAGAACCCATGGTGTTTGGCATTGCCAGCGGGATTTTTTTCGGCTACTTCCACAAACACAAATCCTTTCCCTTTCCCACCTTCATTGTCCGGAACCGTCCCGGTGAAATTCGGAAGAATATCGGGAAACAGCTGGGAATCAGGTTTCAAACTTTTTCCTTTCCCAGGGAGGAGTCCGGAATGGAGAAACTGGACGAACTTCTTATCAGTGGGATACCGGTGGCTTGTCAGGTTGACTTTTTCTATCTGGATTATGTCCCGAGCTGGGAACGCGTCCACATCAATGTACATTTCATGGTGGTTATCGGGAAAGAGGGATCTGACTACATCATCAGCGACAGCTATTTCCCCGGGCCGGTCCGGCTGCCGGAACATTCACTCCGTAAAGGACGGTTTGCCGGTGGAACTATGTCACCGAAAGGATTCATCTTTTACCCAGCCCATGTTCCTTCGAGCTCAGACCTGCGGAAACCGATCCTCAAAGGAATCCGGAAGGCCTGTTTCAATATGCTCAGTATTCCGGTTCCTTTTATCGGGATCAAGGGGATCCGGCTCTTTGCCAAACGGGTAGCGGATTGGCCGAAGCTGGCCAGAGATACGGAGCACCTCTCCCATGAAGTGATGAAAATCAATATCCTCCTGGAAGACCAGGGAACAGGAGGTGCCGGATTCAGGTACATGTATGCCACGTTTCTGCAGCAGGCAGCCGATATCGTTGAACTACCGGAGTTGAAAGAGCGGTCGGCAGAGCTGATGGCCATTGGCGACGGCTGGCGGGAGATCTCGCTTTTTGCTGCCCGGATCGGCAAGAACCGGGATCTGGGAACTGCCCGTATGAAGGAGCTGGGCGACCTGATCATGGATCGTGCTGCCGTTGAAGAAAGATTCTTCAACGGATTGAAAAAGAGCGTAAAATAGGAGAAAGACATGGCCATTGAACCGAGTGAAGAGCTGAAGATGGAGATCAAGAACCTGATTATGACCACCCTCAATATCACAGACGTGGATCCGAATGATATAGATGACACTGAACCGCTTTTTGGTGGTACCAATGCTCTTACGCTTGACTCTGTCGACGGCATTGAGATCATCATGGCGTTGCAGCGACACTACAATGTCAGATTGAATGATCAGAACCTGGCACGACATATCATCCGGTCCATTCATACTATCGCGGAATTCGTTGCGCGGGAAAAAGCAGCTAATTGAAAGACTCTTACCTCATCGCAGGGATGCGTTGCGGCCCCCTTATGCGTCTGTTATCCCGTAATCACATTGCCTGTACCCCGAGGAACCTGATCCGGATTGTGTTTTTGCTTCAGAGTTCCTGCTGGTCATCCCTCTTTTCACGTATCGAGCAGGCACGATTCGGCGCTGCACTGGCCAGAACACCAATTCCACTGGATCCGGTATTCATTGTCGGACACTGGCGTACAGGTTCCACCCTGCTGCATCAACTCCTGGTACAGGACCCTGAAATGACCGCTCCTACCCTTTTTCAGGTCGCACTGCCGGAACATTTTCTGGTCTCCTATCGCTTTTACAAACCGCTTCTCACTTCCCTTATGGGCTCTACCCGGCCGATGGACAATGTGAAGATCGGCATGAATGAACCCCAGGAAGATGAATATGCCTTTTTTCGGCTGACCACCCATTCTCCGCTGGAACACCTCATCTTTCCGCGGAAGCAAGAGTATTTTCTCAAAGAGGCCCCATTTCTTCCTTCCGGAGAAGACCTTACCCGGTGGGAATCCTGTATGACCGACTTTTTCAGAAAACTCCATTTCGCCTCGGGCCGGCGAATCGTATCCAAAAATCCATTCAATTCGTTTCGTATTCCCCAACTGATTAAACTTTTCCCCGAAGCCCGGTTTATTCATATTGTCCGCCACCCCTTTGCGGTTGTCCCGTCAACCACGCATCTCTGGCGGGTGGTTCAGAAGCAAAATATCCTTAACCGGAATTCCTGCACCCCGGAGGCAGAAGAGATCTCTCTTTTCCTTTTACAGATGATGGAGACCATTCAGGAAGAATTTCTCCAGCTGCCTTCCCATCGTCAAGCAGTAGTCCTGTATGAAGATCTGGAGCAAGATCCGGTGGGATGCCTGCAAACACTTTACGGCAGGCTTGAACTTCCGTTTTCAAATGCATTTGAAAGAAATTTATCCTGCTATCTGGCAACACTTGCTGGATATAGAAAAAATGTCTATTCACTTTCTGAGAATGAAAAAAAATTGATCGGTAGTATCATGTATCTGCAAATGGAACGTTATGGTTATACTGAATGTAGTTAACTTTACACCTTGATACACTCCAAATTTGCATTACCATGAATCGATATTCCCTTCTCATCATGACTTTTCTGATCTGCACTGGAATTGCTGCTGCTCAGAACGAGGGTGGACAACAGGCAGGTAACGTTGCAAAACCCAACCTGATACGCACCGGTTTTTATCTGAAATTGGGTCCTGTCATCCCCATGGGCTCTTTTGCATCGGATCAGACTATCATTGACCTGCCTCCTTTCGATCGCGATACAACCGTTTTCTCTGCTGCTCATATAGGTGGGAATTTAGGACTGGGGTATCTCATCTACATCGGGCCCGGTGTGGCGAACAACTATCTGCGATTTGGAATTGACGCCACCTTTCTGGATGGATGGTTCGTAACATCCAAACCAACCCTCCCGTCCGGCTCCAGTAAAAAGGAGACCGAATTCTGGTATTATTTTATCGGACAAAAGTTCGGGCCTCTGATCACCATCAATCCGATTGATAAACTGATGATTGACCTGAGTTACAAGTTGAACTTCAACGTCAGCTGGCACAACAGTGACTGGGGTTACCGCATCACCGGCCAGGAGTTGATGATGAACATCCGGTACCGGATCATTCTGGTCGCATTCCAGTATAACTTTAGCACAATGAACTACAACGACTTTGACAACTCACGCCCGGATCACAGTATTGATATTACCAACTTCAGGATACTGCTAGGATTTAAATTTTAGCTGGAATAGTTGGAAAATAGAATAAGTCCATATACTTTTGTTCACGTTTAAATTAGGAACATTAACCAAATCCAAAGACCTATGAAACGAGTTATTTTAATGCTTGTTGTCGGCGTTTTTGTTGCCGCTGGTGGATCTCTCTTTGCCCAGAAAATCAAATCAGGGAGTTTCGCTGCACTGCAGGGTCAAACGGTCGTTAACCTGGAGTATGATTATTCCAACATGGCCGTTGGCAAATTTAAAAAAGAAGCTGATTACGTTGCAAAACGTACTGCTGATATGAACAAAAAAGAGGCAGGAAGTGGCGATACCTGGGCGCAGGCCTGGGTGAATGACCGTTCTGCGAGATTTCATCCGATGTTCGAAAAGAACTTCAATGGAAATGCTGATAAATGCGGATTAACAGGAAAGGAAGCGGCCAGTGATGCAAAGTATACGCTGATCATCCGGACCATCTTCACTGAACCCGGCTTCAATGTGGGTGTAACGCGGCAAAATGCTTACATCAACATGCTGGTGGATCTGGTAGAGACAGCCGATCCCGGCAAAGTTCTCGGATCGATTGAGTATAAAAATGTGCAGAGTGTGAACATGATGGGGTACGACTTCGATACGGGCGGACGGATCCAGAGTTGTTACGATCGTGCCGGCGATAAAATTGCCAACACCATCTGTAAAGCCATTTCAAAGTAACCTTTAGACTACCGGGAATATACTTTTTCCCCACTTACCCACGTTTCCATCACCCTTACTTCCGGCACCTCTGCCATGGGAATTTCCATGATGTCCTTTTCAAGCATCACGAAATCAGCCCATTTCCCGGGCTCAAGACTTCCGTATTCGCCGTCATCAAAATTTGCTCTGGCAGCCCAGATGGTCATGGAACGGATCGCCTCCTCCCGGGACAGGGCGTTTTCCGGCTGAAACCCTCCTTCAGGGTATCCGGTAAGATCTTTTCGTGCCACGGAGGCATAAAAAGTCAACATGGGATTGACCTGTTCGATCGGAAAGTCGGTTCCGTTAGCCAGCCAGCCGTTTTGTTTCGACAGGTCCTTATAAGCATAGGCCCATTCAATCCGTTCAGGACCAAGACGGCTTCCTGCCCAGTACATATCGGAGGTAGCATGGGTTGCCTGCACAGAAGGAATCACATTGTATTTCTGAAACAGGACCAGATCCGCAGGATCCACTACCTGGGCATGCTCAATGCGCCAGCGCCTGTCATTCTTCCCCTGCAGAAATTCACCGTACACATCGAGTACCTCCCGTACTGCTTTATCTCCGATGCAATGTGTGTTCACCTGGAAGTTGTTGTCATAGGCCATCCGGCAAATTTCCCTCATTGAATCGGGCGAGGTGACCTGGATCCCATTGTTAAAGGGATCGTCGCTGTATGGTTGCTTGAGAAGTGCCGTGCGGCTGCCCAGACTCCCATCAGCATAAAGCTTAATAGAGCAGATGTGAAACCGGTTGTTGTGGTACGGACCGTGTGTCACATATTCCTCCAGGTTCTCCTGTGTGGGTTCAACCATGGCATAGATATGGATTTTTAACTTGCCCTGCTGCAGGGCCGAATCCATCAGATGCAAGGTGGTGTTCTTCAGACCGGCATCGGAAATGCCTGTGAGGCCATATGAAAAGCAGCGCGCTTCCGCTTCGCGGAGCAGTTCCAGGATAGTTTCCGGGTCAGGTTTTGGAATGGTACTTTTGATATGGTCGGCTGCCGTTTCACGAAGAATTCCTGTCAGCTTTCCATCCATCATATCTACTTCCAACGGCGGAAACCGGTGGTGGGCAATTAATCCGGCCCTGTTAAGCGCTTCCTGATTGGCCAGGACGACATGTCCGTCGATCCGGACGAGCACGACAGGTCGGTCGGGCCAGCGCTTATCCAGTTCTTCTTTGGCAGGGAACTCCTTCACCTGCCAGAGATTCTGATCCCAGCCCCGGCCGGTAATCCAGCTAGTATCATCCAGTGTATCTGCCCTGACGACCCGTTCAACGACTTCATCAAATGAGCGGCAACCCACCAGATCGATCCACTGAAGGCCCAGCGCCAATCCGTAAAAATGACAGTGGGCATCAAGAAATCCCGGAAAAACGGATCGACCTTCGTTATCAACCCTTTTGACTGCATTGTACCTGGAGATCAGCTCCTCGTCCGTACCGGTTTCAATGACTTTCCCATGGTCAATCGCCATCGCTTCCACCACGGTACCGGCCTCATCCAGGGTATAGATACGTGCATTGTATACAAGGGTGTCAACGCTCTTTTTCATGGTACAGGATTGCGTGAAAAGAATAGGAATTAGTAAAATACAGACAAGCAAATATCTATTATTCAGACACATAACAAATAAAATGTTTGATTGTTCAAAAATATGAAAACATTTCCTGTAATCACTTGACTTTTATTAAAAGGTTTTATTATTTTTGTGAAATACAAATTCAACTATATAAATGAACTATAAAACCTTTAATCTTAGGTTTTTTATTGTTTTCTCAATTATTCTGGCTGCAGCGCTCATGCGATTGCTACCGCACTGGCCTAACTTTACTCCGGTGGCAGCCATGGCATTGTTTGCGGGAACCTATTTCGAGAGAAAGCAGTTTGCTTTCGCCATACCAATCGCTGCCATGTTTCTGAGCGATATCGTTCTCGGGTTCCACGTCCTCATGCCGGCTGTATACCTGAGTTTCGTTATTACGGTAGTCATCGGAGCGACCATCCGAAAGCACATCTCGGTGCGTAACGTTGTGCTGGCTTCTCTCGCCTCAGCGGTGATCTTTTTCCTGATCACCAATTTTGCGGCCTGGCTTGCAACTCCATTCTACCCACAAAACTTTATGGGACTGATGGAGAGTTACCTGGCGGGACTTGCATTTTTTAACGATGGATCCAAGGGGATCTCCTTTTTTGTGAATGACATCCTCGGGACTCTCTTCTTCAGTGCAGTATTCTACGGAGTCTATTACCTGGCTCAGATGCGTTTTCCGGTACTTGACCGATCCAGGTTTTAGGAGAAAAGCTCCTCATCCCTCTCCAGGAGAAGGATGGAATGCTGAGGAACAATAAAATACTTTTCGTCATTCAGCATGATTTCGATGGCGCCCTTCTGTAAAAATATAGCAAGGTCGCCTTTTTTTGCCTGCAACGGAATATAGCGCACTCTCTCATCCGTTGGTTTCCAGGATTCATGTTCATCATCCGACGGAATGGGCACCGGATACCCGGGCCCACATTTCACCACATACCCGGTCTGGAGCTCCTCTTTCTCCTGGTATCCGGGAGGCAGGTAGAGTCCCGCTTTCGTTTTATTGGATATCTTTTTCGGCTTGATGAGGACCCTGTCTCCAACCACAATCAGGTTTTGGTGGTTCCCCTCCGGTTCACTGTTCATGCCTGTAAAATTCAACTGTCAAAGATATAAAATCCGGATGAGAGCAGCGCTCTTCATTTCAGGAAAAAGCGGTACTTTTGTGCCAATGGAAGACATCATTCGTTTATTGCCGGAGTCGGTCGCGAATCAGATTGCTGCAGGTGAGGTTGTTCAGCGACCGGCTTCTGCAGTTAAGGAATTACTGGAGAACTCCATCGATGCCGGTTCTACGGAGATCACACTGATTGTGAAAGACGCCGGGAAAACGCAGATCCAGGTAGTGGACAACGGATGCGGGATGTCGGAACGGGATGCCCGGATGTGCTTTGAACGACATGCTACTTCCAAGATTAAAACAGCCAACGACCTGCTGGCGGTCCGGACTCTTGGTTTTCGCGGGGAAGCCCTGGCTTCTATCGCCTCCATCGCGCAGGTCGAACTCAAATCAAAACGAACGGAAGAGGAGAACGGTACACTCGTCAAGGTAAACGGTTCCGAGTTCATCTCTCAGGCTCCGGTCAGTTGTAAGGACGGCACGTCGGTCACCGTCAAGAACCTCTTCTATAATGTCCCTGCCAGAAGGAACTTTCTTAAAAGCAACACACTTGAGCTCAAGTACATAATGGAGGAGTTCAACCGGGTTGTCCTGGTTCACCCCGACATCACCTTCCGCCTGTACAACCAGGAGAAACTGCTTCTTCAACTCTCCCCGTCGAACCTGAAGCAGAGGCTTGTGGCCTTGTTGGGTAATAGCTATAACCAGCGCCTCATCCCGGTGAGCCAGGAGACACAACTGGTGAATCTCTCGGGCTACATCGGAAAACCTGAATTTGCAAAAAAAACAAGAGGAGAGCAGTATTTCTTCGCCAACGGACGCTTCATCAAGAACCCTTATCTGAATCATGCGGTGGAGAACGCCTATCATGAATTAATTCCAACTGACGCATTTCCCACCTATTTCATTCACCTTGAGGTGGATCCTCAGACCATCGACGTCAATATCCATCCGACCAAAACTGAGATCAACTTCCAGGATGCCAGGAGCATCTATGCCATTCTCAACTCGGCTATCAAACAGTCGATTGGAAGGTATAACCTCACCCCCTCGTTAGATTTTGAGACGGAAAAATCGATGGACCTTCCTCCGATCCCGGAAGGCCACCCCGTGCAACAGCCGGCCATCCGGATTAATCCTGAATACAATCCCTTCGAGAAACAGACAAAACCACAACTTGAGATCAATTACCGGGCACCCGCTGGTGAGGGAGGTAACCAGTGGAAGAGGCTTTTCGATCCCATCAAAGAGATTCATCCCGGACATCGGCAACCCACCGAATCCGGGGAGGAGCCTCAGCCTGTCATTCCATTGGAAAAACCGGTTGAAGAGGTAAATTCCGTTCTACAGATAGACCATCAATACCTGGTTACTACGATCCCTAACGGAATCGTCATTATCGACCAGCAGTCTGCCCATGAACGAATTTTATACGAACTATTTCTCCGCCAGGGAGATAGCCCTTCGTCTGCTCCCCAACGGCTGCTGCTGCCACAAACCATTCAGGTAACTCCCGACGATGCGGAAGTGGTCAGGGATATCTCCGGGTTATTGGAAAAGCTTGGATTCGAGATCTCTGAATTCGGAAAAAATACATTCCTGGTGCACACTGTCCCTTCGGGTGTTGCACAATCGGAGATCCAGTCGTTGATCGAGGCCGTGCTGGAATCCTCTAAAACCGAAACTGAGGGTTTCAGTCAGAAAGGAGAGCAAAAACTGGCCCGTACCATGGCCCGGAAGCTATCGATCAAACCGGGCAGATCACTGAGTCAGCAAGAGGCCATGTCCCTAATCCGGCAATTGGTGAATTCCTCCGCCCCCGACCTCTCTCCGGAAGGCAAACCTACAATGTTTCTGTTAAGCTTCGAGGACCTGGACAAGAAATTCAAACACACAACCTGAACGCATGAGTTCCAACCAATATACCCCCAGCGGCTTCCGGCTTCTTCCGCCGGTAGTTAAAAACCTGTTGATTATCAATGGCCTGTTCTATCTGGCGACCCTGACCTTTGAAAGCACCTTCCACATTGACCTGGTCAGGTTTCTTGGACTTCACTATTTCCAGTCGGAATATTTTCAACCCTACCAGTATGTATCCTATATGTTTCTGCATGCTGACTTCTGGCACATCTTTTTCAATATGTTTAGTCTCTGGATGTTCGGGTCGCTTCTTGAAAACGTCTGGGGTCCGAAACGGTTCCTTACCTTCTATATGATCACCGGGATCGGAGCAGCCCTCGTTCAGACGCTGGTCAACTGGTGGGACTTCTCCTCCCTGCAGCAGGAGGCTCTTCTTTATGCTGATCAACCCACCCTCGATGCCTTTGTGGGCTTTGTCAAACAGAATTTCCCCAACTACTACGATTACCATGATACGATCCGGGCCTTCATCAGCCAATGGACACTCAATCCTGCCAATCCGGGGTATGCTTCCCAATCGGTCG
>Ga0163200_1000525_pt1 | contig 16474 bp, 17 predicted proteins | sample PL_2010_200m_FD_113535 | JGI IMG/M metagenome (GOLD analysis project Ga0163200, IMG submission 113535) | Freshwater microbial communities from Powell Lake, British Columbia, Canada to study Microbial Dark Matter (Phase II) - PL_2010_200m | ecosystem: Environmental > Aquatic > Freshwater > Lake ... | reverse complement strand
ATATCTTCTCTAGTATTCAGGACGGTATCAGCATACTCGATACCAAGTTTAATATTATAAGCGTCAATCAAGCGATGGAAAAGTGGTATGCGTACGCAATGCCGTTAGTAGGTAAAAAGTGTTATGAGGCTTACCATTGTTCTCAAAAACCATGCAAGATCTGTCCGACGGTCAAAACCTTAAAGACTCAGGAGTCTAGCCGTGAGGTTGTTTCTAAAATAGGCGCGGGAGGGGTAATTGAGGGGTGGATTGATTTGTATAGCTTTCCCTTGATTGATCGACAAACCGGAAAGATGACCGGCGTAATAGAATATGTCAGGGATATATCAAAACAAAAAGAGGCGGAAGCAGAAAAAGAGAAACTGACCGAAGAGCTTTTGAAGACTAATAAGCGGCTTAATGAATTGGCTTTAACGGATGCGCATACCGGGCTGTATAATCACCACTTTCTGGAAGAGGCCATAGAATCTGAATTTTTCCGCGCCAAACGTTATGTCCATCCATTATCGGTAATAACGCTGGATATCGATTATTTTAAGTCTATAAATGATGCCTACGGCCATCAGTTCGGTGACCTCGTCTTAAAACAGTTTGCCAAAGAATTAAAGAGGATGGTCCGGAAATTTGACCTGGTTATACGTTCGGGAGGGGAGGAATTTGTGATAGTTTCTCCTAGCGCTGACCGGACCCAGACCCTGGCCCTGGCTCAGAGATTATTAGAGGCTTTGAATCTTTGTAATTTCGGCGACAAAAAGCATTCGGTTAAGTTCAAATTAAGTGTTGCGGTGGCATCTTATCCCGAGGACAGAATAGCTAAAGGGATGGATTTAATAAATCTGTCCGACAGGATCTTAAGTAAAGCTAAAGATTCCGGAGGAAATCGCGTATACTCAAGTCTGGATACTGCAGCCGGAGGTAAAAAGTTACGTATTCCGGAAGCTTACCTAAAGGACAAAGGTATTCTTAAGCTTAGGGTTAAAATAGATAAATTGAATAAGAAAACTAACCAGAATTTAATGCAGGCTATTTTTGCGCTGGCTAAAACCATAGAGCTCAAGGACCACACTACCGGAGAGCATGTTGAGCGCACCGTACATTACGTGATGAAGATCGCCAAGGCAATGGATTTTTCCAATGAAGATACGGAGTTGCTTAAGGAGGCCGCGATTCTCCATGATTTAGGAAAGATCGGGATCAGCGAGAGTATCCTGAATAAAAAATCAAAACTTACCAAAAAAGAGTACGAGGAGATCAAGAGGCATCCGCAAATTGGGGCGGATATCATCCGTCCGGTGCAGTTTTTACGCAACCTTATCCCGCATATTTTTTATCATCATGAGCGGTGGGATGGTTTGGGATACCCTACCGGGATCAAGGGCGAGGAGATACCTCTCGGAGCGCGTATAATCGCGATTGCTGATGTGTTTGAAGCCTTGACTAGCAACCGGCCTTACCGTAAGGCATACTCCAGAGAGAAGGCGGTCAACATCATAAAAAAGGGTTCCGGAACTCAGTTTGATCCCCGTGTCGTCACCGTATTTTTAAAGATTTTAGGAGAAGAAAGTCGCAGTCCTGCCAAAGGTTTATCTAAATTTTAGCTTGCTAAAATCCCTTCGGAATAGTAATATATAGTATTGATATTTTGGGGCCCATAGCTCAGCTGGTCAGAGCAGGTGACTCATAATCACTTGGTCGTAGGTTCGAATCCTCCTGGGCCCATGAATTGGGTTATAGGTCTTAGGTTATAGGTGATAGGTTGTTGATTATAACCTAACGCCTATTACCCAACATCTAAACAAGGGCGCATGGCTCAGCTGGTTAGAGCGCCACATTCACATTGTGGAGATCGAAGGTCCGAATCCTTCTGCGCCCATTCTTCTTCGCCCTTTAATAGATCGGTGATAGCTTTGACGGGCTTCGAAGAATTTGAGAAGCAATAAGATTCTGCGAAGCTCGCCAAAGCTTTTTAACGTGTCGATTAAAGAGCGTAGCAGAACACCATTATAGGAGATTGATTTGTCGACGGTAGACTTAAAAACAGAGATTCTAGGCCTAGTAAAATTACAGACGGTAGATAGTGAGATCTATGCCTTGAAGCATGAGCTAGAGATTAAACCGCTGGAAATCAAGGCTCTTCAAGAACAGTTTGAAGCCAAGAAACAGCACCTTAATGAGCTGGAGAAGAGTTATCTTGATCTGCAGAAACAGAGAAAAGACAGGGAAGGCGAGTTAGCCGTAAAGGAAGAGGCTACTAAAAAACTACAATCGCAACTTTTTTCTCTGAAGACCAATAAGGAATACCAAACGATGCTGCAGCAGATCCAGGATTCAAAAGCTGACGGCTCGGTAATCGAAGATAAGATCCTGCAGCTATTTGACGCAGCCGATAAAGGTAAATCTGAGATCGAGCAGGAAAAAAATAAGTTAGCGGGAGAAGAGAAGGTTTTTAACGAGCTTAAAAAGAAAGTCGATAGCCGGGTCAAAGAGATCGACGAAAGGCTGGTTGAATTAGACGCTCAAAGAAAACTTATTTTTCCGGAGGTAGAGCCGAAGATCTTAGGGCAGTACGACCGGATTCTAGCCAGCCGTGACGGCCTGGCTATTTGCGGAGTGAAGAATAATTCATGCTTAGGTTGCAACATGTTCGTTCCGCCTCAGGTTATAAATCTGATCAAGATGTACGAAAGTATGGTCACTTGCGAAATTTGCAACCGGATCCTCTATATACCCGATGAGAGCGCTTGAGATATTTATCGACGGAGCGTCTAAAGGGAATCCGGGCCCCAGCGGAATCGGAGTAGTTATCTGCCGCGACGGTAAGACGATTAAGAATTTATCAAACTACATCGGTAACGCCACCAATAACATCGCGGAATATTCAGCTTTGATCTATGCGTTGCAAGAGGCATTGATTCTTAAGGCGGAAAGCATAAAGATCAATACCGATAGCCAGCTCTTAGCGCGTCAGATAAAAAGGCTTTATAAAGTAAAGCATCCTAATATCGTAGGTTTGTTTATCCAGGCGCAACATCTTATTTCGGCTTTTAAAGATTTTAGCATAGTCGATATTCCGCGCGAAATGAATAAGGGCGCGGATAAATTAGCGACGGATGCGATAAAAAAAGAATTAAAGATTAAAGATCTTTGATATTAGAGCGGATGGAAGGTGGCTGCCCCGCCACAATTTTGTAGCGGGGAGGAAAGTCCGGGCTCCGGAGGACAGCGTAGCGGGTAATTCCCGTCCTTCAGCGTTAAAGCTGAAGAGGATTTCCGCCAGAATTCGAGGCGGATCCGCCAATATCTTTGGCGGAAGAGCTACAGAGACGAGTCTTTGCCGGAAGGCAAGGGGTGAAACGAGGCAATCTCTACGTGGAGTAAGGCTGAATAGGGGATGAGTCCCGTAAAGCCGCTTATGGCGGCCACGGGACACGGGCTGGTCCGGCCCGTTATTAATCCCGGGTAAGCTGCTTGAGCCCTTGCGGCGACGTGAGGGTCGAGAGGAATAGTCATCCAGATGCGCAAATATCGTATCAGGACAGAACTCGGCTTATTCCATCCGCTCTTTTTAAAAATCAAAAATACAAACAGGAGGTATTACAATGTCCGGTCATTCTAAATGGAAGACAAATAAGGGTAAGAAATCTCTGGCTGACGCCAAGAGAGGCGCGACTTTCACCAAGATAATTAAGGAGTTGACGGTCATCGCCCGGGAAGGCGGCGGTAACCCCGACACTAATCCTAAGCTGCGCGCAGTTATGCAGAAGGCGAAAGAAGCGAACATGCCTTCGGATAATGTCAAGATGGCGATCAAGCGCGGTACGGGTGAAGTCCCAGGAGTAATTTATGAAAACGTAACTTACGAATCTTACGGCCAGGGAGGTGTTGCTATTTTAATCGACGCCCTGACTGACAATAAGAACCGCACTACCGCGGAGCTGCGCAACATAATGTCTAAAAAAGGCGGGAATATGGCCGGCGCCGGATCGGTAAGCTGGATGTTTACTAAAAAAGGCTATTTCCTTTTTGAAAAGGGCCAGATAAAAGAAGACGACTTGATGACCGTAGCCCTTGATGCCGGAGCTGAGGATATAAAATCAGATGACAAGAATTTTGAAATAACCACAAGTGCTACGGATTTCGAAAATGTCAAGCAGGTGCTTACCGACAAAGGGATAAAATTTCTGGATGCAGAAGTCACTATGATACCTTCTTCTTCGGTCAAGGTTATAGGATCTGAAGCTAAGGCAGTCTTAGGTTTGGTGGAAGCGCTTGAAGACCACGATGACGTGCAGCAGGTCTACGCTAACTTTGATATCCCGGATGAGATACTGGAAGAAGCAAGCTCGGAATAATTATGAGGATTCTAGGGGTTGACCCGGCCTTGACTATAACCGGTTACGGCGTAATAGACGTCGATAAAAAGAAAGCCTCTCTTATTGAAGCCGGAATAATTACTACGAGCAGTAGAGACCAGACTCCTAAGCGCCTGGAACGGATTAATAAAGCAGTCAATAAATTGATCGCGGATACGAAACCCGATTGCCTTGTTCTCGAAAAAATTTACGCGCATTACCGTCACCCTGTGACGAGTTATATTTTAGGCCAGGCCAGGGGGGTGATATGTTTAGCTTGCGCCGAAGCAAAGATTCCTTTAGTGGAATACGCGGCAACGCGGGTTAAGAAAGCCATTGTCGGTAATGGCCTGGCGTCCAAAGCTCAGGTGCAAAGGATGGTCGCCAGCACTTTGAATCTAACCAGTATTCCTAAGTACACCGACGTAACTGACGCGCTGGCTTTGGCTTTAGCGCACAGCGCTATAATGAGAGTAAAAATATGATTTCCAGGGTTACCGGAAAGGTAGTCGAAAAGGGCTTAAATTTTTTAATCGTTGATTTGAGCGGAATAAGCTATGAGGTTTTGATTCCGGCCTGCGTAATGCAGCGCATTGATGATTTGATCTGTCCGGACGGGTCGGTGAGTCTGATTACCTACCATTATCATCAGGTAGAGCCTTCTAAAAGCACTCCTGTATTGATCGGATTTTTGAGCGATATCGAGAAAGATTTTTTCCAGACTTTTATTACTGTTTCCGGCATAGGGCCGCGCGCCGCACTCAAGGCTTTGAATAAGCCGATATCCCAGATCGCCCAGGCGATAGATGAGGGAGACCTCGTTTTCTTAAAATCTCTTCCCGGAATCGGAGAACAGAGAGCTAAGGAAATAGTAGCGAAATTACAGAATAAAGTCGGCAGGTTCGGGCTTATTCAAGACGGCAGGAGGAAAGAGACAGTGGCTCAGGCTAAAGGAATTATTGAAGAGGCGATCGCGGTCCTTGAGCAGCTGCAGTATAAAAAGGTAGAAGCTGCGGCTATGATTAAAAAGGCTCTGGAGATCTCTCCGGATGCGCAGACTACTGAAGAATTACTGAATATAGTTTACAAACAAAGGAAGGCAAGATAGCCGTGTCTATCAATAATACTAAATCTGTTATTGAAGCGTTATTATTCGCTAGCGATAAGCCGGTCGTACTTGAGCAGATTAAAAAGGCGCTGGATGGACTGGATTCAGAAGAGATCAGGCGCCTGATCGGCGAGCTTAAGTCGGAATATGAAAATTCCGGAAGGGGCATGCGTATCGTGGAGATCGCAGGGGGATACCAGATGACGACTTTTCCGGGCTTTGCCACTTTCTTAAGGAAGATGTATAAAGGCCGTCAGGCGGATAAATTATCCCGCCCGGCGCTGGAGACGCTGGCGATCATCGCTTACAAACAGCCATTGACCCGCTCTGAAATCGAATCCTTGAGAAACGTGAACGTCGACGGTGTGATGAAGAGCCTTACGGATAAATTCCTGATCCGGATCACCGGGAGGAAAAAAATCGCGGGCAGGCCTTTCGTTTACGGGACCACCCGGCAATTCCTGGAACATTTTGGCCTTAAATCTTTGGATGAGCTTCCCAAGATGGAAAATTTTACGGCATTAGCCGAACAAAAAGAGCAAGATCAGATTGAGACGATCAGCGAAGAAAAAGCGGAGGTAGCTAATGAACCTCAACAGACTGCGTAAAGAGATAGATAGTATCGACAAAAAAATTACCCAGATGCTTAATCTGCGGGCGAAAGTTATCGTTGAAGTTGGCAAATTAAAGCAGAAGCACGGGACAAGCGCGTATTCTCCTGACCGCGAAAGAGAAGTATTGGAAAAGGTAGGCCGCAGCAGCAAGGGGCCCTTAAGCAAGGTGGCTTTGGAGTCGATTTACCGCGAGATCATGTCCTCAAGTTTTTCGCTTGAGAAGCCTTTAAAGATAGTATATATGGGCCCGCAGGCGAGTTTTTCGCATTTAGCGGCACTTAAGAGGTTTGGTTCTCAGGTGGAGTATGCCGCTTGCGATAGCATTGGTGATGTTTTCCTGGAAGTTGAAAGAGGGGGAGCGGATTACGGAGTAGTCCCGATTGAAAACTCCATTGAAGGTGCGGTGAGCCATACGCTGGATATGTTCATGAATTCGGATTTAAAGATATGTTCGCAGGTTATGCTGGATGTGTCTCATAATCTTCTGGCGAATTGCCCTAAAGATAAAATCAGACGGGCTTATTCCAATCCGCAGGTTTTCGGGCAGTGCCGTATCTGGCTGCAGGAAAATTTAGGTAAAGCGGAGCTGGTCGAGGTCTCAAGCACTACCCGCGCAGCGCAAATCGCGCATAAAGAAAAAAATTCAGCCTGCATCGCTTCGATTCTGGCAGCGTCAGTTTATAAACTTAAAGTCATCGCCCGGGATATTGAAGACTCTCCGCATAACATAACCAGATTTCTGGTCATCGGCAGGACTGCGGTAAAGTCGACCAAGCGCGATAAGACATCAATACTTTTCTCGATCAAAGACAGCATCGGGGCTTTACACGACATGCTGGTCCCTTTCAAGAAATACGGGATCAACCTGACCAAGATCGAGTCTCGGCCATCGAAAAAAAAGGCCTGGGATTATTATTTCTTCATGGATCTTGAGGGGCATCAGGATAGTACTAGAGTGAAGAAGGCGTTGAACGAGCTTGAAGTTAAATGTAAGTTCTTAAAAATTTTGGGTTCATATCCGGTTGGAGAGTAAATGAATCTGGTACGTAAGCATATATTAAGTATAGCTCCTTATGAGGCGGGTAAGCCTATTGAGGAGATAAAGCGGCAGCTGGGCTTGAAAGAAGTTATAAAGCTGGCTTCTAATGAGAATCCTCTTGGCCCTTCGCCGAAGGCGCTGGAGGCTATCCGCCGAAGCCTGCTTTCATTAAACCGCTATCCTGATTCCAGCGGTTTTTATCTGAAGAAGAAGCTGGCTAAAACCTGCAGCGTAGAGCCTTCTGCTATAGTATTGGGAAACGGTTCGGATGAGCTTATTGACATTATCCTTAAAACTTTTGTCGAGGATGACGAGCATATTCTGACCGCAGATTTTACATTTCTCGAATACGGCATAATTTCCAAGGTCAAGAACCGCACGGTTATCACCGTGCCGCTTAAGTATTTCCGCTATGACCTTGATGCTATAAAAAGGCGCATTGATAATAAGACCAAGGTGGTTTTTATTTCTAATCCGAATAACCCTACCGGGACTTACGTGACTAAGCATGAGCTGGATGAATTCCTTAAGGGCCTGCCGGATAATGTTCTCGTCGTTCTGGACGAGGCCTATGATATTTTTATAGATGTGTCTGATTTTCCGCAAGGCCTGGATTACATCCGTAAGAATAACATGATCGTCTTGAAAACTTTCTCCAAGTCTTACGGGTTGGCCGGGCTCAGGGTAGGTTATGCCGTTACTAAACCGGAGCTGGCAAACTACATGAATGTGGCGCGCCAGCCGTTTAATGTAAACTCACTGGCTCAGGTAGCGGCATTTGCTGCACTAGAAGACAGGAAGTTCCTGAAAAAAACCAGAAAGCTGATATTGGAAGGGAAGGATTATTTGTATGATGCGTTGAAGGGGATGGGGTTTGCTTATGTGCCGTCGGTTGCGAATTTCATCCTTATCGATATGGGCCGTGACGGGGTGGAAGTTTTCAACAAGATGCTTAAATTCGGCGTAATTGTGCGCGATATGAAACAGTATGGTTTAAAAAATTACATCCGGGTCACCGTAGGGACAAAAAAAGAAAACCAGAGGTTTATCAGGGTCTTAAAGAAAATTATTTAGGAGAATCTTATGATCATAGTCTTAAAGCCGGGAGCAACTGAACAGGAAGTTAATCATATAGTCGAGAAAGTCAAGAAACTCGGGCTTACGCCCCACGTTTCGAAAGGCACCGAACGAACGATAATCGGCGTGATCGGCCCGGAAGAGATTTTGCAAGTCACCCCGCTGGAAGTTTTTCCCGGAGTTGAGAAAGTCATGCCGGTTCTTGCTCCTTACAAGCTGGTTTCCCGGGAGTTCAAGCGCGAGGATTCGTTAATCAATCTTGGCAAGGGTGTTGAAATCGGCGGAAATAAAATAATCGTGATGGCCGGGCCTTGCGCGGTTGAGGGGTTAGAAACGCTCTCTGAAATCGCCTCTCTGGTTAAAAAAGCCGGGGCGACGGTTTTACGGGGAGGCGCTTTTAAACCGCGCACTTCACCTTACAGCTTCCAGGGCTTAGGCGAAGAGGGGCTAAAATTACTAAATAAAGTCGGAAATGATTTAGGGCTGGTTACCATTAGCGAGGTTATGGATCCGCGTGACGTTGCGCTTGTGGCTAAATACATCGATGTCTTGCAGATCGGCGCGCGCAACATGCAGAATTTCAACTTATTAAAAGAAGTGGGGCTGACTAAGAAGCCGGTTCTCCTGAAGCGCGGGCTTTCATCGACTATTAAAGAGATGCTTATGTCTGCGGAATATATTATGGCGGGAGGAAATTTTAATGTTATCCTCTGTGAGCGCGGCATCAGGACCTTTGAGGATGCTACGCGTAATACGTTGGATATCAGCGCAGTCCCGGTCGTAAAGCAGCTGTCTCATTTACCGATAATAGTGGATCCATCCCACGCTGCGGGAATTTGGGGCCTGGTTCCGCCTCTATCCAAGGCAGCAGTAGCCTGCGGAGCTGACGGCTTGATCATCGAGGTGCATACGCACCCCGAAGAAGCCAAATCCGACGGCGCGCAGTCTCTGAAACCTGCAAATTTCTCAAAGCTTATTGAAGAATTGAAAGTAATCGCGAAAGCAGTGGGAAGAGACATATAGCAGGTATTATTCTAAGGAGAAGGAATAGGTATGTTTAAAAAAGTCGCAATCGTGGGGACAGGATTAATCGGGGGTTCATTGGCGCTGGCTATAAAAAAGAATAAGCTGGCGGCAAGCGTTGTGGGAGTAAGCAGGCGTGAGGCGAGTATCACTCAGGCTAGGAGGATGGGCGCAATTGATTCAGGCTCCCGGTCGCTGGATATTGTAAAGGGGGCTGACCTTGTGGTCCTGGCTACGCCGGTAAACACGATACTTGAACTCGCTCCGAAAATCGCCAGATTCATCGATAAAAAATGTATTGTCATCGATGTAGGGAGTACGAAAGAAGAGATATCCGCAAGGCTGAGCAGGATATTTCCCGGGTATGTTGGAACTCATCCCTTAGCGGGTTCGGAGAAACGCAGCATTGTTCACTCGAGCGCAGGGCTTTTTAAGGGTTCGCTCTGTCTGTTGACTCCGACCGACAAAACTAATAAAAAGGTTTTGGGTAAGGTGATAAAACTGTGGCTTGCCGTAGGTGCCAAGACCGTGGATTTGCTTCCTCGCGAACATGACATTGCGCTTTCATTTATCAGTCATCTTCCGCATCTTGCCGCGTTTTCCCTGATTCAGACCGTGCCGCAGGAATTCCTGAAATTCGGCTCAAGCGGCTTAAAAGATACTACGCGTATCGCATCTAGCGATAGCCGGATCTGGGCGGATATATTTTTAAGCAACGCCGGGAATATTTTTAAGGCCTTGGATTTATTCAAAAATAACATTTCAGCCATAACAAAAGCGATTGCCGGAAAAGACAGGTCTAAACTGGTCAGAATCCTTGAATCAGCTAAAGCAAAAAGAGAAAAATTAGGATGATTGTCGCAATTGACGGCCCTGCCGGAGCCGGTAAGAGCACGGTTGCCAAAATAATAGCCCAGAGGATGGGCTTTCTTTATATCGATACGGGGTCGATGTACCGCGCACTTACCTTGAAGGTCCTGGAAACAGAAATCAATTTAAAAGATTCAGCGCGGATTATTGAACTGGCCAAGGCTTCCAGCATAGACCTTGTTAACGATCCTAACGGTGACTTGAAAGTTTACCTTGACGGCCGCGACGTAAGCAGCCTGATCCGTGCGCCGCGCATCACAAGAGTGGTTTCGGATATCGCTAGAATTAGAGAAGTAAGAGAGGTAATGGTTAAGCTGCAAAGGCGCATGGGTCAAGTTCGCGATTCGGTTTTAGACGGACGGGATATAGGTACGGTAGTTTTTCCTGATGCCGATAAAAAATTCTTTATTGATGCTAATCCGCAGGAGAGGTCTAAACGGCGTTATAAGGAATTGCTCGGGTTAGGGCAAAAGGTCACTTCCGAAGAAGTCAGCTCGGACCTGGCTAACCGCGATAATATCGATTCTACGCGTGCAGTTGGGCCGTTAAAAAAAGCGGAAGATGCGGTTTATATTGATACATCAGATTTAAGTATTGACCAGGTTGTGGATAAGGTTTTAGGGTATCTGAAATAATATGGATAAATCATTGATCAGGAATTTTGCTATCATCGCCCATATAGACCATGGTAAGTCAACCCTCGCTGACCGTATACTGGAAGTCACCGGAGCGGTAGACCGGCGCCATAAAGGAGACCAGCTCTTAGACGACATGGACCTTGAGAAAGAGCGCGGAATCACCATTAAGGCTTCCATGGTCAGGCTTGATTATCGGTCGAAGAAACAGAATAAGGAGTATGTCCTTAATTTGATCGATACCCCCGGGCATGTGGATTTCACTTATGAAGTCTCCAAGTCTTTAGCTGCCTGCGAAGGCGCAGTTCTAGTGGTCGATGCAGGGCAGGGTATCGAGGCCCAGACCGTAGCTAATTAGTATCTAGCACTTGAGAACAATCTTCAGATAATCCCGGTTATAAATAAAATAGATTTAAGTTCTGCGGATGTGCCTAGGGCAAAGAAGCAGTTAATCAATGTCCTGGGTTTCCGGGATGAAGACATTATACTGGCTTCGGCTAAAGAGGGGACCGGGGTTGAAGATATCCTGGAGCGCATAATCGAAGTGATCCCGGAGCCGGAAGGCGTAAACAGCAATCCTTTAAAAGCCCTGGTATTCGACTGCCGCTTTGACGCTTACAAAGGTGTTGTGGTATTCGTAAGGATAGTTGACGGTAAAATTGATTCATCCACTCAATTAAAAATGATGCATAGCGGCGCTTTATATAAGATCGAAGAGCTGGGGGTTTTTAAGAACTTAAAATATTCCGCGGTAGATTTGCTTACCGGAGGAGAGGTGGGTTATTTTACAGCTAATATCCGCGACCCCAGAGAAATTATTATCGGCGATACTATAACCGATACTAAAAATCCCTGTAAGGATGCGCTGCCCGGATACAGAAAGCTTAAGCCTCTGGTATTTTGCGGTATTTATCCGGTAAATCCGGGAGATTTTCCGGAGTTGCGCGATGCCATGGATAAATTAAAGTTATCGGACGCGTCTTTTGTATTTGAGCCGGAAAATTCCCAGTCATTCGGTTCGGGATTCCGCTGCGGATTCCTCGGGCTTTTGCATATGGAGATTGTCCAGGAGCGTCTGGAGAGGGAATACGGTTTGAACTTGATCCTTACTGTGCCTAACGTCGTCTATAGAGTCAGGGCCTCCGGCGGAGAGTTTATCGAAGTGGATACGCCGGCAAAGCTTCCTCCTGCCCAGGATATATCAGAGGCGCAGGAGCCCTACGCCAGTTTACTTATGATCGTACCGGTAGATAGCATTGAAGCTGTCTGTGATTTCGCCAAGTCCCGCCGCGGCTCGTTTGTGGCCAATGAGTATCTTGGCGAAGACAGAGTCAAAGTTGTTTTTAGCATCCCGCTTTCAGAGATCATTGTCGATTTTTACGATCGGATAAAATCGATTACCCGCGGGTACGGATCGCTCGATTACGAATTTAAAGAATACCTGCCTACTAAGCTTGTAAAGCTGGATATTCTATTAAACGGGGTTATCTGCGATGCCTTTTCATCACTTATGTGTAAAGATAGAGCGCTTTCTAAGGCGCACGCGCTCGTTTCAAAATTAAAAGAACTTATCCCGCGGCAATTATTCGAAGTAGCTATTCAGGCGGCGGTGGGAAGCCAGATCCTGGCTTCGGAGAAGATCCGCTCTGTGGGTAAACACGTTACCGCAAAGTGTTACGGCGGGGACATTACCCGTAAACGTAAGCTTTGGGATGAGCAGAAAAAAGGAAAAAAGCGGCTTAAGCAGTTCGGGAAAGTCGAGATACCGCAGGAAGCATTTTTGGAGGTATTAAAAATATGATGGCCATGCATAAGGAGCAAGATGCAAAGAAGAAAGGCGCAGTGCGCGAATGGCTGGAGGCCCTGGTGGTTGCGGCGTTTCTGGCGTTTTGCGTCGTCCGGCCTTTCATAGTGCAGGCATTTAAGATTCCTACGGGATCTATGCGGCCGACACTTTTAGAGGGAGATTTAATACTGGTAAATAAGTTTATATACGGGGCTAAAGTACCTTTTATTGATAAGAGGCTTCCCGCGGTCAGGGATCTGGCAAGAGGAGATGTGATTGTTTTTATTTATCCCGAAGACCCCAAGAAGGATTTTATTAAGAGGTTGGTCGGGCTTCCCGGAGATACCGTGGAGATCAAGAATGGGAGTATTTATGTCAATGACGCGCCGCTCTTGGACCCGGTTTTTAACCAGAGGTATTATTACAACCGCGGAGATTTTTCTCCGGAGGGGGCGAAGATCGCTGTTCCTAAGGACAATTATTTCGTTTTGGGAGATAATTCCGCCTCAAGCAAAGATAGCCGTTACTGGGGGTTTGTTCCTAAGAGTAATATCCTCGGCAAGGCTTATGTTATATACTGGCCGCTAACTCGCATAAGATTAATAAAATGAATATAGCTAACAAGATCTCTACTTCTCGAATCCTCAGCGTTCCGTTTTTCGTGGCGTGCTTTCTGTATTACGCACCTGGACGTGAATATTTAAGGTTTGTGGCACTGGCTATATTTATACTCGGAGCGGTATCCGATGCCGCAGACGGCTATATCGCCAGGAAGTCTAAAATACAGTCAAAGGCCGGACTGGTGCTTGACCCGCTGGGTGATAAACTGCTCTTGATGAGCGCGTTTATCTGCCTTACCTTTATAGATAGGTTTGATATAAGGTTTCCGCTATGGGTGGCCTTGATTGTTATAAGCAGAGATATAATCATAATATTGGGCGCTATTGTTATCTATGTGGTTAAGCAAAGCATCGAGATGTTTCCTACGCGCTGGGGTAAACTCACTACCGCTCTTCAGATGGCGGCGGTTATTGTCGTTATGCTGCAGTGGCGTTTTTCAAATATATTCTGGTGGCTGGCTGTGATCTTTTCGGTGGTCTCCGGAATCGATTACGTAAGAAGGGGGTTTAAAGTTTTATATGCTTTGGACAGCCACCGTAATAATCATTAGTTATCTGGTCGGATCAATTCCTACGGCCTATATTTTCGGCCGCGTTATAAAGGGCGTTGACATCAGGAAATTCGGCTCCGGAAATGTCGGGGCTACCAACGCCATGCGCCTTTTAGGCAAGAAGATCGGGGTTACAGTTTTACTACTGGATATATTAAAAGGTTTTTTAGCGGTATTTATTCTAGGCAATTTATTTAAAAATAGGGGATTGCTTCCTCGCGATGCTTTCCTGATTATGCTGGGTGTGGCCGTAATCTGCGGGCATAACTGGACGGTATTCCTAAGTTTTAAAGGCGGCAAGGGCATAGCCACTACTTTCGGAGTTTTAATCGCTTTCGCTTGCAATATTCCGGGGCTTAATATAATTTTAGGCCTGACTATATTGACCTGGTTAGTAAGTTTTCTTATCAGCCGGATAGTTTCAGCCTCTTCGGTAATCGCGGCTATCTCTTTACCTATATATATGGCGGTTTTTAAGCAGCCGCGGCTAATGCTCTACGCTACTATGCTTTTGTCCGCATTTGTCATCCTGCGCCACAAAGCCAATCTGGTAAGGCTCTTCAAAGGCGAAGAAAAGCGCCTGACTTTCGGTAAAAATCCTCGATAGGCAATCAAGAAAGCGCTTTCCCAAAACAGCTCATAACCCCTTGTTTCATGGCGGTTTAGAGTGCATACTTAATACAAAGAATGTATGCGCTTTTATAGTCCCCGCCAGCCACAATCAAGGTATAGGGGATTCCGGATTGCCAGGCAGTACAAAAAATGTGATTCTTTGGCAATCCGGTTTAAATTATGGGTGAACAATGAGAGACCTCTTATTTAAAAACCTGACTTCGGAAGACAAGAAGAGAAGGATAATCTCGAGCTCCGAGATTTCCGATAAGGAAGGGGTGCATAGCGTAATCCACCGCCATTTTGCCTGTGTCCTGGAAGAAGTTAAAGACGTATCTGCGGTGCAAAAGCCGGCGCCGTATTTATATGTGCTTAAGGAGAACAATACTAAAGATTGCCGCCAGAAATTCTTTTGTAGGATAAAGGGCAGTATTTTTGCAGTATCAGAAGGCAGAATCTACCTGATTATATATATGCACTCGCTTAAAATAAACCTCCGTAACCAGCATAAAAGCCAGACAGTTAAGTAGCCCTTCTTGAATAAACCCTTCCTCGAATTTTGATCAATTCTGTCTTGACAAATTTTTAAAATTATAGTAGAATTCTTTCAATGAACAAGAAACCTTTGAGCCAAGGCTGTATAAAAGCCGGATTGATTTTTAAACTCACTCCGGTTTTTTTTATTGTTGCCTCTTTACTAGGCCTGGGGAGTAAGCCTTCCTGGGCAAATCCGGCTACGGATTACCTAGTTGAGCTGGGCTCCAACTATTATAATTTGGGCAGATACGATGATGCCCTCTCGGAATTCAGTAAAGCCTTGATGCTCGAACCGAATAACCAAACCGCGCGTAGGTATGTAAATGCCATATTCTTGAGTGAAAATTCTGGTCAGGAAATAGCCTCAAGCCCGGGACAGCAGGCACAGCCTAAGGAACGGGAAGCGAGTGCTAGAGACCAGGCCCTTAAGAAAGAAAGAGCGATAGATAAGGCCTTGGCTCAGGCAGGTAGGGATGATAATCAGGATAATCAGGCACCGGATAAAGATGAAAGCGGAATTGATGTAGGAGGGCTTAAGATAACCGGAGAAGCAGAGGCAAGAATGGGATTTGCTTCTAACGGAGACGCAGAGTGGAAGCGCGCTAACTGGGATTTAAACGAGTACAACTGGCGTAAGCTCTCTAATGATGCCCTTAACAACGGCGCCAATACTTATGACCCCAGGATTTACGACCGGTTAAAATTAAATCTGGATACCGGAAGGGATGAGGGTTTTGATTTTCACGGGAATCTTACGGTCGATCCCTGGAGTTTTACCGGCGTTAGCAGCAACCAGGCCATAAGCAGCACCGGAGGCGATACTGCTAATGTCGAACTCAAATACTGGTCGAATACAGGCTACACTGTAAATCAGACCATTAATTCTACTACTATGGGTAATTCCTTTAATCTTCCGGAAGAGAAACTTTATGACGGTATAATCAAGTCTTCTACTGTCCCCGGAAACTTCACTCCCGCGGATACTTTTATTATCCCTGAAATGAAGATTTATCGTGAATTCCAGCCGATCCGCGAACTCTGGTTTGATTATAAGCAGGAAAACTTAAAACTCAGGATCTATCCGATTGCTTACGAGAATCAGGCGATTACTTTTGATGATCCACTGAAGCTTTCTAACAACCGCATATGGTGGGAGGATAGCCCGTGGCTGCGCGGGTGGACTCCGGGCAACCTTAATACAGGATTAGTGCCTCAGGATTATAATCCGGGATACTGGGATAATTCTTTAGCGTTCTATACCCGCGACAGCGAAGGGCAGCGCCTGACCGCTCTGCGCGGTTTTTCTTTTGATTTTAAACCTTTTGAGGATACTTCATTTGTAACTAGCGTTTCTTCGCCTAAAAATCTCTGGCAGGACTATGCTTCGGCAGATAACCTTATTACCGCTAGCCGCTTGAAACAAAAAATTTCAGACGGGGTTAGTTTCGGTGTTACCGCGACTACCCGTTTTGGTTATGATAGTAATCAGAATTATGAGCCGGATGCCCGTAATTACGTCGGGGGTATCGATTTAAGTCTCGAGCCGGTACCCGGGCTGCAGGCAAATCTCGAATACTCCCATTCTGAATCAAGGTATGACATTACTGATAGTCAATATAGTACCGGAGAAAACGGCAATGCCTATTATTT
>Ga0163200_1000524_pt1 | contig 16520 bp, 11 predicted proteins | sample PL_2010_200m_FD_113535 | JGI IMG/M metagenome (GOLD analysis project Ga0163200, IMG submission 113535) | Freshwater microbial communities from Powell Lake, British Columbia, Canada to study Microbial Dark Matter (Phase II) - PL_2010_200m | ecosystem: Environmental > Aquatic > Freshwater > Lake ... | reverse complement strand
GTCAACGTGGGTGGCTGTGGCGGGCGCGGACGGAGGCGCGGCGCCATCCAGGGGACATTTCTATCGAGTTAAGCAAGGGGACATTTCTAAAGAGTTTTGACACGGTGGCCGCGCGGTGCAGGCGAAGAGCAAGGTCGGCAAAGACTACGCGCAACACATCCGCCAGACGCCGCACGCCTTGGCGATCCTCCACCAGAAATTCGGCCTCACCGAACTGCCGCGCGCGCCGGCGGCATCCCGCTGAGACGTCGCGGCGACCAGGAACCAATAAACAGTCAGCGATTCTTTTCGTCCCTGCTGGTAACCCACGCAACGGCGCGCGGGATGAAGTCCTCCAAGCCATCGGTTTGTTCCGGGTGCGGGCTGATGACGATCACGTGTCCTTTGCCACAACGTCCGGCGACGGCGGCGGGAGAGTTGACCATGATGCCCTTGGGCGAGTTGTGCTCGGCGACCTCGGTGCGGAAGAACGCGAGCACTTCGTAATCGGGCAGCGACTCGACTTTCGCGGGGCAAAGGATCGGGCCGTTGTGGTATTTGCAATCCAACAGCCCCCGGCGGTCGCCGAGGATTTGGCGGCCTTTGTCGGTGAGTTCAATCTTCACGGTGGCGCGGCCGCGCTCCCATTTCGGCGACACGGTTTTTGCGTCGAGAATCTTCAATCCCCACGAAAAGCCGCTCGTGGCCAAATACGCGCCGGCGCAGATGCCGACGTAGCCGGCGCCGTCCTCGACAAACTTCCTGATGCGCACGCGACCGTCTTCGCCGATGGCCCTAGCCTGGCCGCCGCCGGTGCCGCCGGGGCAGATCACCACGTTGAACTGCGACAACGCGCCGTTTTGAATTTCATCCGGTCCCACCTCAACCACCGTCGTGTTCTTCTCCTTGCCCATGATCTCCTGGACTCGCTGCACGCCTTTGCTACCTGTGCCGCCGGCGTCGTACAGGGCGATTCGTAACGAGGCGCGCCCCGCCACGCTCTGATCGGTGATCCAATCCACGGTCACCGACTCGCCGATCATGTCGAGGTGTTTCAGCAACGTATGGACCATGATGCGATGCTGACGGGCGCGCAACGACAACGGCTGCGTTTTCATCGTTGTCTCAAAAATCATCGCATGTGCGCCGAGATGCGCGCCGGCGGCGCGGGCAAAGCTGCCGTCAATTGGCGGACCAAGCAGCGAAAAGTGCTGGCTCTGGTTGGTGATGGCGGCATTGACGGCGGTTTGGATTGCGGGTGCGACGGCCTTGCCTTCCGTCGTCGGGAAAACGATGAGGCTACTGCCGACGCTCTTGTTGGCCATCCCGTTGAAGTCGGAGCCTTCGTGCAGGTCAATGAACCACGTCGGTTTCTGTTCGCGCGCGAAGTTCCACAGCGCAGTGGCCAGCAAGCCTCTTGGCGGCTCGTTGCTGGCGGCGCGGGGGAAGTTGCGGTTCAGGTTGGCCAGCGCCACCGGCTCGCCCGGCGTGTTCCGTTTTCCGGCGGCCAGCCCGACGACGTTGGCGCGGGGCGCGACAATGAGTTTGCCGCGTGTGATGGGCCAGTGCCGGATCTGGTCGGCCGCATACGCTCCGGCCGGTTCGTCGCCGTGGACACCTCCGGTGATCAACACGATCGGTCCAGCCACGCCGCTGTCCTGAACAAAGTACGGCGTCGCCGCCGGAGTCCCCTCGGCGATGATGTCTGCCGGCTTCTCACTGGACTGAACGGTCCGGACTGCCCACAGGAACAACAGTATCCAGACCCAACTGAAAAGCTTTCTCACGGTGCGGTTCTTCCTAAATGCTCCACGGTTCGCGCATCGGACGCGACAGGAAGCGATTCGCCTCCGCGTCGCCGGGGAAAATCTCCCGCACCGGATCCCACTTCAGCGGCCGGCCGAGCTGACACGAGATGAAACCGAGATGGCACACGGTGGCGGTGCGCTGGCCGATCTCGGCGTGCGTCGCCGGCAAGCTGCGGTTCAGGACGCAATCAATGAAATCGGCATGATGGCCGGGACTGGGACGCAAGTGGAGTTCGTTCAGGCCGATGGTGGATTTCAAGATGGCGTCAGAACTGGCCGTGACGTCTCCGCCGCTCATGTGAATCCAGCCATCGCTGCCCTCGAAATGCACGCCGAATCCTTCCCCGCTGGCGAGCACCAGGCGCATGCCGTTCGCATAACGGTAGTTGATCTCGAACTCTGTTGGCGCGTCGTAGATGCCGCCGGTCGGGAAAGTGGCCTTGCCGTCAATGTGCTCCGGCCCGGTGAGATCCACGCCCATGCCCCACGTGGCGAGGTCCACGGCATGCACGCCGTTGTCGCTGATATAGCCTTCGCCGTAGTCGAGAATCCAACGGAAGTTGAAGTGGCAACGCGCCGGCGAGTAGGGCACCCACGGCGCCGGGCCGAGCCACAAATCGTAATTGAAATCCGGCGGCACCGGCTGCGGCGGCTCCTGGCCGGTGAAGTCGCCGCGCACGCCAAATCCTCTTCCCGGAATGCAACGCACGGTGTGGAGCTTACCGATCCGCCCGTTGCGCACCAGTTCGCAGCCAAAGCGAAACCGGGCGATGGACCGCCGCTGCGTGCCTGTCTGCAACACCCGTCCATATCGCGCCACCGTCTCGACAATGGCGCGGCCCTCCGCGACCGAGTAGGCAAGGGGTTTCTCGCAATAGATGTCCTTGCCGACGCGCGCCGCGGCCACCGCGATGACCGCGTGTAGGTGGTCGGGCGTGGCGATCATCACCGTGTCAATGTCGTCGCGCGCGATCAGCTCGCGGAAATCCTGCGTGATGACGCAGCCTTTATAGCGGCCGGAACCGGTTTCCTTGCCGTAGTGATTCTCGATCGTGGCGGCCATGGCTTTGGCGCGCGACAAATCCACGTCGCAGGACGCCACGATCTGCACGCGCGGATCGCCCAGAAACATGCGCGTATCGCCGCCGCCCTGATTGCCAACGCCGATACAGGCCATCGTGATGCGTTCATTGGGCGACACAGCGCCTGCGCGGGTCGCTTGGAGAATAAATGGCGCTGCCGCAACACCACGACAGGCATGTTTGAGGAACTCACGTCGCGAATAGATCGCCTTCATTGTGTCATCGCTCCACCAGCACTTTATACAACTATTCTTTTTCCAAATACGAGCGCAATGCGTCGGGCATCGGATGTTCGAGTTGGACGTGTTGCTGGCGCAAAGCGGCACGCAGGCGGTCGGCGGGGACGGTGGGCAGATCCACGTTCAATTCCTTGGCCAGCGCCGCCGCGGTGCCGGCCGCTTGGCCCAACTGCATCATTGTGCGCGAGAGCCGGCAGCTCGACGCCGCCAACGAACTGAAACTCGCCGCGCGACAGGCCACGAGCAGGTTGCGAAAACCTTTGGGGATCAGGCAGCGATACGGGACGCCGTAAGGCTCGGTCAGATCGCCGCGGTGCTTCGAGTGGCCGCCGTGGGTGTCCATCATGTGATCGGCAAGACAGATGATGTCGGGATGTTTCTGGCCGCTCAAGCCCGCAAACAGGTCGTTCTCGTTGAGGACATATTCGCCGACGATGCGTCGCGTCTCGCGCACGCCGAGCGCCGGCGCGATCCACAACAGTCGGAACCGGCGGAACTCCTCGAAGCGCGTCTGCCAATCGTGCCAGTGGGCGCGGACGCGCCGCTCGCACTCGATGCAGGCGGCATCGTAGCCAAGCCGCATAAACTCCTCGCCCTCCATTGTCGGCAGCATGTTGATGTTGAGATCGCCGTTGGGATAGTGGTTGACGTGAGCGCCGGGGAAGCTCTTCCGCCACCAGCACTGCGCCGGAATACCTTCCATCAACGGCTCGATGCGCGGCTCGCTCACCGACGTGGCGCGGTAGATCAGCGTGACGCCGTTGACCCGCGCCGTGGCGTTGGTGGGTGCGTCCGGTTCGTTGAACTGCTCGCGCGCTTCCTGGCCGGTCATCGTTTTACATCCGACCGCGACACAGACAAGCCCGTCGCCGGTGGCGTCAATGAAATGCCGCGCGCGGAGCCGGCTGCCGTTGGACAATTGGATCGAACGGACACGGCCATCGCTGGCTTCGGCGGTGACAAAAGCGGTGTTCAGCATGACGCGGCAGTGGCCGGCCGCGTCGAGCATGGCGCGCATTGTCTTGGCCATCGCCTCCGGCTCGAACGGCAAACCGTGCCAGTGTTCGTACCGGTAGGCTGGCGTGCTTTTTTCGCTGCGAGGAACGTGGCGCTGGAGCGTGTCGAGGTAGCGGCGACTCGAATCAGTGACCGTTTCGCCGCCGGGATAACGGAACGTCTCGCGCTTCAAGTCGAGTGTGTTGGCGTGGCGCCCGAACGAGTAGATCGAGACGGCGTTCGGCTGGCGTTTCAACTCTTTGTAGAGATCGAACGGAATGCCCGTGCCGCCGGCACCCATCTCCCAGCAATTCACGCCCGCGCGCACCGACGTGCCGCCGAGACAATCGGCTTTCTCGACCAACACCACATCGCATCCGAGCCGCGCCGCAGCCAGCGCCGCGCCAAACCCGCCGCTGCCGCCGCCAATGACGGCCACGTCACAATCGTATTCGCCGCAGAACGCGCTGCCGGCAATAGCCAGAATCGGGAGAAGAGTTTGGAATAGTTTCATTTGCTGCCTGCACCAATTCCGGATATAACAGCATGCGAGAGTTACAGCAACTCCATAACCGATGGGCAAATACATCGAAGACCTCAAAGACTTCACGTTCAAGCCGCTGTTCTTGCGCTGCTCGTTCAAGGCCGTTCGTTATTATTTCACGCATGTCCAATCCTACTGGTGGGACGCGGCCACGTTTTTCCACGCGCACATCCTGCGCTACCGGGGGACGTCACTGAAGATGGCGGTACCCGAGGAAATCAGGATCGTTCCTTCGACACTGTGCAATGGCCACTGTGTGTTCTGCACTTACCGCAAGATTGAAGAGCGCGGGCTGACAATGTCGCAGGATCTGTATAAGCGTGTTATTGACGAGTATCACGCACTTGGTGGCGGGAGAATCAGCTTGTGCCCGACGGTGGGGGAATGCCTGCTCGACCCGTTCATCATCGAGAAAATCAAATATGCCAAAGCAAAGGGCTTCTACGTTTACACCTACACCAATGGCATCCTTTTGGACGATGATGACAATTACAAGAAGTTGATAGATGCAGGACTGGACCGGTTATTCATCAGCATGGCGGATGTTGTGCCTGAGGTAGAGTCAGAGGTATTCGGTATCCCGACCGCACTTGCGCAAAAGAAGATCGAGGGCATCAAGGCATTGCTCGACTATCTGGAGCAGTCCGGGAAGCCGCTCGCGCTCACGCTTGGTTTCCGTTCCAAACGGCCATTCTGCGCGACTTGGAAGGACATGCAGGCGATTGGATTCGTGCATCACTTCAAGGCCAAGCGTTTCCGTATTGGGTACGTGCTCGGCTACGACAACTGGGGCGGCACCATTACACAGCAGGAATTACTCGGTGTGCAACGTCTCAAGCGTATCGTCAGATACAAGCGGTTTCCGTGCGCCAGGCTTCTCTCCGTCAGCGTGCTGCCCGACGGGGACGTGCGCCTGTGCGGTTGCCGCGTCAAGACCAGCACCCACGACGAACTCACCATTGGCAACCTCAGTGCCGCGAGCCTGAAGGAAATTCTCTTCAGCGGCAAGGTGGAGGAGGTCGCACAACGCTTTGTCAGGGGCGACTATCCCCACGTCTGCAAGGATTGCTCGTTCTACATGCCGGCGACGAGGTAGTTGGTCACGACATGAGATCCACAACACGCTTCAGCACAGCAGGACGATTCTCCATCACCCTCCTCTCCCATTCATAAGCCCGGGAAAGAGCGGCCCGCATCGAATCCCTTTCATTGTCCAACTTGGCAAAGGCGGCATGGACATCGTCCTCGCTGACAACCCCCCGCAGCGAATTCACCAGCGGGATCGCCAAGCCGAACTGCTGGCATTTCTTTGCCAAAGAAGGTTGGTCCCAGAAGAAGGGATAGGAAACCATGGGGACACGATGGAAAATGGCCTCGTGTGTTGAATTCATTCCTTGATGAGTGACGAATATGTCGGCTTCCTGCAATGCCTTTCGTTGGTCAACGCAGTTCTCAACGGACACATTCGGCCGCGAAAGAGCGGCAATCGTCTTCTTCTCAAGTGTCGTTGTCCCCAAGCTGATGACAGCTTGAGTATTCTTCATTCGGGAAAACGCCGCCGCCAGCGTGGTCAAGGCGTCGAGAGCGACAGGCGTGTAATACCTCCACACGACCGTGCCAAAACAAACATAAACCTTGCGCACACGAACGCGATCTCGTTGAACTTCGTCCTGTACTTCCCGAACGGATGGAAGTGATCCGTAGTACGCCACCGGCTCAAACACTTTCCGTTCACTTTCCTCCAGAAACTCTGGAGGCTCACAGTAGAGGTTGAGATGCGGACTCAGCGAGGAGACGTACGAAAACGGCGAGGCATCTGACATGCCACAGGAATCCTGTAGCACCTTCACAGCTTGCAGACACTTGGCCGACAATTTTACTCGTGGATCCTCTCGAAGCAGCGCCAAGAAGCGCGTCGGGTCCACGTTGTGACCCGCGCACGTGTTGACCCGTGGGATGCCCAGGAGTGTCGCAACTACGCGGCCAATCACAGCAAAGGAGTCATGGATCACCAACGACGGTTTGGTCTTCTCCACATCCCGGCAAATCTGCCTTCCATACGTTGCCGCGAAGGTGACGAATCGGCAGGGGACCGGCAATGACGCATCGTCCGCTTGCTCCAGTGGATACTTGGAAAAAAGGTCGAAGAAAACACCCCCTGCACGTTCGACCTGTGGTTTGAACATGCAGTCTGTGAATACGTTCACCACCAACCCGTTTTGGGTCAGGCCGGAGATCAGAGACTGCAACCGCTGAAAGTGGCCGGTTTCTGACATGCAGAACACAGCAACGGAGCGATGCCCGGCAGAAAATGCGGTCAAACGACTCCTCCATCACGTTCGAGCATCTGTTTAATCTCAGCCTCGGACCGGTGGTTCACCCACGGATACGTCGAAAGCAAAACGGGTTCGCCCTTGAATGCCACCAGCGTGATGCGGTCCTCGGCCTTACCGGGTTCGAAAGGAAGATGACATTCGTAGGCCGAAGTGAAACCAACATGGTGGAGCGCCCGCAACAGAGACTCCTTGGTGAGACGAAAACTGAATGTGTTGTCAATGGACTTGAGCACTTTGCTTCGCCGGATTTCTTCCGAATCCTCATCGCCGTGTTCACGGCACATTCGTCCCCGGTAGGTTTCACCCCGCCACTCGGCTTGGTTTTCGGCAGTCAAACTGATCAAAGTGTCAACCACCAGCATTCCTGTGCACAGACCGCAGACGTTCTCCAGGACAGGAAACAGATCGGGAGCATCCAAGTGATAGAGCAACCCCAGTAGATACACCACGTCAAAGGATCCGACAGACTTCTGCGTGACCCGGCGCACATCCTCCTGCATGAATCGCACGTTGGCGATGCCGTGTCGTGCCGTGCAGGCGGCGCCTTGGTCCATCCGTTGGGTGCGGGCATCCAATGCGAGCACCTCCGCGCCCCTCAGCGCGGCCTCGATGGCATAAACCCCTTCGCCACACCCCAAGTCGAGAATGCGCAGCTTGGAAAACGGTTGTCGCGCCAGGTCGCGGGTGATCTGCATGATGCGGCGAACCTTGACTCCGTTTGCTTGATTGGCCTGCGGCACGTTGGGGCCGCCTTCGCTGCCTTTCCTCGCGAAAAGGTTGAGCGCTTCACCATCGAGGTTGTGAACGGTTTCCTTGCTCATGCAGGGTCTCCTGCCACCAAGTGTAGAATCTTCCCTGAAGCCGTGGAATGAGGAACTTTGCGCTCCACCCGCAAGAAACCGGCCTGTTGCCATTGGGCCGCCATGTGCCGCTTGCTTTCAGAGCCGCTTCCGATTGCATCCAAGAACACCTTCGACACCGCGACTGGGTCAACGGAACCAACCGACGGATGCACCAGCAGGCAGAGACGTGGCTGCCCATCTTCCGCCTCCTCCTCGACAAGCTGATAGTCCATCGGTCCTCCTCCGAAAGAGCGCGGCAGAACCTCTTCCAAAAGCGGGATCACCTCTGTGTCCTCAAATGTCATGCCTCCCGCAGTCAATTTCTCGTAGCTTCTGATTGTATGCAGATGCGTTCGCCAACCCAGCGATTCCAAGGGGCAACCGCACCGGCGCTCGGTCATTATCGCATGATCGCCCATGCAGACATTCAGGAGAATGAACGGGGCTGTCGGCCTGAGCGACGAAACGAGTAACGCCCCCTTGGGGAATGGAGGTCCCTCGGCTTGGATCAAGGCGTTGAGATCACTGAACAAATGGACATCGTCGGACGCATCCGGCGACAGGCAGCCGTGGGTCATCGAACCTCCCGAATCTGCGCTTCCATAGTCGGGTACCGCATCGCCATGCAGTCGTCTGATGGCCGCGAGACGCGCATCGGTGACCGGTTCGCCGGTAATAGTGAAGCGGACGCCGGCAAAGTCCATGCCAGCTTCCTTTGCCGCCTGGCACAATCGCACGACCGAACTGGGGGATGCCCAGAGATGCGGGACTTCGCCTGATCGCAGAGTTTTCTCGATCCAGCGCAGGATCGAAAACGGCGCGTTGATGGGAACATACTCAGGAAACGGGATCGGCACCCCTGCAAGCCGGCTGGTCCATGTGATCACCCGGATGCTCCACTGGAATTGTGATTGCAGTTCGAACGCCCTCGGATCGGCCAGCAGAAACCAGCGCGCGATAGGCTCACCAAATCCGGAGTACCAGAGAGCCGGAGCGATGCCCCGTGTGCTCCAGATGGCGTTTTGCCAGTGCGCTCCGCCGCGGGCATCCAAGGTGAGACACATGTTCACGGCACGGTCCCGGATGCAGGCCAGGTCCAGTTGGATCCGCGTCGCTGCGCCGCGACTGCCGCTGGTAAGCGCCCAGAAATGCGGAATCGAAAGAGGATTGCGCAACTGATCGGGATCCATGCTCAAGGTGGTGCCACCCCGGACCACCGGGCGTCGGCCCTTGAACTCGTCAACCGTGAGATACACACCTTCCCGCAAGAGTACCCGCAGGGCATGTTCCACGCCCTCATGCTGGACGAAATGCGCCAAGTCGCCATACTCGCATCCGGCCCGTTGAAGAAGTGAACGATACGGGCTTGTTGGGTTGGCGAACACCGAGCGTTGCACCAAGTCGAGAAAACCCTGTTCGCGCCGTTCCAACCGCTGTCGAAGAATCGCCCGGCACTCAGGAATCGTCAGAGGATTGCGCAGGTAGGACGGGAGACTGCGGAAGACCCGTAACACCATGCCCGCATCGCCCAGAACCTGGCGAAAAGTTCGGAACAGTTTCATTCGGTCACTTCTTCTTTTTTGCCTGCCGTTTCTTCCAGTAGTCGGGCCACTCGATCTGTTTGCCCTCGGCATTGTTGAACTTCCACGCGGGCCACGTGGGCGACTCGGCGCGCACTTCATGATATTTGGTTTGCAATAGTGCCTTCAGTTCGGCCAGCTTGGCGGGTTCCTTCACGGCCAAATCAGTCTTCTCGCCGATGTCGTTGCGAAGATTGTAGAGTGAGAACGTCGCCATCTCCGCCTCTTTGAACATGCGCTCGTCTTCCTCCGTGATGTCGTTCGAACGCGCCGTCAGATTTTTGTCGAGCGTGGCGAGAATCTTCCAGTCGCCAACGCGCATGGCAACCTTCGGCTCGCTCGATGCGCGGTTGAAATGCCAATACAACGGCGTCGCGCGCGCAACGGACTTGCCCTCCAGAACCGGTAGGAAACTTGCGCCATCAAGCGCGCGGTCGCGCGGCGGTTCGATGCCCGCCAACGCGCAGACCGTCGGCAGGAAATCCACGCCGCACACCGGCTCGTCGGTCACGCTGCCGGGTCTCGTCCTGCCCGGCCAGCGCACGATGCCGGGCACGCGGATGCCGCCTTCGTAGAGCGAGCCTTTTTTGTCGCGCAACGGCCCGGCCGAGCCGTGCGGGTGCATCGGCGTGATGGCGGGGCCGTTGTCACTGGTGAAGAACACGAACGTATTATCGCGCAGCCTCCGCTCGTCGAGCGCGCGCATCAGCCGGCCAAATGCGTCGTCCATCTGCGTGATGTTGCCGTGATGCGCGCTGTAGCTCGGATCGTCGGACGGATAGAGCTTCGTATATTTCGGGTCGGACGCAATCGGCTCGTGCGGTTCGTGGAAACAAACGTAGAGGAAGAACGGCTTCGCCGGGTCGCGCGTGCCGAGCCAGCGGATGGCCTCGTCCACGACCAGGTGAGCCGAGAAACCTTCGAGCTTGCCGGCCGCTTGGCCGTTGCGGACGAAGTTGTCGGGGTTGTGGTGATTTGGCAGCGCGATGTTCTGTGTCGAGAACCAGTGCTCGAAACCGTGGTCGCCCGGCTGCGGCTGGGTGGGCTGGTTGAACTGGCCGTTCATGTGCCACTTGCCGCTATGGCAGGTCGCGTAACCGGCGCGCTGGAGCAGCGTGGCGATGGTGACCTCGCTGCGGCGCACGAGGACGGGTGAGTCCTGCGCGATCCAGTTGCGGACGCCGACGCGTGTGGGCGTGCGTCCGGTCATCAACGCGGTGCGCGACGGCGAACAGTTCCCGTGCGCCGCGTAGCAACTGGTCAGCCGCAGTCCTTCCGCTGCAAACTTGTCCACGTTCGGCGTGTGCAGCGTCTTGTCGCCGAAACAGGCGAGATCGCCGTAGCCGAGATCGTCGCAGAGAACGAGCACGATGTTTACCCGCTGTGGCGGGTTGGGTTTCTGCCCGGCCGACGAAGGCCTCGGAAACATCAAAAGACACAGTAGCAAAAGACTAAAGAAAGTTTTCGTCATGGCGTGCTTGTTTCCTTTCGTTTCCGACTTTTTATCCTCTTCTTTTCGACGGGAGCCGTCAAGCCGCTGGTCGTCTGCGGGGCCACGCCTTCGATGACCGGCACGGGCGGGATGTCCTTCTGCCACGCGTCGAGTTGGGTCGCGAGGTCTTTGAAGATGGCGGCGCAGGCGGGATCGGTCGCGAGGTTGTTGGTTTCCAGCGGGTCCTTGATCAGGTCGTAAAGTTCATACGAACCCGCCCCACGCGGCTCGTGGATGAGTTTGTGTTGCGGGGTGCGGATCATCTGGCTGTTGCGCTCGGCGAAGGCGCGGTTTTTCCAGTTACTGTCCTTGCCAGCGACGAGTGCGGTCAGGCTGCGGCCTTGAATGCCTTGCGTCGGCAACGGCACGCCGGTTATTTCGCAGAGCGTCGGCATCACGTCAATGTTCTCGACGATGTTGGTGACGACGGTACCGCGGTTGAACTGCGCCGCGAACGGGCTACCGGCCGGGGCTTTCATCAACAGCGGGATGCGCGTGGAACCTTCGTACATCGCGCCTTTGAACCAACGGTTGAGATCGCCGAGCATGTTGCCGTGGTCGGCGGTGAAGACGATCAGCGTGTTCTCGGCGAGACCCATCTCGCGCAACTGCCCAAGCAGCCGGCCAATGTTGTCGTCCACCATCGTGACCTTCGCGTAGTAGGCGGCGGTCATCGCCTTTACGATTTTCGGATCGTTGACCTCGTGGCGGTTCGCGGCGGTCTGCGCTGGCTTTGACGGGTCTTGCTTGAACGTCGGCGGCAGCGGCATCTTTTCGGCGTCGAACATCTTCCAATACGGCTCGCAGAGGTGCGACGGGCTGTGCGGGTCGAGGTAGCTCACGAACAGGAAGAACGGCTTCTCCTTGTCGCGTTTCTCCAGGAAATCAACCGCGCAGTCGGTGATCCAGAACGTCTGCGAATCTTCCTTCGGATAGGTGAGCTTGCCGAGGTCGCCGCCGAGCGCGTCTTTGGGGAACGGTTGAATCTCCAGCCGGCGCGAGGAGTTCCGTCCATGTTTCTTCTCCACGTCCTCCGGCCACGTCGGCAGCTTGTGCGGACCTTCGCTGCTGAACGACCAGAAGTAGTCGAAGCTGTAATCTTGGTTGGCGGGGTTGAAATGGAGTTTGCCGCTGATGGCGGTCTGGTAGCCGGCATGTTTGAGGATGGCAGGCAACAAGAGTTGCGGTTCGCGCGGCTGCATGCCGTTGGTGGTGGCGCCATGGACGTGCGCGTACCGGCCCGTGAAGAAGCTGTACCGCGACGGCGTGCAGATGGGCGCGACGGTGTAGGCGGTGGCGAAGCGCGTGCCTTCGCGCGCCAGCCGGTCGAGGTTGGGCGTCTTGACGATCGGATGCCCCGCACAACTCATCACGTTCCATTTCATCTCATCCACCATGATGAAAAGGATGTTCGGATGCGCAGGTTTAACGTCATTCGCCTGAGCCGCTGCGACTAGCGCGATGCTTGCAAGAAGAATGATTCGCCTCACGTTTGATGCTCCTGGGTCACTTGTTCTTCGGTTTCTTCGGCTTTTTCTTGCCTTCGTTGCTAACGAATGGTTGGTCAACTGCGGTGCCGTTGCAAGTCACTCGTTCCATCTGAACATCGGTGCAACTGTTGATTGTCACGACGTGGATGCCTTCAACTGTCCCCCTTACGGTTGCGTTGCGGATGACAACATGGTGATCGTTGCGTAGTTCAATGGGAGATTCGTCGAGTAGCTTTTCGTTGATGACTGTGAGGTTTTCGATGAGCACGCGCGTCGTGTTGGATATCCTGACAGGCTCTTCGCAGTTCTTGCCGGTAAAGTCACGAAGCGTCAGATCCGCGTGCTCGGGTGGCGAGTGGTTGGCGGTACGGATGATGTTCTGGCAACGCACGGCCGTAAAATCTTCGAGCAGCACTTTGGTGTTCGGCGCGCAGGCGTTGCCGGTCTTCGGTTTGATGGGGCCATGGTCCTGCACATCGATGGCATAGTGCGCATCCTCGGCATACACGTGGCGCACGGTGATGTTGTCGGTGCCGTCGCTGACTTCGACGGCTCCGCGGTGGTAGCCTTTGATGAGGCGCACGTTTTCCACCGTGACGTCGCGAATGCGTTGTCCGCCATTGCCGCCGCTCAACGACACGAGATCGCGCCCCATCCTCGCCCCTTCGATGTCGCGGATGGTTCCACCGACAATGTCGCCTGTGCCATCCTCGGGAGTGACCATGATGCCGTCCTTGCTGCCGTCGAAAAACTTGCAGCGTTCGATTCGGAAACCGCCTCGCTTGAGATGGATCAACGGCGCCCGTCTTTTCTGGTCCACCGAATCGTAGTTCCCGTGCATTTCGATGTCTGTGAGCGTGATCTTTTCGGCATCGGCGATCAAGATGGGTGTCTTTCCCAGCTTTGGTGGGAGGCTGGCTTTGAAGCCGCGCAAGGTCATCGGCTTGCGCAACAGGAGCGTGGTGGAGATTTCCAGCGGCTTGGTCTGTTCGCAAACGACAACGGCCCCTGTTGGCGCCTTGTCGAGCAGTGTTTGGAAATCAGTTTCGCTGCCGCCGGTGAACTTGATCGTCGGCGGTTCGTCGGCAGCGTGTGACGCAGCCAGCAGCGATAGCAACAGGGCGGTGAGGAGAGCGAGAATGGGTTTCATGACTTGGGTTTAGGGACGTTGGCACCGGTTTCCTCGTTGAACTCCCACCGCAGGGGCTTCACACCGGCGCCCTGACCGCGTAGTTCGATCCAATCCACTTCGAATGGTTCCGGACTTAACGGAAAATAGAGGCGTAACGTTTTGAGTATCCCGTGCACAGGAAGTTCCAGTTTGAGTTCCTGCCAGTCGCCAGCATTGACATTGAAGGCAACAGACTTCGGTCCCGTTTCAGACACTGCTTCGCCGAACCACTCGATTTTGCCCGCGCCGCCGACGGCATTGCGCACCCGGAGGCTGACGACGACAGATCCCTCCATCTTGCCTATTGTATGACCGAGAAATGCTCCGTTCGCTTTGCCCTCACTCTTTAACGTGAGGATGCCGTTCTTCACCACGGCGGTGCACTGGCGTATTTTCCAGCCTTCAAGAGGATCGACAACTTTGAGTTTTGTCGTCTTGGTTTGCGTTGGGTTGTAAGCGGGATTGGGGCGCGGATAGGTCGCGCCGGTATCGGCGAGATGCTTGTCAATGAGACGGTCGAGTTCCTTCACCAGTGCCGGCTGCGTCGCGGCGAGGTTCTTCGTCTCGCTCAAGTCGGCGCGGAGATTGTATAGCTCGAAGCGCACGTTATCCGGCATCTCAAAGCCGAACCAACGAATCAGCTTCCAGTCACCCGAGCGCACCCACACACCATTGAGGCCCGGACTCCTGCCGTGCGGGTAGTAGTTGAAGAACGCTTTGCGGTCCAGCCCACTTTCCCCGCGCAGGACACGGGCGTAACTCACTCCGTCGAGAATTTGCTGTGCCGGTTTCGGAATGCCGATGAGATCGAGCAGGGTCGGATACAAATCAATATGGCCGACGATGGCGTCGCTCGTGACTCCGGCTTTGATGTGACCGGGCCAGGACCACATCAACGGCACACGGCACCCGCCTTCGTAAAGCGAACCTTTGCCATCGCGCAGCGGCGTATTGACCGTGGGCGGTTGGTAGCCGGCCCATTTGCGCCAATCGGCAAGGGATGCGTTGTCAGCTTTAGGCTTTTTGTCTTTCTCCTCTTCCGCGGTGTAGCTGTGAGTGTTGCCGCCGTTGTCCGAATTAAAAATCACGATGGTATTATCCGTGAGTCCATTCTTGTCGAGTGCGTCGAGCACACGAGCAAAACATTCATCCACGCTGCGCAGCATCGAGGCCATGATGGGATTGCCCTGGACGCCGCGCGGGTCTTTCTTCCCGGCAAATAGCTTGGTGTATTCCTGCTTGTGACCCCACGGACCATGCACTCCATGGTTCCAGAGGTTGAGGAAGAATGGCCGATCCTTGTTTGCGACAATGAACTTCACGGCCTCATCCGCGAGCCTGTCCACGATATATTCTCCCGGCGGACCGTCGGTAATGGTGCCGATGCGGCGTTGTGGGGTTAGCTTGCCGTCGGGCTGCACTTTCTTCACGCCATAGGGAGAAAAATACTTGCCCGGCGGCCCAGCGTCAGGATGGCTGTGAAATGCAACATCGAAACCTTGTCGTTCCGGCCAGTGCGGTGGAGTGAGGCCGAGATGCCATTTGCCAATGTGCGCGGTGCGATAACCAGCATCGTGCAGGGCTTCCGCCAAGGTGTATTCGGACGGATCCATATAAGCCTTGCTCTCCGGCCACAGCATCGGGACGTTCGGCCCGGCGACCTCGCGGATATACTTATAGCCTGGCGGTCGTGGCGGCTTATCGCCGCTCACGGCCGTGACACCATTGCGCGCGGAGTATTGCCCAGTCAGCAAACTGCACCGTGTGGGGGAGCATCCCGGCTGCGCATAAGCATCGGTGAAACGCATCGCGCGCTTGGCAAACTTGTCGATATTCGGCGTCTCATAATACTGCGAGCCATAGGCACCACAGTCCATCCATCCCATATCGTCAACCAGGAAGACAATGACATTGGCCTTCTTCGCCGGCTCGGCGGCAGCACGCAACGCCAACAGCAGCGCGGTGAGGAGCGTCAGCGTGTGCTTCATTTCGCCTTCGCTCCGTTGGCGAGAAACTCCTCCCTTGTGAGGAATCCGTCGCTGTTGGTGTCCAGTTTCTTGAAGCGCGCCTCGCCGGCGACTTTGTCGTTGCCGGCGAGTGTGCTCATGAACTCGTCGTGGCTGATGCGACCGTCGTGGTTCAGGTCGCGTTTGTCGAAACGCGCGGCCCGCTCGTCGGAAGGCTTCGAGGAAGTCGGAGGGACCGGTCCGTCTTCCTTCTTTTTTTTCTTTTGCGACTTTGGTGTCATGCCTTCGCGCGGCTTAGGCTCGGGCATCTTGGCGAGGATTTCGGCGAAGCGGGCGCGAGCGGCTTTGACTTCGGGATCGGCGGACTTAGTCACGTCCTTGTAACCGGTGCCGTCACGGCTTTCGCCGCAATCGAAGAATTTCTCGCCCCTGCCACCTTTGGCGATTTCCAGCAGCCAGCGTGAATCACGTAAGACACGGCCGTCGTCGAGGTGGCTGTAAATCCAGTCGCGATGCTTCTCCTTTTCGTCGCGCAACACGGGGCCGAGGCTGTGGCCATCGAACGGGAGGTCCTTTGGCAGTTCCGCGCCGGAGAAATCGGCGAGTGTCGCCATGATATCGGTGACATCGCCCACGGCGCGCGACACAACGCCGCGTTTGACGCCGGGGCCGCGAATGATGCACGGGACGCGCGCGCCGAGTTCGGTGACCGTACCTTTGCCGGAGCCGCCGGTTCCGTTGTCGCCGATGAAGATGACGAGCGTGTTGTCATCAAGACCCTCGGCCTTCAACGCGGCGAGGAGTTTGCCCATGAGATAGTCGAGATATTCCAAGTTCGACTTGAACGTCGCCGGCCAACGTGCGCCGGGCTTGGTCGGGTCCGGCGTCTCCAAGTGCGGAGAGTGTGTGAGCACGGAGGTGTAATAGACAAAAAAAGGTCCGGTTTTGTTCCGGCGGACAAAATCAATGACGAAATCGTTGAACAGGTCCGGCC